>Ga0116216_10002614_pt1 | contig 11898 bp, 7 predicted proteins | sample Sb_taG_11_FD_89696 | JGI IMG/M metagenome (GOLD analysis project Ga0116216, IMG submission 89696) | Peat soil microbial communities from Weissenstadt, Germany - Sb_50d_3_AS metaG | ecosystem: Environmental > Terrestrial > Soil > Wetlands > Peat | place: Germany: Weissenstadt | collected 2010-09-21
AGACCTGCACGAATTTGCCGTCTGGGGAAATGGCGCGCGGCGAGCCCTTGCCCAGAAGCACCGGCGCCGAGCCATCGGACCGTTTGAGGTACGTCTCGTAATCCGAGACCGGACGGCTACCCAAAATGAGAGAAGAGCCATCGGGCGAAAAGGACTTTGGGGTTGCGCCCATGGCGATCTCCACCTCGCGGCTGCCATCCGGAGGCATGAAACGGGCGCTCTGATCGTTCCATCGGAGGGTCAGGAGGACGGCGCCATTGGCAGAAATCCCGCACGGACCGATCTCGCCCGGCAGACGGGCGATGAGCCGCTGCCGCCCGTTACCCGAGTAAGCCACCAGCGCGGAGGGATCGCTGCCATCCACCGGCGACATCCAGACCTCGCGCTCGTCCGGAGACCAGACGGCGCCCATGTCCCAGATGCCGTGACCCTGGGTCTCATAGAACTTTTCCACGTGCCCCGAGCGATCCACGGCAAGCACCTGAGGGGCGTCGTGATTAACGAGGTGGAAGGAACTGCGGCCGCTTTGGGGCGCGAGTGCAACTCCCACCAGGAGTAGGTCGCTCTCGAAAATGACGTGTCCGGGAGGAAACTCGATCTGGTATTTATTGCCGGCGTGGCGCACCACCTGGAGGGATTCTCCGTCGCCCGACCAGTTCGCGTCGAGGACGTCTTCGGCCACCGCGCGCGGAGCGACGTCGGCCAGCGGTGTGCGATAGAGGGTGCTCCCTACAACGAACGCCAGCTCGCCACGAGCGGAAAGCGACCTCGGCCGGGCGCCCGCGGGGAGGGCTAGCATGTGCGGTGGGGCGCCTTCGGTCTGCTGTCGGAAGACGGCAGGCTTGCCATCGAAAATGGCTACGTACACGACGATCTTGCCATCGGGATGGAGCACTGCCGAAGAGATCCGCTCACCCGCTGTGTCAATCACGCGGTATCGGGGAGGCGGATTCACGCCCGGGCCCAGCCATCGCGCCGCGCCGAAACCGAGGGCTCCCGCGGCGGCCACTCCGCCGGCCCAGAGCGCGGTTCGCCGGGTGGGCTTGGGCGTGACCTCAGGTGTCGTTGGAGCGGCGGGAATCTGCGCGGTGGCCGATGTACCAGTGACCGATTCCAGCGCGAAGGCCAGGTCGGCGGCGCTCTGGAATCGGCGCGACGGCTCCTTTTCGAGACAGCGCCGGACGATACGATCGAGCGAGGGCGAGAGCTCGCCCTCGATGGGCGGCGGATCTTCCTTGAGAATTCCGCTCATCACATCCACAGCGGAGACGCCCGGGAACGGATGCTTGCCGGAGGCCAGTTCGTAAAGCACGGTGCCCAGGCTGAAGATGTCGGAGCGGGGATCGAGCGGCTGGCCGCGAGCCTGCTCCGGCGACATGTATCCCACGGTCCCCATCACCATCCCCGGCTCGGTCTGCGGAGACATGGTCTGGGTGGCGCCGGAGGCGTCGCGCGTCTCCACCACCTTGGCCAGACCAAAATCCAGAATCTTCGCGCGCCCGTCGCGAGCCACCAGGATATTCTCCGGCTTCAGGTCGCGATGCACGATCCCCGCCGCGTGGGCCGCGGCCAGTCCGCCCGAAATCTGCGCCGCCACGTCGAGCAGCTTCCGCAGGCCGAACTTCGCGTCGCGCAGCGATTCGCCCTCCACCAGCTCGGTGACGATGTAGGACACGCCGCGGTCTTCGCCCACATCGTAGATCGCGACGATATTGGGATGGTTGAGCGCGGCGACGGCGCGCGCTTCCAGCTCGAAGCGCTGGCGGCGCGAGGGGTCGTCCGCGACTTGATGCGGCAGGATCTTGAGCGCTACGTCGCGGCCCAGGCGGGTATCGCGCGCGCGGTAGACTTCGCCCATCCCACCCGCGCCGAGCGGCGCCAGGATCTCGTAGGGGCCGAAGCGGGTTCCCGTACTGAGCGGCATAGTGTGAACGGACAATATACCACTGCAGGTGCTAAAATGCCCTGCATGAAACGCACGTTCACTCTTTTGGCTTTGATGGGACTCCTGACCACGCTACTGTTTTGCGCCGACGCCACGGGCAAATGGAAGGGATCGTTCGACGCCGGCGGGACGACCCGCGAGATCACCTTCGACCTGAAGGCCAGCGGCGACGCATTGACCGGTAAGATCGCCGGCATGCCGGAGAACACGTCGGAGATCAAGGATGGCAAGATCCAGGGCGACAACGTCTCCTTCTGGTTCACGACGGAATACCAGGGCAATCCGATCAAACTGGTGTGCAAGGGACAGCTTGCGGGCGACGAGATCAAGTTCACCATGGGCCTGGAAGACGGCCAGTGGAGCACGGAGTTCGTGGCGAAGAAGGGGTCGTAGTACGCCGTTTCGCAAAGAGGGCCGCGCATTCTTCCGCCACCGACAAGCATCGACACGAGCGGGGGGGGCGATCCCGGCGCCGGGAGCGTCTCCGGCGGTAGAGACTTCGTGGGGGTCGAGGAGCGCCGGCTGAAGCCGGCGGCAGCCAGGATTGGCTGCCCCGCAGAGCAGCAGGAGGGCCGCAACCATACGATTGAGTCAGCAGGCGGGGCCCCTGCCAAAAAAATCTTCTCAAGGAGGAAAGAAATGGAGGTGTTGTAGTACAAGTCCTGCGACACGGAATGGACAACTTGCAAGGGGGTTTCCGGAGAGAAAACCAAGAGGAAGTCAAAACCTGAGGTACTCGGAGGAGGCGGAGAGCACTGAGAAAACCAAGCTTTGCGGCGCGGAAGATTCTGCCGATCTTGGCAAGAATTCAACTCAGGCACTCACGGTCGGGGAAGAGCCGCGACCGTGAGGAGACAGGAGACAGAATCTACTGACGCTCCGCATCGTTCAGGAAACTGATGAGGTCGCCGATGTCGCCGGCTTCGAGAGTGGGCCAGCCGATTCCCAACTGCTCGGAGCGCGCCTTCATCGCCGGTCCGTGGCGCCACAGCGCGCTGGCCAGCGATACCGTGGTGAAAGCATCGGCTCCGCCGGCACGCAGCGGCGGGGCTTCGCGTGTGCCTCCGGCTTTCGGCCCGTGGCAGCGGGCGCAGCCGCGCTCCCCGAAAACCTTCTCGCCGAGGAAGGACGAGCCCGACGGCTCGTAATACCGCAAGCTGACGAGGAATTGCAGGATGTCCTGGATCTCGCTGCCCTCCATGATGGGGATCGGGGTGGCCGACGCGCGGCCCGACTCCAACATGGCCGGAGCGTGGTTCCAGAGGACTGCGGCGAACTCCGCGGTGTGGTTCGGCAGGGCGCGGTCCGGTCCCAGTTCCGGACCGCTGCGGCCGCCTTTCCCGCCTACCGAATGACATTGGATGCACTTCGCCTGGAATGCCTGCCAGCCTCGCTCCGCGGCGCCGCGCAGTGCGGCCGCGTCATCACCGGGGTGATGCCCCGCAGGCGCACCCTTGCTCACGTAGGCGATCAGGTCGTTCATCTCCTGGCCCTGGAACTGGGGCCATTTGCCCAGCTCGCTGGTAACCGGCTCGACCATGGAGTGGGCGTGGTTCCACATGGAGCGCATCCAGGCGGCCGCGTCCCTGGAAGACGCCGCATGGACGAGGTCGGGAGCCGGGTGGCTGCCCGAAGGCTGCGCGGAGTGGCAGTGGTTGCACCCCTTGGCCGCGAACACACGCTCGCCGGCGGCGGCATCGCCCGCCGGATCGGCGGTGGCCGCCTGGTAGAGGTACGCCAGGACGTGGGCCATCTCCTCCTGGTTGAGGTCCGGTGGTTTGGAGCCCCCCATCTGGCGCAACATGCCGGGAGAGTGGTTCCACATGCCAGCAGCCAACCATGCCATGGCGGGCTTGCCCATGCGAATCCGCCCGAGATCCGGCGCGATGCGGCCTCCGGAGCCGTTCACGGCATGGCAGATGGAGCAGTGCTTGTCGCCATAGAACAACGCGGCGCCTTTCTCCGGTATGCCGATCACGTAAAGCGCATGCCGCGGAGCCGAGGGCCGGTGCTCCGCGGTCACAATAGCCACCAGAGCGGCCGTCGCCGCCAAAGCCGCGACCACCAGGAGAACGAGTTGTTTGCGCATATTCAGCGAAGCCATGCGGGGTGCACTTGCACGTGGGGCACCAACGAAAACCAGGGGTTGGGGGTTAGGGATTGGGGGTTGGGGGCTCGCTACGCTCGCATTGTTTTGCGACACTGTACGACTATCGGACGAATCAGACCTGATATTGCCGCATCTTGCGGTAGAGCGTATCGCGGGAGATGCCGAGCATCGAAGCAGCCTTGGTCCGGTTGCCCGCGGATACCCGCAGCGCCTGCTGGATGGTCAGCCTTTCCATCTGCTCCATGGAAAACGCTTCGCCCAGGTGCGCGGGGCCGGGCGGAGCGGCGCCGGCGCCCAGCAACGGCTTGAGGTTCTTATCGGTGATGACCTGGGGGTTGTCGGCGGAGACCGCGGAGGCGCTCTCCACCAGGTTCTCCAGCTCGCGAACGTTGCCCGGGAACGAATAGCCGAGCAGCAACTCGAGCGCCGTGCGCGAAAGCGATATCTCGCGGCCATATCGCCGCGAAAGCCGGCCGGCGAAGTGCTGCGCGAGCACCAGAACATCTTCGGGACGCGTGCGCAGCGGGGGCACTTCCATCACGATGGTGGCGATCCGGAAATACAGGTCCTCGCGCAGCAGAGTCGACCGCAGCTCAGTGAGAGTGCGGTTGGTCGCCGCCACCACCCGCACATCGATGGGCACCGAATGCGTGCTTCCCACCGGGCGCAGCTCGTGCTCTTGCAAGACCCGCAGCAGCTTCACCTGGACCTCTTTCGGCATCTCGCCGATCTCGTCCAGGAAAACGGTTCCGCCGGATGCCGCCGTGAAGATTCCGGGCGCGTCGGCATAGGCGCCGGTGAAGGCGCCCTTGCGCACGCCGAACAGCTCGCTCTCCACGAGCTCGCGCGGCAGGGCGCCGCTGTTCACCGCCACGAACGGCATGCGCGCCCGCGGGCTGGCGGCGTGGATGGCGCGCGCCAGCATCTCCTTGCCGGTCCCGGTTTCGCCGAGCAGCAACACCGAAGCATCGGTGGCGGCCGCCATGCGGGCGCGGTCCAGCACCCGCTCCATGGCCGGCGAGAGGCTGACGATGTTCTCAAAACTGGGGTGCCGCTCCATCTGCTTTTCGAGCTGGTCCACGCGCTCGCGCAGCTCGATCACCTCCATCAGGCGGGCGATCTTTTTGCGGATGGCCTCGTAGTCGAAGGGCTTGGTGACGTAGTCTTCGGCGCCCCGCTTGATGGCATCCACGGCGGTCTCGATGGTTCCGTAGCCGGTCATGATGACCACCGTGAGATCGGGGTTGCGGCGGCGCAATTCGTCGGTGAGCGCCAGGCCGTCCATCACGGGCATGATGAGATCAACCAGGGCCAGCGAGATGCGCGGATTGGCGGTCTGGACAGCCAGCGCTTCGGCCGGCGAGAGAGCCACCTCCACGCCGTAGCCTTCGCGCACCAGAAAGTCCTTCAGGGTGGAAGCGAGACTGGCGTCGTCATCCACCACCAGGATCGCGGGTCCGCGCGTTTCGGTTCCGGTCTTCACGCCTTCGTGCTCCCCGCCAGTTCGGGCGCCAGGGCCAGCGGCAAATCCACGTAAGCGGTGGTGCCGGCGTTGGGCTGGCTTTCGATTTCGATGGTACCACCGTGCTCCAGCACCACGTTTCGTGCAATGGCGAGGCCCAGGCCGGTGCCTTTGCCCGGTTCCTTGGTGGTAAAGAACGGCTCGAAGACGCGTTCCCGGTCGGCCGCGCGGATGCCGCAGCCGTTGTCGTGCACGGCGAATCCCACGCGATCGGGCGCCACTCTGCGGCAGAAGGTCCGGATCTCGCCGCCCGGCGGGACGGCATCGAGGGCGTTGCTCAGCAGGATCAGCAGGAGGGTCTCGATGAGATTGCGGTCGGCGTGGATGTGCCGGCCCTTGCCTTCGGAAACATCCACCACCAGGGTGACTCGCTTGGACTTGATCGCGGGCAGGAAGAAGCTGGAGACCGATTCGACGATCGCGCCCAGATCCTGGAGATCTTTCTGCATGGGCGTGGCGCGCGTGAAATCCAGCAGCCGCCCGACGAAATGGCGGCAGAAGTTGAGGCCCTCCTCGATGCGCGCGGCGTCTTCATCGAAGGCGGGATCGGGCGAGCGCATGCGCATCATCTGAACGCGGATCAGCAACGCGGCCAGCGGGGAGTTCAAGTGGTGAGCCGTGCCCGCCGCCATTTTTCCCATGCTGGTGAGCTTTTCGATTTCGAGCATCCGGCGGCGCCAGTGGACGCGCTCGCGGATGTCGGAGGTCACCTCCAGGAAGTACGCGGGACCGGTGGGCTCGCGGAAGGGCAGCAGGCTGAGCTGCACTTCGAAGGGCTCGCCGGCCTTGGGCTGCCGCAAGGTTTCGACGTCGAGGACGGCCTCGCCCGTTCCCACGCGGCGCATGAATTCCTCCAGCTCGGCGGTCTTCGCGGCGGGCACGATGGGGAGCGGCTGGCCGCAGATCCCGGCCCGCGGATACCCGTACATGCGCTCGGCGGAAGCATTCCATTCCAGCACGCACAGAGCGGAATCGTAGAGCACGACGGCCCCCGGGAAGGCCTCCAGCAGGCCGCGGTAGCGCTCGCGCGAGCGGCGCAGGTCCTCCTCGCTTTTGCGACGCTGGCGCGAGACGAACCAGGCGGCCCAGAAGGCCAGGACGAGGGACGTGGCTACGCCACGCGTGATGTACAGGTAGTGGAGCGTGAGGTAATTGGCGTCGCGAAAGAACCGGTTGTCAATCAGTTCCCAGGCGGCAAACACGATCGAGACAATGGTGATGCTGGAAAGTGTAAGAGTCGCCCAAAACCACCGCTTCTCAGCCATACGCGCCGTTGGGGCTCATGTTAGCAGAGTTTCGGTGGTTCGGTGCCTTTGCGGAAACCCCTCCCTCACGGGGTGGTCTTCCGCCCCCGTTCCGGCGGCGCATTCAGGAACGCTACCACATCGCCCACATCGCCTTCATTCAAGGTGGGCCATGGTTGTCCCAGCTCACGGGTGCGCTTGTACATCTTGGGACCGTGCTGCCACAGGGCAGTGGCCAGCGTAATGGACGTGACCCGATCCTTGCCGCGCAGTGCCGGCCCGCCGCCCGTTCCTTCGGCCTGGCTGCCGTGACAGCCGGCGCAGCCACGCTCGGCGAACGTCGTCTGTCCCATCGCCGAAGACGGCGCCGGATCGAAGTAACTCAAGCTGGCAAGATAAGCCAGCAGGTCGGCGAATTCCCGGCCCTCAAATGTCGGCCGGGGAATGGAGCGGGCTTCGGAAGCGCGCCACATCTCCGGCGAGTGATTCCACATCAACCCGGCGAACTGGACGATGCTGAGAGGCGATTGCCGCCTGGTCCCCAAGTCCGGTCCCACATGCCCGCCTTTGCCTTCGACCGCGTGGCACTCGATACACGACTTGTCCTGGAAGATCTTCCGGCCGCGATCCGGGCTGGCCGGCAGCAGCTCCGTCTCGCGGCGCTGGCCGCCGCAGTTGGCCCGGACATAGGCCAACAGGTCGTTCATCTCGCGGCCTTCGAAGACCGGCCAAGGCATTTGCCGGCTCCGGGTACCCTTTTCCATCGCGGGCGCGTGGTTCCACATGGCCTGGGTCCAGCGGATCGGCGTGTCGACTCCCTCCAGGGCGGCGAGATCGGGACCGACCCCGCCGCCTCCGCCGCGCATGGCATGACAGCGTGCGCAGCCTTTCTTCTGGAACAGACGCTCCCCGTTATCCTGGTCGCCGCGCTCATCGAGGTAACGCGATGTATAGAGGAATGCGAACAGATGCGTCATGTCCTCGTTGCGCAGATCGGGGTAGGCGATCTTCTCGGTTTGCATCCGTTCCCACATGCGGGGCGCGTGATTCCACATGGCGCTGACGATCTGGTTCATGCCCGCCTGCTGCGATTGGGAGAATCCGAGATCGGGCGCCAGCTTGGCCCCCACGCCGTTCACCGAGTGACAATGCGCGCAACCGTCCTTTTCAAAGAACAGATGGGCGCCGGCGTGAGGATCGCCGACCATGAAGATAGACCAACGTTGTTGGTCGTTCCGCCGCTGCCAGATGAGTGCAGCGGTCAAAAGGCTTGTGGCGCCGAACGCAGCCACCAGCCAGAATGCAATCTGCCGCTTGGGAATCATGCAACACCTCGCTGCCCAGCGCTGTGTGCGCTGAGCACGCCAGCGGCCAAAGTACACCGGCCGAGTCGACGTTCTGCCGGCACAACCAGATCCAGACTCTCGCGCCTATAAGGAACGGTCACCGGGCGGATCGTGTCGTGTAAGAATCTCGGGCGTTGTCCGAAAACCGGACGTACAAGGCGGCTTCGAATTACCCATCGCTTTCGGGTTAATCAGTTAATCATGCCTGAAATACTCGAAAGGGCTTTGGTGCCCGGCGTGCAATGTGGCTGGCGGTCACGCAGTGAAATGGTGAGATGACTTATGGAAGGAACACGGCGCAGTTTTATCCAATTCCTGGCGCGCGGTACGGGCTTACTGCTGGTAGGGGCGGCGGCGATCCGGTCTGTGACCGGGCACATGTTCCGCACGGTTCTGCCCCCCCGGTCGGTGGCTCCCGAGAACCGCCGGTGGGTGATGGTCTTCGATCTGGCCAAGTGTGACGGCTGCCGGGACTGTACCAAGGCCTGCACCAAGATGCACTTCGTTCCACCCATGCAGGAGTGGATCAAGGTCTACGAGGTGGAAGACAACCAGGCGGCCGGCTCGTACTTCCTGCCGCGTACCTGCATGCACTGCGACAACCCGCCGTGCGTGCGCGGCTGCCCCGTCGGCGCCACTTACAAGCGCACCGACGGCATCGTCATGATGGACCAGGACCGCTGCATCGGCTGCCGCAACTGCATCGCACAGTGTCCCTATTCGGCGCGCTTCTTCAACTGGGGCGAACCCCCGCACACGCCCGAGGAGATGAAGGCGGCGTACTCCGTGGAGCACAATTACCCCCACCGCAAGGGCGTGGTGGAGAAGTGCATCATGTGCCCGGAGATGCTGCGCATGGGCATGCTGCCCGCCTGCGCGGACACCTGCAAAATGGGCGCCATCTACTTCGGCGATGAGTTCGAAGACGCCGTCACCAACGGCAAGGGCGAAACCATGCAGTTCTCCAAGATTGCCGAAACTGGCGCCGGTTTCCGCTTGATGGAAGAGTTGGGTACTGAACCGCGCGTGTACTATCTGCCGCCGGTCAACCGCAAGTATCCGTCGCCGGAAGAGAAGCACATGCACGACGCCACGAAAGCTTAACGGGAGGGAATCTATGAACGAGCGTGAAACCAAACTCCTGAAGACCATCGACATGTCGGGGCTGGGCTTTCGTGCCTGGGTGGCGTTCCTGGTCTCGGTTCTGTTGTGGGGAGTGTTTGCTTATTCCCGCCAACTGCGCTTCGGCCTGATCGAGACCGGCATGCGCGACCAGATCTCCTGGGGCCTCTATATCTCCAACTTCGTATTCTTCATCGGGATCAGCCACGCGGGCACCCTGATTTCGGCTATCCTCCGCGTCACCGACGCCGGATGGCGGACGCCGATCACCCGCATGGCGGAGGGAATCACCGTGGTGGCGTTGTGCATCGGCGGCTCCATGGTGCTGGTGGACCTGGGCCGTCCGGACCGCGCGCTGAACCTGTTCCGGTACGGCCGTATCCAATCCCCCATCGTTTGGGACGTGCTTTCGGTGGGCACCTACTTGACCGGATGCATCCTGTATTTCTATCTCCCGCTGATTCCGGACCTTGGCATCGTAGCCGCACGGCCCGACATCGGCGGCTTCCGGCGCGGTCTCTACCGGGCGCTCTCGCTCGGGTGGATTGGTTCTCCGAAACAGTGGCGCCTGCTGGAAAAGGCCATTTCCATTATGGCCGTGGCCATCATCCCGCTCGCCATTTCGGTCCATACGGTGGTTTCCTGGATCTTTGCCATGACCCTCAGGCCGGGTTGGGACAGCAGTATTTTCGGCCCGTATTTCGTAGTGGGAGCAATCTACTCCGGTGCGGCTGCAGTGGTGCTGGCGATGTGCCTGTTGCGCCGTATCTTCCACCTGGAAGACTACCTGAAGCCGGTTCACTTCCGTAACCTGGGGTTGCTGCTGCTCTCGTTCTCGATGCTCTATCTCTACTTCAACGTCAACGAGTATCTCACCCTGGGGTATAAGGTCCGCGGGCCGGAGAAGGTGCTGCTGGACCGGCTGTTCTATGGCGATTACGCTCCGTACTTCTGGGTGGTGGCGTTTGTCGGCGTGCTATTGCCGATGGTGCTCATGATGCTGGTGCTCGGTCCCAAGCGCTACCGCGATTTCACCGTGCCGGGCCTGGGCGTGGCGTCGTTCATGGCGATTATTGGAGCCTGGGCGAAACGCTACCTCATCGTCGTGCCGACGCTTTCGAGCCCCTTCCTGCCGATTCAGGGCGTGCCGAAGGAATGGTCGCATTATGCTCCGAGCTGGGTGGAGTGGTCGATCACCGCGGCTGCCTTTGCGGCTTTTCTGCTGCTGTATACACTGCTGGCGAAGACGTTCCCGGTGGTTTCTATTTGGGAGACGCGAGAGACCGGCGAACCGGCGGAATTGGCGCCGGCCGCCGTAGCCACACCGTTCGCAACGAACTGGGGGCCGGCGGTGCCGACCATCGTGCTGCTGGCCTGCGCATTACTGTGGAACGCGCCGGCTGCACGGGGGCAAGGCGCTGCGAAGGGCGGGAAGGCCCCGCAACCGACCACCATCTCGATGGGCTGGCAGGCGCTGAAGCCGGAGGACGCGCCGCGCGTGGAAGACGGCAGGACCGCTCCAGCCGCCGGCGGAACCCCGCGCTTCTATCTCGATACCAAGCTGCTGTCCTACCCTTGGGCTGCGGGAAGCGGCAGCAAGCCCAAGGAATCGCCGATCCCCGTGATTGCCGTCTCGGCGCAGTTGAAGGATGCCAAAGGCCAGCCGCTGGCTTACCAGGCGGTCAGCTTCGGACTGAAGACCTCGCTCGGCCGGCTGGAGTACGGCGCGCGGGCCACCGACGGTGACGGCAAGGTCCGACTGGTCATCCGCGACCATCGCTTCGGCCAATACCCTGTGGACGTGGCATACCGCGGCGATGACGACCATCAAAACAGCACTGGGGTAATCATGGTGGATTTCGGCCCGCGGCCGGCGCCGGGGCTGCCGGATAGCGGCGTGCTGATCGCGCCCACCTTCAGTGCCGCGATCGGTCTGCCGTTTTTGTTTTTCTATGGCTCGATGTGGTGTGTGTTTGCCTATGCGTTTGGTTACCTGATTTTCTGGCGCATGCGCCGGGAGGGTGCGGGCGCTGTACCTGACCCAGCCACGGCGCTGGATGAGACGTCGACGCCATTTACCCCGATAAAGCCCAGCCGGCCGGTCAGGCCGATGGTAACGTGACGGCGTGCTACGCCGCGACTTCGTGGATCAATCGAGACTTACGGGGGCCTACGGCACAACAGCCGAGCAGCCTGCCTATAACTTAACGAACGTAAGACCAAACCGATAACCGGAGAAAAGACATGAACAGAATAAAACGACTTATGGCGGGGAATCCGAGAATTGCCATTTTCCTTGTGCTCCTGCCATCGCTTCTTCTTGGTGGAGGCGCCCCACGCCTCATCGAGATCACTGCAACCAAAGACGCGAAGTTTAAAGTTGCCGGCCAGAAGGATTCTGTCATCACGGTAAAACCCGGCGAAGTGGTGCACTTGAAGATCACAGCCCAAAAGGGCCCGGAATTTGAGAAAGACGGGGCGGTTCACAGTTTCACCATCAAGGAGTTGAAGGACCAAGGCTGGGACTTGCGCCTCAAAGAAGGCGTAAGTGAGTTCACTTTGGTGGCCCCTGACAAGGCGGGCGAGTACGTGATCGAATGCACTGTGAA
>Ga0116216_10002615_pt1 | contig 11897 bp, 8 predicted proteins | sample Sb_taG_11_FD_89696 | JGI IMG/M metagenome (GOLD analysis project Ga0116216, IMG submission 89696) | Peat soil microbial communities from Weissenstadt, Germany - Sb_50d_3_AS metaG | ecosystem: Environmental > Terrestrial > Soil > Wetlands > Peat | place: Germany: Weissenstadt | collected 2010-09-21
GCAGCCCGATGTCGGTGAGCAACGTGGGATTGATCGGGTTCGCCTCGAGGGGGGTGCCCCCGAAGGTCGTGTTGTACGCGCTGTAGTCGATGCCCAAGTTGATGGGCGTGAAGGCGGTGCTCAGGGTAGGGAACAGCACGTACTGCCAGATCCCCGAGTGGACGAATCCGAGCAGCGTGCTGGTTTCGGTTGTGTAGATGCCGGCAAAGTCGGCGGTCCCAGCGAGGATGGAGTCAGTACCGAGACTGTCCCCTTCTTCGGCCGTCTCCCAGACTACGTCGACGCTCGGAATGTAGGCCCCTACGGCGGGGTCGCAGTAGCCGGAGTACTTCGCGAGGCCGCCCACTCCCGAGCAGCCGGAGGGCTGTACGTACGCGGGGTTTACGGCGAGCGAGTAGCTGAGACCCGGGTTGACGGATGCGTAGTACGGGCCCGAGCCGACCATGCTCCACTGAACGTTCGCCTCTTCGACCGGCCAGTCCGGAGTGACGCTCGACTCGAGCGCGTCCCAGCTCTTCGGATTGAGGCCCGAGATATAGGTCGTCCACGCGGCGTTCTGAGTCGTGTTTCCCCCGTCCGGGAGGGCGCACGAGCCGTCACCGTTCGCAGCCGAGGTACCGGTCCAGCCCGGCAGACCGGCGGCCTGGTACGTAAACCAGCCGCACGGGACGACGCTCGCACCGAGGTTATCTTCGACAAACTCGTTGAACTCGGGCCAGAGGGCCCCCGAGCCGTTCGCGACAAAGGTGATGCAGCCATCTCCAAGTACGCCGTTCAGCGCCTTGGCGGGGCAGTAACTGCTGTCGTTGATCAGCATGGAACCGAGGATGTTCTCCGGGGTGGAGTTGTACGGAGAGTGAATTCCACTGTCCCACTTCGAACTCCCGTTCGGGAGCAGCGACTGGGCGAGGATCCAACCAGGCGTCTTGAGCGAGTCGTCCGACCATCCGATAGTCCGCGCGATAGAGAACATGACGTCCGAGGGGTAGACCTTCCAGGACGTCTTCGTCGCCGGGTCGTAGAAGTGCGCGGCCGGGTCGATCACGTACGTCCAGTACGCGGGTCCGCCGTTCGATCCTGTGAAGTTAGCACCGGTCTGGTTGAAGATCCCGGTGAAGCCCGTTCCGTAGTCGCTTGCGCAGCCGGTCGTTGCCGTGGCGTTCTGGCCCGGAACGCACGTCGCGAGCGTCGGGACGAACGTCGCGGTCGAGCTACCGTTGTAGCTGACCAGCGTCTGGTAGACGTTCAAAATGACTTCGTAACTCGTAGTATCGTAAGCAACTGCGGGATCTTCGGTGGTCGCGCCACCGGGTACCGGCTCGTAGGCCTCGATCGTGCCGGGGTGGGGTCCCGCGGCCGGCGATACCTTGATCGCCGTCGAGGTTCCCTGGGCCGTCGTGGCGGACGACGTAGAGGCGAGGTCGGTACTGGAGGTCGCTGCGGACGCTGAGGAGGTGGAACGTGTTGAGAACACACCAGCCTGGAGGGCGCTCAGCACCATGATCGCAACAACCGCCACTGCCAACAGTCCCTTCGCCCACATCCAACGCTTAGCTCCCATTCAATCTCCTTCTGCGGAACCGCCGGACGGCTCGCCGGCCGGGTCTCCAACAGGAAAGTGCCTGACCACGGTATATGCCTTGCCTTCGAACCGAAACCGGGCTTCGGGGCCCTCGATGGTGCCAAACTGGATGCGGTCCCTGCGCGACCGGGGTCCAAGGGCGAAATCCGAGAACCGCGATTCCGGGACGAAGCCCGCCGGTGGGCAGGGTTCTCGGCGGACCCCCCACTAAGAGTTATAGTACTAAATACAGCCCACCGTCCTAGATTCGGTGGCGACCGGGGGCCGGGGCGCCGGAGGATCGAGCAGCCGTGCGGATGTCCACGTACGTCGTTCGGCGCGCCCTTCTCATCCCGCCGGTCCTCGTAGGCGTGGTCACGATCACCTTCGTGCTGTTCGCCGCGCTCCCGGTTCAGTATCAGTTGACGGCCCACTTCGGAAGTCCGACGGTTAAGCAGCGGTGTGGTTACCAACCCAGCTGCTCCTGCGCGACCCTAAACCCGGCGTCGATCGTCGGCAACAATTGCACGTGCATCTCGCCCCCGACGAACACGACACGAGCCGGCATCTGTGCGAATCCGGTCTATCAAGAATACGTCAATAAGTTAGGACTCGACAAGCCGATCCCCGAGCAGTGGGCACAGTACATCTATCGGAGTTTCACATTCCAGTGGGGGACGGTCTCGAACCATAGCACCGTCGCCACGGTCTACCCGGTGCTGAAGGGGGTTCCGGTAACGACCGCGGTCGAATGGGAGCTCCCGTACACAATGGAACTCGCCGCCCTCTCGCTCCTCATTATCCTCGGGGTCTCGATCCCTCTCGGGAATCTATCGGCGGTGAATCGGAACCGGCCGGTCGATCAGATCTCGCGTGTGATATCCTTCTCAGGGTACGCGCTGCCCGCGTTCCTGCTGGGCTCGTTCATGGTCGCAGGGATAGTGCTCCTGTTCCTGCCCCATACGGGGTTCCTCGTAAAGGGACCCTGGTGCCCGGGGGGAGAGCCCCTCGACGAGGAGATCACCTACTCGATTCCCCAAGCCTTGGCCTGCTACCCGGGGTTAGCCGTCGGAGGCACCTACCCCGCCTGGGTCGCGAACGGCGTGCACTCAACGCCGACTGGGGTGTACACCCTGGACGCCCTCGTCCACGGGAACGACTGGCTCGCCGCCGACTCGCTGGTCAGGATCCTCCTCCCGGCCCTCTTGATCGCCTACGGCGCGATCGCGGGGCTCCTCCGCTTCGTCCGAAACAGCATGCTGGAGGTGATGAACCTTGATTTCATCCGGACCGCGCGCGCAGGAGGGGTACCCGAGTCTGTCGTGACCAGCCGTCACGCCGGCCGCAACTCCCTCAACGTAACGGTGACCGTCCTGGGCCTCACGTTCGCGGCGTTCCTGGGAGGGTTCCCGGTCATCGAGGACGTCTTCCATCTCAACGGAATCGGCGAGATGCTCGCCATTGCGGCCAACCCGAACCCCGGCCTCGACTTCGGCGTAATCTTCGGCACCACGATCCTGTTCACGTTCATCATCGTCATCGCGAATCTCATCGTGGATGTGCTCTACGCCTTCCTCGATCCCCGAGTTCGCCTAGGGTAGGACACCATGTCGACGTCCGTTCTCGTGCCCCGTCGTCGCGGCCCCAAGCCGCATCCGCGCATCGCGCAGGCGAAGCGGACGTGGTACCTCCTGCGAAGGAACAAGCTCGCCCTCGTCGGCCTCGGGATCATCCTGATGATCGCGGGGATCGCCGTCTACTCTGCCACGCTGCCGCTCCCGTGGTCCAACGTGCCGATCTGGTGCGCGACCGACTACGGCCCTCAGAACAGCCAGTCGGGTTCACCCGGTAACTTCACCCAGGACTGCCCGACGACCGCCCCGATCATCTGCACGTACGAGGTCACCCCACCCCCTAACGCGGCGCGTTTCTGTAACGGTCTCTGGTATCCTGACATCGTGCGGTCGAACATCTCGTTCGCGTCCATCATCGCCCCGACCCTCAGCGTCTCGCCGCTCTCGTTCGGGCCGATGCCGCTCGGGGGCCTCGCGACCTCCTCGGGCTCCCGTACCCCGATCTACGACGTCTACACGTCCCTGCTCCGCGGTTCCGACTGGTCGCTCATGTTCTCGGTCTCCATCGTGGGACTGGGCGCGCTCGTCGGCCTCCTCGTGGGCGCCATCGCCGGATTCTATGGGGGGATCCTCGACGAGACGCTCATGCGGATCGTCGACGTCTTCCTCTCGATCCCCACGATCCTCTTCGTGATCGTCGTCGTGGCCGTACTATCGGTGGACATTCCTAGCGGTGCCGGTAGTACTGTCATCATCAAGATCGTCGCGATGATCCTCGGTTTCACCATCGTCTGGTGGCCGTTCTATGCGCGTATCGTCCGTGGCCAGGTGCTGACGGTGCGCGAGCAGAAGTACGTCGAAGCTGCGCGGGCCTCGGGAGCCCGACAACGTCGAATCCTCCTACGGCACATTGTCCCGAACAGCGTCTTTCCGGTCTTCATCCAGTTCTCCCTCGACGTCGGAACGATCCCCCTGCTCATCGGCAGCCTCGTGTTCCTTGGCTTCGGCAGCCTGCTGTTCCCGTCCACTCCGTTCCCCGAGTGGGGGTCGATCTCGGCGGTCTCGGTGTCCGACCTTCAGCTGGACTTCCTGACCTCCTGCTACACGGCCGCCACCGGATGCGTCATTCCGTGGTGGCAACTCCTCTTCCCGGGTCTCGCCCTCTTCTTCTTCGCGATCAGCGTCAACCTCCTCTCCGACGGGCTCCGCGACGCGCTCGACCCGAGGCTGCGCCGTTGAGCGGAGCGGCGAGCAGGATGCCGACCGGCCCGGCCGCGGTGCCGACCGAACCGAAGCCCCCACTCCCGGCTGCCCTGTCCGAGACGGCACCCCCGAGTGCTGCCCCCATCGCCGGGGAGGTCGTGCTCGACGTGCAGGATCTTCGTACCTACTTCTTCACCTACGCCGGGGTGGTGAAGGCGCTGGATGGGGTCACGTTCCAACTTCGCCGGGGTGAGACGCTGGGCATGGTCGGCGAGACCGGCTGCGGGAAGAGCGTCACCGCCTTCTCGGTCGTACGGCTGATTCCCGACCCCCCCGGACGCATCGTCAAGGGGCGCGTTCTGTTCCGTGGCGCCGACCTCCTTCGGGGGCTCGCCGCCGAGGCGAGCTTCCACCCCCTCAAGGGCACGCCGAGGGTCAAGGTCTCGCGGAGATTCCGCTTGATCCGGCACGCCAACGAGCGCATGGAGGCGATCCGGGGCCGTCGGATCGCGATGATCTTCCAGGAACCGACCCAGGCCCTGAACCCCGTGTTCTCGGTCGCGAACCAGGTCGGGGAGATCGTCTATCTGCACCGGGGGACCGAGGTCCTGGACGAGATGCTTACCGCGACACCGAACGCCCGCGACGTCGCCCCGGCGGTCGCCGCCCTGATGACCGCGGTCGCCGGCAAGCGACTTGACGAGATCCGCCGGGCGGCGATCGAGGTCGGGCGCGCCGCACACTCCTCGCGCCTGGCGACGGAGGCGTTCTACATCGCTCGGGCAGCCAACCGCCCGCCGGTCCTGCACCGGGACCTGCTGGCGGCGATCGCCCACCTTCGGATCAGCCCGTTCCGGCGGCAGTACCTGGTCTACCGTCGGCGGCTCCTAGAACTGCGCGAACAGACGAACCGTATCCACATCGCAGAGCTCTCAGGAGACCCGGGGAAGACCGGGGGAAAGAGCGTGGTCCGGGCCCGCATGCTGTCGGAGCGGCTCAGGCACTTCTACTTCGGGGTGTGGGGGGTGCGGAGATGGGTCCACAAGCCCCTCGACGAAGCGCTCTTCTGGCGGGTCGTGCGCATCCTCGAGGGCGTTCATATCGCGAACCCCGTCCAGGTGGCGCGGGGATTCCCGCACGAGCTCTCCGGCGGGATGCTCCAGCGCGTGATGATCGCGATGGCCCTCTCCGCCGAGCCGGACGTTCTCCTCGCCGACGAGCCGACGACCGCGCTCGACGTGACCATCCAGGCGCAGATCCTCGAGCTGATCGGCGACTTGCGACGGCGGATCGGGACCGCCATCCTGCTCATCACCCACGACCTCGCGGTCCTGGCCGAGGTCGCCGACCGGGTCTGCGTGATGTATGCGGGCCAGATCGTGGAGCACGGTACGACGCGGGAGATCTACCGCCAGCCCCTCCACCCGTACACGCAGGGGCTCCTTGCCTCCGTGCCGAGGATGGACCACCCCGAAAAGGAGCTGAGCTCCATCCCCGGATCGGTCCCGGACCTCCTCGTCCCCCCCAACGGGTGTCGATTTCACCCCCGATGCCCTTACGCGATGCCGATCTGTAGGGAAAGGCGGCCGCCGATGACGCAAGAGGGACCGGATCACACCGTCGCCTGCTATTTATACAAGGGACCTCGGGTCGGGGGATAGGGAGGCAAGGAAGGACACCATGGCCTCGTCGGCGCCCGTCGTCATCTCCGCGCGGAACGTGCGCAAGTACTTCCCGATCCGCGGAGGACTCCTCTCCACGCATGTCGGCGACGTGCGTGCCGTCGACGGCGTCAGCTTCGATGTCCACGAGGGCGAGACCGTAGGGCTCGTGGGCGAGTCCGGGTTCGGCAAGACGACCGTCGGTCGCCTCGTCCTGAGGCTCATCGAGCCGACCGCGGGCCACACGTTCTATCGGCCGTCGCCCGCGGTCACGAGCCGTCTCGACGCGCTCTACGGCACGCTGAACCCGTACTCCAGCTCCCAGAACAACGGCGGCACGCTCCCGCCGGTCGCCGAGGCGGCGCTCCGCGAGCTCGACGAGATCGCGAACCAGTACTCGCTCTACCGCAAGCACGGCCGTGCGATGCGGGACCTCCGCGGCAAGCTGCAGATCGTCTTCCAGGACCCGTTCGGTTCGCTGAGCCCGCGGATGCTCGTTCGCGACATCATCGCGGAGCCGCTCGAGATCCACCACGCCGGGACGCGCGCAGAGCGACGCCGGAGGGTGAGCGAGCTCCTCGGCCAGGTGGGCCTGAACCCCGAGCACGAGTGGCGCTTCCCGCACGAGTTCTCTGGGGGCCAGCGGCAACGCATCGGGATCGCGCGCGCCCTCGCCCTCCGTCCGGAGTTCATCGTCCTCGACGAGCCGACCAGCGCGCTCGACGTCTCGGTGCAGGCGCAGATCCTGAACATCCTGAGGCACCTGCAGAACGAACAGCGGCTCTCGTACCTGTTCATCTCGCACCACCTATCGGTCGTCCGCGCGATGAGCCAGCGCGTGGTCGTGATGTACCTCGGCAAGATCGTCGAGCGCTCCCCGACGGACGCTCTGTTCTCGACCCCCCTGCACCCGTACACCCAGGCGCTCCTCTCGGCGATCCCGATCCCCGATCCCGACCTCAAGCGGGAACGGATCGTCCTCCAGGGGGATGTGCCCAGCCCGGCGGCCCCGCCGCCCGGATGCCGGTTCCACACCCGCTGCCCCGCGGTGATGCCCGTCTGCTCGAAGGTGGAACCGCCGCTCATCGAGGTCCGCCCCGAGCATTTCGTCGCCTGCCATCTGTACCCGGCCGAATGGACCGGGCCCGCCGCGACGCGGGCCGCCAGTCTGTCCATCCCTGCCGCCGGTCCGGAGCCTCCGCTCTCGCTCAGTCCCCCTCTCGCGTCGGCCGCGGGACACTGAGCCGTGTGGCCCTCTCGGGAGGACCTCGACTCCCACGGATCGGACCCCTCCGAGAAGCTCCCGAATCCGGAAGAAGAGGCCGCGTTCGAGGCACGGGTCGACGCGGTCTACGAACAGAAGCGGCAGGCCCTCGCGGACCCGGGCCTTACATGGAAGGAGTGGTTCTTCTACGACGCCGCGAGGTGGTGGGTCGGGCTCCTCTTCCTGATCGTCGACATCTGGCTCTTCGCGTTCTGGTACGGCGTAGGGAGCACCGTCGGTCTGGCGGCCTCGCTCGTGGCCGGCGTCTACCTCGAGTTCCTGCTCTTCCGGTTCCTCTGGTACCGGCCCTCCCCCGAGGAGCCTCGTCGCCGTTCCGCGTTCCACCCGACGTTGCTGCGCCCCGTGCCGTACGGCCGGTGGACTCCGGAGGCCGCCGGCGGCGGTGCGATGTTGCTCCCCGCGGCCGGAGAAACCGGACCCGACCCGAGAGAGTTTCTCTGAGCGGACCGGAACGACGCGGGGTCCCCTAAATACCGGCCGAGGGTCCCGGCGGACGTGCCGAGTGCCCCCCGCCGGCGGCTCGCTCCCTCCCTCCTCAGCGCCGACTTCGCCGACCTCGCGTCGGCGATCCACGCCGCGGAGGCCGGCGGCGCGGATTCGTTCCACCTGGACGTCATGGACGGCCACTTCGTCCCGAACATATCCTTCGGGCCGGCCCTGGTGGCTGCCGTCCGGTCCCGCACGAAGCTCCCGCTCGACATCCACCTGATGATCGACGACCCGCTCCGCTACGCGGAAGCGTTCCAGAGAGCGGGCGGGGACACGCTCGTGTTCCATGTCGAGGCGAAATGCGACCCCCCCGAGGTCGTCCGGGCCGTGAAGAAGCTGGGCGCGGCGGTCGGGGCCGCGGTCCGGCCCGGCACCCCGTTCGACCGTATCGAGCCTCTGATCGACAGCCTCGACCAGGTTCTGGTGATGAGCGTCGAGCCCGGGTTCTCCGGGCAGAAGTTCATGCCCCAGGTCCTCCCCAAGGTGGCGCAGGCCCGGGCTCGCCTCGAGAGGGACGGTCGAACGGTGGACGTCTCGATCGACGGGGGCATCACGGCGGAGACGGCCGGCCCGGCGGCGCGGGCCGGCGCCTCGTTCTTCGTCTGCGGGAACTCCGTGTTCTCGGGGGGCGCGGTCGCCGACAACCTCCGGCGGCTCCGAGCCGCCGTCGAGGAGTGTGCCAAGGGTGCAGTTCGCTGACCTCGCCGCCGCGTACGAGCGGCTCGAGGCGACCCCGAAGCGCCTCGAGATGCGGACGATCCTGGCGGAGCTGTTTCGTCCGCTGAGGTCGGTCGAGCTCGCGGAGGTCGTCTACCTCTCCCAGGGTCAGCTTCGGCCCGAGTACGAGGGTGTAGAGCTCGGGGTCGCGGACTCGCTGGCGCGACGGGCGGTCGCACTGGCCACCGGGACCGCGGAAGCGGTCGTCGCCCGCCAGACGAAAGAGACCGGCGACCTCGGCACGACGGCTCAGGCGCTCGCGTCGAGCCGGCCGACGATCGACGCGCCCGAACCGCTGACCGTCGCGAACGTCTACGCCGAGCTCGGCCGGATCGCCTCGGCGAAGGGCGACGGCTCGCAGGAGGTCAAGGTCCGCGGGCTCGTCGACCTTCTCGGCCGGGCCACGCCGCTCGAGGCGAAGTTCCTCGTTCGGTTCGTCCTCGGAACGCTACGGGTCGGGGTTCGGGAGATGACGATCGTGGACGCGCTCTGCGAGGCGTTCGCTGAGGGGTCGAAGGAGGGTCGCACCCGCATCGAGAGCGCGTTCAACCTCTCGAGCGACCTCGGCCTGGTCGCCACCGCGCTCGCGGAGCGGGGGCTCGAGGGTCTCGACCGCATCGGGCTCGAGGTCGGCCGACCGGTCCGCCCGATGCTGGCCGAGCGCGAGCCGACGCTCGAGAAGGTCCTCGAGCGGATGGGCGGACGCGCCGCGCTGGAATACAAGTACGACGGGCTGCGGGTCCAGGCCCACGTGGCGAAGGACGGGTCGGTCCGGCTCTTCTCGCGACGCCTCGAGGAGATCGGGGCGCAGTTCCCCGAGCTCGTCGCGGAGATCCCGAAGGCGATCCGGTCCGCGCCCGCGATCGCGGAGGGCGAGTACGTGCCGATCGACCCCGATACGGACGAGATCCGGCCATTCCAGGAGGTCTCCCGCCGCCGCGGTCGCAAGCACGACCTCGCGCGGGTCCAGGCGGAGGTGCCCGTTTGCCTGTTCCTGTTCGATATCCTCCTCTCGGGCGGCGAACCGGTCTACTCCGAGGACTTTCCCGAGCGACGGCGGCGCCTCGAATCCGCCGTGCGCCCGACCGAGCGGGTCCGCCTCGCGGAGCAGCGCATCGTAACGGACGTCACCGAGGCGACCGCGTTCCTCGAGGAGGCGGTGTCGGTGGGGGCCGAGGGAGTGATGGCGAAGTCGCTCAAGTCCGGCAGCGCCTACCGGGCGGGCGCCCGCGGGTACTGGTGGATCAAGTACAAGCGGGACTACACCGCGGGCCTGATGGACTCCATCGACGGCGCCGTTGTCGGCGCCTTCGCGGGGCGCGGCCGTCGCGCGGGACTCTACGGAGCGTTCCTACTGGCCGTCTACGACCCCAAGCGGGAGCGGTTCGAGTCGTTCTGCAAGGTCGGAAGCGGGTTCGACGACGCTCGCCTTGCGGAGATGCCGAAGCGCCTCGAACGGTTCGCGTCGGCCGACCGCCCCGCAGAGGTCGATACCGGGCTGGTCGCGGACCGCTGGTTCCGGCCGGGGGTCGTCCTCGAGGTCCAAGGCGCGGAACTGACGCTCAGCCCGGTGCACCGGGCGGCCCACGGCGCGGTCCGGTCGGGTGCGGGGCTTGCCCTGCGCTTCCCTCGGTTCACCGGACGTTTCCGCGACGACAAGGGCCCCGCCGAGGCGACGACCGCCCACGAACTGCTCGAGATGTATCGGGGCCAGGTCCGCCACGCAGAGCCAACCGCCGACGCGGAGTCCGAGACACGTTAGCCGGGCCGCGGAATTTGCCTCCGCCGGCGGCGGCCCAATTCCGGGTCGGACCGCCACTACCTCGTAGGATTGGTTCACTTCCGCCGGCTTTGGGATTTTATTGGGACAGGTCTCCCAGAGGGCTGTTGCCCACAGGTTGCCCGTTCCCACCTAGTCCCTCCGTCTCCCTCCGCTCCACCCGTGCGAATCGGTCGTTACCCGACCCGTAGAGGGGTCTCACCGCATCCTCGGAAAGGGCGTCGGGGTCAAGTCGAAGACCCCCAAGTCCCGCAGTCTTCCGCAGGACGGTCAATCCCAGGTTCAACCCCGCGTTCAGCTGGCGGTCGAGCGACCACCCGCACTTCGCGCAGTCGAACCGGGTCCCCACCCTTCTTCGGTGCTCTGACAGTTCACCACATCTCGGGCAGGTTCGTGACGTGCGAAAAGGACTCAGCCAGACGACAGGAACGCCTCGGTCAACCGCCTTGTAGGCGAGCTGCCGGTGGAGCTCTCCCTGAGGCCACGAAGAGAGGCGGCGTCGGAGGGATCGGGAACGAAACCGGGGTGCGTTCCGGGAGCCGGAGCGACGTCGGCGGGGTCGGGGCACTTCGGTGAGATCCTCGAGAGCCAGGACCGCATGCTGGGCGGCCAGCTCATCGATCAAGGAGCGGGTGAGGGCATGGAGGCGGGAGCGGATGCGATTGCACTCTCTCTGACCTTCCTTACCGAGAAAACGACACGAGACCCGTCTGTCGTGCGCCTTCTTTCGACTTAGGTGCCGACGACGACCGACATGTCGGGCTTGAATTGCCCGGATCTCCGGGAACGGAACTCGGACGTACCCCGCCCCCTTGGGATCGACTTCAACCCCATCGAGGGAGGATTCGTTGGTGTCGAGGGCGACCAGGGAGGTGGGTGCATACGGCACCGGCGGTCGCCGCGCATAGAGCAAGATTACCTTCCAAAGACCGACGTGGACTTGGGTCACTCGATGGTCCGGGTTCGCCAGGACCCGACGGTGGTAGTCTGAGACCGGGACGACGAGCGAACACCATTCCCCCCGACGCAGGGAGAGGCGTAGCTTCCCGGAGTCCGGGTCGAAATGGAAGGACGCTGCAGGGACCCGCACGAACGGGACCCGGACGTAAGGAAGGCGGCTCACGAGGTTCTTCCTAAGACGGCGCCGGTGCCCGCGGGCCAGCGAACGAGCGATGTCGGCGGCCGCAAGCCCGATCGACCCGGTGACACGCGCTTCGAGGGCGCGGTCCCGCGCGAAGCGGGAGAGGGCACGTCGAGAGCTGACGCGAGTCGAGAGTGCCTCCCGAACACAGAGGTTGACGAGGAGACGAAAGTCGTTCATGAGGGCTCGGAGAGGAGGGGGAATGGGTTCTTGGTCGGGAGGCAGAGGGAAGACGAGGGACCGGCGAGGATCCACGGAAGACGCACGGTCGAGGAAGGGCCAACACTTTCGCCACCGGCGAAAAGTGAACGGTGGCGGGTCGACCGCCGGGAATCGTCACACCCTCACGAAAATCCCAAAGCACTTCCGCCCAAAGGCATAAGAAGGGCAACCCCCGTCGCAGCGGCGGGAACAGGCGATGCTGGTCGAGATGACCGAACTGATGGGACGGCAGATCTACACTCCGGACGGGCGCCTTCTGGGCGA
>Ga0116216_10002617_pt1 | contig 11894 bp, 9 predicted proteins | sample Sb_taG_11_FD_89696 | JGI IMG/M metagenome (GOLD analysis project Ga0116216, IMG submission 89696) | Peat soil microbial communities from Weissenstadt, Germany - Sb_50d_3_AS metaG | ecosystem: Environmental > Terrestrial > Soil > Wetlands > Peat | place: Germany: Weissenstadt | collected 2010-09-21
CGACTCCAAATTCAAGAACGGTCCAGAGCCGAGAATTTCCTCCCCCATCCCCGAAGCCCCGTTGCCCGCAAGTCAGTCCGGGTGTCCGCCGGTCAACTTCGCCTTGCCCGCCGACGTGCTGATCGATCCCACGTCCGATATCAGTCTTGGATTCATCGAGCGCAAGCCGGATGGATCCTATACGCGCCACCGGTACCAATTCGCATTACATCCGCAGATCGATGCCACGCCGAATTTTCTGGCGACCATCGTGCCCTGTACCGGCTATCCGAGGCGCGCGTCACCAGCGCCCGCGGGATGGCGCCCCGCCTCGGATAACCAGCTTGGCGTCACATCGAACGCACCCTGGGCCGCCGATCTGACAGGAAGCGGAATCCTGGATCTCGTCCTGCCCAGCCAGGACCAGACTGCCAATTCGGTCCTCGTGGCGCTGAGCGATTCGGTTTACTCGGATGGCCCAAGGGCCGATCTATACGACGTGGGCGTCAATCCGTGGACGGCCGCCTCGGGCGATTTCAACGGCGATGGCAAACGCGACCTGGTGGTTTTCTCGGGTGGTTCGTACGCCTCCGACTCCACCTTGACGACCCCGGGCGTCGTTTCCGTCCTCATCAACAACGGCGATGGCACCTTCAAGCCGGCCGTGAATTACGCAGCGGGCGGATCGACATCCATCGGTACGGTACAGGATTTCAACGGCGACGGCAAGTTGGACATCGCGGCCGTCGACGTTGCGGCGGGCAGCATCGTGATCCTGCTCGGAAACGGCGATGGAACTTTTCGTGCTGGACCCACAACATCCGTTCCGCACGCCTACGCCGTTGCCGCCGCCGATTTGAATGGCGATTTCAAACAGGACCTGGCGGTCATGACATCCAGCGGAATGGTGGCCCTCCTGGGAAATGGAGACGGCACATTCCGGGCGCTGCCGCCGGCGCCAGTCGTCGGAGGCTCCAATCCGGCGCTTGCCGATTTCAACAAGGACGGCAAGATGGACGTCGTGGTCGCGGACTACGCCAGCCAAACGGCTCAAGTGCTGTTCGGCGCCGGAGACGGAACATTTCCCACATCCGTGCGGTACCTGCTGGGGTCGCTTCCTCTTTACGTTCTGGCCACCGATGTCGATTTCGACGGCAATCCCGATATCGTCATCGGCTCAGGCCACCCCGATGGGTTGGCGCCTTCTTTGTATGATCCGGATGAACTTTCGATTCTCTTCGGAAACGGCGATGGCACATTCTACGGACCGCGCGCGATTCCGGTGGCGGCGGGCTCCTACACGTCCTCGATGGCCGCGGGGGACTTCAACGGAGATGGCCGCCCCGATATCGCTCTCACCGCGCCGGACGGGGCCACACAGGTGCTGTTGCAACAGAGCGGCGGCGGATTTCAGACCGCGACCATCGCCTCGGGCGGCTACGGTATCGTGGCCAAGGACTTTAACGGCGACAGCAAACTGGACCTGGTGGTAGCCGCGGGACCCTCCAACTCCGTCCTGTTCGCCGCAGGTAACGGCAACGGCACGTTTCAAAATCCCGTGACCATCGCCACCGGGCTCCCCAGTAACTCGGTGGATGCCGGAGACCTGAACGGCGATGGGAAATTGGACTTGGTAACCGCCTCAGGGTCAAGCTTCGTGACCGTTCTGCTGGGCAACGGCAACGGGACGTTTCAGAGCCCGAAAACGGTGAGCGGGTTCGCCAACCCGGTTGACGCGAAGCTCGCCGATCTCAATGGCGACGGCAAGCTCGACATGGTCGTGGTAAACGGCGCCACGCTCGATAGCTCGGGGAATTCACAGCCCGGCGCCGGCATCTCGATTCTGTTGGGCAAAGGAGATGGGACGTTCCAACAGCCCGTAACGCTCAGCGCCGGTGGGCTGCCCACGCGAGCGTTTATCGCCGACGTGAACCGCGATGGCAAGCCGGACATCCTGGTGGTGACGGAGGATGCGAATACGTTCACTTCCGAAATCGCGGTCTTCCTGAATGCCGGCAACGGCACATTCAGCGCGCCGGCATTCATCGTCACCTTGTACGGGACTGATCTGGCGGTGGCCGATCTCAACAACGACGGCAGTCCCGACCTGCTGATCACGCGCGGTACTAACATAAACGCCTCGTACATGTTGGGCAATGGCGACGGCACGTTTCAGCCGGAGGTGTTTCTCTCGGTGGGGCAAGAAGCTGGGTCGGTATTGGCCGCAGATTTCAATGGCGACGGTAAAGTGGATGCCGCCGTCGCCGCCTCATTCAACCCCACCACTGCCGATTACGTGGCCGTGCTGACCAACGTTACGGCGGCCGGAGCGCCGGCAGTTCCGGCGCCCGCATCCACCAGCCCCGGTTCCGGCTACGACACCGGCCAAACCTTCACGTTTACCTTCTCCGATTCAGGCGGATACCAGAATCTCTCCGTCGTCGACGTGCTCATCAACAGCGCGCTCGATGGGCGCCGCGCCTGCTATGTAGCCTTCGTGCCTTCGGGAGCGAACTCCGGGTCGGTGTATCTGGTGGATGATGCGGGCGATGCCGGAGGACCGTACCAGGGATTGGTTCTGCCAGGCGGTAGCGCGATCAGCAACGGCCAATGCACCATTAGCGGCACGGGCAGTTCGGCCGCGGGCAGCGGCGAGACGCTGACGCTACGCTTGCCGTCTCGTTCAGCGCGAGCTTTGGAGGCAATAAGGTGGTCTACACGTCCGCGGGCGATAAATCGGCACTCAACTCCGGATGGCAGGCCCTTGGCACTTGGGGCGTGGTGCCCTTCCCGTCTACCGGGTCCGTCTACGCGTCGCTCTTGTTTCCGGCAAGCGCCGCGGCCCCATCGGGAACCGCAAACACTCACGTTTTACTTCGTAGACACCAAAGGCGTCGCCGACTTCGGAGTGGTCAACGTCCTCATCAACAATTTCATCGACGGCCGACAGGCGTGCTACCTGGCCTACGTCAAATCCAGCAATACCTTGCTGTTGGTCGACGATGCCGGTGACGCCGGAGGCCCTTTCGCGGGCAGCATGGTGCTGGACGGGAGCCCGGCGGACATCCAGAACAGCCAATGCATCGTCGACGCCGCGGGGTCCTCGGCCTCGACAACAACAGGCATCGGCAATACGCTTACTCTTTCGCTGAATATGATTTTCAAGTCCGGCTTTACCGGAAATCATGTAATCTGGGTCGCGGGCCGCGACGCGGCCGGCGCCAATAATACCGGATGGCAGGCGATGGGGACAACCACCGTGCAATGAAGCAGACACCCGCGCTTATGACGCGTGCGCCAGCCGCCGGTGATCCTTGAGAATGCACCGGTCCATCACCACCGCAATCCCCGCCGCCTCGGCCCGCCGCGCGGCCTCCTCGTGGTACACCCCTTCCTGCATCCAAATCAGCCTGGCCCCCCTGCGGATGACCGCTTCCACGATCTCGGGCACAAACTCCGAGCGGCGGAAAATGTCCACGATATCGATGGCTTCCGGAACGGAGTCGAGGTCGGGATAGCATCGCTCCCCCAGCACTTCCGTCTCGTTCGGGTTCACCGGGATTATGCGGTACCCCGCCCGCTTCATATATTCCGCCACCCCGTAACTGGGCCGGAAACGCTTCCCCGACAGCCCCACCACCGCGATGGTCCGCGCGGAATCGAGTATCTCGGCGATTCGGTTCATACCGCTCCCCCTGCGTGCGGTGCCCCTTGCCGCCGCACCAACGCCCGCTTGAGCTTGTGCACTTCTTCTTCCGCCAGGTAGCGGAACTGTCCCGGTTTCAGCGGGCCCAGTTCGATGGGGCCGATCCGCACTCGCCTTAACTTTTCGACCAGACGGCCGAAATGCTTGAACATCAGCCGGATCTGCTGGTTGCGCCCCTCGAAAAGCTTCACCTCGTACCACGGATTCTCGGCCGCCTGAAGCAGCTTCAACCCCGCCGGCATGGTCCGCTTTCCGGAGAGCGGCACGCCATCCCGGAACTTCTGCTCCTGCTCCGCCGTCAGGCTCCCGTTCACCTTCACCACGTATGTCTTGGGCAGGTGCGTGGCCGCCGACAGGATCTCGTTGGCCATTTCGCCGTCATTGGTCAGCAGCAGCAGACCTTCGCTGTGATAGTCCAGGCGTCCCACCGGGTACACCCGCTCCTTCACTCCCCGCAGCAATTCCATGACCGTCGCCCGCCCCTGCGGATCGCTCACTGTGGTCACCGTGTTGTTGGGCTTGTAGAGGGCGATATACACCAGCCGCTTGGGCGGGTGGACCAGGCGCCCGTCCACCTTGATGTGGTCCCGCTCGAAATCCGCCTTCGACCCCAGTTCCGTCACCACTTGGCCGTTGACCGTGACCCGCCCCTCCACCATGATGCGCTCCGCCTGCCGGCGCGACGCGATGCCTGCCTGCGAGAGGATCTTCTGCAGCCGCTCTTCAGGCATCAGCTCTCCTCTGTAGCACAGGCATTCCTGTGTGGCACAGGCATTCCTGCCTGTGTTCCCCGGACCTTCTGGATTCGTCCTTCAGCCATCAAGTTTCCGTCCCTCGGGCGGCGGCTCGTCTGATGGTCCGATCGCGGCGGCTCCCGCCTCCCCAGCCGATGCCGGCTCTTCGACGGATGCCTGCTCTCCCGGGAGCGCGGCGGCCGGTTCATCAGTCGGCCCCTGCGGTTCCGCAGATGCCTGCTCGCCCTCGCCCGCCGGCTCCTCCACCGTCGGCACCCCCGGCTCGCCGTCCGCGAACGCCATGCGCCGGATCTCCTCGAACTCCTTGAGCGTCGGCAACTCGCTCAAATCCTTCAATCCGAACTGGATCAGGAATTCCTTGGTGGTCTTGTACAGGATCGGCTTGCCGATCACGTTCTTGCGCCCCGCCGCCGCGATCAATTTGCGGTCCAGCAGCGTCTTGAGCACGCCCGCCCCCTGCACGCCGCGGATCTCCATGATCTCCGGCGCCGTCACCGGCTGCTTGTAGGCGATCACCGCCAGCGTCTCCAGCGCCGGCAGCGAAAGCTTCAGCGGCGGCTTCAGGCTCTTGACGAAGCTGCGGACGGCCTCGTGATGCTCCGGCTTGGTAGCCATTTTGTAGCCGCCGGCCACCTCCCGGATGGTCACGCCGTGCTCCGGCTTATCGAATTCCGCGATCAGTTCCTGGATCAGCGCCTCGACGCGCTCGGTGGGCTGTGCCAGCGCCCCGGCGATCTGAGCCAGCGTGAGCGGTTCCTCGGCCACATAGATTATGGCCTCCAGCACGGCCCTGAGCGATCGAGCGTCCGGCGCAACATCCGGCGCCACCTCGGGCGCCGGCTCCGTGGAGGACAGCAAATCCTCCATCGAAACTGCTTCCGGCGGGTTCTGCTCCTGTTGGGGTTCCTGCTCCGGTTCCTGCTCTTGAGGTATTTCCTGTTCTTCCATGCCTTCTCAGATGTAGTCTTTCTCGATCGCCGCCAGCGGCTCGCCGGAGGCAAAAACAGCGTCGAAACTGCTGTGCCGCTGCAGCGCGATTTCGCCGAACAAGTCCTTTTGTGTCACCACCACGGCCTGCATCCGCACCATCTCGAGGACCGCCAGGAACAGCGCGATCATGGCCCGCCTGGTGCGCTGCTGCTCGAAGATCCGCAAGATGAAGACCGGCTCGTCGCCCGCCTCCTCGAACTGCGCCTTCAGATAGCGCACCATGTCCGAGACGGTGACGTCCCCGGATTCCACCTCATAGACCGGCCGGTTCTTGGCGCGCTCCACCAGCTCGCCGAACGCCTTCACCAAGTCGAACAGCGTGATCGCCAGGCCCGGATCGTCGTCCTCGGAAACGAAGGCCTTGATCTGCGGATTCGACCACACGTTCTCCTCGATCATGCGCTTCTCTTGCAGCATCTCCGCCGCGTTCTTGAAGCGCTCGTGCTCCAGCAGCCGTTCCACCAACTCCTGCCGGGGATCTTCCGCGGAGTCGCCCTCCCGTTCCAGCGCCGGGTCGCGCGGCAGCAGCATCCTGGACTTGATGTGGATCAGGGTCGCCGCCATGTAAACGAAATCGGCGCCCACGTCGATGTCCATCTCCAGCATCCGGTCGATGTATTCCAGGTACTGGGACGTGATGGTGGCGATCGGGATGTCCTTGATGTCGATCTGTTGCTTGCGGATCAGGTCCAGCAGCAGATCGAGCGGTCCCTCGTACTTTTCCAGGTGGAAATTGAGTGGCGATGTCACTGCCTTTCACGATAACACGCGGGCCGTACGGCAGGCTTCGGCAGTTCCAGCCGGCAAAAATATTTCGCGAGATCTGGAGAATTTCCCCGCCATTTTACGCCTTACATAATAGAAGCGGACTTTCAGCCGCACGCACGAGCACGGGAGCGGCCCAGGCAAACATGCGCCAGGGCCGCTCCCCTCTTTGGACGCCCCGCCGACTCCCGCAAGCCGGCACCGGCTGCTAAAATTGCCTTGCGTCGTTTGGACGGAGGTGCTTCGTGACTCCCAACCCCGATCTCGAAGTCGTGACTGTTCTGGAGTGCGACAGCCCGCCGGAGCTCGCTCTGGCAAAAGCCATGTTGGACGAAGCGGGCATACCTTACTATGTGGAAGGTGAAAGCACCGCCGCGCGCGCGAGGAGGCGATCATCCCGTTTACGTATCCCTGGACCACGTGCATAGCGGTGGCCACCGACCGCGCAGCCGAGGCGCGGGCGATTCTGCAACCCCTGGAAGACATGGGTGAAGCGATAGGATAGACGAATGTCCATCTACGTCGCCGCCTTCTTGATCGGCGTGGTCACCGGGCTTCGCTCCATGACCGCGCCCGCCGCAGTCAGTTGGGGTGCCCGCCTGGGCTGGCTGCACTTGGAAAACACCTCACTCGCCTTCCTGGGCTTCGCCGCAACTCCGTACATCGTCAGCTTGCTGGCCATCGGGGAGTTGATCGCAGACAAGCTGCCGAAGACGCCCAGCCGGAAAGCGCCCGCGGGGTTCATGGCCCGGATGGTGAGCGGGGCATTGTGTGGGGCTGCCCTCGGCGCAAGCGGCGGGGCTCTGGTGGGTGGTCTCGTGGCCGGAGTGTGCGGCGCGGTCGCGGGAACGCTGGGCGGCTACGAGTTCCGTGTGCGGCTTGTGAAGGCCACCGGAGGGAACGATCTGCGGATCGCCCTTCTGGAAGACGCCATCGCCATCGCCGGCGGGTTGTTGATCGTTTCCCGATTTTGATCAGCCCGGTTTCTTCCGCTGGTGGCGCTGCTCGGCGAGTGACTCCGCTCTTATACTCCGCCCGCCGCAGCTCGCACACGGGGCAGGGCGTTCAATACCGCGCTTGTGGAAACGGCCACGGGCTGTTCGCCCGAGACCACCAGGTCGGCGTACTGCGCGGTCGGACAGATGAACCGTTCGGCGTTGGGCCGCACGGTCTCTTCGTACTGTTCGCGAACTGACTCCGGCGTCCGGCCGCGCTCGGCCACGTCGCGCGCCAGGCGGCGCTGAAAGCACACGTCGAGGCCGGTCTGAACGTAGACCTTCGTATCGAGAACGCTGCGCAGCTCCGGCCAGTAGAGGACGAACAGTCCCTCCACGACCAGGAATTCGCCGGGCTCGATGCGCACGGTTTCCGGAGTGCGGGCGTGTTGCGAGAAGGAGTATACCGGCAGATCGAAAGCGCGGCCATCGGCCATCGCCTGGAGGTGCTGGTGGAGCAGCTCCCACTCGAGCGAGTCGGGATGGTCGAAGTTCACCTTCTTGCGCTTCTCGAAGGGCATGTCCTGGAGATCGCGGTAGTAGGAATCGAGAGAGACGATGGAGGCACCCGGCAGCAGACGACAGATCTGCCGGGCGATCTCGGTCTTCCCGGAACTGGACGGGCCGGCAATGCCGATAATGTGTGGTCTCATACTTCTGGCGGAAGAGCCGACCCAGTTTCGCACATTTTGAGGACGGCTTCCACCAGCCCGTCGACGGTGAAGACCTGCGCCTGGGCGGCCACCTCGATCCCCAGGCTGCGGGCGGTTCGGGTGGTGACCGGGCCGATGGAAACCACTTTGGCGGCGGCCAGCGCCGATGCGCCGAGGGCCGCGACGAAGTTCTGCACGGTGGAAGAGCTGGTGAAGGTGATGTAGTCCGCGGCAGGCATTTTGGAGGCCGCAAGCTCGGCAGGAACCACGGTGCGGTACGCCTCCACCACGTCGACCTGCGCGCCGCGCCGCGCCAGCTCGTTGGGGACCAGGTCGCGCGCCACGGCCGCGCGCGGCAGCAGGATGCGGGCGCCCGCGAGATCGTAGGGCGCGAAGGCTTCCAGCAGGCCTTCGGCGACATACTCCTTGCCCATCAGATCCACCTTCAGGTGCAGGGCTTCGATGGCGGCGCGAGTGGCCGGACCGATGGCGCAGATGCGGGCCCGCAGCGATCGCCAATCGGCGGCGGAGCGGTCCAGGCGGTCGAGGAAGAAGCGCACACCGTTGGCGCTGGTGAAGATCAGCCAATGGTAGGAGGCGAGATCGGCGATGGCCCGGTCTAGCGGCCCGTAGTCGGCGGGTGGCGCGATCTCGATGGTGGGCATCTCGATGACGTGGGCGCCCAGCGCGCGCAGTTTTGCCGAGAGCACGTCAGCGTGGCCTTTGGCGCGGGTCACCACGATGCGTTTGCCGAAGAGCGGCAGGCGCTCGTACCAATCGAGCTTCTCGCGAAGGCGCACCACCTCGCCCACGATGATGGTGGCGGGGGGCTTCAGGCCGCGCTCCGCGATGAGGCCAGGCAAGGTTTCGAGCGTGCCTGCGATGGTTTCCTGGTCGGGGCGGGTGGCCCATCGTACGGCCATCGCGGGGGTCTCGGGAGAGCGGCCGCGCGCGATCAGCTCGCGGGCGATTTCGGCGAAGGCCGTGAGCCCCATGAAGATCACCAGGGTTTCAGCGTGGCCGACGCGGTCCCAATCGATGGCGGCCACCGCGTGGCCGGTGACGAAGGTGACGGCGGAGGTGTGCTCGCGATGCGTAAGCGGCACGCCGGTGTAGGCCGCGATGCCCAGCGGAGTGGTGACGCCGGGGACGACCTCGAACGGGATGCCGGCATCGGCGAGCGCCTCGGCCTCTTCGCCGCCGCGCCCGAAGATGAACGGGTCGCCACCCTTTAGACGGACGACCGTGAGGCCGCGGCGCGCGCGCTCGATGAGCATGCCGCAGATTTCCTCCTGGGTGAAGGCGTGGGCGGATTTCTTCTTGCCGACGTAGATGCGTTCGGCGTGGGGCGGGGCGAGATCGAGCAGGGCCGCGGGGGCGAGGTGGTCGAATAGGACGGCGTCGGCCTGTTCGAGTATGCGGCGGCCCTTGACCGTGATGAGGTCAGGATCGCCTGGGCCGGCGCCTACAAGAAAAGCTTTGGGGGGTTGGGGGTTGGGGGCTGGGGGTTGGGGTTGTGTGGGCCCGGAATCGCGGTTCATGTGCTGTATACCGCCTCGAGTATTTGGCGGGCTCCGCGCGCCAGCAGGTCGGCTCCAAGGGCTCGGCCGATGGATTCGGCTTCGGCCACGGGGCCTTCGGATTCGGCGCGGATCAGCTCGCTGCCATCGGGTGAGGCTACTACTCCGAGGATATGAAGGATGCCGTCTTGGACGGTGGCGTGGGCTCCGATCGGTACCTGGCAGCCTCCTCCGAGGGCGGCGAGGACTCCGCGTTCGGCGGTGACGGCGGCGTGGGTGGCGGGGTGATCGAGAAGAACACAGGCTTGGAAGCCTGTGCTACTGGCTCGCGTTTCGATGGCCAGTGCGCCCTGCCCTACCGCGGAGCACATCACATCGGCGTTCAGGATCTCGGTGATCCGATCGCCCCAGCCCAGCCGCTTCAGTCCCGCGGCCGCCAGCAGGATCGCGTCGTACCGACCTTCGTCGAGTTTGCGCAGGCGCGTATCCAGGTTGCCGCGCACCGATTCCACCGCCAAATCCGGCCGCAGCTTGCGCAACTGCGCGGCGCGCCGCAGGGAACTGGTGCCGACACGTGCGCCGGGAGGCAGGTCGGCGAGCCGCTTACCCACCACCGCATCGCGCGGATCTTCGCGCTCGGGTACCGCGGCCAGCACCAGGCCTTCCGGCAGCTCCGTGGGCAGGTCCTTCAGGCTGTGCACGGCGAGATCGGCGCGGCCGTCCAGCAGCGCCTCTTCGATCTCCTTCGTGAAGAGGCCCTTGGTCCCGACCTTCGCAAGCGGCACATCGGTGATCTTGTCGCCGGTGGTCTTGATGATTTCGATGCGGCACTCGTGGCCGCGGGCGGTGAGTTGCGCGCTTACCCATCGGGCCTGCCACAATGCGAGCTGCGAACCACGGGAGGCTATGACCAGCATGAACTATTCCTGGAGGTGAAATGCCTTGCGGATGGCCGCCACCACGTGCGCGCCTTCGGGATGGCCGGCGTGATTGCGCAGCTCGGAGATCGGCCCATGCGCGATCTTGTTGACGATGCCGCGCGTCAGCATTTCCATGGCCTGCTCCTGCTCGGGCGTAAACGGTCCGAATTTGCGGCGCACCTTATCCATCTCGCCGGCGCGGATCTGCTCGAGCTGCTCCTGCAATCCCACGATGGTCGGAGTGACTTCGGCGACCTTCAGCCGCGCCATCATGCGGTCGACCTCTTCGGTCACCATGGTCTCGGCGTGGTCGGCTTCTTTCATCCGCTCGCGGAGGTTGGCGTTGACCACTTCCTGGAGGTCGTCGATGTCGTAGAGGAAGACGTTGTCGATGTCGTTGACCGTGGGTTCGATGTTGCGCGGCACCGCGATATCGATGAGGAACATCGGCTTGTTGCGGCGGGCGGCGATCACGCGCTGCATCTCCTCCTTGCGGAGAATATAGTGCGGCGCGCCCGACGAGGCGATCACGATATCCACTTCGGGCAGCATGCTCACGAAGCGCGTGTATTCGACCGGCGTGCCTTGAAAGAGCGCGGCCATCTCGATAGCGCGCTCGTGGGTGCGATTGGTGACGAAGACGTGCGAGGCGCCCGAGCGCCGCAAGTGGCGCGCGGCCAGCTCCGACATTTTGCCCGCGCCCACGATCATGACTGTGCGGCCGGAGAGCGATCCGAAGATCTTGCGCGCCAGCTCCACGGCGGCGTAGCTGATGGAGACGGCGTTCTGCCCGATGCCGGTTTCGGAGCGCACGCGCTTGGCGACACTGAAGGCGCGGGTCAGCAGGCCATCCAGCCACCCGCAGAGCGCCCCGCAATCCTTGGCGGCGGCGTAGGCCTGTTTGAGCTGTCCCAGGATCTGGGGCTCGCCGACCACCATGGAATCCAGGCTGGAGGCCACGCGGAAGAGGTGATGGATGGCGTCCTGGCCCTCGTGCCGGTAGAGGTGCGGCCCGATGGTATCGGGACTGACGGCCTTTTGATCGGCCAGAAAGGAATCGACGATGGCCTGCGCGTCGTGCTGGTCGTCGGTGGTGACCGTGATCTCCACGCGGTTGCAGGTGGAGAGGATCACGGCCTCGGCCACGCCGGCGCGCGATTTGAGGTCGGCCAGAGCCGCGGGCAGGGTGTTTTCGCGGAAGGCCAGGCATTCGCGCACCTCGACGGGTGCGGTCTTGTGACTCACGCCGGTGACGAGCAGCTTCATGGTTTGAAGAAGAGGGTGCCCAGCCGGGCATGCGCGGCCCAGGTGATGGCGGAGAAGCCCAGCACCGTGACCGTCATGATCGCCGCTTTCCTTCCGCGCAGACCGGCGGAGGTCCGCAGGAAGAGCAGGGCGAGATAGATGCCCCAGGTGAAGAAGGAGAGGACGATCTTCGGCTGGCCGATCCAGGCGGTCTTCAATTCGATGAAGCCCCACGTGCTGCCGGCGATGACAGCCAGCGTCATGAGCACGAAACCTACGGCCATGGATTTGGAGATGATGTCGTCCAGCGTGCCCAAGGGGGGCAGCCGGTAATAGAATTTGCGCGGCTTTTTGGCTTTGAGCTCG
>Ga0116216_10002619_pt1 | contig 11893 bp, 10 predicted proteins | sample Sb_taG_11_FD_89696 | JGI IMG/M metagenome (GOLD analysis project Ga0116216, IMG submission 89696) | Peat soil microbial communities from Weissenstadt, Germany - Sb_50d_3_AS metaG | ecosystem: Environmental > Terrestrial > Soil > Wetlands > Peat | place: Germany: Weissenstadt | collected 2010-09-21
CGGGCGCCGTTCAGGAAGCGCTCATGGGCTTCCTGCGGCGGTCCTGACCTTGCCCGGTCAGTGGGCCAGCCTGACGAGATGCTCGGCGGCGAGAGCGAGGCCGAGCGCGATCACCACCGCCGCGCCGAGGCGAACGAACATGTAGCCGGGCGGATCGATCTCGCACGGATCGTAACGATCGAGACCGGACATCGGCGGATCCCAATCCCGCGCCGGGGTCCGCTCTTCTCTGAACCAGCGCATGCGATCGTCTCCACTCGCTCGCCACCGATGGGCAGAATACGCTGTGAACGGGTAAGCATTCGAGACGAATTCCAGGGCCAGGGTATAAGGCGCTCATAAAGACGATACGGAAGGGGCGGCGGCAGGATGATGAAGGCGGTCGGAGCGACGGCGGCCCAGGCCAGGGGCGAGTCCGGACGGCGCGCCTTTTGACGCGCCTCCCGCGTTTGCTACTTTGGGACCAGCAGCTCGGCGACCCTTCAGGGGAGCGAGGACCTTTGGCGACGGACGCCGCACTCCGCTTCAGTTTCATCCCCGTCAACGGGGTGACGCTGCATTGCGCGGAGGCGGGGCCCGGCGACGGGCCGCTCATCGTTCTCCTGCACGGCTTTCCCGAATTCTGGTTCGGCTGGCGCGACTATTTCGGCCCGTTCGCGGAACGGGGCTATCACGTCGTCGCGCCGGACCAGCGGGGCTATAATCTCAGCGACAAGCCGCTCGGCATTGAAGCCTACCGGCTCGACGTCGCGGCGGCGGATGTTTTTGCGCTGGCCGACGTCTTCGGGCGCCGCGCCTTCCATGTGGTCGGGCACGATTGGGGCGCAGCGGTCGCCTGGCGGATGGCGGTCCTCGAGCCCGAGCGGCTCTTGAGCGCGGCGATGCTGCAGGCGCCCCACCCGGCGGTCTGGCGTCGCGCCATGCGAGAGGATCGGGACCAGCGGCAGAAGAGCCGCTACGTGCAGATCCTGCGTCTGCCCTGGCTCTCGGAGATGGCGCTGAAGCTCGGCGACTATGCGGCGCTGGCGAAGACGTTCAGGTCCTCGACGCGGCCCGAGGCGTTCACGCCGGAGATCCTCGAAACCTATCGCGGCGCCTGGCGCCAGCCCGGCGCGATAACCTCGATGCTGAACTGGTACCGGGCGCTCTTCCTTCACGAGCCTCCGATGCCGGCGCCCGGCAGCCTCAGGCCGCGAATCCTCGTCCTCTGGGGCGACAGGGACGATTTTGGCGTCCCGCAGCTCGTCGACGAGAGCGTCGCGCTCTGCGCGGACGCGCGCCTCCAGCATTGGCCCCAGGCGACGCACTGGATCATCCACGACGACCCGAAGGCCGTCCAGGACGCGCTCCTCGACTTTATGCAGGCGCAGCCGTCACGAGAAGTCCCATGATCATTCGCGAATGGCGCGGACGCGCATCTCTCAACGAGCCTGAAGGCTACCCTGTCCACTTTAGAACAAAGGTGATCCCAGAACTGACGCGCTTGTCGGGATTCGTCGGCGCGCATTTGAGCCGGCGTCGTCTCGCCGACAGAATCGAGTTCCTGGTGCTCACGCGTTGGAAATCGATGGATGCGATCCGAGCCTTCGCCGGTGAGGAGATTGATGAAGCCATAGTGGAGCCGGGCGCCGTTGCGGCGCTTATCGACTTTGACGTGAGGGTCCAGCACTTTGAGGTCATAGAGGAGGCGTAGTCGGCGATACGGGCCGCCTCGAACCCGATCACGCGCAACATGCCCGGCGCCGTGATCGCGCCGCAGAGGAAGAGGCCGGGCTCTGCGGTCGGCCGGCCGCTCACGAGCGGCTTGCCAGTCTCGCTGAGCACGCCGCTTGCGTCCGGCAACAGCGCGCGAAGGTCAGGACGGAAGCCGGTCGCGAGGATGATGGCCTCGAAAGGCTCCGGCGGCGAGCGTGTGAAAACGACGCCCTTCGTCGTCAGGCTCGCAATGTCGCCTCTAACTTTGATTCGTCCGGCGCGGATCGCCGCGACCGTGCCGAAGTCGAGAAGCGGGACGCGGCCGTCCTCCTCGATCATTTGGCGCGGCCCTTTGGCGGCGCGGGTCATGCCGAGGCTTTCGATGGAGCCCACCGCGAGGCGGATGGCGGGCGCATTGATGAAGTCGACGACGCGCGCAGGCAGTCTCTCCTGCGCGATCGCCCAGGTCAGGATCGGCAGCCCTAGCAGGTCGCGCGGCACGATGCGAACGGGTCCGCGCACCGAGAGCGTGACGTCGACTTGGGCTTCCGCGAGATCGAGCGCGATCTCGCCGCCCGAGTTGCCAAACCCGACGACCAGCACGCGTTTGCCGGCGAATGGCGCCGGATTGCGGTAGCGGGTCGAATGCAGGATCGGACCGACGAACGCCTCCATGCCGGGCCAGGTCGGCGAATAGGAGAAATCGGCAAAGCCGGTCGCGATCACGACCACGCGAGCCTCTGTTGTATTCTCTCCAGCCTCAGCGCGCCAGGTTGCTCCATAGCGGCGGACTTCGCGGACAGGCGCGTTGAATTGAGGCTTCAGATCGAATTCCGCGGCGTAGCGTTCAAGGTATTCGACGACCTGCGCGCGCGAGGGGTACCGGCCGTAGGAGGACGGCATCGGCAGACCGGGGAGGCCGGAATGCCCGCGATCGGTGTGCAGATGCAGCCGGTCATAGTGGCGCCGCCAGACCGAGCCGACAGCATCGGATTTTTCCAGAATCACCGGGTTCAGACCGCGCACGCGCATGCAGGCCGCAGCGGCGAGTCCAGCCGGTCCGGCGCCGACGATGATCGCATCGCATGCTCGCGCCATGAGCCGTCCTCCTTTCAAGCGCGCCGGCATATGGGAGGCGTTCAGCCGCCGAACCAGTGCGATATCGCCGTTCCCATTGCGACGCCAGCGAACGCGGCGGCGACGCCGATCGACACGGTCTCGACCACGGTGCGCAGAACACTTCGATTGCCAACCCTGGCTCTTCCGACGCCGAGGCAGACCAGCAGGATGAGAGTGACGATTCCGGAGACGACGCGGCCCTCCCTGACAGGAAGCAGGGCGAAGGGGACGATGGGAATCGCGGCCGCAAGGAAATCCGCCGCCAGCATCCACAACGACTGCACGAATGGCCCCTGCGTTGTGTCCGGCGCCGCAGGCGCCGCGAGCGCGCTCGCGGCAGCTTTCAGGATCGCGGGATCGGACTGGAGTAGTCCGGCTATCGATTTGATTTGATCCGGGCCAGCCCCAGCCGCGCGCAGCCGGACCATGACCTGATCGAGGGCGGCGGCCGGGTTCCGCTCGACCTGCGAGTCGACGATTGCGGATGCGGCCCGCGCCTCATCCTGCCTTGTTTCGACGTCGAGATAGGTCCCCGCCATCATCGAGACCGCGGCGGCGATCGCACCTGTCGCGCCCGCAATGAGGACCGTCGATTTGTCATCGGTCGTCGCGGCCACGCCGAAGACGAGACCGAAGATGGAGACGGTCCCGTCCTCCATGCCGAAGACGATGTCGCCGGCGGAGGCCTTCAACGAAGCCCAAAGTCTATCCGCTGTGGATTGAGCGATCACCGCCGGCCTCTTGAATGTCGCGCCTCTCGGCCCCGCGCAGAGCAATAGCCCGTTAAGCCGGTCGAGGCGATGGGAGGGTTGAAGGCGTTCTCCTTCCCCCCTTGTGGGGGAAGGCAGAGATGGGGGTCGCGCGGACGGGAAACGTAAGCGCGGTGCTTCCGCGCCAATGAGAACGGCATGGCGCGACCCCCACCCTAACCCGCCCCCACAAGAGGGGGCGGGGACTACGCCGCTGCGTCCTCGCGCGCGCCGACCATATATTGCACCAGCTCCTCCGCGTTGGTTCGCGCTGTAACCTTCTCGGCGACCTTTCGGCCGCGGTGCATCACGACGACGCGGTCGGTGACGGCGAAGGCGTCGGGCAGGATGTGGGTGATGAGGATGACCGGAACGCCGCGGTCTTTCAGCGTGCGGATGAGTTCGAGCACCTTGTGCTGCTCGGGCACGCCGAGATTGTTGGTCGGCTCATCCATGATCATGAGCTTGGCTTCCCAGTAGACGGCGCGGGCGATCGCGACCGCCTGGCGCTGGCCGCCCGACAGGTTCTCGATCGGGTCGGTCAGGGTCGGAAAGCGGATCTGGAGCGAATCCAGCGTCTGCCTCGATTCCTTCAGCATCAGCTTGTCGTCGAGCGTCTGCACGAGCCCGCCGAGATGGCGCTTCTTCATCTCGCGGCCGAGAAAGATGTTGGCGCCGACGTCGAGATTGTTGGCGAGCGCGAGATCCTGGTAGATCGTCTCGATCCCGACCCGGCGCGCGTCCATCGGGCTGGCGAAGGCGACCGGGGCGCCGTCGAAGAAGATTTCGCCCTCTTCCGCCTGGTAGACGCCGGAGACGCATTTGATGAGGGTCGACTTGCCGGCGCCGTTGTCGCCAAGCAGCCCCACCACCTCGCCGCGGCGGACGTCGAGGCTCACATCGTCGACCGCGACGAGGCCGCCGAAGATCTTCGACATGTTGCGGATGGAGAGCAGCGGTTCGCTCATCGCCTGACCCTTCCTCCCGCCCGGGCCATGATGAGATCGCGCGACTGGTCGATCAGCACCGCGACGATGACGACCGTTCCGACGACGATGAACTGCCAGAAGGCGTCGACGTTGAGCATGACGAGTCCGGTGGTCAGGACCGCGATGATGAGCGCGCCGATCACCGTGCCGATCACGGTTCCGGCGCCGCCGAACATGCTGACGCCGCCGATGATGACGGCCGCGATCGAGGAGAGCAGCAGCGGGTCGCCGATGACCGCGGAGCCCGCGGTGTAGCGCAGCGTCGAGAGAAAGCCTGCGACGCCCGAAGTCGCGGCGGAGAGCATGTAGAGCTCGATGATGTGGCGGTCGACTGGGATGCCGCTGCGCACCGCCGCATCCATGCTGCCGCCGATGGCATAGGTGTGCCGGCCGAACTGGGTCCTGTGCAGAAGGAACATCGCCCAGGCGACGACGAACCCCGTCACGATGACGGGGTAGGGGAGGATGATGTCCATGCGGCGCAGGAGCTCGCCGCCAACCTCCGGCCGGTGGAGGAAATAGAGCCCGCCGCCCTCGCCGCCGATGTGATAGATCAGCGCGTCGTTGCCGTAGGCGCGGATGTCGGCGGGCAGGCCGATGACGGTCGTGTTCTCCGACATGAGATAGGCGACGCCGCGCACGATGAACGAGGTGCCCAGCGTCACGATAAAGGCCGGCACCTTGAGCTTGGCGATGATGACGCCATTCACAAAGCCGACGAGCGCCGCGCCGCCGACGCCGGCGGCGAGCCCCACGAGAACGGACGGAAACAAGGGAACGCCGGAATTGAACGCTCCGCGCAGCGCGAGCGCCGAGAGGACCGAGGCGAGGCTCATCACCCAGCCGACCGAGAGATCGATGCCGGCAGCGATGATGACGAAGGTCTGGCCGAGACCGAGCAGCAGCACTGGGATGATCGCGACCAGAATGTTCTGGGAATTGCGGACGGTGAGAAAATTGACCGAGCCGCCCGTCGTCAGCGGCACCGCGACGACGAAGAAGAGCACCATGACGCCGAGGAAAACCCATGCCCAGATGCGGCTGAGGAAGAGAGTCACGCGCTGCGCAGGCGTCAGCGCGCCCGGAGGCGCGGCGGCGTGGCTCGGCGCCAGCCTCGAGGCGCGTTCGGTCACGGAGACTCCTCAGGACGTTGGGTTCGGCCGGCAGAGGGAGAGCCGTCGAGGGCGTGCCCCGCGCCCCCGACGCCGGAGGCCTACTTGCCCGGAACCTGATAGATGAAGCGGGCGACGGCGGGGTCTTTCACGTTCTCCTTGTCGATGATCGCAAAGCCGGTCTCGACGCGGCGGGGCAGGCTGGTGACGCCGGCGGCGTCGGCCGCTGCGAACATGACCGCCATATAGCCCATGTCGAATGGCTTCTGCGCCAGCACCAGGCTAACCGTGCCCTTGTCCATGAGCTCCATCGCCTGCTTGGTTGCGTCATAGGCGACGACCTGGACATTGCCGCCGAGTCCGGCGTTGACGACCGCCGCGCCCGCGCCCTGCGCGCTGAACACGTTGGTGCCGAAGACGCCGGCGAGGTTCGGTTCGCGCGCCAGCACCGCCGCGGTCTGCTGCGTCGCCTTGTTCGCGTCGTCCAGATTATAGTCCGGACCGAGAACCTTGATGTTCGGGAAGTCCTTCGCCATCTCCTCCTTGAAGCCCTTTTCGCGGCCTTCGACCGAGCTGACGTTGGGGTTGGTGGAATTGATGTAGACGGTTCCCTTGCCGCCGATCGCCTTGGCGAGACCACGCGCCGAGAGCCGGCCGCCTTCGGTGTTGTCGGAGCCGATGTAGCTTAGGGGGAACTTGACCGGCCCAGTCCCGTAGTTGCCGTCGCCGAGGAAGGTATCGACGGTTATCACCTTGATGCCGTGGTCGACCGCCGCCTGAAGCGGGCCCACCATCTGATCCTTATCGGTCGGGGCGGTAATGATGTAGTTGAGGTCGCCGCGCGCGACCATTGCGTCGAGGAGGGGCGTCTGCGCCTCCACGCCCCAGGTCGGCGGAATCTGCGTGACGACGTCGATCCCGAGGTCTTTTGCCGCCTTCTCCACGCCGAGCTGCATGACCTGGTAGAAGGGATCGACGACTCCGGGCAGGAAGCCGATCTTGAGCTTCTCCGCGCCCTCGGCGCCCTGCGACGCCAGGGCCAGAACGAGCCCGGCCGCCATTGCCAATAGCGATGTCTTGCGCATGTTGGTTTTCCTCCCTCGCCGACACATCTCTGACGCGCGGCCGGCTGACGCGGCGATCGCGCAATCGAGGGCTCAAAGGCTGCCGATGTCAAGTCGCGCGAGGGACTGGTCGCCTCGCCATAGGCGGCGGCAGTCCAGCGAGGCCGTTAGAGAGGCCTTTGCCGACGCCTTCGCTTCGGTTAGCCTTCGCGGACATGGCGCATATGTCTCGAACGCCGCCTCCCGCCGACGCCGCAGAGCGGCGGGCCGCGAAACCGGTCGTCGTTTATCGGATCGACGCGGCGCGGCTTAACGACGCCCCACTCTCCGGCGACGCGCGCTCGGGCATGACGAAGATCGGCGAAACCATCGTCCCGCCGCGCGAAGGACGGGCGTTCGATGTCCCGGCGGGGTATTTCTTTCGCATCGTGAGCATCGAGGGACCGCAGGTCGGCGACTTAAACTTATGGAACGCCGCCAATCTTTCCGAGCGCTTCTTCAGCGGCAAGACGCGCGCGTTCCACGCGACGCACGTCACTACGGGCGACCGGCTCTGGAGCTCGCTCCCGTATCTCAGGCCGATGGCGACCATCACGCACGACACGCTCGACTGGTACGGCTTCGACGCGGGCGGGGCAGGGGTGCACGACGTCATCGGCACGCGCTGCGACCCCTATACCAATCGCCTCATCAACGGGGTGGACTATCACCACTGCTGCCACTCGAACCTGACGCGCGCGCTTGGCGCGCGCCTGAAGCTGCCGTTCGCCGAAGCCGAGCCGCATGCGCACGATGTCCTCAACGTCTTCATGTGCACCGGCTTCACCCGCGACGAGCATCGCTATTTCATGAAGGCGAGCCCAGTTCGCCCCGGAGATTTCATCGAGTTTTTCGCCGAGATCGATCTCATCGGCGGGCTCTCGGCCTGCCCGGGCGGAGATTGCAGCGCAAGCCATTCGAGCGACCTGGCGCGCTGCCATCCGCTCAAGGTGGAGATTTTCCGCCCGCGCGAAGGCGCTCTTGCCGGCTGGCGGTCGCCGGCGGTCAGCGACTATGCGGGCGAGGGGGCTGGGTAGGCGACCGGCTGCGCTCGCGTCGGCCTTAGGTGCGCTTCAAAGCCCCGCAAAGCCGCCGCCTCGTCCCGTTGCGGTGACAGTGCATTCTATTGCAGCACCGCGCGTCTGCGGCGACGCTGGCTCGGAACGCCGGCGAGTAGAATGCACTGTCCACCGGAACCACGTCACCGGAACCACGGAACCACGACGATCCATCCACGCGTAAATATCCTCGCCGCCCTTGATCTCCCATTCGTGCACATGCGCAAGGTGGCCGAGCTTCTCCAGTTCCAGCGCTATCCACTGCGCCCATTCCTTGTCGCTGCTGGTATAACTGACGAAGATATCCGCCACGCGCCGCTCCCGGCCGCCGGTGATCGGGCATCATCGGTCGAGGGATTTTTGGGCGCAAGGGCTTGCCGCCGCCCTCGCCATCCACAGGGCCGCTCGACGCAAGGCCGCCCGCTTGCCACAATGCGCTCATGGATTCGTCGATCGTCAAATCCGTCGGCTTCGTGCATCTGCATGTGCATAGCGCCTTCTCGCTGCGCGAAGGCGCGCTTTCGATCGAGACGCTGGCCAAGCTCGCCAAGGCCGACGCGATGCCGGCGCTCGCGATCACCGACACCAACAATCTCTTCGGCGCGCTCGAATTCTCGGAAAAGCTGGCGAAGTCCGGCGTGCAGCCGATCATTGGCGCTCAGGCCACGGTCGATTTTGGCGACGCACCGCCCGCCGCCTCCCGTCTCGCCGAGCAGCGCATCGGCCGCGCCCCGATCGTGCTCCTCGCCCAGAACGAGACCGGGTACCGCCATCTGATGCGGCTCGTCTCGAGCCTCTGGCTCGATCCGAAGGAGGGCGACGAACCGCATATTCCCTTTGACCGGCTCGTTGGCAGCGAGGGCCTCATCGCGCTGACCGGCGGTCCGGTCGGGCCGATCGACCGCGCGCTTAGCCTCCATATGACGGAGGTCGCCGAGAGCCGCCTTAAGCGTCTCGCGCATGCGTTCGATCGCCGCCTCTATGTTGAGCTCCAGCGCCATGGGCTCGAGGCGGAGCGCGCGATCGAGCCGGCGCTGATCGGGCTCGCCGATCGCCTCAGTCTGCCGCTGGTCGCGACCAACGAGCCCTTTTTCGCGACGCGCTCGGACTATGAGGCGCATGACGCGCTGCTCTGCGTCGCGGAGGGCGCGCTGCTATCATCATCCGACCGGCGGCGCCTCTCGCCGGAGCACCGGTTCAAGACCCGCGCCGAGATGACGGAGCTCTTCGCCGACGTGCCGGAGGCGACGGAGGCCAGCGTCGAGATCGCGCTGCGCTGCGCCTATCGGCCCCTGACCCGGAAGCCCATTCTGCCGCGCTTTTCCGTGTCCGGCGGCGCCGCGGTCGACGAGGAGGAGGAGCTTCGCCGCCAGGCGCGCGAAGGGCTCGCGGCGCGGCTCGCCCATCACGGCCTCGCGCCGGGGCATACGGCGGCGGACTACGAGGAGCGCCTCGCCTTCGAGCTCGATGTTATCGTGAAAATGAAATTCCCCGGCTATTTCCTCATCGTCGCCGACTTCATCCAGTGGGCGAAGGGGCAGGGGATCCCGGTCGGGCCGGGCCGCGGGTCAGGCGCGGGCTCGCTCGTCGCCTGGGCGCTCACCATCACCGACCTCGACCCGATGCGCTTCGGCCTCCTGTTCGAGCGGTTTCTCAACCCCGAACGCGTGTCGATGCCGGACTTCGACATCGACTTCTGCCAGGACCGGCGCGACGAGGTGATCGCCTATGTCCGCGAGCGCTACGGCGCCGACCGGGTGGCGCAGATCATCACCTTCGGCTCGTTCCTCGCCCGCGGCGTCATGCGCAACGTGGGCCGGGTGCTCGAAATGCCGCTCGGCCAGGTCGACAAGCTCGCGAAACTCGTGCCCCAGAACCCGGCCAAACCCGTGACGCTGAAGCAGGCCGTCGCGGACGAGGCGCGCCTGCAGGAGGCCGCCAAGGCCGACGAGCGGGTGGCGGGAATGCTCGCCATCGCCGAGCGGCTCGAGGGGCTCTATTCCAACGCCTCGACGCACGCGGCGGGCGTCGTCATCGCCGACCGGCCGCTGACCGATCTCGTTCCGCTCTATCGCGACCCAAAGGCGGCGATGCCTGCGACCCAGTTCAACATGAAATGGGTCGAGCCCGCGGGGCTGGTCAAGTTCGACTTCCTTGGCCTCAAGACGCTGACCACGCTTCAGCGCGCGATTGCTCTCATCGCGCGGCGCGGCGCGGCGATCGATCTGGGCAGGATCCCGCTCGACGACGCGAAAACCTACGCGATGCTCGGACGAGGCGAGACGGTCGGCGTGTTCCAGGTGGAAAGCGCCGGCATGCGCAAGGCGCTGGTCGAAATGCGCGCCGACCGGTTCGAGGACATCATCGCGCTGAACGCGCTCTATCGCCCTGGCCCCATGGCCAATATCCCGACCTATTGCGCGCGCAAGCTCGGCCACGAGAAGCCGGACATGATCCATCCGATGATCGAGCCGCTGCTGCGCGAGACCTTCGGGGTCATTGTCTATCAGGAACAGGTGATGCAGATCGCGCAGGCGCTCTCGGGCTATTCGCTCGGCGAAGCCGACTTGCTGCGCCGCGCGATGGGCAAGAAGATCAAGAAGGAGATGGACGCCCAGCGCGCCCGCTTCGTCGACGGCGCGGTCGAGCGCGGCCTGACCAAAGCGAAGGCGGACGAGATCTTCGATCTCTTAGCGAAATTCGCCGACTACGGCTTCAACAAGAGCCACGCCGCGGCCTATGCGCTGATCGCCTACTGGACCGGCTGGTTCAAGGCCAATCACCCGGCCGAGTTCCTCGCCGCCTCGATGACGCTCGACAAGGGCAATACCGACAAGCTCGCCGAGCTCCGCGCCGAGGCGGAGCGGCTCCACATCAAGGTCGCCCCACCCTCCGCCAACGCCTCGGATGTCGATTTCGACGTCCGCGTCGGCGCCGACGGGAGGCCGACGATCGTCTATGCGCTGAGCGCGCTTAAGGGCGTTGGCGACGCGCAGGCCGAGGCGCTGGTCGCGGCCCGCGGCGGCCGTCCGTTCGCGTCGCTCGGCGACATGGCGAACCGGCTCGATCCACGCCTCGTCAACAAGAAGGCGCTCGAGAGCCTTGCCGCCGCCGGGACGTTCGACGAGCTCGAGCGCGACCGCGCCGTCGCGTTCGCCTCGATCGAGCCGATGCTGGCGATCGCCAATCGCGGCGCATCGGAAAAGGCCGCGGGCCAGAACGCGCTCTTCGGCGAAACGGAGGCCGCGCCGCTGAAAGTGCGCGCGACGCCGTGGACCGAGGCCGAGAAGCTCAAGCGCGAATATGACGCGGTGGGATTTTTCCTCTCCGGCCATCCGCTCGAGGCCTACGACTCGGCGCTCAAGCGGCTTCGCGCCACCCGCTGGGCTGATTTCGCCCGCTCGGTGCGCGCGGGCGCCTCGACCGCGCGGCTCGGCGCGAGTGTGCTCGACCGTTACGAGCGCCGCACCAGGAGCGGGTCCAAGATGGGGATCGTCCAGCTCTCCGACCCGTCGGGGCAGTACGAGGCGGTCCTGTTCCAGGAGGGGCTCAACCAGTTTCGCGATCTTCTGGAGAAGGGCGCGGACGTGCTGGTGACGCTGCAGGCCAATGTCGAGGGCGAGGACGTGCGGGCGCGGATCGTCAATGTCGAGCGGCTCAACGACGCCGCCGCCAAGGTGCACAAGGGCTTGAGGATCTTCGTGCGCGACGAGGCGCCGCTCGATTCAATCGAGGCGCGCCTCAAGGCGCCCGGGGACGGGGAGGTGTCGCTCGTCGTGATCCTCGGGCCGAAAGAGGGCGAAGTCGAAATCCGCCTGCCCGGCCGCTACGCGGTGAACTCCGCCATCGCCGGCGCGCTCAAGGCCGCGCCGGGAGTGGTGGCGGTCGAGCACGTTTAAGCCGCGTCGGCTTAAGTGGGGCATCGGCTTCAGCGAACGCTTGCGCCGCGCCCCCCGTTTCGCTAGGAAGCGCTTTCGCTTCGCTAGGCGCCCGTTGGGGGATAGTTCAACGGTAGAACAGCGGACTCTGACTCCGTCAATCTTGGTTCGAATCCAGGTCCCCCAGCCA
>Ga0116216_10002621_pt1 | contig 11890 bp, 14 predicted proteins | sample Sb_taG_11_FD_89696 | JGI IMG/M metagenome (GOLD analysis project Ga0116216, IMG submission 89696) | Peat soil microbial communities from Weissenstadt, Germany - Sb_50d_3_AS metaG | ecosystem: Environmental > Terrestrial > Soil > Wetlands > Peat | place: Germany: Weissenstadt | collected 2010-09-21
AAAAAACACACACAGGGTTAATTTCTTAACCATTGATGTGACAAAAGGTTTACCTTCTGCCTGTTTTCGTGCATCGGCCTTATCTGCCAGTCATATTGCCGACAAAAGGTGGATGCTAAACTTGATCAGTGTCTCTTGGCCAATTCGCTAGCGTTTCTGCAAGTTCCCATTGGCTGTGTGGGTTTTTTTGCACGAATCCTTACCGACGTCCTTTACGACCGGCGGAAGAAGCATGTGACGCGGGGGATAGTGGAGCGGATTTCGGTTTGACACGGTTTCCCGCCATCAGTGATCACTAGGAGTTCATCAAGATGGTTAGAGACTTAGCGGATGTCGCGGGAGCCGTATTTGGAGTGTTCTGCATTGCTAGGTGGTACTTAGCTCAACCGGAGCATGAACCGAGAGCTGCGTTGTGGGGTGGTATTGGTTCGCTGGTCGTCGTTGCAATCCATAAGGCCTACGATCTTGGCTATAGAGCCATGTCGGAACAAGAAAGAACCGATCTATATCAGAAACGTAAAGCTGCGTTTGAGGAGGCGAGACGACAGATTAAGAACGAGCGGAATTACCTGGAGAAGATGGCTCGCGATGCGTCTTTGGTGGCTGGAAAAGAGCATTTAGAGACAACGCCTTTGACTCAAATCATCAGCAGGGTCGCACAATTGGGGGTGTATCGGGGCTACAAGCATTTGTCTGCCAAAGTGACAACAGAATGTCAGAATATATTAAAGCTGCCAAGTGGAAAGCGGGACGCGACTCGCTTGATCCCGCCCTTGCGAAAGCTGTACGGGAAAATCGCGGCGGAGCTTCACGAACCCGACGATTGGGAAAGAACCTGGGAAGGACCCAAAGATATTGATGAGGAGAAAGTAGACATTATCCTGGGGCTCATGGGAAGGATAGAACGACTGGCCAGCCACTGTGCCAAGCATGACAAGTACGCGGGAGAGGATTCGCTTCGGATATGGGGCCATCGAACTCGGGGATTGCTGCCCGTAGCTATTATTTCCGGAAAGACAGGCACTAAGAACCATCGTGTCTTGATGGAAGATGGGACGAATACCTTGGTAGATATAAACCAATTGAAGTTATTTACTGGTCCAAAATTTATAGATGTGTTTCGAGAGGCATTCGCACGTGCATCAGAGCCGAATTAACTCTGAACAACGACCGGCACGGGGTCAAGCGGTACCCTCCGGACATCAGCGGTTTCATCTCGATGAGGAAACCGATATTCAACTCACCGCCATCTGGGCGCCTGGTTCGCTAGTTATCCCGGCGGTTTCGACTGCCCCGGAGAATCAACAGGGCGGATGACGGCGTCTGCCTCGACGCGGCGATCCGGGGCAAGGTGACGCTCCAGAAGCTGCTGGTTCCTTACCCGTCCGAGGACTTGGTGGCCACCGGTGTAGCCGGACGCAAGCCCCATGAGCTGCCGCGCGTGCGGCGGAGAGCTCCCCCATGGTGCCCTGCCGTAACGTGTTTTGCCAAGGCAAGTTAACCGGTTTTATCATGCGTCGTCAAGTTGGGCGTGAGGGAGAGGGGTGCTTGAACAGGAATGGGTATGCCGGTCGAGGGATAGAGATGATCGAGGGGCGGTTAGGCGACTTTTTCCAGGTAGACATGGTCATCGAGGCCAAAACGGGGAGGGTCGGTCAAATCTTTGAGAGCCGCATATCGTATAATAAAATTAAGGAATAGTTTGTGCGCAGCTTGTTGGTTCGAAGAAGGATTGGTGAGGCATCACAATGAGCGACTTTGAATTTACGCGGCTACAGAAATACCGGACAGGCGGCACGAACGAACGGATGAAACTCGAGATGCCCATTCCGAGAAGCACCTCCGGCAAGATTCATCGTGACTGCCCTTCGGCGGGATGTGTCCCTGGACTTTTCCAGCTCGGGAAAGCACCCTCGGGCCGCACGGTGAGCAACGCTCATGTGACGCTTATCCGTCGGCAGCAGGATACTCCGGGGACAACCTGCCCCTATTGCGGCACGGATGCGGCGGATAGGGCTTTTCTTTTCAAAGGGGACATGGAGGCAGCCAAGAAACAGGTGCTTTGGGCTGCGAAGGAAGATGTCCATGACGCAATACACGGTATGCTCAAGGATCTTGGGCGTGGCCTTGGCAGCGGCTTCATCCGCGTGAAGGTGGAGTCGAATCGTCTACACTCACTGCCTCCGCTCATTCGGCGGCGAGACCTTCTTCGGGATCTGACATGTGACATCTGCCAGCGTTCGTATGGGGTCTACGCGGCGGCGCTCTTCTGCCCGGATTGTGGCGGGCGGAACATTCACGTCCACTTCCGTCGAGAAATCCAGCTGATCGGCCAGCAGATCGACCTCGCAAAGAAAATCGGTGAAGACGGCGATCGGGAGCTGGCCTATCGGCTGCTCGGCAATGCGCACGAGGACGTCTTGACGGCGTTCGAGGCTTATCACAAGGTCATCTATCGCTTTCTGATCAAGCAGAGGCTGCCTGCTGAAGCCGATGTGCTTTGCTCGAAGAAGGCGATCGGCACTCGGTTTCAGAATATTCAACGCGGGCAAGAACTTTACGCGCGATTCGGGTTCGACCCGTATGCAGGTCTCTGCGAAGATGACCGCCAATTCCTCGGGATCAATATCGAGAAGCGGCATGTCCTTGGCCACAACCTGGGGATGGTTGATGAGGCGTACGCAGCGCTTACTCAGGCTGGAAGGCCGGGGGAAACGGTCCCGCTGCTGGCGGACGAAATCGCGCGCTTTGCCTCAGTCTGTGAGTCGGTGATCGTGGGCCTTGAAGAGCAGAACCCCGAGTTCGTGCCCCCGAGGGCGGGCGTGGATACCGAGGGAGCTGGGCTTCCGGAAGGACAATTCAGCTAGTCCGATATGTGGTCCGGTTAGGCAAGAGGACAAAGTGATGAAAGCAGGAGTCAGCTTTGGCTACTCTTCCTCGCGTGGATGAACTGATCGCACTACCCATCCGTTCTCAGGTGGCTTTTGCCGCCCGATGCGCGCAGCGGGTGCACCACCTGTTTAAGCTCGACGGTCCGGGTGATAGGAATGCCGAGTTGCTGGTCGAGAGAGCCGTTCAGTCGGCGGAATACTTTGCCACAGGGCGAATCTCCCTTGAAGTCGCTAATGCGGATAACGAGGTTTTGGATATGGTGCGGAGTCTAGCAAATCGGGGAGAATACGGGAAGAACGCGGCGCCTCGGGCTGGCTTCTCCGCCTGCTACGCAGCCCAGGCGGCCCACCGCGCGAGAAGGGACCCCAGCCCCGTCGGGGAGTACGCCGAAGCCGCGGCACGCTTGATGATCGAGGCGGTATCGATTGCACAGCCGGGACGAGAGGACGCGGCTATCAGAGCATCGCGAGGCGACTTTGAGAAGCTGGCCGCCCTCATGTCAGGGCAATCGTCGGAGCTCGGCGATCTCATCGATACCGGCGAGGACGGGCCCCTTGGCCCACTCTGGCCAGTGTGAACCCCGAAGCAGGGTTTAGCGCTCATTGAGCCACGCATTGTCGCCTGGGCTGAAGAGCAGATCGATACAGATGGCTTCGCGACGTTGGTGCGTCCGGCAACGGTCTGAGAGAATAGTTATAAAGGACCTTTCGATTCGAGGAACGTGCCTGGGATCTCGGGAGAGCCATCGATGTCGGAGTCGGTCGAGAAGAAGCGGACCCTGCTGTCGATCCTGTTTGAGTTTGTCCTTTGTCCATTTGTCATCGGCCTTGCGGCGAGCTTGCTGGCCAACCGTATCGACCGGGGAATGAGTCCATGGCTGAGTCCAGCCTTAAGAATTATCTCGACTCCAGTGCCCGCCTGGTCACTCTTGTTCGTCTCTCTGGTAACCGTAGGGGTGATCAACTCTCTTCATGCTAGGCGGCTGGCGCCAGACCGAGACAATCTCCAGGCTTATCGGGAAGCGATACGATTTCGAGAGGAGCTCAACAAGAGGGACAAAGAGCTCTGGCATGAGCAACTGAGGAAGCTAGAGCGTGAGGTGAAAGAGAGTCGGAGTCAGTTGACCCTTACGCAGGCGGATGTCGTTGCACTGCGAGAGAAGTTCGAGCGGCTATCTCTCTATTGCAAGTTCTCGGGCCAGTGGTTGGGACGGGTGCTGAATCACATCTATCCGTTAATCCTTGAGACTTCGGATCGGATGCGAGAAGCGTTTGTAGCAAGCAGCAAGGGGAAACGTGCTGATCTCCTGAAGGAGTTCGATACGGCCTTTGACGCCGGGCGCAATATCGGTCCAGAACCAGTTCGAGGGCGGGAGCGAATCATTTTCTACACTGGAGTTCTTGGCCAACTGGTGCTGGACATTGCATACGAGGCCGAGATCGCAGTTGAGCTACCCGGTGGAATGCTCTCAGAAGCTCAACAGCATCCCCGATGGGAGATCGATCAACTGTTCGACTTCTGGCTTGGCAAAGCGCAGGCGGCGTTGTCCCAGCGATTGCCGGTGCTCTGGGCAAGGACTCCGCCGTGGGCCGGGGTGGTGTTGGATGGCTTGATTGCTGAAGCATCCAGGGAGTCGACTCCTGGCACCAAGGCATGAGAACTCCAACCGTTCAACGATGGCACGACATGATTCACGCAGAAGTGGACTGAGCCAGCGCCGACGCTCGTTCGCTTGCCTGGTCCGGGGGACCAGATGGGGCCACCCACTTTCTGAAGGACCAGATGGGGCCACCCACTTTCTGAAGGGGACGGGGCCAGCCACTTTCTGGTTAGTGGACGGCGCTGCCCGCTTTCTGATACCCAGAATAAGTGGATGGCCCCCAATCTCCAGGATAAGTGGATGGCCCCCAATCTCCTGCTGGACAAAAAGGATGAGGGGCCAACTGGCGGAAGGAACTGGGGGCATGGAAAAGCCGAGAGACAGATTCCAAGAAGTAAACCTAGCACAGTAAAATGCCAGGGGCTGTTCGAGTATCTGGGGGAGACGGCACAATGACTGACCTGACCTTGGAATCGCTTGCCAAACGAGTCGAGGCCTTGGAGAAGGTCATTGCGACCAAGGAGCCCGACCAGGCTCGCAAGGATTGGCGCAAAGTGGTCGGCATGTTCCGCGACAGCGAATTCATGCGCAAAGTCGACGAGGAATGTCTGCGGACCCGTGAGGCCGAACGGGAGGCGGCGCGACGGGGAGAGCTGGCCGAATGATCCTCCTCGTCTCGCGGGGTCAGGCCGAGTTTCAAGCTGGCTTGAAACTCGGCCTGACCCCATAGCCTTCGTGACCCCATAGCCTTCGTGACCCCATAGCCTTCGTGACCCCATAGCCTTCGTGACCCCATAGCCTTCGTGACCCCATAGCCTTCGAAAAGATGAACCGAGACCGGTTTGCGCGTGGCCCTCCGACATGCCGCATCGCTCCTGTCTTCTTCTCTTCCGCAGATTGACGCAGATAAGAAAACATGAGAGTTCTCGCCCAGCGCAACCTCATTTCCTCCCAGTTTCCGTTGGTTCTTCCAGCTATTTCGTGTAAGATGAAACTCATGGAACCCACAACCATTCCACGAACAGAGACCCTTGAGACGACGCATATCGTCCGCACTCCCGGCGTCTGCGGTGGCAAGCCCCGGATTGAGGGACACCGCATCAAGGTCGAGCACATAGCGGTATGCCACGAACGGATGGGCATGAGTGCCGATGAAATCGTGACCAGCCACCCGACGATCACTCTCGCCCAGGTGCATGCGGCTCTCGCCTATTACTACGATCACAAGCAGGAAATCGACGCCGACATCGAGGAAGGGAAGCGTTTCGTCGAGGATCTGAAGGCGAAGTCCCCGCCGTCGAAGCTCCAGAAACTCCTTGAGTCCAGGAAGCCCAATGGCTCGGACGATTCGCTTCCACCTGGATGAGTGTTGCGATCCGGCCGTCGCCAATGGCCTTCGCCGTCGCAACATCGACGTGACCACCTCGCAGGAAGCCGGGCTCATCGAAGCCGACGACGAACAGCAAGAGGCACTGTCCGCTGATCATCATTTCCGTCAGGCCGGTTTTCGAGCGCTCTTGCTGGATGATTGAGCGGCCCCCCGCCTCCGCGTTCCGCGCAGAGCGCAGTATCAGCTAGCGTCTGTTTCCCGGTTTCACGCTTCAACCGGTTTTGAGGGAGGTCCGGGATCGTTGCTCCAGGTACTGGCCCGTCCGGCTCTCGGGAAACGATTTGAGCGTCTCGGGCGGACCCTTGGCGACAATGCGCCCACCGGCCTCGCCGCCATCGGGGCCAAGGTCGATCACCCAGTCGGCCGCGGCGATGACATCGAGGTTGTGTTCGATGACTACCACGGTGTTGCCCATGTCAACCAGGCGATCGAGGATGGTCAGCAGACGGTCGATATCGGCGAAATGAAGACCTGTCGTGGGCTCATCCAGAATATAGAGAGTGCGGCCGCCGGACACCCGGCCAAGCTGCGCCGCGAGCTTGATTCGCTGGGCCTCGCCTCCGGAAAGCGTGGTGCTGGACTGACCGAGCGTGAGATAGCCAAGGCCCACGTCGTGCAGGGCGTCAAGACCTGGAAGCACGCGAGGCTGGGCGTCGAAGAAGGCCCGCGCTTCATCGACGCGCAGCTCCAGCACCTCGCCGATCGACTTGCCCTTGAAGCGGATTTCCAGGGTCTGACGGTTGAACCGCTGGCCCTGACACTCCGCGCAGATCACATAAAGATCGGGCAGGAACTGCATGGGAACCCTGCGCCGGCCCTGTCCCTCGCACGCCTCGCACCGCCCTCCCCGGGCATTGAAGCTGAACCGCGCGGCTCCATAGCCGCGCACCTTTGCCTGGCGGGTGGCCGCGAAAACCTTGCGGATCACGTCGAAGACCCCGGTGAAAGTCGCCGGAGTGGACCGGGGGCTGCGGCCGATCGGGCTCTGATCGACCTCGACCAGCGATTCGATGGCGTCCAGGCCAGCGATGGCGGCCGTGCCCGCGCCGGGCGGACGAGTAGCCAGAGCGTGGCGACGGTATTCCCGGGCCAGCACATCATGGACCAGCGTGCTCTTGCCCGACCCGCTCACGCCCGAGACACAGGTCAACGTGCTCAGCGGGATACGCGCTTCGATCGCCTTGAGGTTGTGATCCGAAGCGTTCTGGATGACGATCCAGCCGGAGACGGTTTCCAGCCGATTCCTGGTGCGGAGTGGTTCCGGCCGATGCTGGCGCAGGTAGCGTCCAGTGACCGACCCGGCCACGTCGGCGAGCTGCTCGGGCCGGCACGTGGCGACGATCTGGCCGCCGTCGGGACCCGCGCCCGGGCCAAGATCCACGGCCCAGTCGGCGGCGCGGATCACGGCTTCGTCGTGCTCGACGACGATCACGCTATTGCCCTGGGCTTGAAGCCGGCGCAGGCTGGCGATGAGCTGGTCGGTATCGCGGGGGTGGAGGCCCGCCGTTGGCTCGTCGAGAACATAGCAGACGCCCACCAGTCCCGCGCCCAGTTGCGTGGCCAGCCGGGCGCGTTGCAGCTCGCCGCCGGAGAGCGTGTCGGCTCCGCGCGCCAGGGACAGGTAGCCCAGGCCGACCTCCTCGAGGAAGCTCAGCCGGCCAGTGATCTCGCGGATGAGGGGCCGGGCGACCGGTTCCTGGGCCGCGTCGAAATCCGTCTGCTCGAACTCCCGCCGCAGCGCATCGATCGCCATCGCGGAGACCTGGTCGATCGACCGGCCGGCGATGCGCACCGCCCGCGCCTCGGGTCGCAAGCGCGTGCCGTCGCACGCGGGGCAGGGGGTCTTCTCGTCTCCATTTTCAGCCGCGGCGATCACGCCGAGCCCCTCGCAGGTGGGGCAGGCTCCATAAGGGCTGTTGAAGCTGAATCCGCGGGGTTCCAGGGCGTGCAGCCCCGCCCCGCAGCCCGGACAGGACAGGTGGATGCTCAGCACGTGATCTTCCCAGCCTGTCCCAGTTTCCGCCGCGATCACCACGACGCCTTCGGAGAGCTTGAGAGCCAGGTTGATGCTCTCGGCCAGGCGCGGTCGAATTCCCTCGCGGATCATGAGCCGGTCAATGACCGCCTCGATACGATGGATCTTGGTCCTGGCAAGCTTGGGAGGCTGTTCGGTCACCTCGACAATCTCGCCGTCCACCCGGGCCCGGATCAGCCCCGCGCGGCGGATCGCCTGGAAGACCTCGAGGTGCTGTCCTTTGCGTCCGCGCACCAGGGGCGCCAGGATCATGACCTTTCGTCCCTGGGGAAAGGCCAGCACGTGGGCGGCCATCTGCTCGGGCGTCTGCCGATGGATTGGCAATCCGCACCGCGGGCAGAAGGGCGTGCCCAGCCGGGCGTAGAGCAGCCGCAGGTAGTCGTGAATCTCGGTGATCGTCCCGACGGTGCTCCGGGGACTGGCCTGTCCCGCCTTCTGGTCGATGGCCACGGTCGGCGGCAGGCCTTCGATCAGATCGACGTCCGGCCGCTGGAGCTGGTCCAGGAACTGCCGCGCGTAGCTGGAGAGGCACTCGATGTAACGCCGCTGCCCCTCGGCGAAGATGGTATCGAAGGCCAGCGAGCTCTTTCCCGAACCGCTGACCCCCGTGAAGACGACGAGGCGATCGCGAGGTAGGTCGAGGTCGATGCTCTGGAGATTGTGCACCCGGGCGCCGCGGATGGTGATCGCGGCGGACGGGTCGAACACCCTCGGCGCCCTTGTCATCTCCGCGAATCTCCCCCGGCTGCCTCGTACTGTATTGATCGCACGTTGTCAGACCGGACGCCAAGTATCGCAAGGATGAAGTCGAGACCATCAAGGACCGCATCAAGCGGGCCGCCAGGACTCATGGCGACGAGATCAGCGAGGATTGACGGACCCGCCCGGCACCGGGCCCAGAGCGCGATGGGGCCACGGCCAGGCACAATCTGTGATCCCTGGCCGGGCCCTCAGGACTTGTCGATGAGGACCTCGGTTGACTTGATGACCGCCTTGACATGATCCCCTGGCTGTAGCTTGAGCGCCTCGGCCGAGCCACGGGTGATCACGGCGACGACCTCAATTCCGGCGACATCGACGACGACTTCGGCCATCACATTTCCGAGTTTGACCGACTTGACAACTGCGGGAAGCTGATTGCGGGCACTGAGCATTGCGATATTCCTGGGTCATTTGTTCAGTCATGAGGTACAATTCCAGTACCCATCATACAACGAATGATGTCGCAACGGCAGTGTAAGGCCGAGAAACCGGCTGCTGCACTCCATGGTTCGCCAACAAGGAAAACCGCGTCAACCCCGGGAGAAGATTGGAGCGGTCTTGTGGTCTTAGCCCCGGATTCGTCCCATCGAAGACCAGATGATCGGAGTGGCGAGAGACTTTCGCGAGATCGCGCTACTCGTCCACGAACGGCGTGCCATGCGCCCGACGGTCGCCGAGCGGCGCCGTGGGTTCGACCGGCAGCCACGCGAGGGCGGCAAGTCCGAACTCCTCGCGGCTCGGCACGCGTCTGTTCGTGACGGTAAAATCGGCGACATAGGCCCTGGCTTTTTCGTAGAACTTCTGATGTGTGAAAGTCACCGTTCTGCGCATCATAGCTGGAATAGGAAACAAAGTCCGGATTGGTTCGCGGCAGCACCTTGTTGGCGACGCGCACCTTCCCGTTCATCGCGTCGCGCACGCGGTTCACCTCGACATAGTAATAGATGTGGACGTTGGCGTGTGGTGTGTCGCGCCGGGCGTCGTCCACCGCCTGCTGCCGCGTGTTGGCCCAGTGGATCATGCTCTGGACTTCTTCGGTTGTCGGCGCAGAGTTCGGGTCCGTGTGCGTCAGCAGCCAGTCGCCTTCCCAGTTGCCCAGGTAAAACGACTTGCCCGTGCCGTTGTAAACTCTCAGCAGGTGGTTCGCGAGGTCGTGGATCTCCTGGCGTTCGGCGCTCAGCCGCCTGGCAGCCATTTCCTTGCGGACTGCACCGCGGGCAGCAGGAGGGCGATCAGCACGCCGATGATGGAGATGACCACCAGGAGTTCAATCAGCGTAAAGCCATTCCTGCTGGCCCGGTGACGGATGGGACGGGGCATGAGACGAGCCTCGACATGGAACCTTCGGCGACACAGCCGACGCTTGCGCGAACGGTTCGCGACCTGTCCTTGGATGCCGGCTCGGCCTGTCTGGTTGTCGAATCGTGTGGTACAAGTGGAGTCTCGCGAATCCTCGCTTCCGATCGTTCGTGTGACGGCGCTTCACCCGCGACGGATCATGGAAAGGAAGTTCGATGCCACCGACGCTCACTCCCAGCAAGACGGCCTCGGCCATCTGGAGTCGGATCGTGCGACCGGAGCGGGGAACGCTCGCGCCCGACGTCGCTCGCGCTCTCCTGAAGCTGGACTTCGACGCCGAGGACCAACGGCGCGTCGAGGTGCTCTCGTCCAGGGCCACTGATGGAACTCTCTCCACCGAAGAGAAGGCCGAGCTCGAGGAGTATGTCCGGGTCAATAACGAGCTCATGATTCTCCAGTCGAAAGCCCGCCTTTCCGTGCAAGAGCCCCGTCTCAGGGCCAAGCGATGACGGAAGTGGAGAAGCGAATACGTCGACGGGCTCGCCATCGCTGCGAATTTCCCCGGGTGGGTGGTAGGGACAGAACTCCCCTGGTTTTGGATCTTCTGGGGCGTCGCTTCGCTGCGGCGGATTTCCTTGCTGGCCGTGAGGGGGGGCAGCCGGATCACTTCCTGATCGCGCAGGTAAACCTTCGCCGATCCCGTTCTCTCTGGTTCTGCTGTTCTCGATGAAAGAGAACCAGTCCCTGTCACCGGGGCTATTTCGGGTAAACCAAGCTGGTCATGGATGGCCAACTGCTCCAAGCCTGTCTTCCCAGTCACTTCCTCCCGGAGTTGGCCTCCCCGGGGGAGAACTCGAGCCCGCAAGTGGACGAGCTGCGCGCTGAATTCCACCGCCTGCAAGCCGAGAACCAATAGTGGCCTGTCAATCTCCTATTATGCCAAGTGGCATGGAGACCACGGATGGGGTTTGTGACACTTGGCATCTATATCGGATAGTGCCACCTGGACGCCAGGAGAGGTGGCCAGGTGGCACTATCTTCGATTGGCGGGTTGACAAGCGGCTCGCACACTAAGATAAGAGAAAAAGCAAGATGAAGAGTAATAGCGTCAGGCAAGCTCGAGAAAGGGGGAAGAGGCTCGAACTCTGAAACTTTTCATGCAACCCTGCGGGTTAACGAATCCCGCCCGGAAGAACTTGGCCAGCATCCGGAAGCGAGTCTTGCGTGGTGGAGGGGTGACCCTCCCTGCGAAGCGTGGACAGTGACTCCTAATGCCGTGCGATTGAGCCCCGAAAACATCTTTCTTGCGGGAGCCACCGTTGTTTACTCAAGCGGGGGCCGCGCCGAGACGCCGCAATGGCCTGGCGTGTATCGGTCCTACCGGGGTCCTAGAACAGGGCGTAGGGACATGAGGGTCGCTCAGGAACCTGAGAGACCCTGCCGTTTCCGTCGTGACTGCCGGTTGGAGTCCCGGCTTACCAACTCCAGGTGGATCCGCAGCTCCCGTCCCGAGCTGGCGGGGACGAACAGGGGACGAAACGACGGTATCGCCAAGCGAAGGAAACGAAGTGCGGCGAGATGGGCGGCAGGGAGACGGAGCGTCCCATAGTAACGTTGAGGCGGGGGAACTCGACCGAAGGACCCCGCGGAGTGAAGGGGACGCCGTTTCAACTGACCGTTGGAGGGAAACATGGCGGGTGCATCGCAACCCGTGGACGTGTCCACGAAACAACAACGGATAGCGGGTCGCGAAGGTTGAAACGAGGAGCCGTGTGCGTTAATTGCGCGAGCACCGATTTGTGGGGGGCCTGGGTGGGCGACCACCCAGGCCTACCCGGCGATCAGGAAGAGAACAAAGGAGTTGCAGCATGTCTCACTTTTCTGCTCTCAGTTGGTTGCAAGCGGTAGCACG
>Ga0116216_10002623_pt1 | contig 11890 bp, 8 predicted proteins | sample Sb_taG_11_FD_89696 | JGI IMG/M metagenome (GOLD analysis project Ga0116216, IMG submission 89696) | Peat soil microbial communities from Weissenstadt, Germany - Sb_50d_3_AS metaG | ecosystem: Environmental > Terrestrial > Soil > Wetlands > Peat | place: Germany: Weissenstadt | collected 2010-09-21
ACGCATGATCCGCGACCTGAACGCCCATCACCCCGATCAATCCCTCCTAGCCGCCTAACGTGCGCGGACGCCGCGCAGTCAACGGGTGGCCCGTCAGGGCCGAGCATCAGCGAGCCGCGCCGCGGCATCCCTTGACGGCGATCGGTGACCGCACGCCACCGCCTCGCGAACAGGAGGGCTTGACATAAGAGTCTTCGTCAGCCGTCGGCCGGTGCTAGCCGGCCGACAGGCCCGCAGCTAGCGGCGTCGACTGACGCGGATTCCGCGCGCGTTGCGAGACTGGTCGCTCCACCTTCTAGTTGCCCGCGCCGCCAAGGATGCAGGGCTGGCCGGTCGGCGCGTCCGTTGGTCGCGCGCTGCTGCTCCACGCCTGATAGCGGTCGCGGCGCCGGTGTGGCCGCTTTTCTCAGCGACCGGTAGAGCCGATCGCCCGAAGATCGCTGTGGAGCTCCGGCCAGCTGGCCGACTTCCGCATCGCGCGGCTCCGACAACAGTCGAGCGGTGCCCCTGGCCGTCCAGAGGGGAAGCGGCGAGAACAAACTCCTCGTGCGCGAGTCCAGTCCCACCAAGGACAGCGGCGGGGTAATTACGATATCCCAGGACTCGCAGTTGCTCACGGGGCAGCATGTGCTTCGGTCGTGATCTCGGTTTCGCTTCGACCGTTCCGTCGGCCGGGCGGTCGTTTGCGTACCGGCGGGTAAGGACGCGTCATCCCGCTCCCGCGCCGCGCACGGACGGGTGTGGGTCGGGACGCGGAGTCGGCTCCGTCTATCGCCACGGCTTTGGACTGCGGCCCGAGCCGCATGATCTCCAAGCCCGGCTAACGCGACGCTCGGAGCGCACGCTCAGCTTGCCTGACCGGCGAGCTGCCAGGGGCAGCGAGGGGCGCAGGGACGGCGAACCGCGGGGTCATCGCGGCCGTACGACTGGTGACCAACAAAACGCTCTCTTAAGAGGAGGTCGTCGTCATGTCTCCGACGTCGGAATCTGAATCGGGTGCTGTGGCCGGTGAACCTTCGGTAGAACAGTCATCGGCCGCCTCGGCTATCGATGACCCGAACGCCGTCTATGCGCTGGGCAGCAGCAGCGGCGAAAGTGCCCGCTTGCAGCGTCAGGCTGAGGAGCTCCTGCCCGATAGCGCGGTGCTTCTTGACCGGGTTGGCCTGCGCCCGGGCGACTGCGCGATCGATGTCGGTTGTGGACCGCGCGGGGTCATCGATCTGCTGGCCGAGCGGGTGACGCCGGGCGGGCGGGTCGTCGGGCTTGACGCCGACCCGGCGCACGTGGTGATGGCCTGTGAATTTGTCGCGAGCCGGGGTTTGAGCGATGTCGAGGTCGTATGCGGCGACGCGCGACACACCGACCTTGAATCGGGCTCTTTCGATCTGGTTCACGGCCGAACATTGCTGATTACAGTGCCGCAGCCAGCGGAGGTGCTTCGGGAGATGGTCCGGCTCGCGCGGCCGGGAGGGTGGGTGGCTGGCCTTGAGCCTGACACGCAGGCGGCGATCTGCTATCCGCCACATCCCGCATTCGATCGACTCTGCGAGATCTTCACGATGGCGTTCTCGCGCAACGGCGCCGACCCTCACTTCGGGCGCCGGATGGCCGTGCTCTATCGCCAAGCCGGGCTCCGCGACGTAGCTGTAGAGGTCCGGGCACGGGTGTATCCGACTGGACACTCGCGCCGAACGATCCGCGCTGACCTTGTGCGCAGCATGCGCCCACAGATCATCGAGCTGGGACTGGCCGACGAACAAGAACTCGACGAGCTTGACGCCGCGGCGCGCAAGCACTTCGAAGACCCCGAAGTGCTCGTGATGCCATCCCTAAATTTCCTCGCCTGGGGTCGAAAGCCAACATCCGTGTGACCGGCAACCTCCCCAACCGCGAAGCAAAGCGCTAACCCCCAGTTGCGCTTCGGGCGCTATCCACAGCTCTCGGATGCCACCCGCCGACGCCACGAGTTCCGGAAGTCGACGATTTCACAGCAGTGTCGCGAGTCAGGACGGCGATCACGCCTGCTGCCGGTCGCCGAGGCGAAGCGGGCGCGTGGCCCTGGTTTCGTGCATTGCGGCGACGCGCATCCCCGGCAAAAGCGCCTCTAACTGCGGAGGCCGGTGTGAGGGGTCCGTAGCTTGACCAGACCAGAGGCCACAAGCCGTGCCCCCGGATGTGGAGGATCGCCCCGTGCCCGATCCGTATGTCGAGCGCGACCAGCTCGACGCCGCGCTTGAGACTTCGGCGAGGATCGCCCGGGGCTATCTGGAGCGCATTGGCGAGGAGCGCGTGCTGAGTCCGGACGTCGAAGTCGCGATCGGCGGGTGGACCGATCCGATGCCGGAGGAGGGTGTTGGGGCGTTGAACGCGCTGGCGGAGCTCGGTCAGCGGGCGCGTGAGGCGGCGACGCGGTCGAGCGGGCCGCGGTTCTTTCATTTCGTGATTGGGGGGGCGGTACGCCAGCGGCGCTCGGCGCCGACTGGCTCACCTCGGCCTACGATCAGATCGCGTTCGCGTGGGCGTCCTCGCCGTTTGCGGCGCGCTTGGAGCAGATCGCGGTTGACTGGCTGCGCCAGCTCTTCGAGCTTCCCCCGGAGTTTGGGGGAGTGCTTACGACGGGCGCGACTATGGCTAATTTGGTCGCGCTGGCCGCGGCGCGCAATTGGTGGGGGGAGCGTCATGGTGTTGACGTGGAGAAGGAGGGCGTGGGAAGGCTGGCACCGGCGGTGATCCTGTCAAGTGGCTATCTGCATCCGAGCGCCATCCAGGCGGTGGGCATGCTTGGTTTTGGCCGGGGAAACATCCGGCGGCTCGCGAGGAACGAGGTCGGCCGGCTGGATCTCGTCGCGCTCGAGCGCGAGCTCAGACAGGCTGCAACGCCGGCGATCGTGATCGCCAACGCGGGTGAGGTGAACGCCGGTGACTTCGATCCGATCGCGGATGTCGCCGATCTTTGCGAGCGTTATTCGGCGTGGTTGCATGTCGACGGCGCCTTTGGGCTGTTCGCGCGGCTGACGCCCAGCACGCGAGCACTGACGGAGAGCGTTGAGCGCGCTGACTCGGTCATATCTGACGGGCACAAGTGGCTGAATGTCCCTTACGACTGCGGCTTTGCATTCGTCCGGGAGATGGAACGGGTGCCGCGCGCGCTCAATGTCGGTGCGCCGTATCTGCCCTCTGCGGACGATCCGCACCCGAACTTCGGGTTCGCCTCGCCCGAGAACTCGCGCCGCGCCTGTGCGCTGGCTGTCTGGGCGACGCTGCGTGCGTATGGACGGACCGGTTACCGTGAGATGGTCGAGCGGCACGTGAGGCTCGCGCGACATTTGGCCGAGTGTGTCGATGCCAGCCCTCAGCTCGAGCGGCTCGCGGACGTGCCGCTGAATATCGTCTGCTTTCGGGCCCACCCGCCAGGCTTCAGCGAGGAACGACTCAACGAGCTCAACACCCGCGTCGATGACGCGTTACGCGCGGGACGGGCGCGTGTTCGTGGGCACAACCACCTACGCCGGGAAGGCGGCGCTATGATCGGCGATCGTCAACTGGCGGACGGATATTTCCGACGTCGAGCTCATAGTCGACGTCACACGGGAGCTCACCCAAGCAGAACGCATTCTGGCTTCCTGACCCAGTGCCACCCGTCGCCGGCCGTACGGAAACGCGAGTCAGCCTCGGTGCAGTCCCGCGTGTGGGCGCTCTCGCGTGGGCCTGCGGAGGGACGTACGTTGCGTGACGATCACTGTCCCCTTGGTGAGGCGCGACAGCGATGTCTCCGCGATCAATCCGTGGTGCCTGACGAGGAAGAAGCTCACGGCATCGCCGGCGCAGCCGTGATCCAGCCCGCATACGTCCCCCGAGACAGAGTTGTCGGCTGGCAGCTGTTGTGTCCCTAAAGGCGAGCTGCCCGATGGCGGAACAGGCCGACGCGCGCTCGATTCGTGGCGTCGACCTGTTCCGATCTCACGGTCGCGATGGATCGCGTTTCGGGCAGGCGTTTTGCGCCTGCGTTACGGCGCATTTTGCTGCGCTCGACGAACGGCTTTCCCGCGTGTTTCGCGGTTCGCATCAGCCCCCGGCGACCGTGAGCCTGCTTACGCGTCCCAGGCTTGTACGCCGAGCTCGCGCGCGATCCGTCCATCGCGCAGCTCCAGCACGGCCGCGCATAGGACGTTGGTGCCGTCTGGGTACCGGCAGGCTTCGGTGAACGCCGCCCCGCCGTCACCGACGACCTGCATCTCGACGCGATGGGTCATGTCACGCTCGCAGATGTCTTCGATCCAGCCACGGATCTCCTCGCGGCCGCGCAGCACGCGCGGCATGCCGGGCGTGTTGATGCGGTCGACGAGCCTGACCTCGGCGTCGTCGGCATACAGCTCAAGCTGGGCGGTTGCGTCGCGTTCCTCGAGCGCACGCTTCAGCTCGGCGAAGTCGAACGTCTGTGTCGTGGATGTGCTCATCGTCATTGCCTTTCGCGCCTGTTCACTTCAGGCGGGTCGGATGTTCTGGTTGACCCGGAAGAAGTTCTGCGGGTCGTATTTGGACTTGATCTCCGCTAGCCGCTGGTAGTGGCCGCGGTAGGTGGCCTGCACGCGCTGCTCACCCTCTTCCATCATGAAGTTGACGTACGAGCCGCCCATGGAATATGGGTGCGTCGCCTCCCAGTAGTCGATGCACCATTGGCGGATCGCCATCGCGTTCGCCGGCTCGGGATCGACGCCGACAATCACCTGGGCCCATTTCGCATCTCGGTAGGCCCACGGCGTCGCGTCGGCGTCAACCCGGGACGCGGCGCCGTCGATGGGGTACAGGTGCATGGTCGACTTCCAGGTGGGCATCGCCGCGCCGTGTTCGACGTGGCGCTTGATCGCATCGTCCGGCAGCTCGCGTACGAAGTCGCCCCGCCAGTACCACTGGTCGCCGGGCGGGTAGACGCCGTCAAACGCTGATTGGAGTGCCGGTAGCGGCATGGGCTGCACCCCGTCGAGCAGCGGACGCCCGAACGCGCGTGCCTCCCGCAGGCACGCCGGATTCTCCTCGCTGCCGGAGTAGCACCACAGCACCCCACACACCTTGCGCAGGTGCAGCCCCTCGGGGAAGGGCGGACCAGGTGGGACGCTCAGGAACGCGAAGAACCCATTGAGCGCGTCCGGCTGCGCCGGGCCGAAGTCCCGCCACCACGTAAGCAGCTCGGCCGCATCGTCGAGGTCATAGAACACCGGGCCCGCCATCACGTTCGCCGCCGGGTGGCAGCGGAACGTGAATGACGTGACGATTCCAAAGTTGCCGCCGCCACCGCGCAGCGCCCAGAACAAATCCTCGTTCTGCTCGGCGCTGGCGGTGAGGAACGTGCCGTCGGCGAGTACGACGTCCGCCGCGAGCAGGTTGTCGATCGTCAGTCCACAGCGGCGCGTGAGGTGCCCGAGGCCTCCGCCGAGGGTGAGGCCGCCGATCCCGGTGGTGGAGATGATGCCGGCGGGGACCGCCAAGCCGAACGCGTGCGTGGCACGATCGACCGCGCCGAGCTCCGCGCCTGCCTGCACGCGCACCGTCTTGGCGTGCGGGTCGACGATCACGCCGTGCATCGGGGACAGATCGATCACGAGTCCCTCATCGACGCTGCCAAGCCCCGCGCCGTTGTGCGCGCCGCTGCGAACGGCTACCTGTAGTTCTTGCTCCGTGGCGTATCGGACAGCGGCGATCACGTCCGCGACGTCGGCACAGCGCACGATCGCGGCCGGCCGCTTGTCGATCATCCCGTTGTACAGCTTCCGCGCCTCATCGTAGTCGGGCGCGTCTCGGCCGATGTAGGTGCCGCGCAGCTGCTGCTGAAGGTCGGCTAGGCCAGGTAGTGATGTCTGCTCTACGGTTGCCATGCTTGCTCCCTGTTCGGTGGTTGTCGCGTCGATGCGTGGGTGATCTACGCCGGACTGTCACCACTGCGGCGGGTCGGCGTGAAAGCCGAGGCCGACGATCAACTCGTCGCGGGCCGCCTGATGCCGAACGGCGAACAGGCGAGGGATCGAGAACCTGACCGGACGCGGGATGGTCGACTTCAGCGTCCAAGCGGTGGCGCTCGGGCCCGCGGCGTAGGTCGCTGATGTGCTCCTAGGCGGCGATATACGTGAGAGGGGTGACGGTCATGGTCTCCTCCAGATCGTTCGAGATGACCTGCCGCCAAGCTACGTTTAAGCACCGTCGCCACGCATCGGGCAGATGCCCAATCCTGCGCCTTAAGTTCGCAGCCGGCGTGGGCGTTACTCGGCGTGGGGGGCGCTCGTCAGCCCCAGCCGGTGAGCCGCGGCGCCCGCCTCGGCGCGGTTCGTGACGCCGAGCTTCGTCAGTATGTGAGAGACGTGGGCGCTCGCGGTCTTGGTGGTGATGAACAGCTGCTCGCCGATCTGGCGATTGGTCCGCCCCTCGGCGATCAGCCGAAGGACCTCGAGCTCGCGGTCGGTGAGCCCGAGCTCACTGGCGGGGCCGGCGTTCGAGCCCGACGCCGACTCAAGCGCAATTCCTGTCCGTCGCGCCAAGGCCTCCACCTCCCGCCGGAACGGCCTCGCCCCGACGCTGCTGGCAACCTCGAACGCGGCCCGCAGCGGCAAGGCGATCTCCGCCGCGCGGCCACCGGATAACGCGGCGGCCTCGGCGGCGCGGAAGTCGGCATAAGCGGCCCGCAGGACTTCGCTCAGCCTGCTGAATTGGTCGGCTGCGACCCGCCAGGATTCCGTGTCGCGCTCACCGCGGAGCCTGACAAGCTCGGCGGCGGCGAGTGCTCGGAACGCGAGCGCTTCTGGCGGCGCGCCATCGCCACGCACGCGGGTAATGACCCGATCGAACTCGCCGATCGCGGCTGCCGCGACGTCGGCGGCCTGCGCAGCTTCATCGCCCCCGCCGGGCAGGTTTGCCCGCTCGGCAAGATCGGCCGCGACTCGGGCCGCCAGCCAGAACAGCTCCGCGTTGTAGATCAGGTCCCCCTCTGATCCCTCCACCCGGCTCAGCCCCTCTGCGAGGCGCTCGCGGGCAAGGTCGAATTCGCCGCGCTGCAGATGCAGCATCACGCGCCACGCACTCGCCGGACCGATGAGCTGGAAGCCGCCCGAGCGTTGCATCAGCTCCCAGGCACGCTCGAGCAGTTGGTCGGCCACATCGAATTCCCCCCGCTCGGCGGCGAGATGCCCGGCAATGTTCTCCAGCCCGGCCACGTTGAAAGCGTTCGTCGCACCATCCAGCGCCGACTGGATCATGCGCTCGGCGTCTTGGAGCCGACCCATCCGCAACAGACGCCAACCCGCCTGCATCCGCAGCTGATCCCCGGCGGCGTGGCCCATCCCCAGCCGCTCGGCCGCGGCGATCCCCTCCATCCCGAGCGCGAGCGCCTCCTCAATCCGTCCCATATCGTCGAGCGCCTGGCTGCCATTTACGTAACCGCGGACTATGTCCTCGGCCGAGCCGATCTCCTTCGCGATGCGCAGACCCTCCCGACCGGCGACGACCGCTCGCTCGAACTCTCCGACATCCGCGTAGACGACCGTCAGAGTGCTGAGCAGCCTTGACTTCAGCATCCGGTCGCCCAGCAGCTCAACCAGAGGAAGCGCTTCCACCAGCGGCGCCCGTGCCTCAAACGAGCGACCGTTGACCATGAGCACCCGCCCCTCGCCCACCAGCGCTTCGGCGTACTCCACCGAGGGCGGCTCGGTGGGCACAAGCCGCCGGGCCGCGGCGAGGTGCTCGACCGCGTCGGCCCCACGTCCGGCGTAGTGCATCGCACGCCCAATAACCATCTCCGCGCTCGCGGCCCGTAGCGGCTCCTTGTCCTCGTCCAGTTCCCCGCGCGCCTGCTCAGCAAGCGCGACGGCGCGACCCGCGTCGCCCGCCCAGCCAGCAAGCTCCGACCCGCGCAGCAGCAGGTCGACCCGGTCCGTTCCCGATGCCTCTTCGGGGGCGTCAACCTGGTCCCACACCTCGAGCGCGCGATCCACGTGTCGGAGCGCCTCACCGTAGGCGTGCATCCGCTCGGCCTCCTCGACTGCCGGCACCGACGCCGTCAACGCGGCGCGCCCCTCGCCGGCCGCGTACCAATGATGGGCCAGCTCAGCCGCCGCAGAGGGCCCCGCGTATTCCCGATGCATTCCAAGCTTCTCCGCGATCGCGCGGTGCAGCCGCACCCTTTCAGCCGGCAGCGCATCGTCATAGATCGCCTCGCGCAGCAGCGCATGGCGGAACGCACACGTCATCCCGCCCGCGCTCGACACCAGCACATGATTGTCGGTCGCCTCTCGCAGCCCGTCCAGCAGAGCCGGCTCATCGAGGCCGACCAAGTGCGCGAGCAGGCGATGATCGACCGACCGCCCCGCGATCGCTGCCGCCCGCAATACCTCTCGAGTCACCGCCGACAGCCGCTCGACGCGCAGCAACAACGTGTCACGCAGAGACGCGGGCAGCTGTCCGCCGCCGTCCTGGGCACTCGCAAGCAGCTCCTCGGCGTAGAACGGGTTGCCTTCGCTGCGGCGGAAGATCCGCTCGATCACGCCGCCATCGGGCACGTGACCCGCAATCGCCTGCAGCTGCTCGGCAACCTCAGACCGCGTAAGCCCTTCGAGCTCCACACGCTGCCCTCGCCCGGACCGCTCCAACTCGACCAGGAACGGCCGCAGCGGATGACCCCGGTGTAGCTCGTCGGGACGATAGGTAACCATCAAGACAATCGCGTCCCGGCGCGCGTTGCGAACCAAGAACGCAAGCAGATCACGCGATGACTGATCGACCCAGTGCACATCCTCGACGATCAGCAGCACCGGCTGACGCGCGGCCAGACGAGCAAGAACCCGGTACACCCCCTCGAACAACTGCTCGCGGCTACCCGCCACGTCCCCGACTGCGCCGGCCACCGGCCACAGCGCACCCAGCGCCGACCGCAGCGGACCCTCCAACCCCTCCAACGCCGCCGCGTCCGCCATCACCCCGCGCAGCGCCGAAATGATCGGCGAGAACGCAAGCTCCCCCTCCGCCAGCTCGACGCACTCCCCCACCAACACCAATGCGCCCGTCGCCCGAGCGCGCGTCCCCAGCTCCACCACCAGCCGGCTCTTGCCGATCCCCGCATCCCCAGCCACCAGCATCGCACCGCCGCTCCCGGACCCCGCCCGTCTCAGAAGCTCCTCGAGCCCCTCTAGCTCGGCCACGCGGCCCACAAACCGGGGAGACGAAATGCGTCCAACCATCAGACGCGCCCCGCATCCACCGACTGCAGCACAGCGAACACGGCACCCAAGCGCACACCGCACATGGCCAGATCAGAATCCAACAATCGCGCTCCCATGCGGGAAGACTTTGTACACCAAGAACGGCAACCGGAACCAGTTTCGACACCCTCAGGTCAGCGCACGGCGTCTCGCGACCAACCCACCGGGAAGCTCTACGACTCGCCACGTAGCCGTTGCTGTCGCTTCGGAGGACGCCCAACGTCGACGAGTCTGACGTCTCAAGGCTGCCCCACCCGGGGAGCCAATGCCGCAGTGGGCTTGCGGCGAACCGAGTCCTTGCGACCGAGCTAGCCGACGCTGCCGCGGTGGCGGGCCAGCCGCCACGCGGCGGCGGCGCCGCGCAGAGTTGCGAGAAGCACGAACCTGCGGAGTAAGGGCGCCGCGCGACGAGGAGACGCTCGCCTAGTCAGGCACTCGGGCGTCGGAGCTCGTGCTGTGTGATCGTGCTCGAAGCAGTGGCGTCAACCCCGAGGCTTCGCCTGGGTCGCAGATCGGCTTCCCTGCGCTCGCTCCTTCGGAGCTGAGGGCGGTTACGGTCAGGGGGTCGCGCAGCGGCTCACACACCGGCCGGTTGATCGGGTTGCCTGACGGCCGCGGAAGCGCGTTCGTGCCCGACCGTGCGTTCACGGCCAGCGAGCGGGTGTCGGTCCGCGCGGCGCTCAGCTCGCCGGCGGCGGGGACCGCCTCGGGAGTGCCGGACGCGACCGCGCTCGACTTCGCGTTCACGGTCGCGACGCCTCCGCCGAGCACAATGGCGTCCGCTGCCACCAGGAGCCGCGCCTCCAACCCACCGCCGACGCAGAGCTTTCATTCCAGCTCGATGCGCCCGCCGGTCGCGATCGTGTCCGGAAACGATCCGGACGCGAGTTCGGGTGACGTGTTCCTGGGCGCGGCAACCGGGGCCGAGAATGGGGCGATGATCCTCGACGGCCGGGGGCGGCTGGTGTGGTTCGACCCGGTGCCCAAGGGCACCGTGGCCGACGACGTCAACGAGCAGAGCTATCGGGGCAAGCCCGTCGTGACCTGGTGGCAAGGACGGGTCGCCTCCGGGCATGGGCTCGGGGAGGACGTGATCGACAATGACTCGTACCAGAGGGTCGCGACCGTGCACAGGGGCGAGGGCTACCACGCCGACCTGCACGAGTTTCAGATCACGCCCCAGGGCACCGCGCTGATCACCATCTATGAGCCCACCCGGGCCGACCTCTCCTCGGTCGGGGGACCCAAGGACGGAGTCGTGCTGGATTCGATCGTGCAGGAGATCGACATCAAGACGGGCCGCGTGCTGTGGGAGTGGCACGCGCTCGGCCACGTGCCACTGAGCGCCTCGGAGGCGGGCAAGCCGGCCGCCGGCAACCAATACGACTACTTCCACGTCAACTCAATCCAACAGCTCCCGGACGGGAACCTGCTCGTGTCCGCGCGCAACACCTGGGGGGTGTACGAGATCAGCCGCAGCACCGGCAAGGTGATCTGGACGCTCGGCGGCAAGGACTCCGACTTCAAGCCGGGCCCCGGAACCGGGTTCGAATGGCAGCACGACGTCCGCATGCAGCCCGACGGGACCCTGACCCTGTTCGACGACGCCGACAGCCCTGAGCAGGAGAGCCAATCCCGCGCGATCCGGCTCACGCTCGGCGCCGAGCCCGACTTCTCCGAGTACACGCCGGGCGGGCATCAGATCTTCAACGTCAGCTTCGCACCCCCGGACGAGTCATACCGCGCGTTCCGTCACCCATGGACCGCGCAACCGACTACCCACCCGTCGATCGCGGCCAGCGCCACGAAAGCCGGCGGCCTGGCCGTCTACGCCAGCTGGAACGGAGCCACCAACGTCGCCCGCTGGCAGCTGATCGCGGGCCCAAGCCCGAGCCAGCTCACACCGCACGGCCCGGCGGCGACCCGCACCGGCTTCGAGACCGAGATCGCGACCACGACCTCACAGCGCTACCTCGCGGTCGTAGCGCTCGATAGCTCCGGACGAGCGCTGGCCACATCGACCGCCCATCCCAAACCCGAAAGGACCATGACCGACTACCGAAGATAGTGGCAGCCTTGATGCCGAAGCACCTCACACCAGGCGCCGACGCTGGTGCCCGGTCGCGGCCGTCATTACCGCGGCCACGCTGCAGCAAGCACGCGTGCTCAGGCGCGGTCGGCTGTGCGCCGCTGGTTTCCATGCAACTCGGCACTTCCCTTGTAGAGGCCGAGCCGCAGGCAGGGTTCGCCCGCGTTGGGCTTGACAACCGACGAGGCCTCGTGCCTTCAGAGCGGGGGACGGTGCGATCCCGGAGTCTTGTGCCGCCGCGGGAACTTTGCGTCCCGGCCCGAGCGGTCACTCTCGTCTCCTCGACACCCGCAGGTCAGACATGTACGTGCTCAGCTGCGATCGAACCTCTTGAGCGTGGACGCGTGGCGCCAGCCCTGAGAGTCAGGCGGCGAGTACGTCGTGTACGAACCGGACGACCATCGTTCCGTCGCCGACCGCGCCTGCCACGCGGTTGGTGGCGCCGGCGCGGACGTCGCCCGCCGCGAACACGCCGGGCCTGGTCGTCTCGAGCAGGTGGGGCTCGCGGTCCGACACGGGCCAACGCATGTGTCCGTCGTAGCTCGCGGCGCCGGGCCCG
>Ga0116216_10002625_pt1 | contig 11887 bp, 9 predicted proteins | sample Sb_taG_11_FD_89696 | JGI IMG/M metagenome (GOLD analysis project Ga0116216, IMG submission 89696) | Peat soil microbial communities from Weissenstadt, Germany - Sb_50d_3_AS metaG | ecosystem: Environmental > Terrestrial > Soil > Wetlands > Peat | place: Germany: Weissenstadt | collected 2010-09-21
GTCCTGGTGATGCACGGCGATGACGACCAGATCGTTCCCTACGCCGACTCCGGACCACTGTCCGCAAAGCTCGTGCAGAACGGGACCCTCAAGACTTACAAAGGTTTCCCGCACGGCATGCCGACGACGGAGGCCCCGACGATCGACGCTGACCTGCTGACCTTCGTGCAGTCCTGACAGGGTCCGATCGGTTGACCTAGAAAGGGTGGTGGTCCAGCAGGATCCGTCGGCGCTGCTTCGTTCACCCACCACCCGGGGAATCGGTGACACCCGTACGGCCGCACTGGGCTGACCAGTCCGTTGAAGCTCTTTGCTACTTGGACGGGGGCATCAGTCAGCCGGCCGGCGGCGCATCCACGGGCGGAGCTGGCCGGTAGCCGTCCCCGAGCGACGCTCGGGGCGTTGTCAGATCCGGCGGTCTGAGGTCGGGAACAGCCGGGACCCGCGTGCCGGGGCTGGGCTACGACGAGCATGACCGAGCCGCCGTCCGGCTCCTGCCCAACGGACCAACGAGCACGAGGATCACGCGCACCGCACAGACAGCGAACGCCGCGGCAGCAGAGTGCGATCGAGGTGTAACGCTGGGGTGTCAACACGACGCCCAGGTCTCGCGCGCAAGGCGCAGTCGTCGTTCGTGGCGGAACCGTCGCTGTACGCCGGGTGCGGGTAAGACCGTGTTCGACGTACCCCAGGCCCGGCACGTTGGCGCCACTAGGGAGCTCAGTCCCGAGGGCGATCCGACGCAGGTACGGATTGTTCCGACGGGGCCGACGAGCAGATGAACGGCTCGTGCTCGGGAAATTGAAGACAACGCTGTCGGCGTCGGGGATCGTGAGTTCAGGGATTCGGTTGCTCGGCCGAGCCGGCGATGGGGGGCGGCTGTACGCGATCCCGGCCCAGCATTTCCTGTTCGACCGGATAGCGCCGTCGCGCTGCTTGTCGGCGAGTGAGCGTCTGACCGAGTTTTACCTGTTGCCATCACTGCGTCGTGCCTACGCACAGCCGGCGGTGTGTGTCGCTGAGGTCGGGGGTAACGATCCCGGGGCGACCCCCGTCGAGAATTGTGCACCTCTGCCGGGAACCCCGGACGCGATGCTCGGAACCGTGGCGACGCCGCTATTTGGGATGGCCCCGGACGGGGTCACCTCGGTCACCGCCCGCTTCCTGACTGCCCCGGCCCGGACGGTCAGGGTCCGTCACAACTTCTACGAGATCGTCGGTCCATCGCAGGCGACCAGACCGTGCGGGGTGGAGTGGCTGGACGCGTCAGGGAATGTCGCGGGGTCGGCAGCGGGCTGCGACTACGTCCCGGCCGAGTTTGGGCCGCTGAGCACCTATCGAAGCGTTTATGTGAGCCGGGAGCTCTCCATGGTTCGGGCGGACGTGGGTACGCTGGCTGCGGCCATCAGCGCCGGGAATCTCGCTGAGGCTGAATCCGACTGGTTGACCGCCCACCTGGCGTGGCTTGACATCGGCCAGGACGACGGTGCCTACGGCTGTTTCGGTGATCTCGGCGCCGCGATCGACGGAACGGCGGCGGGTCTCGTCGGCGGCACTGCCAGCCCCCAGTTCACTGGCTTTCACAAGATCGAGTCGGATCTCTGGACAGACGGGAACCTGACTACAGCGGCTGCCGACACCGCGACCTTGCAGCAACTCGTGGAGACGCTGGTGGCGATCCCGCTCGCGACCGAGCTTCCCATGACTGACGCCGGCGTCGCGGGCTGGGTCCTGCGCCCGCACGAGATCCTCGAGGATGCCATGCGTGACACGCTCACGGGCGATGACGACTACGGGAGCGGGACCGGCCTCGCTTCGATCACAGCCGACGTCGCGGCGGTCGGCCAGCTGCTGGGTCTGCTCGCCCCCGTCCTGGATCCGCTCGCGCCGAACCTGATCGCGCGCGCGAATGGACAGCTCAGCGCGGTCGTTGCCGCCATCGATCAGACCCAGGTCGATGGCACTTGGGTCGCCGTCGGCGATCTCCCGACCCCCGCCCGCGAGCGGGTCGACGCAGCCGTCGGCGCAGCGCTCGAGACCCTCGCGCCGATCCCGGATCTCCTCACAAGTACCGGTAACGCTGCGCCGCTCAGCTAGCGCGACTCACGAAGCGGTCACGCGTGGCTCACACGGCGAACGTATCGTTCCCGGGCTCGCATTTACCGAGGAGGCATGTGCGAAGAGCGCGCGCGGCCGACGTCTCGGCGTGTCGGTTGGAATTGGGGCGCTGGTAGCCCTCGCGGCGATCGCAGTCGGTACGAGTAGGGCCGGCGCGGTTGACCGCCCACGATCCACGAAAAGGGCACAAAAGGCCGCGCGCACGCGAGCGAGGCGAACCGGGGCCTAAAGCACAACGTGGGATCATTCGGGCCGGCATGAGCCTGGACCGCCGCGAATTCTTGACCCGCACTGGGGTCGCCGCGGTTGGCGCCGCGGGGGCGCTCGGCGCGCCGGACGTTGCGGAGGCCGACGCCAAACGGGGGAGCAGAGTCGCCTCAGCCCGCGCCACTGATCCACTTCTGGCTGACGGCGCCCTACAGAAAGCCGTCGTCAGCGACCCTTCCGCGCGTCTGCCCGCGATCCCGTTCCACGGCCGCCATCAGGCTGGGATCACGAACTCCCCGCCGCCGGCTGCCTGTTTCGTGGTGTTCAATGTCACCGCGGGCACGCGAGGTGAACTGGTCGATACGCTGCAGACATTGACCCGGCGGGCCCGGTTCCTGACCCGCGGCGGCGTGCCGGTCGACCTCGGCCCGGTCGCGCCGCCGTCCGACAGCGGCACGCTCGGCCCCGACGTCCCGCCGGACGGGCTGACGATCACGGTCGGCTTCGGCGCCAGCCTGTTCGAGAACCCCGCCTTCGGGCTGGCGGCCAAGAAGCCCAAGCGGCTGACAGAGATGACGTCGTTCCCAAACGACAACCTGCAGGCCGATATCACCGGTGGAGACATCCTTCTCCAGATCTGCGCCGGCCAGCCGGACACCGCGATCCACGCGCTGCGGGACATCGCCAAGCACACCCGCGCCGGCATGCAGATCGCTTACCGGATGGACGGCTTCCAGGCGCCGCGACGACCGGTTGGCGTGCCGCGCAACCACTTTGGGCACATGGACGGGATCGCCAACCCGAACGTGGCGGACCCCAACGTGGCCGACCGGCTGTTGTGGGTTACCGACCGAACAGACGAACCCGCGTGGGCGCACGGCGGCACCTATCACGTGTTCCGCATCATACGAAGGCTGATCGAGTTCTGGGACCGCGTGTCCCTGAACGAGCAGCAGACCATGATCGGCCGCTACCGCGCCACGGGCGCGATGCTGGGAACGAACTCGATCACGGACGTGCTGGACTTCTCGAAGGACCCGCACGGCAAGATCATGCCGCTCACGGCGCACATCCGGCTCTCGAACCCGCGCACCAAGGCGACCCAGGACAGCCGCATCTTCCGGCGCGGCTACAACTACGACAACGGCATCGACCTGGCCGGCAACCTCAACATCGGCCTGCTGTTCAACTGCTTCCAGCAGGACCTCGTGCGCCAGTTCGTCGCCAACCAGACGAGGCTAATCGGCGAGCCCATGGTCGACTACATCTCCCCGGTCGGCGGCGGTTACTTCTTCGCCGTGCCCGGCGTTCAGGACGCCAGCGACTGGTACGCCCGGCGACTGTTCGAGTGAACCCGGTAATCGTCAGGATGTGAACGAACCCTCCGGTCCGCCGTGGCCTGCGGTTTCCGGTTTCCTTGACCTCGGTCAGCCGTTCTTGAACGCGTAGTAACCGGGCTTGGGATGGCCCCGGTAGTCGAGTAGCCCACCGCTACTCCCATGCCCGGGGGGATCGTCCTGCAGGTGGATCCATCCGAGCGCGTAGATGAACGGTGAGCTCCGGACGATCCGCCAGGCGTCCGTGATCCACCGGGCCTGGACCTTCGCGGTGACGTAGAAGTTGAACTCGTTGTCGAACCTCGAGGTCGGGATCGTCCATTCCGAGAGGAACAGCTTGATCACGTGACCAGGACGCGCCAGATACCTGTCCACGAGGCGTGACAGGCGGCGGAGATCGGAGAAGTCGAACGCCCCGCCGGGAGACGGTGGATTGGACAGGTTGGGGTCGCGATAGCTGAAGGGGTTGTGGCCGTACAGGTCCATCCGCGGGGGCCGGCCGTTGGGAAGGCGGAGGTTCTCGATCCAGAGCCGGACAGGAATGTCGCCCCAGGTGTAGGTGTCGCCGCCGATCACGAGGTTACGTTCGCTCACGTGCTTGAGCGCGGCATAGCTCGCGTCGAGCATCTGCGCGTACACGTGGGGAGCCCGCGCCTGAGCCGAGGTAAGCCGGCGGGCACGCGCCGGTACGCGCTGGTCGAGCCCGAAGTTCGCGTGGCGGTCAGGCTCTCCCCAGATCATCCAAAGGTGAACGGTCGGGTAGCGACGCGAGGCTGCCGTCAGGAATTGGGCGAACGCGCTCACGCGCGCGGGCGGATAGTTCCAAGCCTTGCCGCCGTTGGCCCAGGACGGCGTTGCGATGGCTTGCAGCATGACCCGCATGTGGAATCGCGCCGCCTGCTGGATCGCGTAGCCGATGTCCGCCGGCCACACGTACGCCGGATCGGCCGGATCGCTCGCGTTCCCGGGGGGAGTCGGCGCGACCTGGGCCCAGTTCAGGTCCATCTCGAAGATCCCGACCCCGAGGCTGTGGTAGACGGGGAACTCCGACCTTCCGCCGATGGTCAGCGGGCCCCAGATCGCCTTCTGGTCGGACCGCGCCCCCAGTGCCGGCGACGCGATTAACGCCATCGCGACGATCGCGACGAGGGGCGGAGTGACGATACGGGCTCGCATGGGGCTCAGCCCAAACGACGGCGCGCTACGACCAGCGCCGCGCCCACCCCGAGGCCGCCGAGCACGACCAGACCCTCGATCAGGATCACCTCCGGCGCTGACGATCCGTGACGAGTGAGCCCCGCGAGCGCGGCGCCGCTGACCGCGGACGCGCCACTGGGCGGCCCCGTGCCGGCGGCGCTGACCCCGGCAGCGGGCGTTACCCCTGCGGGCCGGCGACCGCTCACCGGGTGGCCCCGCCGTGATCGGTGCAATCCGCCACGGGCCGCCGCCGGCACAGCCGCGCCGCTCGCGCCGGCCGGTGAAATGCCGATGCCGAACAGCGGTGGCGCCTCGTTTCCGACCGGAGCGTGGCCCGAGGCATCTCCGCGCAAATCCGAAAGCGGGACGCCGTACTCCTTGCCGGCAGGACTTCCTGGATCGACGAACACGCCGGGCTCGAGCGCAGCGGCCGTCCCGGTGAGAGCCCAACCAGCAGCGAGCGCGACCGCCAGGACGACGGCGAACCGGGCGCTCATCCTGCTCCTGAGTGTACGTCGGCCGTTCATCGTCCCACCGGCGCCGCGGACGCGGACAACGCGCTCTTTAGATCCGGTTCGAGAGGGTCCAAGGCCAGCGCATGCGCATATGCCGCTCGGGCGCCCGATCGGTCACCGCGGCGCGTCAGCAGGTCGCCCACGAGTGCCCAGGTGGCCCAGTTCCGCGGTTCAACCGCGACGGCCCGTTTCAAATCCGCGAGCGACGAGGGGAAGCTGCGGAGAGCGGCGAAACCAGCGGCTCTCAGGACGAGCGCGGGGACCGAGTCGGGGTCGTACTGGAGCGCCTTTGTCGCATCGACGACCGCGGCGCCAGGAGCTCCATGGGCAAGCGCTTGCTCGGCGGACGCCTGCGCGCTCAGCGACAGTATCCGTGGCGCGATCGTCACTGTCCCCGCGATCGCGACCGCGACGGCGGCCACGATCGCTGCGACCCGCACTCGTCCGGCGAGTGCAACGGATCGGGAGTCCGGTCCCGATGCGAGACCGACGGCGGCAGCCAGCGCTATCGCCGTTACGCCTGGGATCAAGTACGTCCAGTCGACGCTCGTCTGGACCAGCCAGACCGTGAACGTCCCGCCCGCGGCGACCGCCACGCGACGCGCGAGCAGATCGTGGCGTGCCGAGCGAGCGGTACGGCGAAAGCCGAGACCGACGGCGATCAGGAAAGCTGCCAGCAACACGCCGCCCACCACGCCCAGCTCGGCGAGCGTCTGGAGCTCGAGCGAATGCGGCTGGGTGATCGCCTCGGTGGTACGCCGGCGCAGGTAGTACCCCGTGTCGTAGTTCCCCGCTCCGACACCGCCCACCGGCGCCGAGCGAAACTCGATCAGCGCCACGCGCCAGTAGTCGTAGCGATTGCCCGCACCGGAAACGAGACGCGAGCCGCCCGACCCCGGCGAGAGCTGGACGAACGCCTCGTACTGGCTGCGGATGCGCTTTTCGATCGCGCCGGCATTCACCCCGATCGCGACCGCCGTCGCGAGACCGAGCGCCACGAGCGCCGCCGACGCCAAGCCCCGGACGCGCGCCCGGGCTGGCGAGCCGGCCGGGGCGAGACGATGGAGTGACAGCACGACGACCGCCCAGACCAAGCCGGCCGCGAGGGCGGCGACGAGGATCGCCACGGCCGCGTCGCGGGCGGCGCCGGCCGTGACGAGACCCGTGACCGGGTTCGGATGCCGCCACACGCCGGCGACCGGCGCGTAGATCGCGGCCACGGTGGCGCCCGCGAGCAGCAACGCGGCGGCGCGACGGCGGCGCCCTGGGACCGCGGCCTCGAGGACCACCACCGCCGCGGCCAGCGCGACCTCCCAGCTCCGCGACTGGCACAGCAGCCCCAGACCGAGGAGGGCAACCAGCGACGCCATCCCGATCCCCGCAATCGCGCCCGAGGCTCGCGAGCCACGGTGTTCGGCGAGCGCGAGACAGGGCCAGGCCGCCACGAGCAGATACGCGGCTTGTCCATTGACGTAGCCGAGCGGGCCGTTCAGCCGGGTGGCGAGGAACAGCGATTGGCCGCTGCCGTCGAGCATCCGCGCCAGCATCCACGCGGCCACGACGAGGACGCCGGTCGAAGCCGATGTCAACAGCACGACCGTGCGGCGGCGATCCCGCGCGAGGGCCCACGCGAGCACGACGATCGCCGCGGCGTACAGCAACCAGCGGTCCGCGTCGATGTGCGCGGCGTCCGTGGAGTCGCTCCAGCCCGCCGACGCCAGCGACCACAGCCACAAGCCCAGCACGGGCGCCAGCAGCGTCATCGGCGGGAGCCGGGGACCCGCGACGGCAGCCGCCACCACGAGCCCGAGCGCGCCCAGCGCGATCGGGGCCCAGGCGGTCTCGTCGTACACCCCTTGTAGGAGTTGGCTGGCACCGAGGGCGGCTCCCAGCGTGGCGAGCCCGGCGGCGGCGATCCGATCGCTCCAGATCGTGGATCGGGCCGGCGCGGGATGGGGAACCGGCGTCGCCGACGAGTCCGGCAAGGGGTCGACGAGCGCGTGCGACGTCATGGGTGCCCGCGCGCGAGCGCCGCCAGCTCGCCCAGGAGTGCGTTCGCCACCGGGCCGGCCTCGCCACGGTCGCCCTCCAGGATCCTCGCGCCGGCTATCGCGCGGCCGAGCGTCCGCAGCGACTCCTCCGGGCGTGTTTGTGCGGGAACCGTGTTGGCGAGCAACGCGAGCACGCCCTGACCGCTCGTCAGTCGCTTCGGCCGCCACGGGACTCCTGACCGGTAGCGGGTGATCACGACCGCCGCCGTCGTGGCACACTCGTCAAAGGAGGCGACCCCCCCGGCGGGACCCGCGCGTCGCTGGCGGACCGGGCTCCCGTCGTTGCTCCGGATCGACAGCGGTCGGGGGTAGGGGTGCACAAGGCCGGCGTCGTCGAGGACGGCGTACTCGTCGGAGTAGTAGGTGGCGCCGGCGTGCACGAGCGCGTGCACGAGCGTCGTCTTGCCGGTGAAGGTCGCGCCCGGAATCAGGAGAGCGCGGTCCTCGACGACGACCACACCGGCGTGAACGAACAGCCAATCGCTGGCGTTGGCGGCGATCGACAACCGCATCTGCGAGTCGAGCAGCGTCAGCGCCACCTCAAGCGAAGCGTGCTCGACTGCCGGGGCCCCGCCGATCGTCACCCGGTAGGAGTCGGGACCGGTCTCGCGCAACGCAAACGGGGTCGACCAGGGGTCCGACCGGGCGGGCGCCCAGCCGGGCGGCAGAATCTCTCGTATCCGCGGTTCCAGCGTCGGGTCGTCGAACGTCAGCTCGAGCCGCACGCCGAACGCCTCGAAGCTCACCGTCGAGGCTGACCGTTTCCGCACCCGCACCCTGGCGATCTTATGCCGTCGAGCCGCGTCGGCCCGAATCGCGCTCACGGGGCGCGGCGCTGACCGGCCCTATGATTCGAAGCCGTGGATGCCCTGCTACTGAGCATCCGTTGCCTGCTCGCGGCCGTGTTCATCGTCGCCGCGGTCGGCAAGCTGCTGGATCTCGACGGTTCGCACCGTGCGCTCGTGGAGTTCGGCGTGCCGGCGCGTCTCGCCAGACTCGGCGCCGTTCTGCTCCCGGTTGCCGAGCTCGCGGTTGCGATCGCACTGCTGTTCGGACCGACCGCGCGATGGAGCGCGGTCGCCGCCCTGCTGCTGCTGCTCGGGTTCAGCGCCGGAGTTGTGCGCGCAATCTCCCGCGGCGAAGCCCCGGACTGTCATTGCTTTGGCCAGATCCATTCCGAGCCCGCCGGACGCTCCACCCTGATCCGCAATGCGGTGCTCGCCGCCGCGGCGGCGCTGGTCGTCGTGGCAGGACCGGGGCCGAGCCTCGACGGCGCCCTCGGGAGCCTGGACGGCGCCCAGATCGGGCTGGTGGCGACGTCGGTGCTGGCCGCTTTGCTCGCGGTCGCGGTCGCACAGCTCTGGGCGGACACACGCCGTCTGAGGGCCGAGCTCAACGCCGCGCAGGCCGCCGATGCGCCCCCGGGCCTGCCGCGCGGCACGCCCGCGCCCGAGTTCGAGCTCGCCCCAGTCCGGGGGACGGCCGGATCGTTGACCGAGCTGAGCGACACCGCACCGCTCACGGTTCTGGTGTTCGTGAGCACCGGTTGCGGTCCGTGCCTGACATTGCTCCCCTCGCTCGCGCACTGGCAGGACGCCCTGTCGGGCTCGGTGACCGTGACGGCGATCTTCGAAGGTGCGCGGGAGGAGGTCGAGCGCGTCAGCGCCGAGTATGAGCTGAGCCCCGTGCTGGCGCAGAAGGAGCAGGAGGCGTTCGAGCTCTACGCGCTCCGGGCGACGCCCTCCGCGGTTCTGATCGACAGCGATGGGGCAATCGCCGGAGCACCGGCCGAGGGCGTAACCGCGATCGAGGCGCTGATTCGCACCGCCGCAGCTGAATCGCGTCCGTTCGAGCTCGCCGTGGAACGCGGATGACGCGCTTCGCGGCGGCTTGCGCAGCCGACTCAAGCTGGCTAGCCTGACCACGGGCCAGAGGCTCTCATGCACGATCGACCCAAGGCGCGGACAGAGCAGCTCATATCCGAGCGAATCGACGACGAGCTGGTCATTTACGATCAGCTCAACCACGTCGCGCATTGGCTGTCGCATGATGCTGTCCTGGTATGGGAGCACTGCGACGGCCTCCTGACGGAGACCGAGATCGCACACCGGCTGACGCTCTCGCTGGAGGTGGTCGATCGCGCGGTCGCGGCGCTGAACGAGCGCGGCTTGCTTGACGATGGTCCCGCGGCCGGATCGGGCTACTCCCGCCGTCAGGCGGCGATCAGGATGGCCAGGATCGGCAGCGCCGTACTAGCTGGGCCGCTTGTGTACTCGGTCGACGTTGGAACCGCCGCGGCAAAGGCGTCGCATCTCGCCGCGGGCTGCACCCTCACCTCGTGCGGATTGTGCACGAGCACCGGGAGCTGTCCGTCCCTCTGCGGGGTCGGCGCCGCCGGCAACACGTCGACGAACTCGATGTGCGCCTCCGGCCAGTGCTACTGCAGTCTCGTGAATTCCAGCGGCGGCTCTCAGACGGTGTTCCGATGCGCAATCGGGTCGTCCTGTCACGGCGACGCGAATGCGAACTGCGCCGGCGGTACCAGCGGGCCATGCGGCTGTACGTCGAACGCCAACTGTTGCGGTAACAACTGTGTCTCGTCCACTCACAGTTGCCGGTCAGCTTCGCCTTCCTGCTAGCGCCGGCTGTGCCGTACTGACCGGTCCACTCGATACCAGACCAAGAAGCCTCGCGGCGCGTGCCGAGCGAGCCATGCGAGCCGCCGCATGTAAGCCCACACTGGCCTCCGCCAGCCTGTGGCCGCCCGTGGATCCGATCCCATTAGGGGCGCGCGCTGGGGCGCGACGTTGCGCCACACAATCTCCGCGCGCGCCCGCAGCGTGGGCGCCCGCGCCAGCTGCTCGAAGCCGAGGGCGAGCGGGGGAGGCGTGGTTCCCCGCAGCTCGGTCGTGACCGAGCGAGCATCAGGCAGAGCCAGGCGGGTGGCGAGCCGTGCACCCTCCGGGGTGAGCCGCAGCCCCGAGACGAACGCCTCCGTCGCGTCGAGCTGACGGGCGAGCGCCGCCGCCCCGAGCCACAACTCGTCGTCGCCCAGGGCCAGCGCCCGCTCGAGGTCCGCGGCCGGCTGGCTGCCGGGGCCGTGCTGGGCCGCGTGAAGGGCGACGTGCATCGCTCGCGCAGGAAGGCCGAGGCAGGACGCACGGTGCCCCCCGACGAGGATCTCGTCCGCGCCTGCGGAGAGCACGCTCCAGGTCGTCGCATGATCGACACCGACGCCGATCAGCGTGCGATGCAGGTCGACTGACGCCCTGCCGCCGGGGTGCGTCCATGGGACGGCGTGCCCGTACCACCAGGCCGGCAGCCCCCACCGGTCCAGTAGCGGAACGTAGCCGAGCGATCGGAGCTCCTGCTCGGCGGCATCGTAATCCACGGGCTCGACCAGCAGGTCGCAGTCGAAGTACGGCCGCTCGGTCGCGTGGTCGTAGAGCCAGCACGCGATCGAGGGCCCCTTGAGCAGGAGGGCGTGGACGCCGGCGCGTTCAAAGCTCTCGAGCACCTGCGCCGTGTCGCCGTCCATGCGAAGCCTCGCTCCGGAGGCTGCCAGCCGCGCGAGCTTCTGTGAATCCGGCACAGCCACACCCGTAGCGTAATCCCGTGCCGCGCGCGCTGGGCGTGGCGCCGCGCCATCACGCCCGCGCGGACACCCGCGGTCGCCGCATCAGCCCGCGCGCGATCCGCGGGTCGTACCCGAGGGCGATTGCCAGTGTCCGGGCGGCGGCTGCTCGCCGGTGGCTGTCCGCATAGGATCCGGCGAACATCCGGTAGAGGCGGGCGTAGGCGTGGCGCTTTCGCTCGCGGAGCGCCGGCGGAAGGCGCGGATCCGCGAACGCCTTGGCGAACGCCCGGGTCATGTCGCGCTCCATCGCCGCGATGTCATTGCTCATGTTGGCGCCGTGGACGCGGTAGCGGACGAGCGGCTCATCGACGTACGCGAGGTCGCCGGCGAGCGCCATCCTGAACAGGAGGTCCCAGTCGGCCGAGACCGACAGGGCAGAATCGAAGCCGCCGATCCTCAGCAGCTCCTCGCGTCGCACGAGTCCGGCCGAGCTGCACGAGACGGTCTCGGTGCCATCGAACATCAGCATGCCGGTGATCAGGCCTTCGCGTGGACGGAGGCGCATGGTGCGGTTGACCGTCCCGCGTTCGTCGACCACGTCCACAGCGCAAAGCGCGATCGTAGCGCGCGCAGCCGCGATCGCCTCGAGCTGGCGCTCCAGCTTGGTCGGCAGCCACACGTCGTCGTGGTCGAGGAACGCCACCAACGCGCCGTGCGCGAGCGCTGCGCCGTGGTTGCGCGCACTCGACACTCCCGACCGGGTCTGCCGGACGTAAGCGACATCGCCACCGAACCGCCGCACAACGTCCCGGGTTCCGTCGGTCGATCCGTCGTCGATCACCAGGCACTCGATCGGCGGCCGGGTCTGGCTGAGAATGCTCCGGA
>Ga0116216_10002626_pt1 | contig 11886 bp, 9 predicted proteins | sample Sb_taG_11_FD_89696 | JGI IMG/M metagenome (GOLD analysis project Ga0116216, IMG submission 89696) | Peat soil microbial communities from Weissenstadt, Germany - Sb_50d_3_AS metaG | ecosystem: Environmental > Terrestrial > Soil > Wetlands > Peat | place: Germany: Weissenstadt | collected 2010-09-21
CAAGAAGGCGACTGACGGCCGCGGCGCCGACGTCATCCTCGACATGGTCGGCGGCAGCTATATCGAACGCAACTACGAGGCAGCCGCCGTCGAAGGACGCGTCGTGCAGATCGCTTTCCAGAGCGCCTCACATGCCGACGTCGATTTCCGGCGCCTCATGTTCAAGCGGCTCACTCATACGGGCTCGACGCTCCGCGCCCGCGCCATCGCGGACAAGGCCGCCATTGCTCGCGCCGTCGAGGACCGCGTGCTCCCGCTGATCGCGGGAGGCCGGGTCAAGCCGGTGATCGACTCGACCTTCCCGCTGCGCGAAGCCGCCAAAGCCCACGCTCGCATGGAGACGAGCCAGCACATCGGCAAGATCGTCCTGACCCTTTGAAAAGACAAAGGAATATTGTTGCGCCGGCAAGCGGCAGCGGTTACTCATGGTTGGCGAGATGTTGCGTGGATGCGCAAGAACTCGACGGGGGGCCGAATAAGCCGCGAATTCGGCGCAAAAACCGGCTAAATTGCGTGAGGATTTGATCAACGTCCGGGCGTGATCTGCGCCGGCTGCCGAGTTCGGAGGTTGTCTCTTGGCATTCGTTCGTGCCGCTACGGCGCTCGCGGCCCTTGCGTTCACCGTCCTGCTCGGTGTCTCCGCCGCCGGCGCGGTCGAAGCCGTCAACGTCCGCCTCGACGCCTCGGCGATCGACCTCACGGATGCCATCGAACTCCTGCGGGCCGAGGCCGATCGCGTGCAGGTATCGACCGCGCCCGGCGCCGACGGCATCGTCCGCCGCATCGAGGTGCGCGGCCGCGAAGCCGGCAACTATTGGGCGGTGTTCGCGCTCGCCAACGACGGTGACGAGCAGATCGACCGCCTGATCGCGGCGCCGCACTATCGGATGGTGGGCTCCGGGCTGTTGTGGCCCGATCTCGGCCTGTCGCGCATCGTGTACATAACGCCTTCATCCGGCGATCCGCCGGAACGCCTGGAGAGCCCGACCGCGGACGTCTTCCGCATCACGCTCGATCCCGGGACGGTGATCACCTTCGTCGCCGAACTGCGCACGCCGAACCTGCCGCAGCTCTATCTCTGGGAGCCGGACGCCTACAAGGACAAGGTGAATTCGCTCACCCTCTACCAGGGCATCGTGATCGGCATCGCCGGATTGCTGGCGCTGTTCCTCACGATCCTGTTCGTGGTGAAAGGCAGCATCATGTTCCCCGCCGCCGCGGCGCTCGGCTGGGCGGTATTGATCTATATCGGCGTCGACTTCGGCTTCTGGGGCAAAGTGTTCGACATGTCCTCGGGCGCCGAGCGCATCTGGCGCGCATCGGGCGAAGCAATCCTGGCGGCCACGCTGCTGGTGTTCCTGTTCGCCTATCTGAACCTCAACCGCTGGCACGTGCGCTACGCGCACATCACCGTCGGCTGGCTCGCCTTTCTCGGCGCACTGGTGGCGGTCGCGCTGTTCTCGCCGGCGATCGCCTCGGGCATCGCGCGCATATCGCTGTTCCTCGTCGCGGTGCTCGGCTTCGGGCTCGTCGTCTATCTCTCCACCCACGGCTTCGACCGCGCGGTGATGCTGATCCCGACCTGGCTGCTGCTCGTGGTCTGGGTGATCGGAGCCGCACTCACGGCGCTCGGCTTTCTCACCAACGACGTGGTCGGACCGGCACTGCTCGGCGGGCTCGTCCTCATCGTGATGCTGATCGGGTTCACGGTGATGCAGCACGCCTTTGCCGGCGGCATCACCCAGCCGCTCGTGTCCGATGTCGAGCGGCGCGCGCTCGCGCTTACCGGCGCCGGCGACATGATCTGGGACTGGGACGTGTCCGCCGACAAGGTCTTCACCAGCCCGGAATGCGAGGCGATGCTCGGGCTCAAGAGCGGATCGCTCGATGGCGCGGCGGCGCGGTGGCTCGAAGTCCTGCATCCGCTCGACCGCGACCGCTTCCGCGCCACGCTCGACAGCGTCGTCGAACAGCGCCGCGGCCGGGTGGCGCAGGACTTCCGCCTGCGCACGTTCGACGGTCACTACGTGTGGCTGGCGCTGCGGGCGCGCCCCGTGGTCGGCTCCGACGGCGAGGTGATCCGCCTCGTCGGCACGCTCACCGACGTCACCGAATTCAAGACGGTGGAGGAGCGCCTGCTGCACGACGCCGTGCACGACAACCTCACCGGCCTGCCCAACCGCGAACTGTTCATCGACCGCCTCGAGTCGGCGCTCGGCTTCGCCAAGGCCGACCCGACCATCCGCCCGGCGGTGATGGTGGTCGATCTCGACCGCTTCAAGCAGGTCAACGACTCGGTGGGGATGGCGATCGCCGACTCGATCCTGCTCACGCTCGCACGCCGCCTCGGGCGACTGATCAAGCCGCAGGACACGCTGGCGCGCCTCTCCGGCGATCAGTTCGGGCTCCTGCTCCTGTCCGAGCGCGACTCCTCGCGCGTCATCGCCCACGCCGAGACCATCCGCCGCACGCTGCGGGCGCCGATCACCTTCAACGATCGCGAAATCGTTCTCACCGGTTCGATCGGCTTGACGCTCGGCGACGGCGACGGGCAACGCGGCGACGAGCGGCTCAAGGACGCCGAACTCGCCATGTATCACGCCAAGCGCATCGGCGGCGACCGCATCGACGTGTTCAAGCCGGCGATGCGCTCGCGCAAGGTCGACCGGCTGTCGCTCGAATCCGATCTGCGCCGGGCGATCGAGCGCGAAGAGATCACCATCCTCTATCAGCCGATCGTGCGCCTCGACGACCGCGTCGTCGCCGGCTTCGAAGCGCTGGCGCGCTGGAATCATCCGCGGCTGGGCCGCATGGCGCCGGGCGAGTTCATCACCATCGCCGAGGAGACGGGACTGATCGTCCAGCTCGGCCTGTTCGTCCTCGAACGCACGGCGCGGCAGCTCAGCATCTGGCAGCGGGCGCTGCGCCAGCGCGATCCCGTCTTCGCCAGCGTCAACGTCTACTCGCGGCAGCTGCTGCGCCACGACCTGATCCAGGACCTGCGCACGGTGCTGGCGCGCGCGCCGCTCGCGCGCGGAACGCTCAAGCTCGAGCTCACCGAGTCGGTGGTGATGGACAACCCGGAGCACGCCGCGCAGATGCTGCACCGGATCCGCGAACTCGGCGCCGGCCTTGCCCTCGACGATTTCGGCACCGGCTATTCCTCGCTCGCCTATCTGCAGCGTTTTCCGTTCGATACCATCAAGATCGACCAGTCTTTCGTGCGCACCACGGCCAAGGGAACGCGACCGGTGATCCTGCGCTCGATCATTGCGCTGGCCCACGACCTCGGCATGGACGTCGTGGCGGAAGGGGCGGAAACCGATTCCGACGCGGTCGAGCTGTTTCAGCTCGGCTGCGAATACGCGCAGGGATTCGTATTCGGCGAGCCCATGCCGCCCGAGCACGCGCGCGACCTGCTGCAGTCGCGGGGCAGCGTGGAGTTCGCGCGCTGAGTTGAGGCGCGGAATCAGAAGTTACAAATCAGAAATCGGAAAGAACGGGCTCACGCGTGCCCGGCCTCGCTCGACAGCATGCCGAGATCGATGCCGATCTTCTTCATCGCCTTCTCGTATTTGCCGCCGATATCGGTGCCAAAGATGAGCTCCGGATCAGCGGCGCAATGCAGCCAGCCGTTCCCGGTGATCTCGTTTTCCAGCTGGCCCGGGGCCCAGCCGGCGTAGCCAAGCGCCAGGATCGCGCTCGCCGGCCCGTCGCCGCGCGCGATCGCCTTGAGGATGTCGATCGTAGCGGTGAGGCAGATGCCGTCGTCGATCGGCAGCGTCGAATTCTCGATGAAGAAATCGGCGCTGTGCAGCACGAAGCCGCGCTCGGTTTCGACCGGCCCGCCGCGCATGACCTTCACCACGCCGGCGCGGGAAGGCAGGCGGATGATGTCGGCTGCCGGAATCACGTCGAGCTTCACCAGCAGATCGGAAAAGTTGATGTTGGGCGCCGGATGGTTGACGACAATACCCATCGCGCCCTCGGAGGAATGGGCGCAAACATAGATGAGAGAGCGGGCGAAACGTTCGTCCATCATCGCCGGCATGGCGATCAGCATCTGGCCGTCGAGATAACCCCGGCCCCGACCTCGATTCTTTCCCGATGCGCCACGCGGCAATTTCATAGCCGAAAGGTAGCCGATCGATCCACTTTTGCAAACGAATGGCAGCGACAAAAGTTCACGCCAATACCTTGACGTTGCCCGGCAGTGGGCGGCAGGCCATGGCGATGGTAAGGCGGCTCTATGTCAAAGCCCAGCCGCGTTCTGTGCGCACGGATGCAGCCAGGCGCCGGCATCGCCAGATGCGCAGAGAGCTTGGTCATGATCATGTCATGGTCACGATCATGTCAGTGGCGCGTGTGGGCCGCCGCGCACTAGACAGCGGCGATGCTTCGCGCGGCAAGTCGGCTATTAACGATTGCGGCTATCGCCCTCCCCTGCATACCCGGCATGGCGCGCGCGCAGGACTCTTCTGCGTGGGACGCGGAGCCGCACGCGGCGGCGCGGCTCATCGCCGGCGCCGCGCTGCGGTCGGCCGACGCGGCGTGGCTGCGGGCGGGCATCGAAATTCGGCTCGACACCGGCTGGAAGACCTATTGGCGGTATCCCGGAGATTCCGGCGTACCGCCGACGCTCGATTTCGCCGGCTCCGAGAACGTGAAATCGGTGACCGTGCTGTGGCCGGCACCGACGCGGTTCGCGGACGGCGCCGGCGGCCACTCGATCGGTTATCACGGCGACGTCGTACTGCCGTTGCGCGTCCTTGCGAACGACGCCGCCAAGCCGGCCGCGCTCCACCTGAAGCTCAGCTATGCAGTGTGCAGTAACCTGTGCGTGCCGGTCGAAGCCGAACTTGACCTCGCGCTGTCGGGCAAGCGCGGTGCCGAGGAGGCGACGCTCGTTGCAGCCGAAGCGCGCGTTCCTCGCCGCGCGGCGCTCGGCGCCGGCAGTGCCGCCGGCGGCCTCGCCATTCGCTCGGCGCGCCGCGAACGGGGCGGCGCGGGCGAGCGGGTCGTGGTCGAGGTCGCAGCACCCGCGGGAACGCCGGTCGATCTTTTTGCCGAAGGGCCGGCAGCGGACTGGGCGCTGCCGCTGCCCGAGGCGAGCGGCGGCGGCGCGGGAACGCGACGCTTCACCTTCGATCTTGACGGCCTGCCCCCCGGCGCGCATGTCGATGGGGCGACGCTGACGTTGACCGCCACTTCCCCCGACGACGCCATCGAGGTTCCGGTCCATCTCGACTAATTCGCCCGGTGCGATAGTTTTGCGGCGCCGGACGCGCCAGCGGACGACACCAACCCCGATCATCAATCCCGAACGCGAGAGGAGACGACCATGACCATCAAGGTTGGCGACCGCCTGCCCGAGGCGAAATTCAGAGTGATGGGGCCCGACGGCCCGGCGGTGAAGAGCACCGCCGACATATTCAAGGGCAAGAAGGTGGTCCTGTTCGCCGTTCCCGGCGCCTTCACGCCGACCTGCAACAACAATCACCTGCCGGGGTTCCTGCAAAACGCCGACGCTTTCAAGAAGAAGGGCATCGACACGATCGCGGTCACCGGCGTGAACGACGTTTTCGTGATGGATGCGTGGAAGAAAGCGTCGGGCGCGAGCGGCAAGATCGAATTTCTCTCTGACGGCAACGGCGAGTTCGCCAAGGCCCTGGACATGACGCTGGATGGCTCAGGCTTCGGGCTCGGCACCCGCTCCAAACGCTACGCCATGCTGGTCGACGACGGCGTGGTGAAGAAACTCAACGTCGAAGAGGTGGCCGGCAAAGCCGAAGTCTCAGGTGCGGAGAATCTGCTGAATCAGATTTGAGGCATCCTGAGTGAGCCCTCCTCCGTGAGGAGGAACGATGAAGACGCCGGCCGTTGTCGCTCGACGGCGGCCGGCAGCGTTACGCGCCGGAGCGGTTGCTTTCAGGTCTGACTGCCGGCCATGTGCGCCCGGCGGGCGTGCGCCAACGAGCGCGCTTGCACCATGCCGAACAGTTCACGCCTGGTCCGGCGCTCCGAGCGGATGAATGCGTAGAACACCAGTTTCGCCAGCCGCCGCACGATGCTCTTGCGCACCTTGTCCCGGTAGCGGAGCGCAAAGACGAGCGCCATTTTCTTGTCGAGCTCGAGGCGCAGCCGCTGGATTTCCATCTTTTGCCGACCGATTTCCCCAAGATGACCGGCGGCCTTGGTCCGCATCTCTTCGACGCCGACCTCGAGGCGGCGCACCGACGTGGCGAATTCAGCGCGCAGGCGATCCTTGTCCGCCTGGATTGCATTGATGGCGAGCGGCGTCGCGTCGTCCATATGCCGCGTCGTGATGCGCGTGGCACGCCGGTGCACGAGCGGTATGAACGCCAGCACGAGCAGGCATCCGGCGCAGACCCCGATACCGAGCAACATGAGTGATTCGATCATGGAACGGACACGATGTTGGTTCGTCGGCGAGCTTGTCACGCCGCGACCGGTCGTTCCAGAACAGCCGCCTGTTAACCTAAACCGGCCGGCGCGGCGCACGCTGCTCCCGGAATGGAAAAGCCGCGGTCCTAGCGGCCTTGAGCGGCGGCGCCGCCGGCATTGCGGATTTGGGCAATCGCCTCGCGCGCCAGCGCGTCGGCGCGCTCGTTCATGACATGACCGGCGTGGCCGCGCAGCCAATGCCAGCGCACCTGGTGCGGCGCCAGCGCCGCTTCGAGCCGCTGCCAGAGGTCGACGTTCTTGACCGGCTTCTTGTCAGCGGTGCGCCAGCCGTTGCGCTTCCAGGTCCCCATCCACGACATGACGCCGTTGCGCAAATATTGGCTGTCGGTGTGAAGATCGACGCTGCACGGCCGCTTGAGCGCTTCGAGCGCGGAGATCGCGGCCGTGAGCTCCATGCGGTTGTTGGTGGTCAGCGCCTCGCCGCCTTTGAGCTCCTTCTCGCGGTCGCCGAAGGCCAGGATCGCGCCCCAGCCGCCGGGGCCGGGATTGCCCGAGCAGGCGCCGTCGGTATGGATGACGACATGCGGCAGTTGCGCGATCACGGCTCGATCACTCCGTAGTCGGCCGGGCTCTTGACCTTCTGGTGGAAGCGCAGCTTGCGCAGATATTCGAGCGGGTCCTTCGGCCGCACCAGCGCGCCCGGCGGCACGTCGAGCCAATCGACCAGCCGCGTGAGCAGAAAGCGCAGCGCCGCTCCGCGCGCGAGCAGCGGCAGCTTTTCCCACTCTGCGGCCGTGAGCGGCCGGGTCCGGGCGTAATTGGCGAGCAGCGCGCGGCCCTTGGTGACATTGTAGGAATGATCCGGCTCGAAGCACCAGGCGTTGAGGCAGATGGCCACGTCGTAGACCAGCGTGTCGGTGCAGGCGAAATAAAAATCGATCAGCCCGGAGAGCTTGGCGCCGAGGAAAAAGACGTTGTCGGGAAACAGGTCGGCGTGGATGACGCCCTGCGGCAGTCCGCGCGGCCATTCGCGTTCGAGCTGTTCGAGTTCGGCGGTGAGCACCGTCCTGAGGTCGCGTTGCACCTCGTTCGCCCGCTCGCGGCAGACCGCGTAGAGCTGCCGCCAGCCGGCGACCGACAGCGCGTTCTCGCGCTGCATGGCGAAGTCGGCCCCGGCGAGGTGCAGCCGCGCCAGCGCCTCTCCCAGCGCCCCGCAATGCGCGGCGCTCGGGCGCCGAATCCACATGCCCTCGAGGAAGGTGACGATGGCCGCGGGCCGGCCGGCGAGCCGGCCCACCGTCTCCCCGGCGCGGTTCTTGACCGGCTGCGGGCAGATGATGCCGCGGTTCGCCAGATGCTCCATGAGCGCCAGAAAGAACGGCAGGTCGCGTTCGGCCACCCGCCGCTCGTAAAGCGTCAGGAAGAAGTAGCCGCGGCTGGTGTGGACCAGAAAATTCGAGTTTTCGACGCCCTCGGCGATGCCCTTGTAAGCCATGAGCTCGCCGATGTCGTAGCCGGCGAGGAACGGTACGAGGTCTTCCGCCGCGACATCGGTATAGACCGCCATGAGAATCTCCAGCCGTGCGCGGCTAGCGCGAGCGGCACATCCGCGTCAAGACGACCGGCCGCAAGCCGCAACGCAAGCAACGCAGGACGGCGCGATTTGAGCCGGGTGGGCATGTGCGGAAGGCAACGCGCACGCCCTTGATCGGGCCGGTTCGCCGTATGATGCACCGCCGCTCGTGCGCTGTTCGCGCTGGGGGAGCTTGTCGAGCAAGCGCCCGCGCGGCACAATTGCGCGGATGAGAACGCGCCGGGTGGCGTGTGTTGCCGCTTCGTCGCGGACATGCGGGATGTGCGCATGAAGAGCATTCTCGTTCCCACCGAGCACAATTCCGCGATGCAGTCGGCCTTGGACACGGCGCTGCTGCTGGCACAGAAGTTCGTCGGTTGCATCGAGGGCTTTGCGCTGCGACCGGCCGTCGCCGACATGGTGGCCATGGATCCCGACGCCGGCCTGACCATGATCGCCGTCAAGGAGAACGATGCGCAGATGGTGCGGCAGGCCGCCGACCTGTTCCGCTCGTTCATGGAGCGCCACAGCGTCGTGCAACGCGCCGACGAGACGCCGGCGACATCGCCGTGTTGGGCGTGGCTCGACGCCGCGCCGAGCGGACACGACTTCGTCGGCAGCTATGGACGCGTGTTCGATGCCATCGTGCTGGCGCGCCCGGGCGAGGAATGGCAGAGCCCGTCGATGGTCACGCTCGAATCGGCGCTGTTCGAAAGCGGACGCCCCGTGGTCATCGCCCCTCCGGATTCGCCGCGCTCGCTTGGCAGGAACGTGCTGATCGCGTGGAACGCCAGCACCGAGCAGGGGCGCGCCACCGCGTTCGCCATGCCGCTGCTGCGGCTCGCCGAGCGGGTCACCGTCGTCACCGTGGAGGGCGTCACCGTCGCCGGCCCGACCGGCGCCGAGATGGCGCGCACGCTCAAGATCAACGGCATCGCCGCCGAACCGATCACGCTCGCGGCCGGCAAGCGCACCGCCGGCGAAACGATCCTCGCCAAGGCCGACGAGCTCGGCTGCGATCTCATCGTCAAGGGCGCCTACACGCAAAGCCGACTGCGGCAGATGATCTTCGGCGGCACCACGCGCCACATCCTCGCTCACGCCAAGCTGCCGGTGCTGATGGCGCATTGAGCGCGGCGGAGCGAAGCTGCGGGTCAGCGTAAGTCCTTGCGGATAATCTTGCCGATATTGCTCTTGGGCAGACTGTCGACGAACTCGATCAGCTTCGGCACCTTGTAGGCGGCGAGCCGCTCGCGGCTGTATCGCGTTAGCTCCTCGGCCTGCAGTTCCGGATCGCGCCTGACCACGAACAGCTTCACGGCCTGCCCGGTATGCTCGTCGGTGACGCCAATCACGGCGGCTTCGAGCACGCCCGGATGCTGGGCGATCACGTCCTCGACTTCATTGGGAAATACCTTGAAGCCGGAGACGTTGACCATGTCCTTCTTGCGATCGAGGATTTTCAAGAACCCCTGCGCGTCGAACGCGCCGATATCGCCGGTGTGCAGCCAGCCGTCGCCAGCGAGAACGAGCCTGGTCTCGTCGGGTCGCTGCCAGTAGCCCTGCATGACCTGCGGCCCGCGCACGCATACCTCGCCGGACTCGCCCACGGCCACGTCGTTGCCGGCGTCGTCGCGGATCGCTACCTCGGTCGACGAGACCGGCAGGCCGACGGTGCCGAGCTTCGGGCTGCGTACCGGATTGATGCACACGACCGGAGAGGCCTCGGTCAGGCCATAGCCCTCGACCAGATTGCCGCCGGTGATCTCGCGCCAGCGCAGCGCCACCGTGCTTTGCACCGCGGCGCCGCCGCCGATGGCGAAGGCCAGCTTGCTGAAATCGAGCGCCGCGAATTCCGGCGTGTTGATCAGCGCGTTGAACAGCGTGTTGACGCCGGTCATGGTGGTGACGTGCGCCTTGCCCATGGTGCGGATGAGCCGCTTGAGGTCGCGCGGGTCGGGAACGAGCACGCTCAATCCGCCCATGAGCGCGAAAGCCAATAGGTTCGCCGTCAACGAGAAGATGTGATACAGCGGCAGCGGGGTCAGCACGCTCCCCTGCTCCTTCGGCAGATTCGGTTCGATCCAGGCGCGGCACTGCAGGGCGTTGGCGACGAGATTGCGGTGCGTGAGGATGGCGCCCTTCGGCACGCCCGTGGTGCCGCCGGTGTATTGCAGCACCGCCGGCGCATTCGCCTGCGGCTTGGCGTCGGCATAGCGCGCGCCCGGCGGACGGCGGCAGGCCGCCTGCAGCATCGTGAAACTCGCAAAGCGCCACGGCGGCACTGCGCGCCTGATGCGCGCGTTGACGAAATTGAACAGCGTGCGCTTGAGCGCGGGCATGAAATCGCCGAGCCGGGCCACCACCACGTGCCGGATCTGCGTCTCGGCGATGACCGATTCGAGCTTGTGGGCGAAATTCTCCATGATGACGATGACGGTCGCACCGGAATCGCCAAGCTGCTCTTTCAGTTCGCGCGGCGTGTACAGCGGATTGACGTTGACGACGATCAAGCCGGCGCGCAGCACCGCGAAGAAGACGACCGGATAGGCAATGAGGTTCGGCACCATGATGCCGACGCGCTCGCCCGGCCGGCATTTCGCCTGCTCGACGAGGAAAGCCGCAAAGGCGCGGCTGGCGCGTTCCCACTCGGCGTAGCCCATGCGCGTGTCCAGGCATTCGAACGCCGCGCGAGCGGCATGGCGCATGCACGTATCGAGCAGCATCGTCGGAAGTGATGGATAGGCATCCGGATCGATATTCTTGGGCACGCCGGGCGGATAGGACGCGAACCAGATCGGGTCGGACGCGCCCGTCGTGCGCTGCGCCGGAGGACCCTGCGTCTGGAGTGTCATGGCGATCGATCCTCGGAGGGCGCTGGCGGCGTCGGCGCGTCGTGTCGCGAATCGGCGGCGCGGAGAGCCTCTGTCGGCAATGTAGAGCAGAATGTCGCCGTGGCGGAATCAAGGTCGGCAGGCGGCGCGGGTGGCCCGACCACCGCCCTGATCCACATCGGCAGGCCGATTGCGATCGCCGCGGCCGTGGCGATGTTCGCCACGGCCGTCCGTCTGTGTGGTTCTGCTGCCGAGCTATGACCGTCCGTTCGCTCTTGGCGGCATCACCATAACCCCCGCGGCCTTCCGCGAGATCATGGTCGATTGATGGAGGTCGCCGGCACGCCGAGCGACCAGTTTCACGCGCGACAACCTTGGTTCACTGCTCGACCGCGGAGAGTTGCCGGCCCATCGTGTTGAAGCGCGCCCTCTGGTCGTCGCCGAGCGAGTTGTAGAAATCCTGCAGCGCCGGCTGCACCGTCTCGACGGCTTGCAGCATGGCCTGCAGCCTTTTGCCGACCGCGGCGAGTCGGCCGGGCGGCGTGTGCGGCGATTCGCCGGAAGGACAGGCGGCCTTGATCGCATCAGCGGCCTGTGCGGCGGCCGATTGCAGCGCGTCGAGCTTCGCCCGCTGTGCGTCGTTCGGCTGCACGACGCGATCGATCTTGTCGGCCGGCCAGGCGGTGACGTTGCTGCCGCACGCGGCCTGCGGATTTCCTCCCTCCGCCGGCGGCTGGTTGCGCCGCCCCTGCCCGGCCGTGGCGGCATCCGCCGTGGTCGCACCCGCCGTGGCTGCACCCGCCGTGGCCGCACCCATGGCGTCGAAGCGGGCTTTTTGCTCGTCGTTGAGCGAATCATAGAATTTGCCGAGCGGCGGCTCGACGATGTTCACCGCCTGCACCATGCCTTGCAGGCGCTGCTGCATCGCCGCGAGCCGGCCGGTTGGCGTGAACGCGACGCTGGTCGGGCAATTCGACTTGATGGTGTCGCTCGCCTGCACGACGGCGTTGCCGAGGTCGTCGAGCAAGGCCCTTTGCTGATCGCTCGGCTCGA
>Ga0116216_10002628_pt1 | contig 11882 bp, 10 predicted proteins | sample Sb_taG_11_FD_89696 | JGI IMG/M metagenome (GOLD analysis project Ga0116216, IMG submission 89696) | Peat soil microbial communities from Weissenstadt, Germany - Sb_50d_3_AS metaG | ecosystem: Environmental > Terrestrial > Soil > Wetlands > Peat | place: Germany: Weissenstadt | collected 2010-09-21
CAGGTAGGGCTTCCGGATTGGGTCGAAGTGGACGACAAGAAGTTTTCGGGTGTTCTGAAATCGGTTCCCGATCGGCAGGAAATACTGCCGGACATCAACGAAAGTCTGGTCGTCGAGTTGTATTCGAAGTAACGCATCGCAGCCGGTGCTGCGTTGTCCGCGGTCAGTTAACGAGGGTGTATCCATGCAGGGTTCGATCAACGAATTTTTGAAACCCCGGGTCGTCAAGGTCCAGCCGGTGTCGCTGCGCCATGCGCGCATCGTGATCGAGCCGTTCGAACGAGGGTTCGGCCATACGCTGGGCAACGCCCTGCGCCGGGTGTTGCTGTCGTCGTTGCCGGGTGCGGCGATCACCGAGATCGAGATCGAAGGCGTACTTCACGAGTACACGGCCATCGAAGGCGTGCAAGAGGACGTGGTCGATATTCTGCTCAATCTGAAGGCCGTGGCGATTCGCATGCACACCCGCGATGTTGCGGAAGTCCGCCTGCACAAGAAGGGGCCCGGACCGGTTCTGGCCGGCGACATTGCCGGTGACCACGACCTCGAGATCTTGAATCCCGAATTGGTGATCGCCAATTTGACCAAGGCCGGCGAGCTGTCCATGTCGTTGAAGGCGGAGCGCGGGCGCGGCTACCGGCCGGCGGCCCAGCGCATGGCATTCGAGGAGCAAACCCGGGCGATCGGGCGGCTGCAGCTCGATGCCTCGTTCAGCCCCGTTCATAAAGTGACCTACAACGTCGAGAGCGCTCGCGTCGAACAACGCACCGACCTCGATAAGCTGATTCTGGACATCGAAACCAACGGCACCATCGACCCGGAGGAGGCGATTCGCCGCGCCGGCGGGATCCTCAAGGATCAGCTGTCGGTATTCGTGGATCTTCAGGGCCAGGACGAGTCGACCACCAAGGCGACCGAGACTCAGTTCGATCCGATACTGCTTCGGCCGGTCGACGAACTGGAACTCACGGTTCGCAGCGCGAATTGTCTCAAGGCCGAGAACATCCACTATATCGGCGATTTGGTGCAGCGGACGGAAGTGGAGCTGCTGCGCACGCCGAATCTCGGCAAGAAATCGCTGACGGAAATCAAGGAAGTGCTAGAGAGCCACGGGTTGACTCTCGGCATGCGCATCGATAATTGGCCGCCTCCGGGTTTGAAGCGCGACGAAGAGCGCGACAGCATTTAATCGGGTCCCGGCACTCAAGCGGATCATCGACACAGCAAGGCTTTAGAACATGCGTCACAGACACAGCGGGCGTCAGCTATCGCGAAATTCCTCCCATCGCCACGCGCTGTTGCGCAGCATGGCGACCTCGCTGCTGCGTCATGAGACCATCCGCACCACCGTACCGAAGGCCAAGGAATTGCGCCGTGTAGTCGAGCCGTTGATCACGCTCGCCAAGATCGATTCGGCGTCCAAGCGGCGCCTGGCTTATTCGCGGTTGCGCGACGTCGCCGTCGTCGAAAAGCTGTTTGTCGATCTGGGGCCGCGCTTCAAGGCGCGCGCCGGCGGTTATACACGGATTCTCAAAATGGAACCGCGGCCGGGCGACTCCGCCGACATGGCTCTGATGCAGTTGGTCGAAGCGAGCCTGGCGGCACAGGCCGGGGACGACGCCGGCAAGGGCGACGAGTCCAAGGGTGGCAAGGCCCGCAAGGGCGGCAAGGCTCCGAGCAAATCGAAGAAGGCCGCGGCCCCGGAAGAGAAGCAAGAGAAGGTGGCGCCGAAGCGCCGAAAAGCCAAAGCCGCCTAATCGGCGCGATTGCCGCTAAGTCAGGCGGCCAGCTTGGCGAACGCGTCGCGGGTCATATTTTCGGGCGCCGCGGCCGTGGTGGCCACATTGTCTTCGATTCGGATGCCGCCGTACGGGCGCAGGGCGTCCACCACCGACCAGTCGATATGCCCGCGCCGCTCGTCCGCGTGCGCGGCGGCAAGCAGCGAATCGATAAGATAAATGCCGGGCTCGATGGTCACCACAACGCCGGGTTCGAGCATGCGCGTGAGGCGCAAGTACGGGTGGCCTGCGGGGCGTTCTCGCTCGCCGCCCTTAAGGTCGCTCATGATCCCGCCGACATCATGCACCTGCAGTCCGAGCAGATGACCGATACCGTGGGGGAAGAACACACTGGTGACGCCCAGCTCGAGAGCGGACTGCCCCGGCAGCTTCGTCAAACCGATCTGCTGCAGCTCATCGCCCAGGATGCGGTGCGCGGTCATATGGATCTCTCGATAATCCCGCCCCGCGACCACCTCCCGGCACAGCCGCTGCTGGGCGCCGTCGAGTCTTCCAAGTAGGTCCGCAAACAGCCCGGGCGCCGATGCGTAGGTGCGCGTGATGTCCGAGGCGTAGCCGCGAAACTGGGCGCCGGCGTCAATCAAAAAAGAGCGCAAGCGTGCCGGCGGGCGCCGATCGAGATGCTGATAATGCAGCACCGCCGCGTGTTCATTGTAGGCCACGATGTTGTTGTAGGGCGTCTCCTCCTCACGCTGCGCGCAGGCGGCCAAATACTGCATGTGGGTTTCGTATTCGGAAGCTCCGCGACGAAATGCCGCAAGCGCGGCCGCATGGCCACGGACGCCGAGCGCGCTCGCCCGGCGCATACACTCGAGCTCGTAGGCGGTTTTCACGGCCCGATCGTAGTGCAGGCGTGCCAGCAGCTCGGGGGGATTCAGCGATTGCGGCTCGGCGCCGGGGAAGCACTCGCCGGGGCCGATGAAGGCTACCCGCCCGAGCTTGGTCCAGTGCTCGGCGGCATTGGCCGGATCCGGTATTGCGCTCAGGTCGATGGCCGCTGCCCAGGGATCCTCGGGCAGGCTCGCCGGCTTGTGCCAGAAATCGTTGGGTTGATGAAACAATACTCGAAGCCGCGACCCCGGGGCATAAACGGCGAAGCATTGCGGATTGTTCACAATCGGCACCCAGGCCTTGAAATGCGGGTTCACCTTGTAGGGATAGTCTTGATCGTCCAGGAACTGGGTGGGCGGCCGTCCGGAGTGAATGACCAAGGCATCGAATCCGGCCCCCGCAAGCGCGCTGTCCGTCCGGCTCATCAATGTCCGCAAATGCTCCACATAGAGCTGATCCAGTGTGGCTTCGCTCACTTCGGCTCCTTATATGCCCTACGGCGGCCTAAAGTACGCGCCGGCCAGTGCGATCGCCAGGGGGTAGCTGCGCCACAGCCGCAATTAATGTGCCGAAATTAATGTGGCCAGAGCCGCTCCGCTACCGCGAAAGCGTTGCGCCAACGCGAAAGTGATATGAAATTGTGCCGAAACACTCTAAAATCAGCCGGCACAGTTGGGTGGAAGCCCAAAACAACATGCTCAGCTTTTAACTCTTATCATTAAATTTCTGGGGTATCGATAGATGAAGACCAAACTTGCTTTAAGCGCTCTTGTCGCTGCGTTTGTGCTGAGTGCCTGCGGCAGCAAGACCGAGGCTCCCGCGCCAACGACAGACGCCACTCCTGCGCCCGCCGCTGCACCCGCTGCCGATTCGTCGGGTGCTCCTGCTGCTATGCCCGCTGCTCCCGCCGCTGATAATGCGGCTGCCGCTGCTGGCTCTGCCGCTGGTGCCGCGCCGTCCGCAGAACCCGCAGCGCCTGCTGCACCGGCTTCGAAGCCGTAATCGATTCGCGCTGATCACATGCCCGGGCGGGTGGCCAATTGCCCTCGCCCGGGCGATGTGTTTTGTGGCATTGGGGACACAGCGTAGTTGCTCGTCAGCATTCGCGACTGCAGACATTCGAAGAAGGATCGCCAATGGATCCAGAACGTCTACGCTGAGTACATCGATGCCTTGGCCGATCTGAACACCGGTCTTTTCCCGGTCCTTGGCGCCGGTAATCCGCGCGAAGACGAAATCTTCGCGAACTGGTTTGCGAACGACCATTCCCATCCTCTGGTGATACTCAAGGGACCCGAGCCCGTGGGCTTTGCCCTGGTCACCCGTCCGCGTATCGCGGCTGCCGGCGAAGGCACGGTGAATTACCACATGTCCGAGTTCTTCGTGCGCAAGCCATACCGCCGGCTCGGTGTCGGCCGCGATGCCGCGACGCTCATCTTCGACCGATTCGCCGGCGACTGGGACATCGTGGAATATCAGCGAAATCCGGGTGCCGTGGCGTTCTGGCGACGGGTTGTTTCGGCGTATTGCGGCGGCCGATATACCGAACGCGTGCACGACGGCGAAGTGCGGCACCGCTTCACCAGCAGGCCTTCGCCCAAGCGTTGAGCGGCATGTGAGGCCGGCGGGCGGCTAGAGCACAGCCGCGATCGACTCGGCCACGTAGGCCACGTTGTGCGGCATCAGCCCGGCAAGATTCATGCGACTGTCGGCGGTCATGTAGATGTGATGCTTGTCCCGCAGCGCTTCGACCGCCTCGCCGGAGACGCCAAGCAGCGAGAACATGCCGTGCTGGGCCTCGATGAAATCGAAGGAGCCATCGTGGGTGACCGCCCGTAGGTGAGTCGCCAACAACTTGCGCATATCCTGGATCCGGCCGCGCATGCTCGCCAATTCGGCCAACCAGGACTTACGCAGGTGCGGATCGGAGAAGATGCATGCGGCGATCGCCGCGCCGTGGTCGGGCGGCATCGAATATATGCCACGCGCGATTTGCAGCATATGGCTCATAATGGCCCCCGCCCGGGACTCATTCTCGCCGATCACGATCAGCGCGCCGACGCGTTCGCGGTACAGGCCCAAATTTTTGGAGTGCGATACGGCGATCAGAGCCTCGGGCAGCATGTCCGCGAGAAGACGAACCCCGGCGACATCGGCATCGAGGTCCACCCCGAATCCCTGATAGGCCAGATCGAGGAACGGGGTGAGCCGGCGCCGTTCGAGCAGCTCTCCCAGGACCCGCCATTGGCCTGCGGCAAGATCCGCGCCGGAAGGGTTGTGACAGCAGGCGTGCACCAGGACCACATCGCCTTCGTGCGCGAGCTCCAGGCGCTCCAACATCGCATCGAACTGCAGTTCATGAGTCTTTGCAACGTAATAGGGATAGCGCGCGAGCTTGAGTCCGGAGCTGCCGAGCAGGGGCGTGTGATTGCCCCAGGTCGGATCGCTGACATGGACGGTCGCGGAAGGCGCAGCCGCGCGAATGAGCTCGGCGCCGACGCGCAGGGCCCCGCACCCGCCGGGTGCCTGGACGGTGCGCGCGCGCCGCCCGCGACGCGCGGCATGCGAAGCACCGAGAACCATCTCTTCGACGGCGCTGTTGAATTCTTCCCGGCCGGCGGCGGCCACATAGGATTTCGTGGACTGGGATGCGAGGACGATCTGCTCCGCGCGGCGCACGCACTCGAGTATGGGGGTGTTGCCGCTGAGGTCGCGATAGACACCCACACCGAGATCGACTTTTTGAGAGAATGTATCGGCCCGAAATTTAGCCATCAGGCCGAGGATGGCATCGGGGTTCAAGCGGTCGAGATGTTGAAACAAGTGTTTATGCCCCATTTTTTTGCAGACCTCATTATAGGCCATGCCATCGCGGACATCGGCCGCGATTGCATCGTGCCGTCGCGCTCGGATCCCGCGGGAACGAGTTAGCCCGTGCGGCTCAGAGCGTTGAGTCCGATCCCGCTGCTTGCCGTTGCGATGCTCGTAATGGCGCTCGCGGCCGCGGGCGGCCGCCTGGCGCGAGCCGACGATGAGGCGCCGTCGAAAGGCATCGCGAGCTGGTTCAATCCGGCCAGCGCACCGTTCATTCCCGTGCCCGAGATCGACCACGATCCGAACAGCGGCCTCACCTTAGGGTTGATCCCGACCTGGCTGGTGACGGACGACAAGCAGCAGATCACCAAGATCATCGCGCCCGATGTACTCTACAACCCGTATTTCGGCTACGGCATCCGCGGCCGTATCTACGCCTTTCCCTCGGATGACGCGCAATGGTCCACCGTGGCCGGAGCGAAGGAGCGCGTGGAGAGCGAATTCGACTCCGAATATCAAACGGGGCGTTCGCGCAACACCGCGCTGTCGATCAATACCAGCGTGGTGTATGACCGCAGCGGCACCCCTCGATTTTACGGCATCGGCAACAGCACGCCCGAGAGCGATCAGACCAACTACACATTGCAGCAGATGTACGCGCAGGTAAGGGTCGGCTGGAATGTGAGCCATCGTTGGCAGATCGCCTATACGATGCGCGCGCGCGAGGTGAAGATACAAGAGGGGACGCTCGACGTCCCGTCGCTCGATGATTTTTTCGGGCCGATCCCGGGTGTCGGCACCACCCACGAAACGCTGAACCGGGTCGAGATCGTCTACGACACGCGCGACGACATCACGGTGCCGACGCGCGGCGGCGCCTACGTGCTGTACGCCGGCGCCGCCGCGCGCGACGGAGTGCTCGACAGCTCGCTGTACAGCGAGACCGGATTGGACGCGCGGCAGCTGTGGCCGCTCGCCTCCGGATCCACCATCGCCGCGCACGCCTCATTGCGCTACATGCCGGGCGCCACCAATGTGCCGTTCTGGAGCGAGTCGAACATCGGCGGCGATCAGAGCATCCTGGACGGCAGCCAGCCGTTGCGCGGTTATGGCGAGGGGCGCTATTACGACCGTAATTCGTTTTCCACGAGCATCGAGTACCGCAAAAGAGTGTTCAGCGTGGATGCGGTGTCCACTCACATCGACATCGAATTGGCGCCCTTCGCGGATTTCGGCGAGGTGTTCGCTCATTCCAGGGATTCGCCGGTCGCGCACCTGCACCATGTCGGCGGGCTCGGCTTTCGCGGGATCGCAAGCCCCTTCGTCGTCGGCTACGTGGATGTCGGGTACGGCTCCGAGGGGGGCGCGGTATTCACCGGAATCAACTACCCTTTCTGAAGCCCGCCCCAGAACCGATGAGTCATGTTTACCACCGATTCGGCGCTTGCGTCGGCAGGCACCCGCGAAGCGTGCTTGCCGCCTGGGCCATCGCCATCGCGCTCGGCGTCTGGGGGGCGGGCGAATTCGAACTCGCGGCGCAAAACGGCACTTCGGGCCTGTACGGTAGCCCCTCAAACGAGGTCGCCGAGACCTTGCGTTCCGATTTCGGCGTCCCGTTCCTCGAGCCGCTCATTGTCGCGTTTTCGAGCGCCCTGTATTCGATCGATGACCCGGCGCTCTTGGCCTGGAACCGCGATACGGCGCGAGCGTTGCGCGGCCTCGCGTCCGTCGGGCGCGTTGCCGCCTATTCGGACTCCGGCGATTCGCATTTGCGCTCGGCGAACGGTCATCAGGGGCTCATTCTGGTCGAGCTCGCCGCCACCGATGTGCCGGGGCAGCAGCGCGCCGTCCCCCTCGTGCGCGCGGCCTTGGGGCCGCTGCGCGCGCAATTGACGGCGCTCGACCCACAGGCGCGGGTCGCGGTGACCGGAGGGCCGGCAGCCGACTACGACATCAATACCTCGAGTGCGCAAGGCGGCGATCGTGCGGAGAAGCGGGCCCTGCCGCTCACGCTCGCCATACTGATCCTCGCCTTCGGCACCCTGATCGCCGCGGCTTTACCGTTCCTGATGGGGTTAGCCACGACGATGGTCTCGTTGGGACTTGCGTTCGTGCTGGCGCGCTTGATGCCGGTGTCGAATCTGCTGGGCAATGTGGTTACCATGATCGGGCTCGCGATCGGCATCGACTATTCGCTGCTGATGGTCAAGGATTATCGCGAGAGATTGCGCCATTCACCGGTCCTCGAGGCGGTTGCGCAGACGGTGGCGGAGGCGGGAACCACCATCCTGTGGTCGGGTTCGACCGTAGCCATCGGGCTGCTGGGGCTGCTTTTCAGCCCTATTTTGGAGACCCGCAGTGTCGGCATCGGCGGGGCCTTGGTGGTGCTTGTGTCGGTGCTCGCCGCCGTGACCTTGTTGCCCGCCTGCCTGGCGCTGCTCGGCAATCGGATCGAGCGTTGGCCTTTGCGAAAGCGCTCGGCGGCGGCGCCGGGCGGCACCAGCGGATGGAGCCGGCTCGCCGAGTGGATCGTGCGGCGCCCGCTGCGCACGCTGGCGGCCTCGGCCGGAGCGGTGGTGCTGCTCGCGCTGCCGGTCTCCGGTGCGCACAGCGGATTCAGCAATGAACCGTGGTTCATGCCGAGGGACTTGGAATCGCGCATCGGCGCCGATTTATTGTCCCAGCAGGGCGCGGGCGGCGCGGCCTTGACGGTGCGCGCATTGCTGCGCGCGACCGATGGGCAGCCGGCGCTCGGCGCCGGTCATACCGCCGCTCTCAAAGACTATCTCGCGCGGCTCGAGCGCGATCCGCGTATCGCGGAGGTGTCATCGCCGCTCGGTGCGCGCGGCGATGCGGCGCATCTTTACTCGAGCCGCGACGGGCAAGCCGCCTTGTTCGAGATTACCCCGGCGAACGCACTGTCGATGCGGCAGGCTCAACAGCTGGCGCGGGACCTCGCGCACCTGGTGCCGGACGGGCCCTTTTCGGTCACGATAGGAGGCACTCCGGCCTACTACAACGATTTCAGCGACTACATGTGGAAGAGCTTCCCCAAGGTGTTCGGTTTCGTCATCGTCACGACGCTCCTGCTGCTCTACGCCGCCTTCCGTTCGTATCTTCTGCCGCTCAAGGCAGTGATGGCGAATCTGCTCGCGGTCGCCGCCGGCTACGGCGCCGTCGTCGCCGTATTCCAATTCGGCTGGCTGCATGGGCTGGTCGGCCTCGAACGGCCGTTCTCCTCGATACCGCTCGAAGTGCCGTTGATGATATTTTGTTTGAGCTTCGGGCTGTCGATGGACTATGAGCTGTTCCTGTTGTTCCGCATTCAGCGCCAGTTCGCGTTGCATGGCGATAACGATCGTGCGACGGCCGAAGGCTTGGCGGCCGTCGGTCCGGTCATCACGGGGGCCGGCTTGATCATGACCGTGGTATTCGGCGCGTTCGTCAGCGCCGACCTGCCGGCCTTGAAAATGATCGGGGTCGGCCTGTGCGTCGCGGTCTTGGTCGATGCCAGCGTGATCCGGGCCGGCGTCGTCCCCGCGTTTATGAGCATCGCGGGCCGCTGGAACTGGTATCCGGGAGACTCGCAGGGGCCAGGGTCGCAGGGACCCCGTACGGGGGCCCTTAAGGGCATTTGACGGGGCCTACCGTCTCCAATCAAAGACAGTCGCCCGGTGCCATTTTACGGCGTTAGCGTGTACGCTTTACGGACCTCACACGCAGGAGATAACCAGCTATGGCACTTTGGAATGAGAAACCCACACCTGCGTCAGCGGGTCGCAAGGATCCAATGACACCCGCGCCGGCGGGCGGCCCCGGTCAGTCGTCGGTGACTTCGGCGGCGGAGCGCAGCGCGAATGAAGCGATGCTGGGCGGCGCATCGCACCGGCCCGCCCCCCGGGAACGCGGCGAGGTCGGCGAATCGGTGATTGCCGCCAACCTGACGATCGAGGGCAAGATCGAGGGATCCGGCAATGTGCGCATGGCCGGCCGCTTCAAGGGCGATGTGCGTATCGACGGCAATTTCACCATCGATACCGGCGCCCATTTGACGGGCCAGGTATTGGCCGGCATCGTCGTGGTCGGCGGCGAGCTGCAGGGCAACATAGAGGCCGCGAAGCGCGTGGATGTGCTCGAGGGCGGGATCATCGTCGGCGACGTCAAGGCCGGATCGATCACGGTGGCGGCCGGCTCGCGCATGCGCGGCCACGTCGAATTCGGTTGGGGAGACGAGAAAACGGTGAAGCTTGCAGGTACGGCGACCGGGGGCACCTAGGAGCCTCGTGATGAGCGTCGTCCGTCAGGGCAATCTTGGCGCAACACGAACATGCCCGCACTGCAAGGCCACTGTTCTGCAGAGCGCCAATATTTGCCCCGGCTGCCAGCATCACCTGCGGTTCAGCGCCGCAAACTCCGAGCCCCAGTCCGAAGGGGTGCCGGCGATGCGCATCGAAGGCTCGATTCATCACCCGAGCCGCGGCGAGGCCTGCGAATATTGTGTCGTCGTGTCGATCACCAATGAACAGGGCGAGAAGATCGCCCGGCAGGTGGTCGGCGTAGGTGCGCTGCAGCCCGGCGAACGCCACAAATACAGCTTTTCGGTGGATCTGATTCCGACACGCACCGCCGCTCCGGCGCGCACCGGCGCGGTAGGAGCCGCGCCCGAGCGCAAGCGCAACTGACCGGCCGAGCGGCCGCTCGGCGCAGGCCGCTCAGCGCGGCCCGCTGCCCTCGATGTCGATGAAGCGCAGAAATTCCGCGCGGGTGCTGGCATCGGCGCGAAACGTGCCGACCATTTTGCTGGTGATCATCGACACACCGCGCTTGTGCACCCCGCGCGTGGTCATGCATTGATGCACGGCGTCGATGACGACGCCGACGCCGCGCGGCTTGAGCACCTCGTTGATGCATCCGGCAATTTGCGCCGTGAGCTTTTCCTGCACTTGGAAGCGGCGGGAGAAGCCGTCGACGACTCGTGCGAGTTTGCTGATGCCGACGACTCGGTCGGTGGGCAGGTAGCCGACGTGCGCACGGCCGATGATGGGCGCCATGTGATGCTCGCAAAAGGATTCGAAGGCGATATCCCGCAACACCACCATTTCATCGTAGCCCTCGACCTCCTCGAAAGTCCGCCGCAGATAGTCGCTCGGGTCGCTGGCGTAGCCCGAGAACCAGTCGCGATAGGCATTGACCACGCGCTTTGGGGTGTCCCGCAGTCCTTCGCGCTCGGGATCGTCGCCCGCCCAGCGCAGCAGGGTTTGTACGGCGGCTTCCGCCGCGTCGCGCGTCACCGCCCGGTTGTTCTTCTTCGCCATGTCTTCCCCGCCACCGTGTAGAACGGTTTTCAAAAAAGGGCCGCATCCGCCGCGCTAAAGGATAGCATCTCGGCAAGTCCGCGGCTGCGGCGATGGTGAGCCCGCCGTTGATTGACTCGGGCGAGCATTAGCGACATCCTCACTCTCCTTTTGCATTAGGGAAGCAATGTTCGTGAATCACCGCACCGTCCTCACGTCTTTCGCAGTGATCCTTGGCGCTCTCTGCGCACAAAGCGCGTGGTGCGCCTCTCCCATGAGCGATGCCGCGGTGCGCGCCATGGCGCACGATATCTTCAAGCAGTTGATCGAGATCAACACCACGGATTCTGTCGGAAGCACCACCGTCGCGGCGCAAGCCATGGCCCGGCGCTTGCTCGATGCCGGATTTCCGGCGACCGACGTGAGCGTGGTGGGACCGAACGACCGCAAGGGCAACATGGTCGCGCGCTATCGGGGCAAGGCGGGGTCGAAACTGCGGCCCATCCTGATCATCGGCCACCTCGACGTGGTGGAAGCGCGGCGCGAGGATTGGACCACGGACCCCTTCCAGTTCGTCGAGCAAGACGGCTATTACTATGGGCGCGGCACCCAGGACATGAAGGATAGCGACGCCATCGTGGTCACGAATTTCATCCGCTTGAAAAAGGAAGGCTACGTCCCGGATCGCGACATCATCCTTGCGCTCACGGCCGACGAGGAGGGCGGAAAATCGAACGGCGTGGATTGGCTGCTGAAGAATCGCCGGGAACTCGTCAATGCCGATTACGTGCTGAATCCGGACGGCGGCGGCGTGGTCACCGATCACGGCAAGCCGCTCACCGTCGAGTTCGAGGCGACCGAAAAACTCTATGGCGACTATCAGGTGCTCGCGACCAATCGCGGCGGGCACAGCTCGCTGCCAAGACCCGACAATCCGATTTACCAAGTCGCGCATGCGCTCGAGGCGCTCGAGAGAACGCCGTTCCCATTCGAGTTGAACAGCGTCACGCGCGAATATTTCAAGCAAATGGCGCTGCTCGAGACCCCTCAACGGGCGGCCGACATGCGCGCCCTATTGGCGACGCCGCCCGACCCGGCGGCCATCGAACGCTTGTCGAAAGATCCGCGCTATAACTCGACCATG
>Ga0116216_10002629_pt1 | contig 11876 bp, 13 predicted proteins | sample Sb_taG_11_FD_89696 | JGI IMG/M metagenome (GOLD analysis project Ga0116216, IMG submission 89696) | Peat soil microbial communities from Weissenstadt, Germany - Sb_50d_3_AS metaG | ecosystem: Environmental > Terrestrial > Soil > Wetlands > Peat | place: Germany: Weissenstadt | collected 2010-09-21
CCAAGCCACACGATCGCCGCGCAGAGAACGACCCAGGCATATCTAGAAACGCCAAAGCGTCTAGAAGCGCCGGCGCGCCGCGGGGCGACGCCAAGAAATCCAGAAACGCGGAGGCGGCCAGATGCGCCCAACCCGCCGATCCGCCACAACGAAGAAGCACCCGACACGCTGTTTCCCTCCTGTGTCCTTCCCTCACTCGGCGTCGTCCGTGGAGTGCGCGAACCTACCGTGCGCCTGGCGGCTTGTCAACGCTTCAAACACATATCTGTGTTCGTAGATGAGGGGTTTGAGCACCACCCCATGCCCCAGCACGGGCGATTTGAGCACGACCTCATCCCTCGGGCCGCGGAGGAGTTTGAGCACCAGCTCATGTCCGGCTAGTGCTTTCGTCGGACATCTGACAGCACATGTCAGACATCGACCTTGAAGCCGACGTCGACCTCGCTCGCCGGCGTGCCGCCGTCGACGCCCCAGTTCCCCATCGGCGGCTCGTGTATGACGATCAGGACGTCCTCAGGCGGGACATCAAACGCGCCGAGTCCCCTGACGATCGACTCGTAGAGCCGACGCTTCGCCTCCTGCGAGCGGCCCGCGAACATCGTCACCTCGACCAGCGTGTACGCGTCCGTGTGGCGATCCGGGTACGGCACCGTGAAGGCGTGGCGCGGGTACTCGGCCAGGCGAACGACCGGATCGTCCGTCGGCGTCTGCAGCGCCTCGCTGAGCGCGGCCCGCACGGCCTGGACCATGCCTCGCTTCGTCTCCGTTCTTCGACCTTCTAGGACCTCGATCCGGGCGAGCGCCATCGCCTCCAACCTACTACTGGCTCGAGCCTGGACGCGCCGGGCCTGTAGGTTCCAGCCATGCACCCCACGGCGGCTCGCCTGGCCCAGCGCCTCGAGGGCCGAGGTCTTCAGATCGACGTGAGAACGCTCAGCGACTCGGCCCGGACCGCTGCCTTGGCGGCGGCGGCGCTCGACGTCGAGGTTGGACAGATCGTCAAGTCGCTCGTGTTCCTGCGCGGCGATGACGCCGTCCTTGTCCTGTGTGCCGGAGACCGCCGCGTCGACGCCGAACGGCTGGGCCTGTCCCCGGCCCCCGCCGAGCGGGTGCGCGCGGTTACCGGCTTCTCGATCGGGGGCGTCCCCCCGCTTGGGCACGATGTCGACCTCGACACGACGATCGACGAATCGCTCCGGCGCTTCGAGGTAGTGTGGGCCGCCGCGGGCACCCCGCACGACGTGTTCGGGGTCCACACGGACGAGCTGATCCGTGCCATCCCCGACGCCCGGGTGATGAGCGTCAGCTGAGGCCCGGGCGATCCCGACGGTCGAGGTGAGGAGCGTTCACCCGCGGTCGCTCAATGCAGTTGGGAGAGGAACGTGTAGATCACCATGCCGCTGACTATCAGGGCGAAGATCCGCAGCAACCAGAGTCCCGCTTTGGCGCGTCCACTGAGCCGTGCGGGAGGCATCGGTACGGAGCGATCGCTGACGAACTGTTCCTGCTCGAGGAACATGATCGGATCTTCGTCATCGTGTGGAGGCTCCTGGCCCCGAGCGGACGCCTGCAGAATTGTGTCGATGTCGGTTGGCGGGGTCATGGTCGAGCGGCTCAGATGACGTGGACGGTTGTGAGGAAGGAGTCGATGCCGTAGGCGGCAGCGAAGATCGCCACGAAGGCGATGATCGCGATGCCGATCACATTGGTGGCGCGTTTGTTTACCCAGGCGCCCATCAGGTCACGGTCGTTGGCGAGCATCACAACGAAGATCAACGCGACCGGCAGCAGGACGGCGGCCAGGATGTTGGCGTTGAGCGCGATCGAGAGCAGTGGCGCGCCTGGGATCAGGATGATTCCAGCGGCGATCAGCGCCACGCCGACGTTCGCGACGTAAAAGATCAGCGCGTGTCTCGGCGAGTTGTTGAAGCTGCGCGACACGCCAACGCACTCGCCCGCAGCGTAGGCGGTGCTCGCCGAGATCGTCAGGACGGCCACGGCGCCGGCTTCGATCAGCCCGAGTGCGAAGAGCGTGGCCGCCGGACCCCCCGATACGGCGCGGAGCGCTGCCGGGAACCCCGCCCCCGCCAGGCCCTGGATGCGCGCGCCGTTGTGCGGGAGCAGCGCGGCGCCCGCGATCAGCGCGCCGATCCCAAAGATCGCCGCGAGCACGCCGCCGGCGATCGTGTCCCAGCGACCGTGCCTGATGTCGGCCGAGGTCATCCCCTTGTCCGCTGAAGCGCCCTGCTGGAAGAAGATCATCCACGGCGTCACGGTCGCGCCGATCGTCGACGCCAGTAGCAGCAACACGGTGTTGAAGCTGCCGCCCGGCAACGGACTGAACGACACCGCTCCGCCAACGGCGCCCCAGTCCGGCTTGGTGAGGATCGCCGAGACCAGAAAGAGGCCGTTGAAGAGCGCCATCCCGAGCACAATCCGCTCCCAGCGCCAGTAGCGCCCGCCGCTCATCGTGAACAGCACCAGTACGACACCCAGCGCTGCGGCCACCGGTGCACCGAGGTGGAAATACGCCATGCCGACGCGGATCGCGACGAACTCCGCGATCAACGTAACGAGGTTCGTGAACGCCAGATCTCCGGCGCTGAACCACCCCCAGACCTTGCCGTACCGTTGCAGCACGAGCTCTCCGTATCCGCGGTGCGTGACCGCTCCGACGCGCATGCACATCTCCTGACAGATGATCGCCATCCCAAATGTCACCGCGATGAACGGCACGAAGAAGCCAAGGCCGTAGGTCGCGCCCGTGGCCGCGTAGGAGATCATGCTCGGCCCGTCGTTCTCGCCCAGCATCGCGAGGATGCCGGGTCCGACCAGCAACCACAGCAGGTTCCAGCGGCGTCCGCGGCGCCGTGCGTGAAAGACGCGCGAGCGATCGCCCGAACGGACGGTGTCCTCGTGAGTTAGCCCCGTTGGCGGTACGGCAACGGCGCCCTCGAGCGCGTTCACGTGCTGCCATCCGCTGGACGATCGACGGCAACGCGCATCGCCGCCGCAAGCTGACCGCCGATCGGATGCTCGCGTTCGGCGATGCGCACGAACACCGGGCCACCGAACGGCTGGCGATCCACAACCTCGAGCCGAGCATCGAGCTTGATGCCGTGATCGGCGAGGTAGCGCAACATCTCCGGATCGGAGTCGGACACACGAACGAAGCGTCCCGTGGCACCCACCGGCAACTCGCCCAGACTCGACGTCGGATGCTCGTCGATCTCGAACCGGGACGTCGGGATCGGATCGCCGTGCGGATCGACCGCTGGATCGCCTAGACGCGCCGCAATCAACTCCTCCAGCTCCTCGGAGAGCACATGCTCCAGCACCTCAGCCTCGGCGTGTACGCGATCCCATGACATTCCGAGCTCCTGGGCCAGAAACAACTCGAGCAGGCGGTGATGGCGGAGCACCTCCAAGGCAACACGCCGGCCCTGGGGGGTCAGCCGCACACCGCGATACGGCTCGTGTTCGACGATCCCGACCTCAGTCAGCTTGTGAACCATCCCCGACACCGATGCCGGCGTCACCCCAAGCCGCGCAGCCAGATCATTCGTCGAAACCGCACGGCCGCCACGAGCCTCGAGCTCATATACCGCCTTCGCATAATCCTGGACCGAAGCCGAAAGAACTTGTTCAGCCCCCATAACCACAAAATATGGCACGCCTAATCCATCTTGTCAACGCACCTAGAACTGCGGTCAGCGAGTAACGATGGTGGCGCAGCGTGGTCGTGCTGCCATACGGGGTTCTGCGAGTCGGCCTTTCGGCACTGTCCCGAGAGCGATAAAACCCCGCTGTTAGCGGGGCTCTTGTAGCGCGCCCGGAGAGATTCGAACTCCCGACCTTCGGTTCCGTAGACCGACGCTCTATCCAGCTGAGCTACGGGCGCTTATGTTGGTTCTGGCTGGAAATCCGCACTATTTGTCGAGACGGCGGACAGATGCGGGTGCCGGTTCCTGGCGCCAGACACCAGGCATCCCGGTGGATATGTGCCATCAGAAGGCCCAATGGCACAAACTCCGCTCCGGCGGGCACGAAGCAAGAATAACGCGGCACGTCCGGCGTCCCGGACTCCAGCGCGGATCGACGGCTCCCTCCAACCTCGTGGCTGCGTCCACCGAGTCCGTCGGACGACGGTGAGACCATCGCCGGCATGGACGAGGTCCCTTTCTTGTCGTGCGATGAACCGTCGACCGCCAATTCGATCGCGGGGGGCTAGCACCGAAGGATCCCGCTGATGGCAGGTAGGGCTGTCGCCAACCGCTCGGACCCCTACACCGTCGCGACGCCGAGAGGCCCGGTCGAGGTGGTCCGCCAGCAGTGGCGCTCGCAGCGTGCCGGGAGTCGATGGCAGTGGGAATGGCTCGCTCGCCGCGGCGGGCAGCGCGACTGGAAGCAAGGGTCCACGGCGCGCGAAGCGATCCGCCAGGCGACGTTGCTGCCGCCGGGCAAGCAGGCGGGATGGCTCACCGCGGCGGTCGACGAGGCGGAACGTGGGGTGGGCGCTCAGCCAGGGGAGCCAACAGCGGATCCGCCAGTGAACGAGGACGCCGGTTGAATTACGCGCGTCGACAGCAGTACCGGCGGCTGTCGCGCGCCGGCCGGGCGGCGGCCGGGAGCGTCACCGCGGCGCTGCTCGCCTTGGTTGTCGGGGATGCGGGAGCGGCGCTGCTCGCCGGGCTGCTGCTCCTCACCGCGTTCGGTCTCGGCCTCTCCACTTGCCACTGGCTGGCACTCGCCGGTCGTAGCCGCGTCGGTGCTCGCTCGGAGGACGACGTCCAGCGTTCGCTTACGCCGCTGCGGGCGGAGGGCTGGCGGCTGCGGCATTCGCTGCCGTGGCAGGGTGGGGGAGACATCGACTCGGTGGCCATCGCCCCGACCGGGATCGCCATCGCGATCGAGACCAAGACGCGGACGTACGAAGCGCGCCATCTCGCTCGGGTGCGCGAGCAGGCGGCGTGGCTGTCACGGCGCCGGCGCCGATGGGCCCGCAACGGCGCCCTCGGCATCATGTGCCTGGTCCGTGCACGGGGCATCGAGCGCGTCGAGCACGACGTTCTGGTGGTTTCGATAGACCGCTTGACGCATGTGCTTCGCGCCGCGGCGGGGATTCGCCCAGACCCCCCTCCAGCGGCCGACCGGCGGGTGCGAGGCGACCGCGCCTCCGCCGAGGGAGGCGGTCTGAGCGCAAGCCCGCGCCGTGCCGCTCCGACGCAATCGTTAGCTGAGAACTTGCGCGCCCGATGCCTGGAAGTGGCGACGAGCGAATCCGACCTGTTCGCTGCGCCGATCCTGCATTCGCTCTGGCACGGGTTTGCGCTTCTGGGCACCGATGGCGCCCGCGGAAGACCGGATCCGTGGCGGAGCAGTCGCGCACGAGCCGGCAAGCAGACGCCAAGCGCTCGGTCGAATGCGATCCCGGTGTCGCGCCGGCGGTCGGGCTGGCTCCGGGCCATCGGATCGTCGCCGTTGCGCTCGTGAGCCGCGAGAGGAGCCAGAAGGCGAAAGCGCTCGTCAGGACCGAGCCGTCCGACGCCGCGATCTGGCTGCTTCCAGCGTTTAGCGGAAGCCTGCCGCTGGGGCTCGAGTCCACATGAGGTGGCCGCTTGTTCGTGGAAGCGGGTCTCTGGTCCATCGACGATTTGTGCTCGGAAACCGTGCACTGAAAGCGCCGCCGTTCCTCGCCGCGACCCCATTCGCCGCCAGTTCGCCGCGCGCCGGCTCGTGCCGACCTGGCCAACGGCCAGGTGGCGTTCGGCCACTACAGCTCGAGGGAGGAGCCGAACGCATCCGCCCGCCACGCGATCACCGTCCTGTCGCTCCGCGGGACCGAGATCGCAGCGATCACGTTCTTTCGGAGCGCGCACGCGTTCACCGGGTTCGATCTGCCCAAGCGGATCGCGCCCTAACTCTTGCGTCCGCTCGCGCAGCTGGTGCGGCTACCCCCGCTGGCGGTCTCGACGGTTGGACCGGTGGTTCTCGCCGGGCCCTTCTCGTCCGATGGCGTCGTAGTAGTAGGCCTTTGTGAGGTCATTGCAGGCGACGCAGCTTTTCCCGCCATCGTAACCATATGCATTCACTCGATTGCGCTCGCGCTCAGCTCGTCGAGCTCCTGCTCGTACTCGCGCCCCAGCTGCTCGAGCAGCCGCCGCGTCGCGAGCGCCTCCTGCTCGTCGACTTGCGAAATGGCAAAGCCGACGTGGATCAGCACCCAGTCGCCTAGCTCGACGCCCTCGGGGCCGCCGGAGACCAGCGCGACGTTGACGACGCGGCGTACGCCCGCCACGTCCACCCGGGCCAGGAACCGCTCCGGATCGCAGAACTCGACGATCTGCCCTGGGATCGCTAGGCACATGGGTGCACCTGCCAGGCGACAAGGTCCACCACCACCGCGCTCACGAGCGGATCGAGCACCGCGGCCAGCGGCTCGCTCAGCTCGGTCCCGATTGACGTGCAGGCGGGTTGCGCGCCGTGAAGCACGAGTTGCGAAGGCCATGCACCGCACAGCTGAGCCGCGCCTAGAAGGTCTCGTAAGCCGACGTCGTGCGGGCTGAGATGAAGCTCAAACGCGCGCCACCATTCCTCTCCCGCGAGGCGCACGAGCCTTCCCGCCGGCGCGCCGGTGTCGATCGCGTCGACGATGATCACCTGCCGGGCATCAGCGATATGCGGAAGCAGCAGCAGGCCGGCTGTCCCGCCCTCCACCAGCTCGACGCGATCCTCCAACCGGTACCGCTCCCGCAACGTTCGCACCACGTGGACCCCCAGGCCGTCGTCGGACAGGACGACGTTCCCGAGGCCGATCACGACGGCGTCGCGTCCGCGGGTCATCATTCCGGCGGCTCGTCCCCGACGTCGAGCAGGTTGGCCTTGGAGCCGGTGACGATGCTCGACAGCTCGCCGTTGTGCTCCTCGATGTCGAACAGCGCCGCGGAGTAGACGTGATGGATGGCGAATCCGATGTAGAGGAACATCAAGAAGAAGTGCACGAGCCTGAGGTCGGGCACAGGCATCACGCTCCACGTCCAGCCGAACAGCGTCGTCCAGGGTGGCCTGCGGAGGATCCATGCGTACAGGCCGAGGCCGGTGAGGATCGTGATGATGAATAACACGTACAGGGCGATGTAGGCGAGGCCCGCGAGCGCGTTGTGGCCGTTGACCCTTGGTGGCCGGCGGTCAAGGAAGGCGTAGAAACGCGCCACATCGCGCAGACCTCGGCGCTGGCCCTTGGTGATCGGAAGCATCCCCCGCCAGCGCACGTAACGGTTGCCGACGAACCCCCAATAGATCCGGAACACCACCGCGGCGATAAACACAAACCCCGCCGTCTCGTGGACGAACCGCACCTCGCCCATCGTGAACCCGGGGTGGCCGGCAGTCCCGCTGCCGGCCAGGAACGGGTCGTAGATGTAGAAGCCGGTGATCGAGAGGACAATGAGCGCGAACACCACCGTCCAGTGGACGATCCGCACCGGCCGCTCGAACACGTAGACCGTGCGGCGGGCCGGTCGGGCGGCATCGGCGAGCTCGGCTCGGCCGTAGGAGGGCGCGACCGCCATCAGGTGGGCTCCACGCTGACTGTCGTCCGCTGACCGGCATGCGCGGCGTCGAGCACGTGGACCGCGCAGGCCAGGCAGGGATCGAACGAGTGCACCGTCCGAAGCAGCTCGAGCGGCCGCGACGGGTCGGCGACCGGCGTGCCGACCAACGCCTGCTCATAGGGGCCCGGCTGCCCCTGGGCGTCGCGAGGGGAGGCATTCCAGGTGGTCGGCACAACCGCCTGATAGCGCGAGATCAGACCGTTCTGGATCTCGACCCAATGGCCGAGCGAGCCGCGCGGGACCTCGTGCGGGCCGAAACCGCGCGCGCTCTGGGGCCAGCTCGAGTGCGCCCACTTCGCCGTGTCGGCGATCCGCGTGTCCCCCGAGTTCAGGTTTCGCTCGAGCTGGTCAAGCCATCCCTCGAGCCGGCTCATCACTATCTCGCTCTCGAGCGCGCGGGCCGCCACCCTTCCGAGGGTCGAGTACAACGCCGCCGGCTTCGCGCCCAGCTTCTTCAACGTCGCGTCGACGGACTGCTTCACGGCGGGCACGCCCGCGGCGTACGCGACCAGCGCCCGCGCGAGCGGACCCACTTCCATCACCTGCCCGTCGTAGCGCGGCGCCTTCAGCCACGAGTACTCGCGATCCGTGTAGAGCCACTGATACGGCGGCTCCGGGCCCGTGTAGCTGGCGTTGGTCTCCCCGTTGTACGGGTGAAGCGCCGCCTGGTCGCCCCCCTCGTAGCTGTACCACGAGCGGGCCACCTGCTCGGTGATGTTTGCCGGGTCGAGCGGCAGCACGGTTGTGAGATCCAGGTCCTGGATGATCCCGCGCGGGAACAGATACGACGCCGTATCGCCGATCGGGCCGCTGCCGTACCCGCCGTAAGTGAGGAAGTTCTTTGTCCCGCCACCGATGCTCGTCCACTCTGGGTACGCAGAGGCGACCAGCAGGACATCGGGGATGTAGACCTGCTCTATGAACGTGCGCATCGTCGCGATGCGCTCTCGCAGGAACGTGATCCGCTCCGCGTTCACTGCTTGCGGGCTATTGAGGTCCAGCGACGTCGCCATTCCGCCGACGACGAACGTCTGGGGGTGGGGGTTCTTGCCACCAAGCACGGCATGAATCCGGATCACGTCGCGCTGCCACTCGAGCGCGTCGAGGTAGTGGGCCACGGCGATCAGGTTCTCCTCCGGCGTCAATCTGTACGCCGGGTGTCCCCAGTAGCCGCTCGCGAACAGCGACAGCTGACCAGAGGCTGCGAGCGGTTTCAGCCGCCCGATCACGGCCTGGAAATAGGTTCTGCTCGAGTTCGGGTAGTCGGAGAGCGACTGTGCCAGTTGCGACGCCTTCGCCGGGTTGGCCTTCAGAGCCGAGACCACGTCCACCCAGTCGAGCGCGTGCAGGTGATAGAAGTGGATCACGTGGTCATGAACGAGCTGACTGCCGGCGATCAGGTTTCGCACCAGCTCGGCGTTCGGCGGTGGCGTGGCTCCGATCGCGTCCTCGACCGCTCGCACGGAGGCGATCGCGTGCACCGTCGTGCAGACGCCGCAGATCCGCTGCGCCCAGATCCACGCCTCGCGTGCGTCTTTGCCCTCGACGATCTTCTCGATCCCGCGAAACATCGTCCCCGACGCCCACGCCTCGGTGACCTTTCCCCCGCTGACCTCAGCCTCGATCCGCAAATGACCCTCGATCCGGGTCACCGGGTCAATCTTGATCTTCGTCAAGGCTGCCTCCTGTCTCCGAACGCTCTTCTGTGCCAGGGTCGCCGTCCGTGGTGGGAGCTTCGGCCGTGCGGCCCTCTGTGGCCGGCGAGTCGACCGCGGGCAGCTGCGCGGCCGGGGCTTGCTCACCGAGCGGCTCGGCCCCAGCGTTCGCATCCGCGGGCCGATCCACGCCGTCGCGCCCGCCGCCCACCCGCGCCTGCACGAATTTGCCCCCGGCGTGGACTGCCATCAGCGCCGCGGTCCCGCCGATCACCGCGAGCCCGAGCGTCTCCGCGGTCGTATCCGCGCCGAACCCGGGCACGTTCGGCAGACGCGAGTAGAACGGACTCATCGATGACCAGAACTCTGGGGCGGCGCAGCCGATGCAGTTGTGGCCTGCCTCGACCGGCCAGCTGGTCCCGTCGTTCCACCGCACCTCCGGGCAGTTGTAGGTCGCCGACGGACCCTTGCATCCCATCTTGTACAGGCAGTAGCCCTTGCGGTGCCCCTCGTCGCCCCACGCCTCGACGAACAAGCCGGCATCGTAGTACGCGCGCCGCTCGCACTGGTCGTGGATCAGGTCGCCGTAGGCGAACAGCGGTCGGTTGTACTGGTCGAGCTCGGGCATCTCGCCAAAGGTGAGGTAATAGACCAGCACCGCGACCGTGTTCGCCGGGTTATGCGGGCAGCCGCCGAGGTTGACCACGCTCGCGCCCGGAACGACGTCCTGGACCCCCTGACCCGCAGTCGGGCCATGCTGCACCAACCCTCCGTCCCACGCGCATGCTCCCACCGCCAGCGTCACCTTCGCGTTGCCTGCAACCTCTCGCGCGATGTCCAGCGCCGAGCGGCCCCCAATCGTGCAGTAGCCCGTGCCGGTCGGAATCGCGCCCTCGATCACCGCGATGTACTTCCCCTTCAAGTCTCGCACCGCCTGAGTGCTCATCGCCTCAGCCTGCGCGCCCGAGCCGGCCATGATCAGCTCGTGATAGTTCCACGCCAGCGTCTCCAGCACGATCTCCGCGACGTCTGGATGCGGCGAGCGCAGGATCGACTCCGAGTTGCCGGCGCAGTCCTGGAACTGGCGCCAGATCAGCACCGGACGGTCCACGGTCGCGAGCGCCTCGGCGATCTGCGTCCGGTAGCTCGCCGGCAGCGCCAGCGTTGCTGCCATCACGCCGCAAAAATTCAGAAACGCGCGACGGCTGACACCACGTTCCGCAAGGCACTCCGGCAACGTCTGGCCCGACGGCAGCATGTCCCCTCCGAGGCGCGGTCGCTGTTGCAGCGGCAGCCTATTGACCGAGCGGCGCGCGCATCAACGCGGCAAAATACGGATCACGATCCGTGATCCTCCACCTCGATCGAGTCGATCGCGAGCTCTCGGCCGGCAGCAACCACCGCTGCACCCGTGCACGCGTGGCACCGGAAATCTGGCTCAAGCAGAGTCCACTCACGCGCACACGCCGGGCAATACAGACGTGCAGGGACGAACTCCAGCTCAAGACGAGCCCCCTCACAGGCGGTCCCCCGAGCAGCCAGCTCAAATGCCGTCGCTAGCGACGCAGGCACGACCTGACGCAACGCCCCAACACGCATGCTGACCACCGTCACGCGCCGGCCATCGCAATGGGCAAGCGCGACGTCGATAACACCTGTTGCGATCGCGAATTCGTGCACCCCACGCCTTGGATGGCCTCACGAAGCAACGCTTCCGAGCCCGTCAAACGACATCGAGCACAGAGTAGTCGCGCGAACACGGCGTGCGGACAAACCGCTGGCTGAGAGTCTGTTGCCGACGGATCGGGTGGCGCTGGAGGTGACGGGGTCGGCGTGGGAGATCGTCCGGATCCTCGTATCCCCGGCGAGGAGGCCGTGTGCAGCGGCGACCGCGACGCCAGCGTACCGCGCCCGCGATCAGCCCAAAATCCAGCCCGACGATTGTTGTCAAGACGGTCGGGCGCCGCTTCCCCTTTGTCGCCATAGGCATCGCCGGCTCACGGCCCGTCGGCACGATCGCTCCCCGGGAATGCGATCGTCGCGCGGGTGACGCGGTTCGGCGCAGCCGCACTGCTGAGTTTGGGCGATTGCACTCGTCCGGCACCGGCGTCGTGGAGCCGGATGCGGACGCCTCCTACATCGCCGAAGCAGAAGCCCGCGTGGAGCCGCGGCAGAGAGAAAAGGAATCGTGCGACACCGGGCGGGCGGCACAGCTGAGATTGGGCGGCAGCGGAAGCGCTGGCCGTCGGCGGCGCCGTCGAAAACGGAGGCCTCTGACATATGCAGAGGTTGTGCATGGGCGGCTGCCAGCGCTGCTTTTGCTCATAGCCAAGCATCTCGATGGCCACCGCGCTGACTGCTGCTCGCTCAGGGCGAGCATGCTCTGTGTCCTCCGCTTGGCGACACTTCGGCGACGACGGTCCAGGTGTGCTCATTATCTAGCGACCACGCCCGCAGATCTCTGGTCGAAATCCTGCCGTGGCTCCCGCACGCGTCCTCGGGTGACGTTCGCTCCGTCGGGGAGCGATCCGGGATCATGCGCGACCGGGGTGGAGGGATACGCGGCGGCGGATGTGCGTCAATCGCCCGTGATCTGCGGCATGATGCG
>Ga0116216_10002630_pt1 | contig 11870 bp, 9 predicted proteins | sample Sb_taG_11_FD_89696 | JGI IMG/M metagenome (GOLD analysis project Ga0116216, IMG submission 89696) | Peat soil microbial communities from Weissenstadt, Germany - Sb_50d_3_AS metaG | ecosystem: Environmental > Terrestrial > Soil > Wetlands > Peat | place: Germany: Weissenstadt | collected 2010-09-21
AACCCGGGCGAGATCGCCATCATCGACCACGCCGACCTGGTCCGGGTCAGCGCTGAGGAGCTGATCAGGCGGAAAGCGGCGGCCGTGGTCAACGCGTCGGTGAGCATCACCGGCCGGTACCCCAACCTCGGCCCGCAGCTGTTGCTGGAGGCAGGCATCCCGGTCATCGACGCGGTCGGGCCCGACGTGCTCGTCTGGGTCGACGACGGCATGGTGGTCCGGCTGGATGACCAGACCCTCTACCTCGGCGACATGGCGGTGGCTGAGGGCACCCCGCTGACGCCCGACCTGGTGCAGGCGGCGATGACGGAGGCCCTGGCCATGGTCGGGGTGCAGATCGAGTCGTTCGCCGCGAACACCCTTGAGTTCCTCCGGCGTGAGCACGAACTGCTCACGCACGGCATCCCCGCGCCCGACATGGACACGGACATGGACGGCCGGCATGTCCTGGTCGTGGTGCGCGGCTATCACTACCGGGAAGACCTGGCCGCCCTCCGGCCGTACATCCGCCAGTACAAGCCGGTGCTGGTGGCCGTGGACGGCGGCGCGGACGCGGTGCTCGAGGCCGGCTATCAGCCGGACGCCATCTTCGGTGACATGGACTCGGTGTCAGACGAGGCGCTGTGCTGCGGCGCCGAGCTCGTGGTGCACGCCTACCCCGACGGCCGCGCGCCGGGCATGGCCCGGGTCCGCGAGCTGGGCCTGCACGCCGTCACTTTGCCGGCCCCCGGGACCAGCGAGGACGTCGCCCTGCTGGTGGCCGACGCCAAGGGTGCCAGCCTGATCGCGGTGGTGGGCACGCACCACTCGCTGGAGGAGTTCCTCGACAAGGGTCGGCCCGGGATGTCGAGCACGTTCATCACGCACCTGCGGGTCGCGGGGAAGCTGGTCAACGCCCGGGGCGTGCACCAGCTGTACCACAGCCGGATCTCCAGCTGGTCACTGTTGGTGCTGGTGCTCGCGGCCGCGGTGACCGTGTTCGTGGCCATGGTGTTCTCGCCGGCAAGCCCCATCCTGGCCAGGTACGTCGAGGCGACCTGGCATTCCTTCACCTACTGGCTGACCGGAAAACTCTAGTGATCGACTTTCGCTACCATCTCGTCTCAATCGTGGCGGCATTCCTGGCGCTGGCCATCGGGAATCGTGCTTGGCTCCACGAAGGCGTGCCGCTCAGCAGGCGCCGCCCAGCGCGCCGCTGAGCAGGGCCGGGCCGAGCGCTGCCCAGGCGCCCCCGTAGTAGGTCGGGTGGCTGTGCTGCTGCATGGTGGCGCGCTGCAGCAGTGCACGGCCGGCGGACTGCTGGCCGGCCGCCTGGGCAGCGGCCGCCGCCGCCACCAAGGGCAGGGGGGCCGCTGCCGGATTGATGATGACACCGTTGGGGAGCAGCGCCTGCGCCTTTGCCCGCCCGGGCTGCCGGAGCAGCGCCCACCACCGCCCGGCCAGTGCGCGGGCGCGCGGATCGCAGGAGACCGCGAACCAGACTATGGTCCGCTGGGCATCGAGCCCATACTCGGTCTCCGGCTCGCTGCCGTTCGGAGCGGGCGCGGGTGCCAGTACCCCTCCGGCGGTCAGCTGCGCCCAGTCTGGCGGCAGCTCCCGGCCGCTTGCGGTGAGGCGGTTCGTCAGCGCCACTGCCCCGTCAGCCAGCTGCTGCCACTGCTGGTTTCTTGTCAGCTGGGCGAGGCCGGTCAGTGCCGGCAGAGCCCAGTAGCTGGGATCCAGGCTGGCCGGCCGGCCGGTGGCCCACGGGCCAGCGGTCAGGACCGGCGTTCCGCCAGGCCCGGTGGTGACCTCTTGCGCCAGCACCACAGCCGCCACCTGCCGCCCCGCCTGATGCCGCTCAGCAGCGTGCGGCCCCTGGTAGCGCAGCAGCGCCCAGGCGATCAGCAGGTCCGCATCACTGGCTGGCTGCGCGCTGAGCAGGTGCCCGGCGGCGTCCGCATGGTAGCCGAAAAGGCCGCCGGACAGCTGCAGGTGATCTTGGGTCCATTGCCAGATACGACCGAAGACGGCAGGCTCGTCGGCGACCTCCGCTAGCAGCAGGCCGTATGCCTGGCCCTCGCTGACCGTGTCATCGCCCTGGTCAGGACGGGCGACTCGGCCATCGGGCCGGACATAGGCGGCCAGAAACGCGGTGGCCGAGCGCTGCGCGGTACTGTCTTTCCCTGCCGGGCGGGAGTCAGAAGTTCCCCCGGCACAGCCGGCCACCGTGGCGGCGAGCATCAACCACACAGCAAGCCGGCGAAGCCGAACGGGCATGGTTGCCAACCCTTTCCGCCTCGAAACGGGCTAACAAGACAGATCTACCGGCGCCTACGCGACCTCGCCGTTCACCGCCGCGCCTCCTCGGACATAGAACCGGTTAAGACAGTCCCGGCAACGCCAGAATGCAACCAGGCAAGACCATTTTCCGCACGACGTGCAGTAGTTTTCCATCTCGCACCCGTCCTAGGATTGTGATTCTGGGATGATCTACTGATTGGCGAGGGCTGGCAGACCCGCACGCCAAGGGCGAGCTCAACGCCCTGGTGCCACGAAATCGCATGCTGCGGCCTGTGCCGGGGATGGGACCGGGCCGACCTCGAACCAGACCGTGCGGGCGCTATCGCTAGCGTTCTCGATTCCCCATTTCCGGGCAAGCTGACCGACGATCCGTAGCCCCAGGCTTATCTGCCCTTCTGGCTTCGTCCGCTCAATCCAGGAGCCGCCTTGATCCTCGACCTCAACGCGGACATGGCCATCGTCGTAGCGCTCGACGCTGACGGTGAAGCGCCCTCCCTCGCAACGCGAGTTGCTGTGGATAACCGAGTTGGTAGCAACCTCGGATAGGCATAGCACGGCATCAGCGGCCAACGGCGAATCAGCAAGGAAATTCGCCACGAACTGGCGAGCCCCGGTGATCTGGCTGGCAGTCGCAGGGAACCTGACGTTGGACCGGAGCGGAGTGACGATTGCCGGTGCCGTAGCGCCCGCTGGCACGGCTGCCCCATCCATGGGCCAGGGGCGTTCAGAATGCGTCGGCACGGGATCCCCCCAGCTACCCGGATCGAACATGACTCGCTCCTTCCTTCGGTGCGAAGCTTGGCGGAGGTGATGACAGGTGGCAGCCGATGATGCGCACGTTTCAGGTAGCACCTTGGCGCCACAGATATTCCTACCGAATGACCCGGATCGTGGCATCACGGCGATCGACCATCTTGGCCCACTGTGCAGATTGGAAGCCTGGCTGCGCAGTGGTCCTGCAGCGTCGCCCCGACTATGTAGGTGGGCTCTGGGCCGATGCTGTCTTGTCCCGAACCAGCACACGCTGATCACAGCAACATCAGAAGCCCGAGTCAGCTACCACCGGGCGCCGTCGGCATCGGGTACTAGGTATTGTCGACGCCGCGACGCTACCTCAATTGAGGTAGGAAGAGCTACCTCAGCCGGTATTCCTTAAATTCAGCCAAACGTGCGAAGATTTCGAAAACGCTTCTTTACTACGCTTCCGGCATGGCCGGGAACTCTTGTGGGCGGAGCACTCGTGCCCTGCCAGGCATCCGCCTCATGCGCCGAGCGCTCCTCGGACCTGACTGCGGCGGGTCGGCCGCATACCCAAAGACACCACAACCAGGCAGCCCACCCGCAGAGAACAGTTCTGGAGCGTGACAGTGAGATTGCCATCGGCGACAATAGTTCGTCACAAGCCGGATAGCGATCCGATTCCCCTGCGCCAGCCGAAACCCCGCCGGACGCGGTTCCTGCCGGGCATCGCGCCAAAGCTCATCGCGCTGGCCGCGGGTGCGGCGGCAGGAATCGGACTGTACGCTTCCCTGTCATCGACAAGCACGCCGCCAGGCGGGTCGACGACCGTCGCGCAGGTGCGCGTGTCGGGAAACGAACTGGTCAGCGCGAGCGGCCAGCCGATGTTGCTTCGCGGAGTGGACCGCTCCGGCACCGAGTACGAGTGCGTCCAGGGCCACGGCATCTTCGACGGACCGAGCGGCCAGGCGTCGGTCAGCGCGATGCGATCCCGCGGCATCAACGCGGTGCGGGTCCCGCTGAACGAGGCGTGCTGGAACGGCGAGTCCTACGTCAAGCCGGCCTATGCCGGCGCCCGCTACCGCACCGCCATCAAGGCTTACGTCAAGCTGCTGAACGCCAACGGCATGGTAGCGATCCTCGACCTGCACTGGACCGACGGTGCCTATACGGGGAACGCCTCGGCCTGCTCCTCCGCCGAGGCGATCTGCCAGAAGCCGATGCCCGACGCGGCCCAGGCGGTGCCGCTCTGGAGGTCGGTGGCCCGCACGTTCAAGGGCAACGACGCGGTCATCTTCGACCTGTTCAACGAGCCCTATCCCGAACAAGCCGACGGCGGCAACCAGACCGAGGGCTGGCAGTGCTGGCTGCACGGCGGCAGCCACTGCGTGGGCATCGGCTACCGGGTCGCCGGGATGCAGACCCTGGTCAACGCGGTCCGCTCCACCGGCGCCAGCAACGTGATCATGCTCGGCGGGCTGGAATGGTCCAACGACCTGACCGGGTGGCTGTCGCACGAGCCAGTCGATCCCGACCACAACCTGGCCGCCTCCTGGCACTCCTACAACTTCAACGCCTGCAACACGCGGTCGTGCTGGACCAGCCAGATCGCCCCGGTAACCGCCAAGGTCCCGCTCATCGCGGGAGAGATCGGCGAAAACGACTGCGCCCACACCTACATCGGCCCGCTGATGAACTGGCTGAACTCAAAGTCCGCGAGCTACCTGGCCTGGGCCTGGAACACCGACTTCAACTGCGCTTCCGGACCGGGCCTGATAACCAGCTATACGGGCACTCCCACCGCCTACGGCGCGGGATACGAGTCCGACTTGCGGATGCTGGCCCCGCACTCGACGCGCCCGCACCGCTTATCCCACTTGGCGCGCGCCGCGCAGCAACGCCGTGAAAAAAACGCCTCAGCCCATTCCACGAGGCTGGCCTCGGTCATCTCGCCAAGGCCAGCCTCGGCGACGTCAATCCCTCCGTTGCCGCGGCCGAGGACGAGTGCGGCGTCAGCTCGGACCCATCAGCCTTGCGACGGCGCTATGCGCAGACGCAGCCTGCGGAGCCGCCTGGTGATACCCCATCGGGTGACCAGCCACAACGCTTCCCGCACGATGGCCTTGCTCATCTTGCTCGCGCCATGAGTGCGGTCGACGAACGTGATCGGTACCTCGGCTACCATGAGGCCCGCCTGGACCGCCCGCCGGGCCAGGTCGATCTGGAAGGAGTAGCCCACAGATTCGACATTCTCCAGCCCGATCTTCCACAGGGCGCTGGCGCGGTAAGCACGGTATCCGCCGGTTACGTCGCGCAATGAAATGCCTAGCATTATGCGCGCATAAGCGTTCCCTGCGCGGGAGAGTAGCTCGCGTGACTTCGGCCAGTTGAGCGTCTTTCCGCCGGGAATCCACCGTGAGCCGAGAACAACATCGGCGCTAGCGAGCGCGGCGAGCAGCTTCGGCAGGTCCTCGGGCTGATGCGAGCCGTCCGCGTCCATCTCCACGATGGTGTCGTAGCCCTGCTCCAGAGCCGCCTCGAAGCCCGCGACGTACGCGGCTCCAAGACCCGCCTTGGCGGGACGGTGGAGCACATGGATGTGCTGGTCCGCGGCAGCGAGTTCGTCGGCGATCTGCCCGGTCCCGTCGGGGCTGTTGTCATCGACGATGAGCAGGTCCGCGCCGTGAATCGTGAACCGCAGGCGGGCCGTGATAAGACGTATATTCTCCCGCTCGTTATAAGTGGGAATTACCACGGCAACGCGGCCGGCGAATTCGATTGCTTCGGTCATTGTTCCTGCCTTTGCCTAGCTGAGGGTTCGCAAATCGGCACACTGAAGTCTTACCGAGCGATTGGCATGCGGCCATCCCCGCGATTGACCATCTCGCGCTCGTTCGGATCACTATGCAGACCGCGAGCCGATATCATGCGCGAAAGCCCCAGTCCGTGGCCTTGGCGACCGCTTCGAGCCGGCTCCGCGCCCCGAGCTTGGCCAGGATTGACCGGACGTGGGTTCGTACGGTGGCGTAGCTGATCTGCAAGCGCTCGGCCACGGTCCGGTTGTCGGCGCCGTGGGTCATCAGCGCTAGTATTTGCTTCTCCCGGGGTGTCAGGCTTTCCAGTAGCTGCGCGTGCCTCTCACGCTGATGGGAGCCTTCACGGTGCCGGGCCAGTGCCCTCATGATGAGACCAGCCGGTATGACGGTCTCGCCCGCGGCCGCGGCGCGGATCGCCTGAATGATCTCCTCACCTGTCGCGGACTTGATCAGGTACCCGCTGGCGTCTACCTCGATCGCGGCTAGCAACGGCTCATCACCGGCGTCGGCGCTGATAAGAACAACCGCGGTCGACGGTGACCGGGACCGGATGCGCTCGGCCGCGTCGTAGGCGGTGCCGTCGGGGAGGTGGTAGTCAATCACGGCCACGTCTGCCGTGGCCTTCTCAACGGCAGGGATAACCTCCGCGACCGACAACGCGACCCCTGTGATCGTGACCTCCGGGTAGTCCTCGAGCAGGGACGCCAATCCCTCGGCGACCACGGGGTGGTCTTCGACGATCAGCACCCGGATGGGACGGGCGGGTTCATCCAGCGCGCTCATGGCCTGCATCCGGCTCGGTGGAGGACTCGCCGAGAGGAACCCAGAACTCGACGGTGGTGCCGACGCCGGGGCTGCTTTCGATGCGGCACCATCCGCCGGCGAGTTCGGCGCGTTCTCTGATGAGGACCAGGCCGAGGTGGCCGGGGCGGTCTTCGACGTCGGCCGGGTCATAACCCACGCCGTCGTCGACGATCCGGACCAGGCAGCCGTCCTCGATCACAAGGAGCTCAATCGCGACGGTGCTGGCCCGGGCGTGCTTGCGCACGTTCGCCAGGACCTCTAGAACGTTTCGGTATATCAGCAGGGCGGTGCCGTCAGGAGTCCGGGCACTCAGCCTGTCGTCCAGCCGGTAGGCGATCCCGGTGTCAGCGTGCACTTGCTCCAGGTAAAGCCGCAAGGCGGCGCCCAGGTTATCGTCTTCCAGGCCAGATGGCCTGAGGTCGAAAATGAGCTGGCGCAGGTGGCTGGATGACAGGGTGATGGCCTCCTGGAGCTTGTCCAGGATCCGTCGTGCCGCTTCGTCCCGGAGTCGGAGCCGGAGCTGCTGCAGCCGAAGGTTGGCCGCACTCATCAGCTGGATGGCGTCATCATGGATGTCGGCGGCGATTCGAACGCGTTCTTCCTCCCTCGCCCGGATGAGCTGACGAAGCAAGGCCTGGCGATCCCGGCTTTCCGACATCAGCATTTCCATGCCTCGCCTCAGGACGAACTGAGCTCGCTGTGCCTCCGTGAGGTCTCTGATGCTGACTATCACTGCCGTGACGTGCTTAATCTTTACCGGCATGACGGCGACGAGCGCTGGGAACCGGCTGGAGTCGCTACGGCTGCCCACGAGTTCGAGGTAGCGGCCGGCCTGGCCCTGGTGTCCGGACCGCCCGCTGGGGAAGGCCAGCAGCTGATCGGGGAACAGGGCCTGGATAAGCATGCCGCTCATCTTGCGCTCGTCGAAGCCGAACAAGAACGCGGCCTGGGCGTTGGCCTGGATAATCCGGCCCTGTGAATCCGCGATCACCATGGCGTCCGGGAACGCCTCGGGTAGCTCCGCAAGCCAGCTTTTCATGTATCCCTCGCGGCGTTACGGTCGGTAACATATGCGGCGCGCCACGGATGCCTGCGCAGCCCGTCAACTCCGCTGAGGGAACCGGACAGACGAGCTCCCGCAGGGTCCTCGGGTGCGGCAATGACTGTTCTGATCACGCTCACGGCTAGGCATGCTCTCTGAAAACGGCCGACGCACGCGGGTCCTCCCCGGTGAAACCTGTCGCGTTGGCAGGTGCTCGGCCTGGGTATGCCGCCAGTGGCGGCATCACCGCCGCTAGCGGAGCGGTCAGCGTGTCGTAGTGGCGGCCGATCCGGGCACCGGCGGCCACGGCCGCGGCGGCGTCGCTCACCGCCGCCCAGAACGCCCAGTCCACCCGGCGCAGCCGACGGGCGGTCGCCAGGGCCTCGCGGCGCGCCAGGGACGCTGCCGCCAGAATCTGGTACCGTTCCTGCTCCGTCGTGGTCCGGACCAACCGAGCCCAGGCCGTGGCGCGGTCCGAGGGACATGCCTGCTTCCATGCGTCCGTCACCTGGTCCACCTCGTCTGCCGTGAGGTCGGCAATGCCGGTTATGAGAGCCAGCACGCGCTGGCCATCCTGGCCGAACAACGGGTTCATGAGGAGTCCTCCAGATAGGGAAGTCCGGCGGGGATCGGGATCATTTCCTGTCCTCCAGCGGGCCGCGGCTATGGGTTATGAGCCATAGCCGCGGCTATGGGTTATGAGCCCGTACCGGACTGGCTGGCGGACGGCCGGCCGGCCGAGGGCTGGGGCGACGGCTTGCCAGCCGAGGGCTGGGGCGACGGCTTGCCAGCCGAGGGCTGGGGCGACGGCGTGCCGCCCAGGCTGGGGGGCAGGACGTAGGGAGGCTGCGACGGGACGGTGACTGGCTGGCTGGGCGCGGTCACCGAGACTTTCGCGGTGGCCGTGCCGCCGCTTTCCTGGCCGACCATGGTGAAGTACAGCGCGGGCCCGGTCCCGTTCGGGATGACGTAGTTCCCGGCTGCCGCGGCGTTGCCATGGCTGTCGACGCGGAATGCGCTGACCAGCTGCCCGCTGTTGCCCTGGCCGCGGCCGAGGTAGACCTCGACCACCTCGTTGGCGGCGAAGCCGCTGGCGTAGAACGAGATGGTGGTCCCGGGCAGGGCGCCGTAGGTGCTCGCCTGGGCGGAGGGGTTGTAAGACAGGATATCGAAGCCCGAGTCCACCGCGGCGCGGCTCTCCTCGCCGACCGCCGTCAGGGTCTGGCTGCCCTTGAGCCCGAAGGGAACCACGAAGCTCACCGACAGGCCGCCGACGGAAGTGGCGGTGGCGGTCAGCGCCGGCGTGCCGCTGGCGGCGTTGAGGTAGAGGAGCACCTGCTCGCCGGGCGCGAACCCGCTGCCGGTCAGCGTCACCGAGTGGCCGGGCTGGACGGCGTAGGGGTGCGGCGTCAGCACCGGGTACAGGCCCAGCATCTGGTAGGGCGCGGTGGCCGTGGTCTTGGTCTTCTCGCCGACCAGGACCAGGGTGGTGGGGCCGGTCGGGGCGACGCCGACCGGGACGCTGGCCATGCCGACAGAGCCCGAGCCGTCGGCGGTCAGGGTGGCCGCCGGGGTGCCGGCGACGCGGCCCCAGAAGACATCGATCTTCTCGCCGGGGCCGAACCCGCTCGCGGAGACGGTCGCCGTGTCGCCGGGTTTGCCGGCCGACTTCCCGTCGATGACGACACGCCCGACCCCGATCGGGGCCACGATCTGGGCAGTGGCCGTCTTAGCTCCTCCGGCTTCTTGGGCCACCACGTTCACGGTGGTGCCGGTCAGGGAGGCTGGCATGGTGAACCCGGTGTTGAGCGTGCCGTACTTCGACGTCATGCCGCGAGCAACCAGGGTGCCCGTGCTCGAGTGCAGTGGCCGCAGCCAGACGGCGACGGACGCGCTCGCCTCGAAACCGCTGCCCTCAATGCTGACCATACCGCCGGGTGCCACCAGGCCGGGGTTGACCAGGATGACTGGCCCCCCGTCGGCCGACACCGCCTGGCCGCCGAGCGTGACTGTCGGCGTCGGGGTCGCCCGGGACGATGGCACGAACGTCGGGGTGGGGGTTGCTGAGCTCTGGCTGGAAACGTTCGTGGCCTTGCCGCCGCCGTGAGTGACTGCCTTGCCGACCTGCCAGACGATCACGACCGCGACCGCTACCGCGACCAACTGCTTCCAGCCGATCTTCCGCCGCTTCTTGCCAGGCGAGCCGTCGGCGACGGGCTTTTCTTCAGTCCGGCTTTCCATCATATTGCCTTTCTCACCTATTTCTGGACTTTATAAATCGCGAGGTGCACGTTGCCGCGGCTGGCTTGCCATACTTCGATCGAGTGATTGTCCAGGGCGTCGAGTATGTAGTTCTCCTGGCCGCCGGTGTTGTTTCCGATCATTGCCTGCTTCATGCCGTTGGAGAGCACGATGTAGTCGATGTCCTGCCAGTCCGCGTGGAATATCTTGTTCCGTATGGTGGGGTCGCCGGCGGCATTCCAGTGAGACCATGCGTACGGGTACACGGGGTCCTGGTCGTGCAGCATCACCCACAAGTCGTCATCCATGATGATCTTGTCGTCGACCGGGATGTGCTGGCGTATCCAGGCGAGCTGTTCCTCCTGCAGGTAGGTCTGCGGCAGGTAGTACACGTCGGCCAGCTGCAGCTGGCCCTTCTGGCCGTGGGTGACGAGATATCCGCCGGCCGGCAGCAGCAGCAGCGCCGCCAGGCCCGCGCAGACCGCCGGCACGAAGATACGGGCGGCCGGCGCGCGGAACCTCTTGTGTACCCGGTCCGCCACCAGGGCGATGCACAGCGCGTACAGCGGGATCAGCGGTATCACGTAGAAGTCGAGGATCACGCTGCCCCGGACCAGGTAGAAGGCGATTTCGAAGGCCAGGGTTCCGGCCACCAGGAAGCCCAGGTTCCGTTCCTTGTCACGCAACCCCAGGTACAGGCTGACCAGCATGGCTGCCGTCCCGCCCGCCAGCAGGAACGGATCCTTGGGCAGCCATGCGGTGTAGAGGAAGCTGCCGTGCGAGAACAGGGTTCCCTGGTTGCGGTGGACCTGGTCCCAGAGCTCGTAAAGTAGTGACACGTGCTCGGTCTGCGGCTGATTGAGGTTGAAATCCAGCCCGGTCGGGAACAGCTCACCCTTGAGCGTGGCGAACAGGAAGTAGAACGCGACCGGAGCGGTCGCCGCGACCAGCCAGAGCATCATCGCGAAGCGGCGGTCGGGATCTCCCTTGGTCCGGCGGGCCAGGAGGTAGAAGATGGTGGGCGCGAAGAATATCGCGTTCTCCTTGCAGACCACCGAGATCCCGAAAGCCAGCCCCGACCACGTCGCGGTGAATACCCGGGTCTCCCGGCGCAGCAGGAGGTATATGCTCAGCAGCACCCAGAAGACCATGATGTTGTCCAGCAGGACCTCGCGCTCGTAATAGATGGCGAGCGGCGAGAAATTGAAGAAGAAGGTGGCGATCACCGGGGCGAGCAGCCCGCCGGACAGCTTGCGGGCGATCTCGAACAGGAAGAACGCGCTGGCCAGATGCAGCAGCAGCACCAGCACCCGGCCGGTGTTGAGCGCGTTGCCGAACGCCTCGAACTGATCCGGCAGCACGGAAACCCAGCCGGCGATCATGAGCCAGCCGGCCGGGGCGTGGTCGTAGATGTAAGTGACGGGAGCCAGCCCGCCCAGGCGGATCACCGCCCACGCCCGCTCCATGTAGGTGCCCTCGTCCGTGCTGTACAGCGGGTACTCGAAGAGGTGATAGCCGAGCGTGATCAGGCCGCTGAGCACCGCGAATACCAGGGCCGCGATGCCGCGGCGGCCTAGTGCACCCTGCTGCGCCGGGCCTGCGGCCTGCTCCGGTGATGTGCTGGCGGCGCCCGGCCGGGCCGCCACGAGCCTCCCGGGCGGGAGATAACGGACACCATCCGCGGAGTCCCGGATGGGCGCTGGTTCATGCGGCACGGCTGGTCACCTCATCCGGTTCACGGGTCGCGCCGGAAAGGGCTTCGCGGTGAGCACCCACGTGCTGGGTTTTCTCCCAGTTGCTGATGCCCCGCATCTGGCGTGCCGCCGCGCGCAGCGCCGCGTAGCCGAGGACGAGCTGGTAGGGAAACCACGCGACCGCCATCCGGATCACCGCCCCGGGCGAGGCCTGCAGGCCATGCGCGCCGGTGAACTCATACAGGCCGATCA
>Ga0116216_10002633_pt1 | contig 11867 bp, 7 predicted proteins | sample Sb_taG_11_FD_89696 | JGI IMG/M metagenome (GOLD analysis project Ga0116216, IMG submission 89696) | Peat soil microbial communities from Weissenstadt, Germany - Sb_50d_3_AS metaG | ecosystem: Environmental > Terrestrial > Soil > Wetlands > Peat | place: Germany: Weissenstadt | collected 2010-09-21
AACACCGGAAGACGCCCGACGGCAGACTTGAGCCGAGCGATCGCCTCCCATTGTGCCTCGCCGTCGTAGAGCTGTGCGGCCGTTCGGGCGTGCAGAGCAACGGCGGCACAGCCTTCGTCGGAAGCAATTCGGCCGGCCTCCAGATAGGTCTGATAACGGTCGTCTACCCCAATTCGAAATTTCAGGGTCACGGGTACCGGGCCCGCATGCCGCACGGCGGCTCGCACGATCGCCCGCAACAGGTTGGGCTTTAGTGGGATCGCAGCCCCACCACCACGCCGAGTCACCTTCGGTACGGGACAGCCGAAGTTCATGTCGATGTGATCCACGCGACTCTCGCCGGCAAGAAAGGCCACGGCCTCGCCCACGTAACGGGGATCCACTCCGTAGAGTTGGAGGCTCCTGGGCTTCTCTTCAGGAGCAAAGCCCGCGAGCCGCAGCGTCTTGGCATTGCCTTCCACCAGGGCTCGGGCGGTGATCATTTCACTTACATAGAGGCCTGCCCCAAAGTGTCGGCAAAGCGTACGGAAGGGTGCGTTGGTGATGCCTGCCATGGGTGCCAGCACCACCGGCGGCCACACACGCAGAGGCCCGATGGAAACCGGGGCGAACTCGCCCGGGCGCGCTTCGGGGACGTCGCGGTTCACCGCGCTTCGGTAGCGAGGATCCATGCCATAGTAGGTAGCTCAGCGGCGCGGAGGACGACGACGAATGGGGATTCTGCACGGAGCTTGGCCCCGCGTGTTCCCGCGCTTCACCACGCGGGGCGCCGTGGCCACGTCCCCGCCCAGGCAGGGAGAGGGCGCCCCGCCGTTCGGCACCCCGCCGACGATCCACGTCCTCGGCGGGTACTGGGACCTCCCCGGAGTCATCCGATGAAGCCTCCGTACTTCGACGCCTCGCTCTCCGTCGAGAAGCGCGTCGAAGACCTTCTCTCGCGCATGACCCTCGATGAGAAACTCGCCCAGCTGGGTTGTGTCTGGTCGACCCAACTGCTTCACGAGGGCCGGTTCCAGCGCAGCGCCGCATGCGAGAAGCTCGCCCATGGAATCGGACAGGTGACGCGCATCGGCGGCGCAACCCTGCTCTCACCCCGGGAGAGCGCGGCCTTCGCGAACGAAATTCAGCGCTTTCTCATGGAAGAGACGCGCCTCGGAGTCCCGGCAATCATCCATGAGGAGAGCTGTGCGGGCTATCTGGGCCGCGACGCCACCTGCTTTCCGCAAGCCATCGGCCTGGCCGCCACGTTCGATCCCGGGCTGGTGGGCGAGATCGGCGACGGAATCCGTCTGCAGATGCGCTCCGTCGGTGCGCATCAGGCTCTCGCCCCAGTGCTTGATGTCGCTCGCGACCCCCGGTGGGGTCGTACCGAAGAGACTTTCGGGGAGGATCCGTATCTCATCTCCCAGATGGGCATCGCGTATGTGCGCGGTGTCCAGGGAGAGCGCCTCGCCGAGGGGATCCTCTGCACGGGCAAGCACTTCGTGGGCTACGGGGCCTCCGAAGGCGGGATGAACTGGGCGCCAGCCCATCTGGGCTCTCGCGAACTGCGCGAGGTGTACGTAACGCCCTTCGAGGCCGTGATCTGCGAGGCCGGCCTGGGCTCGATCATGAATGGCTACCATGAGCTCGACGGCGTGCCCTGCGGCGCTTCGCGGGCGCTTCTCACGGATCTCCTACGGGACGAGCTCGGCTTCGATGGTGTTGTGGTGGCCGACTACTTCACGGTCGACTGCCTGCGTGGTTACCATCACATCGCTGGCGACAAGGGCGAGGCAGCGCTTCGGGCCCTTCATGCGGGAATCGACGTCGAGCTGCCGCAACTGGACTGCTACGGGGCGCCGCTGCGGGAGGCGCTCGAGAGCGGCCGGGCGCCGATCGCGCTCGTCGACGGGGCGCTACGGCGCCTTTTGCGGACCAAGTTCCTGCTCGGTCTCTTCGAGCAGCCATCGGTGGACGCAGTCGCAGCGCCCAGCGTTTTTGACACACCCCCGCAACGCGCCCTTGCGCGGCGCGCCGCCGCGGAGTCGATCGTTCTGCTCAAGAACGAGGGAAATCTCCTGCCGCTCGCGAAGAACCTGGGTTCGATCGCCGTACTGGGACCGAGCGCCGACCAGATCCGCCTTCTCCAAGGGGACTATCACTATCCCACGCACCTTGAGATGGTGTTCGGGCGGATCGAGTCCGAAGCACCGAGGCCTGTGACCGAAGAGGGCGAACCGAGATCGAGCATCGACCTGGGCGAGTGCTTCCCGCCGATGGTGAGCGTCCTCGAGGGCGTGCGTCGCAGTGTCTCCCGCGAGACCGAGGTGATGTTCGCGCGGGGTTGCGAGGTCCTGGGATCCTCGACGGAGGGCTTCGCACAGGCCGTTGCGCTCGCGGAGCGGGCGGAGGTCACGATCCTCGTCGTGGGGGGACGTTCGGGGCTGGTCGACGGCTGCACGAGTGGTGAATCCATCGACCGGGCGGAGCTTGGACTGCCCGGCGCGCAGCAGGTGCTTGTGGAGGCTGTGGTTCGGACGGGACGGCCGATCGTCGTCGTCCTGATCGATGGTCGACCCCTCGCCGTGCCTTGGATCGCAGAGCACGTGGGGGCGCTGGTCCACGCTTGGCTCCCGGGTGAGGAAGGCGGAAGCGCCGTCGCGGACGTGCTCTTCGGCGATGTGAATCCCTCGGGCCGACTTCCGATCTCCATGCCGCGCGGCGTTGGGCAGCTTCCGGTGTACTACGGTCACAAGCCGTCGGGAGGGCGCTCGCACTGGAAGGGGAGCTACGCCGACTCAAAAGCAACCCCGCTCTTCTCCTTCGGCCACGGGCTCTCCTACACACACTTCGAATACGCACACCTCCTGATCGAGCCCCGACGCGTACCGGCCGGAGGTATCGTGGCCATCTGTGCAGAGATCACGAACGCGGGCAGGTGTCTCGGCGAGGAGGTCGTCCAGCTCTACGTCCATGACCCCGTGGCAAGCGTCACTCGCCCCGTGAAGGAGCTTCGCGGCTTTGTGCGGATCGCGCTCCGGGCGGGTGAGACCAAGCGCCTCCGTTTCGAGTTGGCGGTCGAGCAGCTTGCATTTCGTGGACTCGAAGAGGGATGGATTGTCGAGCCAGGAACGATCGAGGTGATGGTGGGGAGTGCTTCGGACGACGTGCGACTTTCTGGTGCGTTCGAGATTACGGGGCCCAGCGTGCGGCTCGAACGTCGCGGCCGGTTCACGACGCCTGTTCGCGTGGAGGGAGTTCCGTGACGCGCCGCTTTGTGCCGGGACTTGTGCCGCCGGATCCGCGGCCGGAGCGCGCGCTTTGGTTTGTCTTTCGGGGGCGCGAGCTGCTCGTGAGCGACGATCTTGCTCTCGAGCCCGCGGCTCACCCCGAGGCGCTCGGCCTCGACACACTCCGTTTGCAGTATCTAGGACAGCTTGGCGAGCAGCATTGCTTTTCAGCCGAGGTGGCCGCGGATCACGCGGCACCGCCGGGAATGACGTTCCGCGATCTGCGGCTCTTGTTTGGTCGCCTCGACGAAACCCTTCATGCGCTGGCGGGACGCGCGGTACAGATCGTGGAATGGGATCGTACCCACCTATTTTGTGGCGCGTGCGGCGAAGGGACGCAGCCGCGCAAGACCGAACGATCGCGTGTGTGCCCGCGCTGCGGTCTTACCTGCTTCCCACGGCTCGCGCCCGCGGTGATCGTAGCCGTCGAGCGAGACCAGGAGATCTTGCTTGCACGCTCTCCGCATTTCCCGCCCGGCTTCTACAGCGTGCCGGCAGGTTTTGTCGAACCCGGCGAGAGCTTGGAAGAGACCGTGGCCCGTGAGATTCATGAAGAGACCGGGATCGACGTCAAGGACGTGCGGTATTTCGCGAGCCAGCCCTGGCCATTTCCGCACTCTCTCATGCTGGGCTTTACCGCGCGCTACGCCGGCGGTGAGCTCCGAATCGATACCTCGGAGATCGAGGACGCAGCCTTCTTTCGCTACGACTCCATGCCGCAGTTTTTCCGCGGCCGAATCAGCATCTCAGGTTGGCTGATCGAGCATTTCTTGGAGAAGCACGGCGCAGGGTAGGGCCCCGATCTCAAAGGCACTCGCAGGTGGCTCTTACCAAGGTATTTGCGCGCGGGCCGATCAGATAGCGTCCGAATTGCATTTGATTCATCACGTACGCGAAGCCGAGTTTGGCGGTGGGAGCGGCGAAGGCCAAGGATCCACCCGCACCGGAGTGACCGAAGACGCCTGCGTTTGGGCCGGGGCAGTCTCCGTGGATCTCCATCCCTCGTGCCATCGCAGTCCTCATTGTGGGAGGGTTGGGCACGCACACGCTACCAGGCAAGCGCGGCCTGGGACGCTGCTGCTACTGTTCACGATTCGTTTTGTGGGGAGAGGGGTTGACGAATCCCATTGTCAAGGAGGAGTTGGAACTCCTCGCGGCGACCCGCGCCCGCTTGGCGGAGCCGCAGGCGGACGTTCCCGCGGCCGAGGTTGCGCTGGTGCGCGACCTCTCCCGCTTGCGCGAGATCATGCTCGAACCCATGAAGGCCGAGGATGCCCCAGCGCTCCACCAGCAGTGGGACCAAGGCAATGCGCTGCTGCGCCAGCTTCGGGCTTCTCGAAACGCACCCAAGGTCGACCCCTCCTCGCCCTACTTCGCCCACTTACGCTTGCGCGATAGCGCCGGGGAGCGTGATCTCTTCCTCGGCAGGGCCACGCGCATCGAGGGGAGCCTCCGAATCGTCGACTGGAGGAACGCGCCCGTCTCGAAGATCTTCTATCGCTACGGGCAGGGAGACGAGTACGAGGAGGTGATGGCCGGGCGCCGACGTGCGGGTATCGTGGTGACACGCCGCACAGTCGCCATCCGCGCCGGAGTGCTCGAACGGATCGAAGCGCCCGAGGGGGTGTTCACGCGCGAGGCTGGAGCCCCGGGAGCTTGGCGCGAGACCGCGCGAGAGCGGCTGCGGTTGCACGGCGGCGAGGGCGCGGCGCTCCGCGCCTTCGGACCCGGCGAGGGCGCAGCGCGGCGCCTCGGGACAGACCTCGACGGCCGGCGCCGTCGTGCGGACAAGCGGCTTCCCGAGCTGGCAGGCCTGCTCGATCCCGAGCAGTTCGCGCTCATTACCCGCCCCTCGTCAGGCTTCGTGGTGATCCGCGGGAGTGCGGGCTCCGGGAAGACCACGGTGGCACTGCATCGCATCGCTTATCTCGCGTACGACGATCCGAGCGTGGATTCGGACCGGACTCTGTTCGTGGTGTTTTCGCCAGCCCTTCGGAGCTACGTCTCCCACGTGCTGCCTGCCCTCGGTGTGGGGAGCGCGCGCATTGCAACCTTTGCGGAATGGGCCGCGGAGCAGCGGCGGCGCCTGTTCCCGCAGCTTCCGCGGGATCAACGGGCCAGCGCTCCCGCCGTGGTGGAGCGCCTCAAGCTCCATCCCGCGCTCCTCTTCGCGCTGGAAGAGCAGGTGCGTCGTCACCCCGGCCCGCAAACGCCGGCCCAGGCCTTCGACGACTGGGCAAGCGTGCTCTGCCAGGCTCCGATGCTCGAGGAGGCCGTGGCCCGCGTAGCGCCGGGCGCTTTTACTGCGGACGAAGTGCGCCGCGCGGCCGACTGGAACCGCGCCCGGCACGAGGAGCTCACGGCGTGGCTCGAGGGCGATAGCGAGATGCAAGCCGAGCTCGACCCTGAAGACGACGCGTTGCTGTTGCGCGCGTGGCAGCTGCGGGTGGGCCCGCTGCTTGGGCGCGGGAGCGCGCCGCTGCGCTACCGGCACGTCGCAATCGACGAGGTCCAGGATTTCTCACCGGTCGAAGTACGCGTGCTGATCGATTGTCTCGACGAGCGGCGGAGCCTCACGCTCGCGGGAGACACCCAGCAGCACGTCATGCAGGCGGCGGGCTTCACGTCGTGGCCCGAGTTCTTGGCGCACCTCGGCCTCGAAGGCACCTCCATCGACACCCTGCGCGTGTCCTACCGCTCTTCGCACGAGATCACGAGTTTTTCACGTGAGGTGCTCGGCGACCTCGCCGAGGAGAGTGAGCCACCGCTCAGTGTACGCTCGGGCCCTCCGGTCGAGTGCCTTCAGTTCACCGACCCGGGTGCCTGTGTCGCGTCCCTCGCGGACGCCCTGCGAGCCCTCGCGCGCGAGGAGCCCCTGGCCTCCGTAGCCGTCCTGACTCCCAATGAGGCGGCGAGCGAGACCTACCACCGTGGTCTCGTCGAGACGGAGCTGCCGAACCTGCGCCGCGTCTCCCACCAAGACTTCACCTTTGCCCCTGGAGTCGAGGTCACCGAAATCGCGCAAGCCAAGGGTCTCGAGTTCGACTACGTGATCTTGGTCGATGTGGGAGCGGTCCAGTTTCCCGACCAGCCCGCTTTGCGGCGGCTTCTCCATGTGGGAGCCACGCGAGCCGTGCACCAGCTCTGGGTCACCTGCGTGGGCGAACCTTCACCGATCGTACAAGCAGCGCTCTCCAAAAGCGCACGTGTGGGTTGAGCGGCGACTTCGTACGGGCCGCCATCGCGGAATTGAGAAAACCTCGTCCCGCTTCAGGCTGAGACCGGTGGGCGCGACTGCGCCCAGGGCGCGGCTTGCTCGAGCTGCGAGGCCACACGCAGCAGGAGATCCTCCCGGCCCGTCGCTGCCACGAGCTGCACACCGACGGGCAGCCCGCCTTGGGTCCAGTGGAGAGGCAGTGACACCGCGGGCTGTCCGCTCATATTGAACGAGGATGTGAACGCGCCAAACGGCGCGGCCCGCAGGAAGCCCTTGAGCGGCACGTCCAGAGGCGACGTCATCTCGCCAAGCAGAGGCGGCGGCTCCGCAGTGGTCGGCGTGAGAAGGAGATCGAAGCCGAGGCTCCACCACGCGGCGACCCGACGTCCGAAGGCGTGCACGGCCTCAACGGCTTCGAGATAGCGCGTGCTGGACCAGCTCCGTGCCAGCTCTGCGAGCGCCCAGGTGAGGGGTTCGACGCTGTCCTGCTGCACCGGTCGCCCCACTTTGGCGCCCCACGCATCCAGGGCGCGTGCGACCGAGGTGGAGACCACAGTCACATACGCATTCACGGCGCCAGGCTCGTCCAGCGCCAGCGGATACGACTCCTCGATCGTGTGACCCAATCCCTCGAGGAGGTGTGCGGTGCGCCGAGCTGCGGCTGTGCAGTCGGCGTCGACAGCGATGGCTCGGGGCCCTCGGGTCATGAGCCCAATGCGCAGTCGTCCCGGCGGGGCGCCTACCTCGCTTGCGTAAGGCCGCACAGGGGGCGTTGCCGCGTAGGGGTCGCCGGGCATCGGCCCCTGCACTACATCCAAAACGGCCGCCGTGTCGCGCACCGTGCGCGACACGGCGAGCTCGACGGAGAAGCCACCCCAGCGCTCGCCAAGGCTTGGGCCAAACGAGCAACGCCCGCGCGTGGTCTTGAGCCCCACCAGTCCGCAATGCGCGGCGGGAATGCGGATTGATCCGCCACCGTCACTTGCGTGTGCAGCCGGGACCATGCCGGAGGCGACGGCGGCGGCGGCCCCGCCGCTCGAGCCCCCGGCGCTGCGTGAAAGGTCCCACGGATTCTTGGTCGCGCCGTACGCCGCGGGCTCCGTCGTCGGAAGGAGTCCAAGCTCGGGCGTGTTGGTTCGCCCGAGAAACACCGCTCCCGCTGCACGCAGCTTGGCGGCGAAGTAGCTGTCGTCCGTCTCCCTCCATGCCGCATCGCGCAGAAATCGCATGCCGGCGTGGTAGGGATCGCCCGCAGTTTGGCCCCCCAAGTCCTTCATCAAAAAGGGAACGCCGCGGAGTGGGCCGTGCGGAAGGTTGGGCGCGCTGGCTTGCGCGCGCGCCTTCTCGAAGGAGGTATGGATTACCGCGTTGAGCTCGCTGTTCGCCTTCTCGACTCGAGCAATCGCGGCGTCCACGAGTTCACGTGGCGTCGCCTCGCCCTTACGAACAAGCTCCGCGTGCCCTACCGCATCGACGGCCGCAAGGTTGCTCGGGCTTTGTTGCGACATGGCGTCCTCCGGCGAGGTCGCCCGCCCGAGGGCAGGCGCCGCTCCTCGCGTCTATCAGATTGTGCGGCACAGGGGAAGCGGGACGCTCGCGCGGGCTAGCGCTCCGGATCGTACCCGAGATTCGGGGTGAGCCAGCGCTCTGCCTCCCCTACGCGGATTCCCTTTCGGCGCGCGTACTGCTCCACCTGGTCGCGGCCGATCCGGCCGACCGTGAAGTAGCGTGCCTGCGGGTGCGCGAGATAGATCCCTGAAACGCTGGCCGCGGGGAGCATCGCGAAATGCTCCGTCAGCTCCATCCCGATCTCCTCGGCCTCGAGCAAGGCAAAGAGCTTCCGCTTCTCGCTGTGGTCGGGGCAGGCCGGATAGCCGAAGGCGGGCCGAATGCCACGATACTTCTCTTCAATCAGTTCCTCATTCGTGAGCCGTTCTTCTTGTCCGTAGCCCCACTCCCGTCGCGCCCGAGCGTGCAGCCACTCGGCAAACGCCTCGGCCAAGCGATCCGCCAGGGCCTTCACGAGGATCGCGTTGTAGTCGTCGAGGGAAGCCTCGAAACGCTGCGCCAGCTCCGCGGCGCCGAGTCCCGCCGTGACGGCGAAGGCTCCAAGGTGGTCGGCGAGTCCCAAGCCCGCGGGGGCGATCCAATCGGCGAGCGAGCGGTTGGGCTTTCCAGGCTCAAAGGCCTGCTGCGCACGCAGCATGCAGAAGCGCATGAGTTCGCGTTCACGCGACTCATCGGTGTACAGGACGATGTCGTCTCCGTCGCTCGCTGCAGGCCAGAAGCCAAAGACGCCGCGCGCTCGAAGAAGCTTTTCGTCGCAGATCCGCTGGAGGAGTTCCCGGGCCTGATCATAGAGTTCGCGCGCTGCCGCTCCATGCGCGGGATGGTCGAGGATCTTCGGGAAGCGCCCCTTCAGCTCCCACGCTGAGAAGAAGAATGTCCAATCGATATACGGCACCAGGGACTCGAGGGGGACGTCGTCGAGCAGCCGACGACCCGTAAACGAGGGTTGCGGGAGATCCTCCACCCGCCACTCGATCTTGGTCCGGTTCGAGAGCGCCTCGCGATAGGGCAGAAGCTTGTGCTCTTTGCGAAGGCCGTAGATCCCCCGCAAGCGCTCTTGCTCCTCGCCATTCCTGCGATCGAGCTCCGCGCGCTGCTTCGGATCGAGCAGACCCGAGACCACACCCACAGCGCGCGAGGCATCGAGAACATGCACAGTGGTTTGTCCGTATTCAGGAGCGATTTTTACGGCAGTGTGCTGTTTGCTGGTCGTGGCACCACCGATGAGCAGCGGCTGGCGCAGCCCGCGGCGCTCCATCTCCTTCGCAACATGCACCATCTCGTCGAGCGAGGGGGTGATGAGCCCCGAGAGGCCGACTAAATCGGCGCCCTCGTCGAGTACGGTCTGCAGAATGCGATCGCATGGCACCATGACGCCGAGATCGATCACCTCGTAGTTGTTGCAACCCAAGACAACGCCGACAATGTTCTTCCCGATGTCGTGGACGTCGCCCTTTACGGTTGCCATGACAATCTTGGCCTGCGCGCGGACCGCCGAGCCGGAGGCTCGTTTCTCCTCTTCCATGAAGGGTGTCAGGTAGGCGACGGCCCGTTTCATCGCGCGGGCGCTCTTCACGACCTGAGGCAGAAACATCTTTCCGGCCCCGAAGAGATCCCCCACGATTCGCATCCCGTTCATCAACGGGCCCTCGATGATGTCGAGCGGTTTTGTGTACTTGTGCCGGGCCTCCTCGACATCCTGTTCAATGAAGTCGACGACGCCGTGCACAAGGGCGTGGGAGAGGCGTTCCTCGATGGGCGCTTCGCGCCAGGTGAGGTCGAGTTCTTTTTTCTTGCCTTTGCCACGCACGCGCTCGGCAAACTCGACGAGGAGCTCGGTCGCATCCGGGCGGCGATTAAAGATCACGTCTTCGACGCGCTCGAGGAGGTCCTTCGGAATGTCCTCGTACACGGCAAGTTGGCCTGCGTTCACGATGCCCATGTCCATGCCGGCGCGAATGGCGTGATAGAGGAATGCGGAGTGCATCGCCTCGCGGACGATCTCGTTCCCGCGAAAGGAGAAGGAGAGGTTGGAGACACCACCCGAGATGCGCGCGCCGGGACAGGTCTCTTTGATGAGGCGCGTGGCTTCGATGTAGTTCTTGGCAAACTCGTTGTGCTCCTCGATCCCCGTGGCGATCGCAAGGATGTTCGGATCGAAGATCACGTCATTCGGACCGAAGCCCAGTCGTTCGACGAGCAGCGAGAAAGCGCGCTGACAGATCGATACCTTGCGCTCGACGGATTCGGCCTGCCCCTGCTCGTCGAACGCCATCACGACGACCCCCGCACCGTAGCGCTGCGCCAGGTACGCCTTGCGAAGAAAGTCCTCCTCTCCTTCCTTCAGGCTAATCGAATTAACGATGGGCTTGCCTTGCACGCACTTTAGGCCTGCCTCGATCACCGACCACTTCGAGCTATCGATCACGAAGGGAACCCGAGCGACCTCGGGCTCCGTGGCGAGAAGGTTGAGGAAGGTGGTCATGGCCAGCTCGGAATCGAGCATGCCTTCGTCCATATTCACATCGAGCAGATTGGCGCCGCTGCGGACCTGGTCGAGGGCAACCTCCACAGCCGTCGCGTAGTCGCCGGCTTTCACGAGTTTGGCGAAGCGCGCGGAGCCAGTCACATTGGTCCGCTCGCCAATCATCACAAAGTTGGTGTCGGGCCGAATCGTGAAGGTCTCAAGACCACTAAAGCGCGCAAAGCGCCGCTCCGGTTCGGGCGGCACCCTCGGTGCGACGCCCTCCACCGCCCGCCCGATCCTCGCGACGTGCTCGGGTGTGGTCCCGCAGCAACCGCCCACGAGATTCAGAAGCCCACTCTCGGCGAACTCTCGCAGCAGCGTCGCCGTGGTTGCCGCCAGCTCGTCATACTCCCCGAACGCGTTGGGGAGCCCGGCGTTCGGATAGCAGGAGACGAGAACCGGAGCGATCGCGGCGAGATCCTCGAGATAGGGACGCATCTCGCTGGCTCCGAGAGCGCAGTTGATCCCCACACTCCAGGGTTTGGCGTGTGCGACCGAGGTCCAGAACGCATCGATCGTCTGGCCCGAAAGCGTCCGGCCGCTGCGGTCGGTAATCGTGACTGAGAGCATGAGCGGCAAGCGCGTGGCCTTGGCTTCGAACACCTCTTCGATCGCAAAGATCGCAGCCTTTGCGTTCAGCGTGTCGAAGATGGTCTCGACGAGGAGGAGATCCACGCCGCCGTCGATCAGCCCCCGCGTTTGCGCTGCGTAGGCCGCACGCAGCTCATCGAACGTAATGCTGCGCAGCGCGGGGTCATTCACGTCAGGGGAGATCGAGAGCGTGCGATTGGTGGGGCCGATCGCGCCCGCCACGAAGCGCGGGCGGTCCTTGGTGCGCGCAGTGGCGGCGTCCGCCGCGCGACGGGCGAGCTGCGCGGCTTCGAGATTCAGTTCGTAAGCCACGCTCTCGAGACCGTAGTCGCTCTGAGACACGGCGTTCGCGCTGAACGTGTTGGTTTCGATGAGGTCTGCGCCGGCGTCGAGATATTGACGATGGATCTCCTCGATGACGTCGGGTCGTGTGAGGACCAGGAGCTCGTTATTCCCGCGCAAGTCCTTCGGGTGGCTTCGGAAGCGCGGCCCGCGATAGTCGTCTTCGGACAGGCGATAGCGCTGGATCATCGTGCCCATCGCGCCGTCGAGGACGACGATGCGCTGGCGCGCGATCTCCGCGAGCTGGGTGTGCCGAGTCTCGCTGCTCATCGGCTCCCGTTCCCCCTATCTCTATCGGCCCCTCGAAGGCACTCCATCAGCTTATCTCAATGCTAAGATGAATCAATCC
>Ga0116216_10002634_pt1 | contig 11862 bp, 11 predicted proteins | sample Sb_taG_11_FD_89696 | JGI IMG/M metagenome (GOLD analysis project Ga0116216, IMG submission 89696) | Peat soil microbial communities from Weissenstadt, Germany - Sb_50d_3_AS metaG | ecosystem: Environmental > Terrestrial > Soil > Wetlands > Peat | place: Germany: Weissenstadt | collected 2010-09-21
CGCAGCGCATCTCCGGTAGCCGTCTGAGCGCCTCGTCGCCGAGGAAAACGACAAGTACGTGAGAAGAAAGCCGACGACAGACCGATGAGAACCCGGCAGATCCGCAGCTCAGCAGCACCTGAAGCGACATCCGTGGTGAGAACCTACACTATGTAGGTTCTCGTCGAGGGCGTCCTATTCGCAGAAAAGATGTCCTTGACTTGTCCTTTGGGAAATTCCGGTGAGAAGGCAGCAGCAGCGCGCACGGTGGCGTTCAGGAGGACGGCCGTAGCAGTGACAAAGCGTCACCGCCGGCCTGGGAGCGGGTGCGCGATATCCGTTCGCTTTCCTCACGGCCCCGATTGTCCGCCGTCGGCCCGCAGCCCATGTGATCAAGCCCGGGACTGGGCCTGGACCCGCAGTACGGCTGCATAACCGGAGACACGGGTGAGCGGTCGGCGCTGGTGATCGCAGGGGTCTTCCGCAAGGGCGCCCGGGCTTGACGTGAGCCCGACAGGGGCTATACCTTCTAGCTATGGCTAGAGCCTATAGCCAGGTGCTGGGTACCGACCGGCGGGTCCTGCGGCGCCGGCAGACAATCGAGGAAGCGCTCGACGCGGCTGTGGCGATCATGGAGCAGGCCGGTGTCGGCGGCTTGTCGATGTCAGAGATCGCGCGCCGGCTCGGGATGCGCCAGCCGTCGCTGTATAAGTACTTCCCGTCGCTGCACGCGGTCTATGACGCGCTGTTCGCCCGGGGCCTGGAGCGCAGCGGCGCGGCCATCCGGGCTGCCGTCGAGGACGGCCCTCGCGGGGTGGTGACCATCCGGGCGGCGGGCCGGGCCCTGGTGCGCTGGGCGGTGGAGAATCCCGCCCTGGCGCAGCTGCTGTACTGGCGCCCTGTGCCGGGGTTCGCTCCCACGGCGGCGACGTTCGCGGCCAGCGTGGAGCAGATGGACCAGCTGCGCGCGGCGTTCGCCGCAGCCGTGCGGGCGGGGGAGCTCCACCCCGGTGCCGCCTCCGCCGAGGCGCCGCGGCTGTTCACCATCGTGCTGAGCGGCCTGATCTCCCAGCAGATGGCCAACGAACCGGCCGCGGACTACGGCACCGGGATGTTCACCAGCCTCACCGAGGCTGCGCTGGAGATGTTCTTCGCCCGGTACGCGCCGCCACCACGAACCGGTGCAGGCCCGCCGGCATGACCAGCTGACCCTCACCCGGACCGAGGGGGAATCGATGACTCACCACAGCCCGGTACCGCAAAAGGTCCCGCCCGGCCAGCTGCTGCTGCGGACCGGGGGGCCATGCGACATCGCTCCCGAATACCTGCTCCACGTGTTCGGCACGCAACGGCAACGGTTCGCCGCGGTCCTGCGAGGGTTCGGCCCCGATGACTGGGCCGGCCCGACCCGGTGCGCCGACTGGTCGGCGCACGACGTGGTCCGCCACCTGTGCGACTGCAACGCGATCGCAGCTGGCACCGATGACAGCGCGCTCGACCTCGCCGCTGGCTTCGACCCGAGAACCACCCCTCGCGGCTGGCCGGCGGTATCGGCCAGCCAGTCACCCGGCGCCAGCTTCAGCCGTTTCCTGGCCACCACAGACGAGCTGCTCGCGCTCCTGCGCGGCCGACTGGCCCAGGGCCTCAGGTTCGACGTCCGCCTGCCGTACGGGCCGATGGACTGGACGATCCTGGTGCTCCACGCCTTCTGGGACTCCTGGCTTCACGAGCGCGACGTGCTGCTCGCCCGGGGCCGCGAACACCCCACCGACGGCGGCGCAACCATCTACGCGGCCGCGTACGGGCTGTTCATCGCCGCCGCCGTGGCAGCGATGTTCGGCGGGCAGGTGAAGGAGAAACTCACCCTGGGCGGCGACGGCGGCGGCATCTTCGAGCTGGACAGCCGGGACGGCGTCACGCTCACCGTCACCCGGGTACCCACAGGGGGGCCGCCCGCAGCCGAGGTCACCGACGCGCTGGCCGGCCGCCTGCCCGCCACCGCCCTGCCCGGTGATCTGCCGGCCAGCTCACGCGCCGCCCTGTTGCACATGGCGAACTTCTTCAACACACCCGTCCAGCCCAGCCCCCGGTGAGAACCCCAGCGGCCGCAGTGCTCTGACAGCGAAGATTCCTCACCGCAGGTCACAGGCCCGGACCGGGCAAAGTTGATGGGCCACCGGACACCGGCGATCACCCTGCGTGACGACTATCGCGTCTCCTGGCTGGTCGTCGGGGGACCGATCGCAGTGGTCGTCGCTCCAGCAGTTGAGGGAAATGACAGATCGGTGAGAAAAACCAGACGACAGATCGGTGAGACAGCTTGCATTAGGCCAGGTCAGCCCGGTGCTCGGTGACAAGAAAGTTGAGAACCTACAAACTAGAAATGGACAAATGGGATATTTCAGACTGGACAAGACGGCGGCAGTGGCCGCTGGGCGGGAGGGTGTCGAGCAGGGCGGCGCGGACGAGTTCGGCGGCGCTGGCGGCCGCGTGCAGGTCGGCGCGGCGTCTGCGGAGCTCGGGGGCGAACAACCGCCACATCGGTTCGTTCTCGGTCAGGAACGGGCAGGCAGCGTGGGCGGCGGAGAAGGCAATGGACTCGGAGCCCTTCCTGCGGACGGGGCGAGCAGGCCGAGGGCGCGGGCGCGGTCCACCGCCTCGTGGCGGCTGTGGGCGCCGAGCTTGGCGTACAGGTGGCGCCTATGGGTGGCGACGGTGTTCGCCGACACACACAGCTCATTGGCGATCTCGTAAGTGGTGAGCTGGGTCGGCAGGTAGCGCAGGACCCGGGTCTCACTGTCGGTGAGCGGTTCATCCAGGCTCGGGCTGCGGGCCCATCCCGCTTGGCTGCCCGACGGCGTGGACCTGGCCGTCTCCGAGAGCAGGTCCAGGATCTGGGAGATCAAGGCGTGGTGAGCGGTGCCGCCCCTGCGACGTTGCTCGAGCAGCGCCCGGACGGGATCCAGCAGGAACGGCAGGACTATGCCAGTGGCCTCGGTGCTATCCAGCGCCTGTTCCAGGACACGCCCGGCGGTGGCCTGGTCACCCAGTGCGTCCCGGACCCTGGCCTCAAGCAGCAGCGCCGTCACCATCCGCACCCGGCGGACCCCGCAGACCCGCCGTCCAGGACGGGCGCGAGCGCGTCAGCGGCGCCCTGCGGGTCGCCGGTGGCCAGCCGCAGCTCGGCCTCCGCCGTGCGCATCTCCGCGCTGGCCCGCTCGCCGGGGCCCAGTTCGGCCATCACCTGCCCGGCGCGTCCGGTCTGGCCTGCTCGCGCCAGCGCCTGCAGCATGTGCGATCGCATCGACGTCACCAGGGTGTGCGGTCCGGCCAGGGTTGCGGCCAGCTTCTCCGCGTTCCGGAACGCCGCCAGCGCCTCCTGAAGGCGGCCGCGGACCAGTTCCAGGATCGCGCGAGCGCACCGCAGGCTCATCCCGGCGGCCGGCTCCACCTCGGCGCGCAGCGTGCGCTCGGCCCGCTCCAGCCACGGCTCTGCCTCATCCAGCCGTCCCTGATACAGCGCCGCGATGCCGAGCTGGGCGTAGGCCATCCCGGCCAGCGGCTCCTCGGCCCAGCCGCGCCGTTCGGCCAGTTCGATCGCCTGCCCGCTCCACTCCGCTCCCGCCGCCTCGGGCCGGAACAGCAGCATCGCGTGCGCGCCGTGGACCAGGCCGTGGAACTCCAGGTAGGGCCGCCCGCTTTCGCGCGCCAGGGTAATGCCCTGCCGCAGATGCCGTTCGGCGTCCTCGAACCGCAGCGCCCACATCTCCGAATCCGGCACCCACCGGACCTTGCTAAGCCAGCATGGCGTGTACGCGTCGCTGTACCAGGAGCAGTTCGAAGGCGGCAATGTCCAATGGCAGTGCACCGGCGGCGACATCATGGCCGACGGCACCATCCGGCACCGGCAGCCACAGCCCGCATAGCCCCCGACTCCCGTCGAGCGACGCGCCCGATATCCCGGTCCGCGTCATGATGCGCGGGTCTGAGTCTGGGAGCGCTGGGTGGCCAGCCGCGGGATCAGCGTCGTGGCCGTGGCGCCGAGGACAGCGGTTCGCTCGCTGTCGGTGAGTTCGGGGCTGGCCAGGATGTCCTGGCGGCAGCGGAGGGCGATGTCGCGGCGCAGGTAGGGGAAGTCGGTGCCGAAGACGACGCGGCTGACTCCGACGACGTCGCGCAGCAGGCGCAGCACGGGGTCACCCCAGGACGCCGCGGTGTCCCAGTACAGGCGGCGGAATGTCTCGGCAGCGGTGCCGCGGGCCTCGGCTCCGGGGATGACGTTCATCTCGTCGATGATGCCGAACCGCTTGGCCAGATAGGGCACGGTGCCCCCGGCGTGGGCGAAGATGTACTTGATGTCGGGGGTGCGGGCAAAGGTATTGCCGTAGTGCAGTTGGGCGATGGCCCTGGTGGTGTCGGCGGTGAAGTCGATGAGCGTGTCGGGCAGGCCGAGCGCATGGGCGCTGGGGTCGGGTGAGGGGTTGGGGTGCACGAACACGACGGCCGCGCGCCGTTGCAGCTCGTCGAACAGCGGGCTGAATCGTGGGTCCCCGAGGTAGGTACCGCGGGCGTTGCTGAACAGCAGGACGCCATCCAGGCCGAGGTCGTCGAGGGCGTAGGCCAGTTCGGCGAGCGCCCCGTCGACGTCCGGCAAGGGCAGGCAGGCGAAGCCGGCGAACCGGTCGGGGCGGTCGCGGATCATCTCGGCGGCCAGTTCGTTGCACCGTCGGGCCAGTAGGCGGGCCGCGGCGTCGTCGCCGGTGTGCACGCCGGGGGTGCTGATCGAGGTGACGGCGACGTCGATGCCGGCGTCGTCGAGGAACGACAGCGCGCTCGCCCGCGACCAGGGCGGCGGCGCGATGCCCCCGACTGGGTCGTCGCCCTCGGTGGCCTGCCAGAAGAAATCGGGCAGGATGTGGTGGTGGGTGTCCACGGTGAAGGTCACGGCAGCCTCCAGGGTCAGCTGGCGTAGACGCGCTGATAGATGCGCTCGGCCAGCATGATGGTTGTGACGTTGGTGGTGGAGGAGGGGATTCCGGGGATGATCGACGCGTCGACCACCCGCAGCCCGCTGACGCCGTTGACGGCGCCGGCGGAATCGACGACGGCCCACGGGTCGCCGGGCCCGCCCATCGGCGCCGTCGAGGTGGGGTGGCCGTAGACGGCCACGTTGGTGGCGATGTTCTGCGCGAGGGCGTCGTCGTGGGCCACCGCGTCGCCGGGGAGCAACTCTGCCGCGACGAACGGCGCGAAGACCGAGTTGCGGCATATGGCGCGGCCGATCTTGACGCCTTCCAGCATGCGGCGGGCGTCGCGGGCGGTGCCGAGGTAATCGGGGTCGATGAGCGGGGCATCGCCGGGATCCCGGCTGGCCAGCTTCAGCGTGCCGGTCGATTCGGGCTGGACCAGAGCGGTCAGCAGCACGATCGCGCCTCCGGTCGGGCTGAGGGACCCGTCCATCAGGTGGGTCGCGGTGACGTGGAGGTCCAGTTCGTCGCCGATGGCCTCGCTGGAGGCCGTCCACAGCAGGGATCCGACCGCGGGCGTCATCTCCAGGTAGCCGGGAGCCAGCGCGTACACGTTGGGGTAACCCGGCTGGTCCTGTAGCCGACGGCCGACGGGCAAGTCAGCGACGACTCCGATGCCGAGGGCGGTCAGGTCATCGGCGGGGCCGACGCCGGAGCGCATCAGGATGGCCGGGCTGCCGTAGGTGCCTCCGGAGAGGATCACTTCGCGGCCCCGGTACACCGTGCCGTCGGCGGCGACAACGCCGCTTGCGGTCGTGCCGTCAAACAGCACGCGGTCGATATTGACATCGCCGCGGATGGTGAGGTTGGGCCGACGGCGCACCTGCTCGGTGAGATAGACCAGCCCGACGTTCTGCCGGACTCCGTTCACGACGTCGACCGGGTAGCCGTCGGCACCGTTCTGCTCGGCGCCGTTGAAGTCGTGCACCCGCTTGTACCCCTGCGCGACCGACGCGTCAACGAACCCCCGCAGCGACGGCGTCAGCTCGTCATCCGTGCGCTGCCTGATCGACAGCGGGCCGGTCCGCCCGTGATAGGCGTCGTCACCTGTGGGGGTGTTCTCGAGCATCTTGAACGTCGGGAGCACGTCGTCGAAAGACCAGCCCTTGACGCCGTGCGCTGCCCACTTGGCGAAGTCGGCGGGGCGGGCCCGCAGCGCGACGGTGGCGTTCACCGCGGAGCTGCCGCCGAGTACCTTGCCCCGCGGGGTCGGGATCTGCCCCGCGTGGTGGGTGCCGCGCGAGGTATACCCCCAGTCGTGTTCCGGGTCCGCGATCTTGTTCGCGTTCAGCAGGCCGCGCGGGTACGCGTCGGGAGCATAAGCATGGCCGGCCTCGAGCAGCAGGACCGTGCGCGCGGGGTCCTGGCTGAGGCGGGCCGCGAGGACCGCGCCAGCCGAGCCGCCGCCGACGACAATCACATCGGCGGTCTCGGCCGGGTCAGACATACGAATCTCCTTGTGTCGCGGTGGTCGAGCCTGGTCGCTTGCGTCTCAGAGGACCCTCATGGTTTTGCTGATGGGGAGCCGGCGGATCCGGGTGCCGGTGAGTGTGAAGATCGCGTTGGTCAGTGCTGGCGCCGCGGTGGGGACGCTGACCTCGCCGGCACCTGTCGGTGATTCGCCCGATTCGATCAAGACCACCTCGATCTGGGGCACTGACTGCATCCGCATGACCGGGTAGCGGTCGAAGCTCTGGGTGACGATCTCGCCGCCGTCGCCGAGCACGATCTCCCCCCAGGCGGCGGCGCCCAGCGCAAAGATGAGGCCGCCTTCGACCTGGCCGCGGACCAGGTCCGGGTCGAGGATGATGCCGCAGTCCAGCGCGAAGGTGACCTTCTCGATGCGGACCCGGTTGCGTTTGTCGACGGAGATCTCGGTGACCTGGGCGCTGTGGCTGTCCAGGAAGCTGCTGCAGGCGACGCCGCGGGCGCGGCCCTCCGGCAGCGGCGTTCCCCACCCGGCCCGTTCGGTCGCCAGTTCCAGTGCCCGCAGCGTGCGCGGGTTGTCGGCCAGCAGGCCGCGGCGGAAGTCCACGGGGTCGCGGCCTACGGCAGCGGCGAGTTCGTCGATCGCCGACTCGCGGGCGAATTCGGTGTGGGAGTTGCCGACCGACCGCCACACCATGATGGGCACGCCGGTCTGCACGTTGGTGGCCTCCAGCTTGAAGTTGGGCAGCGCGTACGGCTCGTTGACGGCGCCGCTTGTCGACATGTAGTCCACGCGGTTCTTGAACAGGAAGTCGACCACGAACGGCATGTTCGTGGAGGTCGGCTCGGCGGCGATCTGCTGGTGGAAGGCGGTCAGGCGGCCCTCGGCGTCGGCGCTTGCGCGGACCCGGTGCACGGCCATCGCCCGGTACCGGCCGACCTTGAGCTCCTCCTCGCGCAGCGACTGGACCTTGATCGGGTACTTCCAGTCCAGCGCCCGCGCGACCTGCACGGCCTCGCTGACCGGATCGCGTGATGAGGTGCTGTGCAGGCCGAACGACCCGCCGGCGTACGGGACGTGAACCCGGACTCGCTCCTCGCTAATTCCGGCTGCCGCCGACGCTGACATCCGCTCATATTTGGGGCCCTCGGTGCCGGTCCACAGCTCGAGGATGCCGTCCTCGCCCATCCGGCACACGGCGTTGTTCGGTTCCATCGGGGCGTGCGCGAGGTAGGGCAGCTCGTAGATCGCATCGACGACGTGGGCGGCGCCCGACAGCGCGGCCGCGACGTCGCCGTCCTCCCGGGCCACCACTGCCTGCTCGCCGGACTCGACCAGCCGCCGGTGCTCGGCCAGCAGCTCCTCCGAGCTGCGCCGCTCGGCTCTGCTGTCGTCCCAGTCCACCACTAGCGCGCGCAGGCCCCGCTGCGCGTCGTCGAATGTCTCGCCGACGACCGCGACGCCCTCCTCGATCGGGATCACCGCGGTGACGCCGGGCTCGGCCAGCGCGGCGCTGTCGTCGACCGCGGCCGGCGTGGCGCCGAACTTGGGCGGATGCAGCACCACCGCGGTCAGCATCCCTGGCAGGGTGACGTCGATGACGTACCGCGTCTGGCCGAGGATCTTCCCCGGAGTGTCGACCCGGAGCCTGCCCCCGCGCCCGATCAGCTTGTACTGGCCCGGATCCTTCGGGCGGACGTCGTCAGGGACCGGCAACTGCGCGGCCCGGATGGCTAGGTCCCCGAATCCCGTGCGCTTCCCGTTTCCGGCGTGGCTTACCACGCCCGAGTCAACCTCGACTTCCTCCGCCGGTACCGCCCATGCCTCGGCGGCTGCGGCCACCAGCCGCGCCCGTGCCTGGGCAGCGACCAGGCGGTAGCGGGCCCAGTAACCGACGGTCGAGGTGGACGCGCCGGTCAGCTGGATGAACCCGCCCCCCGCCGGGGTCCCGTACACGTCCCCCCCGCCGGGCTTGTCCCCGTTCGCCGCGTTGACCACCCGGAGCGAGGCGAAGTCCGCGTCCAGTTCTTCCGCCACGATCGCCGCCAGCCCGGTATGGGCGCCCTGTCCCATCTCGATCTGGTCCGAGTTAACGACAACGGTCCCGTCCGGGTGGATGCGGATATACGGATGGACCGGATCGGCCAGTTCCTGTGGCGTCAGCGGCTGCATCTCCAGCTCAGAAGGAGCGGCCAGCGGCTCGGGGATGCGGCCCGCGGCCAGCGTGGCGGCGGCGTCGTGGATCGCGCTCCTGATGCGGGGGTAGGTGCCGCACCGGCATAGGTTCCCGTTCATCCACTGGGAGATCGCCGCGTCATCCGGCGACCGGTCGGTCTCAAGCAGCGCGGTCGCGGCCAGCGTCTGGCCGGGCTGGCAGTACCCGCACTGGACCACGTTGCGCTGATGCCACGCCTCCCGGACCGCGTCGACGACCGGGCCCGAGGCACCTTCGACGGTGGTGATCGTCTTGTCCACGGCCGTCCCGGCCGGGGTCTGGCACGACTTTGTGTTGCGCCCGTCGATCAGCACCGTGCACGCCGCGCAGAACCCGATCCCGCAGCCGAACTTCGTCCCGTGCATACCCAGCACGTCCCGTAGCACCCACAACAGTGGGCTGGTCGCGAAGCGGTCGTCAACTTCGACATCGGCGCCGTTCACGTTGAGCTTCACGAGAACCTCCTGTGCTTTCGAGCGGCCGGCGGGGACACGTCCTCCGCCGCCCGCACATGTCATGACCAGGCCAGCCTTTTCACCAGCAAGGTGAGAGGTCATCACCGGATGCCGGTGAACCTACGCGGGCGTGCCCGCGTCAATCCACTGCTGGAGTTTCTCCACCTGGGATTCGGGCCACGCGCCGTCGCAAGGCATCTGGCCGCTGCGCAGGGAGCCGACGATGGCGTCCGCGTTCTCGACGACATCGTCATAATCGAACAGATCAAAAGCCTGCAGCATCGAGTCGCGGTCCTTCGTCCTGAACAGGGGCTTGATGTCCCGCTCGAAGCTGAGCTTGCCTTCGCCAGGTGACGTCATGTCATGTCCTCCTTGTCAGTGGAACCGCGGAACCGATGCACTACGAGGCTCGCCGCCAGGAAGGTGAGAGGTCATCACCGGATACCGGTGATTCGCCCTGGGAGTGCGCTGAAAAAGCTGGGCTAGTGACGGCGTTTGCCGGCTTGGTGTTCGACTAGCTGGGACAATGTCTGTCATGCAGGGTTTCGAGCGCATGGACCGGCAACTGACTGATGTCGTGGCGCTGGCCGGGCACCTGATCCCGGCGGGCAGCATGTTCGCGTTCTTGGCGGAGCACCGGGCCGAGGTGTTCCCCGACGCCGATTACGCGGACTTGTTCGCCCCGCCGGGCTCCGGCCGCCCGTCGGCCCCGGCCACCCAGACGGCCGCGGTGATGACGTTGCAGGCGCTGCATGACCATTCGGACCGGGAGACCGCCGAGGCGGTCCGGTTCGACGTGCGGTGGAAGGCGGCGATCGGCGCCGCGCTGGATGACCCGACTGGCCCGGGCTTGGCGAGGACTACATGAAACGCCGGCCCAACGTCGAGCGGGCCGTCGCCCAGGTCGCCACCTTCCGCGGCCGCCGGCTCAAGCTCCGCTACCGCGGGTAAACCAAGAACAACGCCTGGCTCAAGCACCGGACCGCCGCACTGAACCTGCGCAACCTGATCGGCAAGGGCTTGACCTGGCGGGCCGGCGGCTGGGCACTAGCCACCTGACCGGCCCGGCGGCGACGGCCAAGCCGGGAACACGGCCATCCCAGCCGCCCGGGAGCCGGACAGCCGCGTCCGCACCGCCGTGATCCCCGGCCGGTCACGAGCCCGCCGCCGCGACTACGCGCAAGGACCTGCCCGAACCCACCGACGAACGGCCCAATTCAGCAGGCTCCTAGCCGCGCTCTGGCCGGGTGCGCGAGGTGGTCTGACCGCGTCACGATGCGCGGGTGCGAGGCCGGAATACGGATCACCTGTGCCGTGAACGAATCACTTGGATCAGGTGATACGTAGTCACCTGATCGTTCAGCATGCTCAAGGCGCACTCAGGGACGAAGAAGCCGTCCCGATTGGATGCCAAGCCCTTCGCAACCTCGCGGACGATCTCATCACTTCGCAGAGACAACCCAAGCCCGGACCGGCCACGCAAAGGAGCAAGCATGACCACGACCACGTCATATTCCACCCCAACCGAGACCGAGGACCGCCTCGCGATCCTCGAGCTGATCGGACGCCTCGTGCTGGTGCTCGACGCACGCGACTGGGACACGCTCGGGGAGCTGTTCACCGACCCGGTCTACAGCGACCGCACCTCACTCCTCGGCGGCGAGCCAGTGACCGTCGGTCGCGCCGAGTTCGTCGCCGGGTGGCGCCAAACGCTGCAGAACCTCGACGCAGTCCACCACATGATCACCTGTCACGTGATCACCCTCGACGGCGATCGGGCCACCTGCTCGGCCAACATGCAGGGCACGCACGTGTACACCAACCACTCTGGCGGCCCCATCTGGACGGTCGGCGGCCGCCACGACTACCAGCTCGAACGGACCCCCGACGGCTGGCGGATCGCCGGACTGACGTTCAACCTCCAGTGGGCGACTGGCAACATGAACATCGTGAACCTCGCGGTTGCCGGACAACGATAGTCCCGGCTGTGGCGATCACCCGCCCGGGGTTACGGCACAAGCGGAGCAGAAGTCGTCATCAAAGGAGTTTCTCCGTGATCTCCCACCGGCGTGACCGGTGCCACGTGGCACCGGTCACGGCCACATCTGGCCATAGTTCGAGTTCGGTGGCCGGGGTTGAGCCTAACCCGCTTATCTGTGAGGTGGCGGCCGGTCAAGATCGGATGCGCCCGATTGCAATTGGTGACTGGTTCTTCTCCTGTCTGCCGGGGCTTGCTTGGCAGCACCCTGAGGGCGCTCGCCGCCGCCAATCGGTCGCTGGCTTTCTGCCACGAGGCGGGCTACCACGAGGATTGCCGCAAGGCAGGTGACGAGGCATCACCGGATAACGGTGATTGGCGCGACCGGAGCGCCGGAGGTCGACTGCGTCCAGGTGTGCCTCGGGATCACTGCCGGACCACCTCGCGACGGATGACGGCGTAGGCACCCGCGGAGCAGCGAGCTTAGTTGTCACTTCTCGGCAAGTCGGCGGATGGCACGCCGCTCGTCCTCGGTCATCCCACCCCACACGCCCCAGGTGATCCCGTGGTCCAACGCCCAGCCCAGGCACGCCGTCTGCGCTGGGTCGGCAGATACCGCAGCACCCGCAGCTCGCCCGGGCTGAGCTCCTCCGTCGGCGGCGATGAGGACTGCTCGTTGGCGGCCGGGGATGAGCCGTGCAGGACGTCGAGGATGTCGGCGAGCAGCGCGGCGTGCGCGGTCTGGGGCCGCGGCAGCGCCTCCAGCAGCCCAGCTGAGC
>Ga0116216_10002637_pt1 | contig 11855 bp, 6 predicted proteins | sample Sb_taG_11_FD_89696 | JGI IMG/M metagenome (GOLD analysis project Ga0116216, IMG submission 89696) | Peat soil microbial communities from Weissenstadt, Germany - Sb_50d_3_AS metaG | ecosystem: Environmental > Terrestrial > Soil > Wetlands > Peat | place: Germany: Weissenstadt | collected 2010-09-21
CGTCAGCTCCAGCTTCACCGGCTCAGGCTTCGCCAGCACGAACAGGCCGCCCTGCGCGGCCTGCGGCTTTACCGGGTTCACTCCCATCCAGACATGCACCACAGGTGCTGGCGGAGGATGCGCCGACAGGTCAAGCTGCCACAACTTCAGAAATGACTTGGTATCGACCGAAGGCACGGGCAGGCGCAGCGTCCGCTCGTGGGCCGCGCGGTTTTCGAGCTTCAATCGCAGGCGCAGTTCGTCGGTGGCCAGGCCGCGCGTGGCCAAGCGCGTGGCCAGGCCGTTCAGCAGCCGTGAGAGCACGAACGCCAGCGGCTCCAGCAGCTCCACCGGATACTCCATCTCGAGCTCGTCTTCGAAACGCAGCGGCGGGTCGAGCGGCACCAGCTTGCGCTCCGCCTCGCCGCGCGCCAGCTCGCGCAGACGCAATCCCTCGGGACCGAGCCGCTCGGCGATCCCCAGCGGGGGCAAGCCCGCCAGCTCCTGGAACCGGCGGATGCCCCATCGCTCCAGCGTCTCCTGCAATTCGGGCGATGGGGCCAGCACCGCGAGCGGCAGCGTGCCGAGGAACTTGCCTTCGTCGCCCTGCGGGATCACGCTGACGCCCGCGAAACCGCGCGCCGCGCAGATGGCCGCATCGGGATTTGCCGCGAGCGCAATGTTGGCCTTCACCCGGATTTCGGCGGCCCGACGCGCCAGCGCCGCCGCCACATCCTGTGGAAGCCCGAACAACCGGTCGAGCCCCGAGGCGTCGAGCGTCACGGTTTCTTCCTGGCACCCTGCCAAGGGCTCCGCGGTCCGCTCCACGGTGGGCGAGAACTCGAAGGCCAGCGCGGTCAGATTGCCTTGGCCGTGAAGACAGGCGAACATACCTTGCTCCGATGAGTCGACGCCACCCGCACCTCGATGGCGCGCAGCAGCCGCTTTTCCCCGCTCCACGCGATGCGCTCGCGCCTGCACTCCAGCATCAAGGAAGCGCAGGTCTTGGCGTTGGATTGCCGCGCCACCGCCACCAGCACGGTGGGCGTGTTCTCCACCGCGCGCCGCAGGCGAAACCAGGAAGTCAGCGAAATGCGGCGCGCGGTTTCGGGGCGCGTGTCGCCGAGATCCATGGCCACCATTCCGAAACCGCCGCCCTGGATCAGCAGGTCGGCCGCTTTGAGCGCGTGCTCGGCGTTGTGCGCGGCGCGTACCCAAAGCAGCCGCTCCAAACGCACTCCGGCCGCGGCCGCCGACGTGGGGTCGAAGGCATCTTCCGCATCCACCAGCGCGCAGACCTCATCGCGACCCGTGGCCTCCGCCAGGATGGACACCAGCAGGCTGGTGCGTCCCGAAGAAGCCGGGCCGAAGATCTCCGTCAGGCATCCGCGCGGCAGCCCCCCGGTGGCCGCATCCACCTCCGAAATGCCCGACCGCACCCGCTCCGGCGCCGGCCGGGACTGCCAGTCCAGGTGGCCGCCCAGCACCGATTCGAACTGTTGCTTGAGAACAGCAGTGGCCATGTTTTCGCCTTTTATTCGCCTATCTGATTTTTACAGAAAAGGGGCGGGGTGTCAAGACCAGGCGTCGAAATGCCGACCGCGCAATGCCGGCGATGATCTTCTCCCGCGTGGCCAGGTCGCGAGTGCTTCCCTTTACATAGACCGCAATCGCCAACTGGCCGCCTTTGGGAAGAGTAATCACGCCCACATCGTTGGTTCCGCCGTTCAAATTCAGGAACGTCGCGGTGGTGCCGGTCTTATGCGCAACCACCGTGCCTGCGGGAAGCAATCCTTTGATGCGCGCGCTTCCCGTGGTGGCCGCCTCCAGGATCTCCACCAGCCGGCCCGTCAAGCTCGCGGACAGCAGTTCACCCCGGAAGGCCCTCTGCAAGAGATGGACCGTGCCATCCGGTGTGGCCGTATCGCGGGGATCGGCCATAAACCGGCGCATCGCCCGGCGCCTATCTTGAGGTGCGATCTTCGCGGTCAGCTCTTCGAACATTCCCGGAGTCCACTGCGAAACCGGCGGAATCGGGTTGACCCCGGCGGAATCGAGAGCGCATTCGCGTTCGCTGCGATCCACCCGCATCCCCTCGACTTGCCACTGGAGGAACCGCGCGGCCATGCCCGCCGCGCCGCCACTCATCCGGAACAGCGTCTCGACCGCGCTGTTATCGCTCTTCGCGACCATCCATTCCAGCAGTTCATTCAGGCGGAAGCGCTTCTGCCCGGGCCATCGCTCCGCCACAATGCTCACGCCCGGAACGACGTCCTGCAATGGGATCTCAATCTGGTCGTCGAGCGACAGCTTGCCTTCGCCGGCCATCGCCAGAATGGCGATCGCGATCGGCAATTTGCAGACGCTGGCCAGGGGAAAGCGTTCGCCGCCGTGCAGGCTGGCGTGCCGCCCCGAATTCAGATGCAAGGCCGCCGCGCCTACTACGCCATCGGTTCCGGAGGCGATCCGCTGCCATTGCCGCGTGAGCGGATTCTCCGCGGCACGGCAGAGACCGGCGCCCGCCATCGCCAGATACTGCCTTCGAGTGAGACCCATGGAAATGCCATTCTACAGCAACGTTGACAATCGCCCGGCGACGTTGGTACAAGGATTCATGCAGTCCCGAAAACGCGGCACAACGGAGGCGGCGGCGCGTTTCCTGCCCCGGGGGTTGAGGCCGCCGCCTCCTGTGCCGCTGAAGTCTTCGCGGCGTGGGTTCCTCGCCGCCGGTCTCGGCGCTGTTACTGCCGCGCGCTTCGCGATGGCGGATGCTTCGGACGATTTGACGGCCCTCACCCTGAAGCAGGCCTCCGATCGCATTCGAGCCAAAAAAGTCTCGCCCGTCGAGCTGACCGAAGCCTGCCTCGACCGCATCAAGACTTACAACCCGAAGATCGACGCCTGGATCACGGTGATGCGCGAAAAGGCGCTGGCCCAGGCGAAGGACCTCGAAAAGGAGCAGGCGGCCGGACATTTCCGCAGCCCCCTGCACGGCATCCCTGTCGGCATCAAGGACTCCATCGACATCGCCGGCGTGCGCACCACGGCAGGCAGCGCCGTCTACGAGTACAACTTCCCGGCCGAAGACGCCGAGGTGGTGCGCAGGCTCAAAGCCGCCGGCGCCGTACTGATCGGCAAGTGCAACATGCACGAATTCGATGCCGGCGCCACCTCCGCGGTCAGCTACTGGGGCCCGGTGCGGAATCCGTGGAACCTGGAGCGGATCGCGGGCGGAGCGTCCGGCGGATCGGCGGCGGCGGTCGCCATGGCGAATTGCTTCGCCGCTCTGGGAACGGATACCGGCGGAGGCATCCGCACTCCGGCGTCGCACTGCGGCGTGGTGGGTTTCAAGCCCACGTTCGGCCGCGTCAGCATGCGCGGCATCATTCCGCTGGCCTGGTCGCTGGATCATTGCGGCCCCATCGCGCGAACGGTGGAAGACGCCGCCATGGTGCTGCAGCAGATCGCCGGATACGATCCCGTGGATATCGACTGCGCCGACAAACCCGTGCCCGACTTTTCGGCCGGCATTGGAGCCGCCGTCGCGCAATTCCGCATCGGCGTCCCGGTGCAGTTCTACGACCATCTGGACGACGACGTGGCGCGCGCCGTGGAAGAGGCCATTGCGCTGCTGAACAAGCTCACCAAGGGCTCGCACGAGGTGAGCCTGCCTTCGCTTCTGCACGCCGCGGTGGGCGCGGAGACCGCCGCGTTTCACGAGAGCCTGCGCGGTGTCAACGGCGGCGGCTACGAGCCGAGCACTTCGCGAGCGTTTCCTGCGGCGCAAGACGGCACCAGGGCGGCGGACTACATACGCGGCTGGCGCGCCCTGGAACTGGTTCGCCGCACGGTGGATGAAGACGTATTCCAAAAGCAGGCCGTCGACGTGCTGGTGGCGCCGGCGGCCCGGCACGCTCCTCCCACGATCGAAGAGGAACTAGCCCCGGCTCCCACGGGAGGCGGCCGAGGCGGCGGCGGGACGAATGCCGATAGTGGCGCAGGCGGCGCTCCCGGCGGCGGCAGAGGTGGACGCGGCGGCGGCGCTGCCGCTGGTGCGCGCGCGCAAACCGACCCCGAAGACAACACCCGCCCATTCAATGGCTACGGCCTGCCGACCATCACGGTGCCCTGCGGCTTCAACAAGGACGGTCTGCCCATCGGCCTGCAGATCGCCGGACCGCGCTTCGCGGAAAGCAAGGTTCTCGCGCTGGCGCACGCTTACCAGGAAGCCACCGACTGGCACCAGCGCCGTCCGCCGCTCCAGCCCGACAGCAAGGTGCCGGTGCTGTCCAAGGCGGCGTCCGAGCAGACCGGGGGGTAGTGTAATGCAAAGCAGGACCGCTTGCTGACGCGCGCGGCTCCGATCGAGCCGGTTGGCAGGCGAAATCCGGAACGGACCCGCAAACCGGGGCGCCTGCCCCACCTCGCAGAAATCTATACTGGAGGCTTGGACATCGAAGCCCGGCGGCGGAAATACCGCATCGATCTCGAAACCCCGCGCTTCCTTCTCCGTCCGCTGGCCGCCGGGGACGAGGATTGGCTCACCGATCTTTTCACCGATCCGGAAGTCAACCGATTCCTGTGGGACCAGCCGGAGACACCCGAGGAGGCCCGGCGCACCGCCGAGGCCATCGTTCAACTGGACCTCATGCGCGGCCATTTCGGCCACTGGGCGATTCTGGACAAGACTTCCGGCGAGGTCCACGGCTGGACCGAACTCAGCAAGCTTCGTCCGTGGTGGGGCCCTTCGGACGAGATCGCTCTCAGCTACGTCCTCGGCCGGGCGTCGTGGGGACGCGGCATTGCCACCGAGGCCGCGGGCCGGCTGTTACGCCATGCGTTCGAAGGGGCGCGGCTGGATCGCGTGATGGCCGTGATCATGGCCGGAAACACGGCTTCCAAGCACGTGCTCGAGAAACTCGGAATGCGCTTCGTCAAGAACGCAAAGTCAGCGGGCGGGCAACAGTTGCAGTACTTCCGGATCGACGCACCGCCCGTTGCGCAACCTACTGCACCGGAATAGTCACCCCCGCCGGGCTGCTCCTCCCGCTTTGCGTCAAAATCAGCGGGGCTTGCGCGGATGCCGCGATCCCGGAGGGCACCGTGACATTCACCTGGTAGAGCCCCGTCAGGCCGGCCGTGGCGCCGGCGAAAAAGACCGGTGCGTTTACGCCCCCGATGGTCACGGTCACGGGATCGATCGCGGTCGAAAGGGGCTGCAACGGTATGGGTGTTCCGGCTACCGCGCGCGGCGACACGGCCCCCAAACCCGTACAGTAAATCACCAATGCGTCGCCGGCCTTCGCCGAGGCGCCAGGGCCCGCCAACGCGCTCGATCCGTCGGCATGCACGATCACCGCAATGGCCGTGCCCGATCCATTTTGCGACAGCGTAAACACTCCCGGCTCGGAGGCCACGAGGTTCACCGGTTCGGGCGCGGAGAGCGCGTTGCCATGCGTCACCACCAGCGGCAGGGTGGTACCCACGGGAAGATCGAAAGGCAGGATCGCGTTGATCTGCGTGGGCGTCACCACGTACAGCGGCAGCAACTCGCCGCCGATGGACACCGAGGTTCCGCCGAGCTGGGTGGGCCATGGAAAGGACGACGCCGTGTACACCTGTCCGGCATCCGCGAGATTGGAGCCGAAGATCGCCACCAGGGTGCCAGGCGCCACGGGTGTCTGCAGACTGTAACTGGCGGTATTGAGCACGCCGCCCGACGCCACCTTGGGCGGATCGGGTCCGGGGGTCCCGACGGTCAGCCTCACGGTGACCAGCGACACGGGGTTCGAAGCGCTGGAAGACGTCACCTGGACCAGGCCGTAGTAGTCGCCGTTGGCGAGTCCGGCGGGTTTCACCGAGACCGTCACGGTGGCGCCCGGCTGGCCGGCCGCGCTCGATCCCGTGGCAGGCGAAACCGAAAGCCATGCGCCGCCCGAAATGGTGCTCACCGCGGTGGCCCAGCCCAGCGTGCCGCTGCCGCTATTCGTCACCGTGACCGTCTGGCTCGCGGGCCCCGTTGCGGTGAACGCCAGCGAGGTTGGCGACACTGCCAGTGCCGAGTTTCCCGGCTGCACGATGCGTATGCGTTCGTCGGAGCCGTCGGTGATGTACAGGTTTCCCGCGCCGTCGGTGGACAGGTACCCCGCAATGGGAATCGACGCCGATGTTGCGGGGCCGCCATCCCCGGAAAAGCTGAACTGTCCGTTTCCGGCGTAGGTGCCGATGACGCCCGCCGGAGTGACTTTGCGAACCGCGGCCAAGCCGCCGATATAGAGGTTGTTGGCTTGGTCCACTGCAACCGACCACGCGCTGACTCCCGCCGATGTGGCCTGCCCACCGTCGCCTGAGGGCGTCGATTTGCCATTGCCTGCAACCGTGGTGATGATGCCACTCGCGGGGTCCACGCGGCGCACGCGGTTGTTGTCCTGGTCGGCGATGTACAGGCTGCCGTCGGGTCCCACGGCAATCTTCAGGTTCGCGCCCAAAAGCGCCGACGTAGCGGCTCCGCCATCCCCTGCGAATCCGAAGCCCCCACCTGCGTACACGTCGATTTTTCCGTCGGTCGTCACCCGGCGCACGCGGGCGCCCTGATCGATGCCGCCGGCCAGTTGCACGACGTTGGTGAAGTATACGTTCCCGCTTTGATCCACAGCTATGCTGGTCGGGAAGTACAGGGTCGCGGCAGTGGCCGGCCCTCCGTCCCCGCCGGTGCCGTTGCCTCCGTAGCAGCAGGCTCCGGTTCCGGCGAACGCCGAGATGACCCCGGTGACCGCGTCCACCCGCCGGACCGCGTTGCTCCCCGCGTCTGCAATGAAGAGGTTCCCAGCTTTGTCCACGGCAACTGCGTAGGGGCTGTTGAGGGTCGCCGCCGTTGCCGCTCCGCCGTTGCCTCCGCCTCCCGTCGCGCCGGTGCCGGCCACGGTGGTGATGGTGCCTGAAGGAGTCACCTTGCGAATTCGATTCTGTCCAGTGTCGGCAATGTAGAGATTGCCGGCCGCGTCCACGGCAGTCCCTCCGGGGTTGGTCAGCCGCGCCAGCGTGGCCGCGCCGGAATCGCCGATGGAGAGGGTCTGCCCAGCAATGGTCGTGACCACGCCGCCTGGAACCACGCGGCGAATGCGGTTGTTATCCTGGTCCACTACCAGGACGGCGCCCGAAGGATCGACCGCCAAGGCGCCCGGAGTGCTGAATGCGGCCGACAGAGCGGTGCTTCCATCGCCGCTGAATCCGGCCTTTCCGGTGCCGCGATGGTGGTGATGGTGCCCGAGGTGTCGACCCGCCGGATGCCCTGATTCCCAATGGTGCTGATGTACAGGTTGCCGGCGGCGTCGAACGCCACACCGTTCACGATTCCCAGGGCAGCCTTGGTGGCCGGCCCGTTGTCTCCGGAAGAGCCGCCGTTGCCGTTGCCGGCCACCGTGGTGATGGCGCCGTTCGAGATCTTCCGGACTACGTTATTGAATTGATCGGCCACATAGAGATTGCCAGCCGAATCGAGCGCCAGGCCGCTCGGCCGGCCAAACCCGGCTTGTAAGGCCGGCCCGTTGTCCCCCGTCAGACCGTCGGTTCCGTTGCCCGCCAGGGTGGAAATGGTGCCGTCCGGCCTGACCAGCCGAATGCGCTCCTCAAGCGAGTCCGCGATATAGAGGTTGCCGGCCTTATCCACGGCGACCGCGGTCGGGTTTGACAGCATGGCACTGACCGCGGGCCCACCGTCCCCCGCAAATCCGTGCTGCCCGTTGCCGGCCACCGTGGTGATGGTTCCCGTTAGATCCACGCGGCGTACCACGGCGTTCCCGACGTCGGCGATGTACAGGTTCCCGGCGCCGTCAACCGCCAGCCCCATCGGGTTCGACAGGGAAGCGCCGGTTGCCGGACCGCCATCGCCCGAATAGCGGACCAGCCCGTTGCCGGCCACCACCGATACGACGCCGCTGGTATCGATCTTGAGAATCATGGCCAGCCCGCCGGCGGCCACGAACACGATGCCCTGGCTATCCACGGCAATGCCGTCGGGCCGCGCAATCTGGACCGCGGTGGCCTTCTGGCCGGCGCCCGTAAACGGCGCATCGTTTCCCGCGTAGGTGGTGATGACTTGCGCGGATGCCAGCGGGCAAATCCAGCAGGCCACCGCGGCCCGCATCCAGGGATTCCGTAATAGCTTCATTGTGCCTCCAGTTATATGAGCGACAAAACGATCGAGAATGACTCACTGGCCGGGCTAAGAGGCTGGCAAGAGGCAGGCCACAGAAAACGATGGCCTGCCCCACAGTGCAGCAGAGCCGCAACCAACGGGGCTCGCCCCACCAAATCGTCGCAGGCTGCGAAGACTTGAGGCTGTTGTAGTACCAAGCAGCTCAGTGGGTTGTCCAGAGGTTTCTAGAGAGTGCCAGGCCTTTTAGCCGCGTGGCAGTTCTTTCTTGCCCAGTCCCGCGTCGACCTGTCGCATCAACAGGGCCATCAGGCCCGACATCGGGCCGCCACCGACGTCTCCCATCACCAGCGTGTTGGGCATGAATGGCACGCTGCTCTTCGAAAGCGCTTCCACAGCGTTGACCAGCGCGGTGGCGCTGGCCCCCAGCGCCGCGACCTGCCGCTCGTACGCCTCGGCGCGCGCCAGTCCCACCGACCGCACCTGCGCGCCCTGGGCGGCGCCGGTCTGCTCGATGTACGCCGCCTCGCCCTGCGCCTCCATTTTGCGCGCCGCGGTGCGGTTGTTCTGGATCTCCACTCCCACCTGCGCTTTCGCCAGGTCGGCCTGCATGTCGGCGGTTCCCTTGGCCTTCTCGGTCTCGGTGCGCTGGTCCTGCGCCGACCTCTGCATCTTGTACGTCTCGATTTCCTGGTTGGCGATTTCCCGCTGCGTCAGCACGTCCACCAGCGGCTGGGGCAGGACCACCGCCTGGATGTACACGCCGCGCGTTTCGACGCGGTACTTCGCCAGCTCCTGCTTCACGTAGTCGAAGGCGCCCTGCTGCACTTCTTCGCGGGTGGAGATGAACCGCACCGCCGGCATGCCCTGCAGCTTATTGCGAAAGTGGTTGCCCACGGCCGCCTGCAGCACCTCGTTCACCAGGTTCGGCACGCTGCCCACCATGGAGATGACGTACGGCGCCTGCGTGTCCGGAATGTGGATCTGCACCTGCAGATCGATGGCGAACGTGAAGCCCTCGCTGCTTTTGGCCTCGATCTGTTTCAACTGCGTGTCCAGGTTGTGCGCCTGGGAAACCACGTCGGCCCAGTTCAGCGTGATGATGAACGTGGGCACGATCACCGCCTGGTAGCAGCGGGGATTGATGGGATACTTGCCGGTGCGCAACGGCTCCTGCCAGATGCCGCGATGGCCTGGCCGGACGAGGCTCCCGAACTTGAATTCGGCGCCCGAAGTGTCCTGCGTGGGCAGCCCAACATAGGCTTTCATCACGGCTACCTGCCCCTGTTCCACCACCAGCATGGGCACCTCTTCCACGCGTAACAGGAACGGGTTCAGATTGTAAGCGCCGTAAAGCAGCGGGTCGTGCTGCAGCCCCATGCTGCCTCCCAGATCCAGGAACTTCTGAAAGTCCTGATACGCGCCGTGGCGGTTGTTCTGGTTGCCCAGGATGGTCTCGATGAGGCGTGCGTCGGTGGTCTGGTCGGCGGCCGCGGCGCCTTCCAGCGCGGCCACGTCGGCGAAGCCTCCCAGGCGGCTGGCAATGTCTCCGGCCGGCAAAGGCTGGCCCTCCAGCGCCGTGATGATGCCGATCATATCCACCACTTTCCCGCCCTCGGTGGGCCGCGGCGAGATGCGGGTCACTTCCAGTTGCTTCTCTTCGAGTCCGAAGGCCGCGTAACTCAGCCCCATACGGCTGCGCGCCAGCACGCTGAGGTCGTTGGACACCGGCACGCCGAAGACGGCAGGCTTGGTGATTATCAGGAATGCCACGGGATGGATCGGCACCAGCGTGCCGGGCGGCAGCACGGGCCTTTGGACACCCTTCTGTCCGCCCTTCTCGACGAAGGTTTTCAGGTCGCTGAAATTGCCGAATTCCGGCCGGTAGACCGCCGATTTCGCCCCCATCGGACAGGTTTCGCCCACCTGCGCGATCACCACTCCGATGGTTCCCGCGGGCACCTGCACCCAGGGATGTTTGGTCACGGCGTAGACCAGGCAGAGTTTGAAGCGCAGACCCGGCATCAGCAACTCGGCCTGATATCCGGCTTCGCCGCGAAAGGCCAGCGGATTGTCACCCGGCAGGCGGGCGCCGAAGCGTTTCCGCACGAGGCCCACCTGGGTGGGACCGATGCTGTAGAAGGACATCAGCAGGATGATCAGGATGGCGACGGCAAGAATCAACCACATCAGTTTGGTTCTCCTCCGTGACATTCTAACCCGCGACACGCGGGGGCCGGGGCCGGGGGCCGGGGTCGGGAGCCGTGGGCCGGGGTAGGGCGGCGGCGGGAGGCGGCGATATTCGGGAATGTCGATTTGTCCATTACGACTTTTAAGCTCCTCTGTTTCTGTTGATTGCGGAGGAGCGCAGAAATTGGGAGGCGGCGATTCAGGGTGGTTTTTCCAATCGCCGCCTCCCGGTTGGGCGGTGGGGTGGCGCATGTGCCGCTGGGTCGAAATATTATTTGCGCGGTTTTAAGTTGCCCTGTTTCTATGGTTTGCGAAGAGGAGTCGGGATTGGGAGACGCATCGGGAGCGTTTTGTGGAAAAGATGCGTCTCCCGCCGGGTCGCGATGTCCGCCGAAGACGTCGGCGATGGTCTTGATCGGTTGCATGAATGTTTTCCCCAAAAAAGAAAACCGCTCAAAATGAGCGGTCGGTCTTATTAAGAATCAATCACTTACGAGGGGAAACCGCTCAAGAATGAGCGGTTTTCGCGGCACCGTGAGGCGAACCGCGCAGCGTTTTTCCCCGTCGAACACGCGGGGCACCTGGAACCGCAGGGAAATCTGCGGTTTGGGTTGGTTCCCAGAGAATGCGGCGGAAGTGCAGGTCTCTTCGTTCCCGGTTGCGTCCGGATGATCCGACGCCGCGCGGGCCGCAAATCCCTTCCTGATTTGAATCTAGCATACAGGTGAGCGGCGGCAGGCTGCTGAGGCGCAGACGGGGCGGAGTAAGTGGTTTTAGAATCAGAGAAAGCGTGGATGAAAAAATAGTTCCTGGGGGCGTGACCGTGTTTTTCTGAAGAGGCGGATTCGCGCGGCGCCTTGATTCCAGATCGATGCGTCGGTGGTATAGTCGGAGCGAGAGGGGTCTTGCGATGGCGCGGCTGGCAGCATGAAAATGGCGACTGGCTTCATCGACAAAGACGCAGTCCTGGCGGCTCGAAACCTGTTGCGCAGCATGGGCGCCACACAAGTATTTATTTTCGGCTCGGCTGCTAAGGGCCGGTTGCGGCCAGACTCCGATGTCGACATGGCCGCCACGGGTCTGCCGTCACAGGTCTACTTTTCAGCCGTCAGTAAGGCATCAGACCTCCTCGGACGACCAGTCGATCTCGTCGATTTGGATGAGCCGACACCCTTGGTTGGTTATCTCCTCGCAAGCGGGGAACTTGTTCGTGTCGAGTGATCTCGGGAGACAAAGCGGTGGCCGAGAACACTGGGATCGGCCGCACAGGCCCCGAAATCGGGTCCACAGGCTGGAAGCCCAATGCCACTTACTTTGGTCGTGGGGCGGACTCCCGGGAGCTGCGAAGAAGACCATTTGGACCGCAGATAAACGCCGATGAACGCCGATAACGCATTTGTTTCCCATTCTTGTTCATCTGCGTTTATCGACGGCCCATATTCTTTCGTGGCTTCCCTTCGTCGGCCCTTTTTATTGGCGAAAGCGGCGGGTCCGGGGGGACCCGCGCGGACCAGGGGGTCCGCCCCACCAA
>Ga0116216_10002639_pt1 | contig 11850 bp, 7 predicted proteins | sample Sb_taG_11_FD_89696 | JGI IMG/M metagenome (GOLD analysis project Ga0116216, IMG submission 89696) | Peat soil microbial communities from Weissenstadt, Germany - Sb_50d_3_AS metaG | ecosystem: Environmental > Terrestrial > Soil > Wetlands > Peat | place: Germany: Weissenstadt | collected 2010-09-21
AGGTGAACTGGGAGGCCCCAAAGGCCAGCGCGCCGACACGGTTCAGGATGGTCTGCAGCGTCATCATGGCGAAGCCTGAGAGCAGGGCGACGAGGGCAAAAACCACGAAACCCGTGGGATTTGTCCCTGGGACCGCGCGGGCCACCGGGAGTGCGCCGCGCCGACGAACGCCGAGGAGCAGAAAGACAGCGCCGGCGCTGAGATTCACCGCGCCCATCGCAAAAAGGACTCCATCGAGACCGAGACGCGGCACCAGCCAGAAGCCCGCCGCGAGAGCACCGGCAAAGGCCCCCGCAGTGTTGAAGCCATACACGAGGGCGTGGAATCGTGTCGCATCGTCGAGGGTTCGAGCGAGGGCTTGCGTGAGAATCGGGATCGTCCCTCCCATGAGGATCGTGGGCGGGAGGACGAGAAGGGCCGAGAGCACCACGTCTTGCGCGAATGCGGGGCCGCTCGCAAGATCCGGAGCGGCCACGGACGCAGCCTGCACGGCGCGAAACAGCGCGGGGAAGGCGATCGCCCAGAGGCCGATGGAGGCCTCTACACATCCGTAGAGCGCGAGAAGGCGCACTGGACGCCCCGCTTGCTCCCCATTCCCGACGAGCCGCCGGGTCACGGCGCCAAAGAGCGAGTAGCCGACCGAGAGGCCGCCCAGGAAGAGACCCAGCGTCGCAGCCGTGGCCTCACTCTGCGAGCCGAGCAGCATCGCCAAGAGCTTCTGCCACGCCACCTCATACACTAGGCCGCTAAACCCGGTCAGGACCGTGAGCGCGAGAACGATCGCACGGGTCACGCGAACTCCTGCATCCTCCAGCGTCATGTCTCTTGAGGCCAGCGCTGCATCCTCGCACGCCCGTTGCTGAGCGGCTCACCCCGCCGCTCAGCAACGCGGGTTCCCGCCTCTGCATGGTTCCGCAAAATGACCCCTCGGGTCAAAAGCAGGTTTCGAAGCACGGCTCCCTGCGCGAGACAGAGCCTTACGGCACGCCGCCGAGGGAGGACCTCCTGGAAGGCCGCCTGGCGGCGATTGGTGCGTCGCTCTGGAAGCTCAACGTCGACGGAGAACCACTGCGCATGGCCACGAGCGTCTGGATTTCACCGAGGTCAAGGCTTCGTGCAAGGGGACCCACAGAAAGGCCCGTACGTTCGGCGCACAGTCCGCGAAACGCTGCTATAGTTGAAGCTTATCCCTCACGCTGAGTACGGAGTGTCCATGCCCGTCCACACCGTCGGGGGCGATGTCGACGCCTGGTGCAACCGGTGCCAGCTCGTCCTCGCCCACACTATCCATGCGATCGTCGACGGCAAGATTCGCCGTGTGCACTGCAACACTTGCAAGCAGCAGCACGCTTTCCGTGCGCGGGCGCCAGGCGAAAAGGCCAAGCGCAAGGGCACGGCTGCGGGCGCGCGTCCGCGGCCCGCGGGCTATGACGAGCTCCTTGCCGGACGCGGGGCCGATGATGCTCGGCCCTATTCCACACAGCAGAGATTTGAGGCCGGGGCGGTGCTCGCGCATCCCGTCTTCGGGCTCGGGGTTGTGACAGACACGCGCGACGGTCGCAAGATCGAGGTCAGCTTCCGCGCGGGGCCCCGCACCCTCGCGCAGGGGCGCTAACTCGCGAGTCTCCTTCCCGCATCTCGGTTCGCACAGCTTGCGCACGCGCAAGAAGTCTACGACGTCCATCTGCCGAGAGGCCTGAAGCCAGCGCCAAAGCGCCGCGTTGCTTCGAGGCCAAGGAGCGCCACCGCGAGCAGCGCTGCCCCCGCGAGGAACGTGGCAGGCGCACCATGGTGCTCCCACAGCCAGCCCGCCAGGACGCTCGCGATCAGCATTGCCAGGCCGAGAACGAGGTTGAGAATCCCGAAGGCGGTGCCCCGGACAGGCTGCGCTGAGGTATCGGCGACGAGCGCCGAGAGGAGGCCCTGCGTGACGCCCATGTGAAGCCCCCAGAGAAGCACACCGCACACGACGAGGAGGGGACCCTCTGCCATTGCAAGAACGACGTCTGCAAGCGCGAGAATGGCGAAGCCTCCGAGGAGGAGGTGAAGGCGCGGCACCCGGTCCGAGAGCCGGCCCGCCGGATAGGCCGATCCGGCATAGGCGACGTTCATCGCGACGAGGACGAGGGGTACCAGTGCCGGCCGGATCCCCACGCTTCGCGCGCGCAGAACCAAGAAGGCTTCGCTGAACCGCGCGAGCGTGAGCAGCCCTCCGATCACCACGACCCACCAATACGCGGCAGGCAGGCGTCGCCAGGCGGCGAGCTCGGTCGGAAGCTCGGTCGGAGGGTGGGCGGGAGGGATCTCGCGGGGCGCCTCGGGTTCTCTCACGCCGAAGAGCATGAGTGCAACCGCCACGAAGGCAGGGAGGGTGGCGAGCCAGAACACGGTCCGGAACGCTCCTCGGGTTAAAGCCATGAACACCGTCGCAAGCAGCGGTCCCGCGATCGCACCGACGGTGTCGAGCGCTTGCCGCAGTCCGAAACTCCCCCCGCGCACCTCCGGCGGCGAAAGCTCCGCCACGAGCGCATCTCGCGGAGCCTCGCGAATCCCCTTGCCGACGCGGTCGACAAAACGCGCGCCAAGAACCCATCCCACGGACGGGGCCAGGGCGAAGACCGGCTTTGTCCCGGCAGCGAGGGCGTAGCCGAGGACCGCGAGCAGCTTGCGGCGGCCCAGTCGATCAGAAAGTGCGCCGGAGAGCATCTTCGCGATGGAGGCGGTGGACTCTGCCACGCCCTCGATCACGCCGACGCTGAGCGTGCTCGCGCCCAGCACACTCACGAGGAAAAGGGGCAGGAGCACGTGGATCATCTCCGAAGAGACGTCCATGAAGAGGCTCACGAAGCCCAGTACCCAGACCGCCCCAGGCACCACGCCGAGGCCGGCGCCGCGGCCGGTGTCGGCTAGAGGAGGTTCATCGACGGACATGAACCCCCCGGCCCGCGCTCGGGTCGCGTCTCTCCGAATTTAAGAACGCGAGAATCGAACGTTTTCGTTGCGCACCCCTTGGCTGGAAGATACGAGAGAGGGGCGCAGCGTTAGGGCAGCCACTCGCCAAAATCACGGACCTCATGGGAGGCAAGAGCGCTCGCGAACGCGGTGGCGACGTCGGCGTCCACGCCGCTCCACGCGGCGATCCGCCGGCCGAGAGTTACCGAGAGGAAGGGGCGTGCCAGATCCCGCGGCAGGAGCGCATCGATCTCGACCGCGAAGTCGTGGGGCGCCGGATCCCGGGCGAACTCCACGACATAGATCCAAGGCGTACGCCCATCGCCGCAAGACAGCCGGAGAAGCCGGTCTCCTTTCCAAGCCGCGAGGCTCTCGCCGGCTACGCTCCCCCCGCTCGCTGAGAGCCCGATGAGAAGCCGCAGCACACCAACGCTTTCGTCCTCGAGGACCTGGCAGTTGGCGGCCACGGGAGGGCCGCCAAGCAGGCGGATCGGCCGGTCCGAAGCAAGATAGGCTGCGGGGCTCAGGAGCTGCTTCGTCGAAAGGGGCGGGCTGCGGAAGGCGGTCTCTGGATCGTCCAGGGTGAGCAGAAGGAGCCCCGCGGCCTGTAGGGGCGCATTCGTGGCGTCAAAACCGGGGTGTCCCCGGATCACCCCTTCGATCCTCGGCGCCTTGAGCGGGGCTTGCTCCTCCGGCAGACGCAGACCACCCGGGAACCAGGAGCCTCCTGCCGTCGCATTCGCACTCACCGCGAGGAGCGCGCGGATCGCGATCCCGCCATCCCCTTGAAGCCGCGGTGCGACCTCCACGAGGCGAGGATAGTGCTGGCCGTCGAGCAGGCGCCCGAGGGCGCGGCGCACCTCCACTACGTCGGGCGGAGACGAAGCGATGACCTTCGCGCGGTCAAAGTCGGGGAACGCGCGGGCTGCAGGGGGTGCCTGCACGGTCCTCGTTCGTTCGGCTTGCGCCGCGGGAGCCGCGCTTTCCGACGCATCGGCCTCCGATATCGGCGCGAGTGCCCGGGCCTGCTGCTCAAGCGCGGCGAGCTCGGGGGCGCTTGGGTCCGTGACGAGCGCCGGCCGGCGGATGAAACGGAGTCCACGCGCGCGCTCCACGGACTCGACAAGAGCGGCGAATCCGTTGGGGTCCGGATCGCCCCGTTCATCCGTAAGCTGGGGACCGGCCGGCGCTTGGCCAGCGGGCTGCGCCGGTCGGCAGTCATTTCCGCCAAGGGCTGGCACGGCCACTGCGAGGGCACAGAGACGGAGCACGAGCCTCCACTGCTTTTGCCTCATCCGTTGGCCTTCCATGCGTTGCCTCGAGGGTAGGCTTTTGGAGACCCGATGGAGCGACCGGCTCCAATTGCGAGCGGCGTGCTCAGTCGCAGCAGAGGAAGGCCCTAAGGCCCATTTCCGTGGGTTGGCAGTCAACAGCAGGACAGTCGCACGCGAAACAGCCAAGAAAAAGCTCGTCCCGCCGTCACGATCGTCAGAGGCCAAGTCCCCCTCTAACATTTCCAGCACGATCAGGACTTGACCCTTTGACCCGCGGTAGGGATCTCCGGACGAGACAGACGCAGAATCAGGTACTTAGGAAAACAGTGAGGCATTCCTGGGAGATTCCCCTGCGGGTTCACGGGGGTTTCATGGAAGGTCGGTTCCGCCAAAAGGGAAAAAGCTTTCCTTCTTGCTGCACCGGGCCGTGCCAAAGCTAGCTATCGTGCGGCCCGCTCGATCCGGGGAGGCCGAGGTGGAAAGGAGCTGGAAGGAACGGACTCCGGACCTCGCCCTCGCGCTCGGCCTTGCCTTGGTCACGCTCTGGACGTACTCCGCCGCTCTCAGCAACGGCTTCGTCCACTACGACGATACGCTCTATGTGACAAGAAACCCTGTCGCCCAGCAGGGACTCTCGCGATCGACGGTCCTCTGGGCATTTACCTCAGGCTTCGCCGGGAACTGGCATCCCCTCACCTGGCTTTCGGTGATGCTCGACGTCCAACTCTTCGGGCTCGACGCCCGGGGTCATCACGCGACGAGCGTCACGTTCCACGCCCTCAACACCGTCCTCGTCTTCGCCTTCATGCGCCGTCTGGGCATTGGACGCGGAACAAGCGCCTTCGCGGCTGGGCTCTTTGGACTCCATCCCCTCCACGTGGAATCCGTGGCCTGGGTCGCGGAGCGCAAAGATGTCCTGTCGATGCTCTTCGGTCTGCTCACGCTGCTCGCCTACATCCGCTACACCGAAGCACCTTCGATTCGGCGCATGGCTTTGGTGGGCGCTCTCCTAGCTCTTGGGCTCATGGCAAAGCCCGTCCTCGTGACGCTCCCCTTCGTGCTGCTGCTTCTCGACTGGTGGCCACTTCGACGGATCGCGAGCCCCGCGTGGCTAGCGTCGCCCGATCGCGGGGCCGGCCTTGCGCCCCGCTCCGCTCGAGATCGCGCCGATCTCGGCTCTCTCTTGCGCGAAAAGATTCCGCTCTTCAGCCTGATCCTGCTCTCCTCTTTCATCACGTACGTGGCGCAGAAGTCGAGCGGCAGCGTCGCGGTGCAAGTGCCGGCGGCCTATCGCGCGGTGAACGCGATTCACTCCTACGTCGCTTATCTCGTGAAGACGTTTTATCCCCTCCACCTTGCGGTCTTCTATCCCCTCCCCGAGCAGCTGCCGCTCGTGGTCGGCGCAATCGATCTCGCCGCGCTCGGCACCCTCACGCTTCTCGCCTGGCGCCTGCGCGCGAGCCGTCCCTACCTCCTCGTCGGCTGGCTGTGGTACCTCGGCACCCTCGTCCCGATGATCGGTCTCGTGCAGGTCGGGATGCAGGCCTACGCCGACCGCTACACCTATTTGCCCCTGCTGGGCTTGGGTCTTGCCGTGAGCCTTCTGCTTGCGGACGTCGCGCGCGGCTTGCGGCTTCCGCGGCCGGCCGCAGCTCTGGCCGGGGGCGGGCTCCTTGCGTTGCTCGCCTTCGTAACCGCGAAGCAGACCCTCGTGTGGCATGACACGGTGGCCCTTTTCGAGCACGCGATCGCCGTCACCGGCCGCAACCCCGTGGCGCGTCTCAGCCTGGCGGGCGAACTGATCGAGAATGGCGAGCTCGACCGGGCGCGCAGCGAGCTTACGCAGGGGCTTGCCGAGGGAGCACCCGCTGCAGGCGTCCATCTCGACCTCGGCTCCATCGCTCATCGCCAGCACAACCTGCCCGAGGCTTTGCGCGAGTTTGACGCGGGCCTCGCCCTTAAGCCCGACGATTCCAATCTCCTGCTGAACCGCGGGATCATCCTGACCGAGATGCGGCGGTACGACGAGGCGATCCCCGTGCTCGAGCGCGTTGTCGCAGCGCGCGCAGGGAACGATTCGAGCCTCCTCATCATGGCACATCACACGCTGGGCCAAGCCCTCGAGCGGGTCGGCCGCGACGCAGAGGCGATCGAGCACATGCGCGAGGCCGATGCCGTCGGCACTGCGGGCCACTAGCCTGGTCCTGACGAGGCACTACCGAATCGATCGACCGGACGATTCCGCGAACCGTGCGAAAGCTACGCGAGAAGGTCCTCAAGGCATTGGTGGCGGACGCACAGTTCACGGTGAGGGGACGGGACTGGGCTACCGTGCGCACCCGTATGATCCCCGGGCGAAGGCGGCTCCCACAGACACAGAGTCCGGAGTAGACCCGCATGAACGAGGTCCGGGGCCGATCGCTCCGGCACATCCAAATCTTCCTCGCCCTCCTCTTCGCCTTTGGCGCAGCCAGTCGGTGGGGCCTTGCTGCCCTGCGTTCGCCCGACGCGCCGTTCCTGTGGCCGGATCGAACGCCCTGGATCTGGGCCGCGATGCCGCCCGTGACCAATGGGATCCTGCTCGATCCGGCGCGGCCGGTGACCACTGTCTTTGAGCGTCGTTTTGCGGTCGACGAGCGACGGGGCCCCGTGCGGCTTCAGGTGCGTGCGATGCGTGATGTCGTGCTCTCCCTGAACGGAAGTCGTGTGCCGCTAGCCGGGCGGGATGCGGGGCGTTGGAAGGAGCCATCGGTCGTCGACGTCACGCCTCTCATCGTGCTCGGGGAGAACCTTTTGCACGTGGAAGTGCGCAATCCTCAGGGCATCGGGCTGCTCCAGCTCCGTCTCAACGGTCTGGCGGAGCCGCTTGAGACCGACGAACGTTGGCTCGCGGCGAGGGAAGGCCATCCACTTGCCCCCGCGGCCCTCGCCGACGACGAAGTCCGCTTCGGCGAGAGCACCGCATTGCCTTCGCCGCTTGCGGCGGTGCGCCAACATGCGTGGGCGCTGATGACGTTCGCGGGCGCCGGAATGCTCGGCGCGGCGCTATTGCAGGGCCGACAAGGCGTCGCGGTAAAGGCGCCGGGCGTGGCACTCGCCGTCGTGTCACTCTACTGGGTCTGGGTCTTTGCTGTGAAGATCGTCCACATCCCGGCTCGATCCGGTTTCGACGCTCCGGAGCATCTTGGGTACATCGTATGGCTCTTGCGGGAGTGGACGCTTCCCCCTGCAGCCGCCGGCTTCGAGACCTACCACCCACCCCTCTACCACGTCCTGACGGCGCTCCTCGTCGCTGCCGGGAGACCGGCCCCCGCGAGTGTCTCGGATCGCGCACTCCTTTCGCTTCTTCCTGCCCTTTCGGGTCTGGGGATGGCGTTCGTGGCGGCCGCCATGACGCGCTGTCTCGCGCCGGACGCGCCGTGGATGCAAGCCGCCTCGGCCATCGCCGCAGGGCTTCTCCCGAGCAACCTGACACTCGCTGCCTCCGTGTCCAACGAGTTGCCCCATGCGTTCCTCGCGAGCATCGCCGTGCTCGTCACGGTGCGCACGCTGCTCAAGGAGCGTGCGACTCCCTCCGATGACATCGTCCTTGGTCTGCTCTTGGCCGGAGGCCTTCTCACGAAATACACGAGTCTCATCCTCGTTCCGACGCTTATTGGTGTCATTGTGGCGAAACGGATTTTGTCCGAGTCTGCGCCGCCTTCACGAGTCGCGCTTGGGGCCGCTCGTACGGTTGCGGTCGTCCTTGTCCTCGCGGGGTGGGTCTACGTCCGAAACTGGATCCTGTTCGGTAGCCCGCTCGTTTCGAACTTGAACGCCGTGCCAGGGAAGATGCTGTGGCAATACCCAGGCTTCCACACGATCTCCTATTTCCTGCACTTTGGCGATGCCTTCACCCAGCCATGGTTCTCTGGGTTCCATGACTTCTGGGACTCCGTCTACACCACCTTCTGGGGAGACGGAATGTTGGGCCGCGCTTCGGGGGTGGGTTACATGCACGGACGCTGGCGCTATGACTGGATGGCCGCCGTCTTTGTGCTCGCTCTCCCGGCGACGATCTTTCTGGTTGTAGGCTGGATCCGTGCGATGATCGGCGCGCTGGGCGACGACACGCTCGGCCGGCGTCTTGCCTTGTCCCTCCTTGTCGCGCTACCGCCTCTTCTGCTCGCCTCCCTCGTGAGCTTGAGCCTCCACTACCCCTTCTGGTCCTCAGGCAAGGCGTTCTATGCGCTCTTCCTCACGCCCACCTTCGCATACCTCGGGATCCTAGGTTTCGACGCGCTCAATCATTCGATCGCCCGCCGCGCGCCGCTCGCGCTGCGCATCCTGCCCTGGGGCTGGGCTTCGGCATTCTTTGGCAGCATCGCCCTCGCCTACGGCGGCTAGGGGCCGCGGGGCCACGGGCGTAGCAGTTCCGCGAGGAGCCCCTAGAGCGCCATCCGCAGTCTCGTGCCGCTGCCCGATGCAGCAAGCGGACTTACCGCCGAAGGCGCATGTTATGATCACAAGCTTCTCGGAGGCCGCCCAACCTGTGCCCGCGTGCGAGTCGAAGACCCCTCGCTGTGTGATCATCGGTGCGGGGCCCGCCGGACTCACCGCCGCCTATGAACTCGCGAAGCTGGGACGCGCGGCAGTCGTTTTTGAGAAGGACGCGGTCGTCGGCGGAATCGCGCGCACGTTGGAATACAAGGGCTATCGCTTCGATATCGGTGGCCATCGGTTCTTTACGAAAGTCCAAGCCGTTCAGGAGCTCTGGTCAGAGCTTCTCGGGCCTGACTTCTTGTTGCGGCGGCGTCTCTCACGAATCCACTACAACGATAGATTCTTCGCCTACCCGCTGCGGATCGGTGATGCGTTGATCGGGCTTGGTCCCGTCGAGGCGATCCGGATCTTTCTCAGCTTCCTCAAGGTGCGGCTTCTCCCGTCCAAGAGTGAGCACACGTTCGAGGAGTGGGTCACCAACCGATTCGGGCGTCGGCTTTACCAGATTTTCTTCGAAACCTACACGCACAAGGTCTGGGGGATACCGGGGTCTGAGATCGGTGCCGATTGGGCCGCCCAACGTATCAAGAACCTCAATCTCTTTGCAGCGGTCAAAAATGCGCTTCGCAGGGGTCGCCGCCGAGACGCCAAAGAGATGACCAGTCTCATCGAGGAGTTCCACTACCCGCGGTTGGGCCCCGGGATGCTGTGGGAACGCTGTACGCAGCTCCTCTCTGAGAGGGGAATTCCCACGTTCACAGAGACGTCGGTGGCTCGCGTCACGCACCGGGATTGGCGCGTAGAGAGCGTGACCGTGCGCGACCGTTCCGGTAGCGAACGAGAGGAGGAGGGCAGCTTCTTCATCTCATCGATGCCACTGCGTGAACTCATCCACGCCCTACACCCCGCTGCCCCCGCAGATGTCGTCGCGGCCGCGGACCAGCTCCGCTACCGCGACTTCTTGACGATCGTGCTCATTGTGGACAAACCTGACTTGTTCCCCGATCAGTGGATCTATGTCCATTCTCCGAACGTCAAGGTGGGACGGATCCAGAATTTCAAGAACTGGAGTCCCGAGATGGTTCCGGATCCGTCGAAGACTGCGCTCGGCCTCGAATACTTCCTTTGGAGTTCCGACGATCTTTGGAGCGATCCCGACGATGCGCTGATCTCGATGGGACGTCGCGAAGCCGCCCAGATCGGTCTGATCGCCGAATCCGACGTGATCGACGGGTGTGTGGTGCGAATGCCGAAGGCATATCCAGTCTACGATGCCACCTACAGAGACGCTCTCACGGTCGTCCGCGCGTACCTGGCGAGGTTCTCGAACCTCGAGTCAGTGGGACGCAATGGCCAGCACCGTTACAACAATCAGGACCACTCGATGGTAACGGCCATGTACGCGGTGCAGAACATCGCCGGAGAGAATCGCGATTGCTGGGAGGTCAACGTCGAGGAGGAGTATCATGAGGAAACCCTGAGCGCGAAGCCGGGAGCAGGCGATCGATTGGTCCCACGCAGGGTTTCGACGGGGCCTGGTTGAGATCTCGATGGGCGGATGTCGGTTCCCGGTAATCCGAGCAATGAGGGATCCAGCGGTGTGTCGAGGGAAGCTCGCCGCGGGCGACCTCTTATGCCGGGCGCCGACACAAGGCAATTACGGAAAGCCCGAAAGGCGGCGGTACCAGCACCTCGATGCGCCGCGCGATGGGAATCGCCCGGTTCATGAGATCAAACTGTGCGCCGCCGTGGATCGAGCGGCGGAGGAGCCGGTAGTTGAGCCACCAGCCCAGGGCTCCGATCGCGTTGAAATAGCGAAGTTGCAGGATCTTAAGGCCTGTGTGCGAGAGCAAGGTCCCAAGGTGCGACCGGGAGTAGCGTCGATAGTGTCCATCCACGCGGTCATACGAGCCGTAGAGAGCGAAATGCGCGGGCACGAGAAGGCAGAGATGGCCGCCGGGGGTGAGGATCCGCTCCAGGCGCTCCAGCGCCGCAAGGTCGTCGCGCACGTGCTCGAGGACATTGATGCAGACGATGGTGTCGGGCGCGAACTCACGCAGTCGAGCCTCCGCCGATGCGTCCCCGAGATCGCAAAGTGCGAACCGTACTTCGGGGCGATCCGCGAAGCGCTGCCGCGCGTAGTCGAGGACTTCGTCGTCCACGTCCACGCCCAGGATCGCTTCCCGAGAACCGATGAGATCCAGAATGCCGCCCACGCCGCAACCGATTTCGAGGATGCGCCGGCCTAGGAAGGGACGAAAACTCTCGAGTTGCCACGCCAGATAGGGCCGATTGAGCTGGTCGAACTGCGTGTATCGAGCCACACGGCTGGTCAGGGCGACCGACGCCGCGCGATTCGGCACGGCAGCTTCCGGCTCGGGGCTTCGCGCGATCATGTTAGCGGCGTCTCAGTCCAAGAATGCTCAGGAAGAAGCTCGCGAAGAGCGTCTGAATCCCGAGCATGAGGAGAAGCGCTGCGGGGACCACGAGGCGCATGCCTTGGCGCGGCTCGAGGGGTCCAAAACCCGCCCGTGCCCAATCCGCGAAGGCAATGCCCAGCGCGGCGAGTCCCCCCACGCACAGCAGCACCCCGCAGACGAGCCCGACCTCGAGGGTCACATACTCGAAGAGGCGGGCGAGCGTAGGGGGCATCGGATGGAGGTGCTCGGTCACCGCGAACACCTTCGTGAATACTGCAAAGATCACGAGCTGGTAGCCCACCAGGCAGAGCAGGCTCGAAACCACCAGGGTATGCACGTCGAGTCCGATTCGCGCGACCGTCCCGTGGATCGGGAGCCAGACCGGCCCCATCGCGAGAATCAGGGACGCCGCAAGACCGATCGCGAACAGGATCACGCCCGGCACGAGAAAGAGCCAGCGCGGGCTGAAGAGCAGCATGAAGCGCAGGTGGCGCCAGCCGTCCCGCCAGCTTCGAAGATGCGGCGGGCGCGACCGGCCGTCAGGGCGAAGCACGATCGGGACCTCTTCCACGCGAAGACCGAGAAGTGTCGCTTTGATCACCATCTCGCTCGCGAACTCCATGCCCGTCGTTCCAAGGTCCATCGTGTTGAAGGCCGCCCTACTAAAGCCACGCAGGCCACAGTGGAAATCCCCCACCGGGCTCGAGAAGAAGAGCTGACCG
>Ga0116216_10002641_pt1 | contig 11846 bp, 5 predicted proteins | sample Sb_taG_11_FD_89696 | JGI IMG/M metagenome (GOLD analysis project Ga0116216, IMG submission 89696) | Peat soil microbial communities from Weissenstadt, Germany - Sb_50d_3_AS metaG | ecosystem: Environmental > Terrestrial > Soil > Wetlands > Peat | place: Germany: Weissenstadt | collected 2010-09-21
AGATACCAGCTGTGCCGATCCCAGCTGGTGCCCATCAGGAACACGGGAGTGCGTTGTCCGGGCGAGAGCGCGGCCACGAGCGCATTCAGCTCCGGCGGCAAGTAGGTACTGCGATGGGACTTGATGTATCCGAGGGCGCGGGGCAGATGCTGGCGTCCGCGCAATGGCCCGTCAACGACGAGCAGGTCACTATCTGGCGGCACGTCGTGCTCATAGACCGCGGCCCGTGCCTCGACCGCTGTCACTACTTCGATCTCGGCCAGATGACGTTGGAGGGCTTGGGAGAGCCGGACCATGAGCGGCGTGCTCGCCGCCTTACCAGTGACATGACATGCCCCGTAACTGCCTGCCCACGTGACGATGTCGCTGGCATGCGGCGCGACGGTGAAAAGGCCGCGCCTAATGTTGGCTTGGACGAGGTGGGCCTGCTGGCCGCAGCAGCACACCACTCCTGCCGCGTACGACGCGCATAGGGCCGCGCTGGCCTCAGTCGCCTGGCCGTCAATGCCTGAATCCTCGTCTATCCAGACGCGAGCCTCGACACGACGGACGCCGTCGACGAAGAGCAGCGCCTCGGGAGCGAGGCAGTCGATATCAGGGTCAAGTGGCTGCCATCGGCCTGCTGGCAGTTCGACGTTAACGTCCACGACGGCGGTGGATTCTTCCAGGAAATCCTCGAGTTCTAGGCTGGTGCCGTAAGCAGGGTCCCACCCGTCCACAGTGAATTGCATCGCGTTCCTGCTCACCGCGGTGGTCGCAGCACTGTCCTGGCTGGCCTGGATGCCGTCCGTCATATCGCTATCGCCTCGCTCGTGAGACCTCCTCGTATGACGCTCGAGGTACGGGCGTCCCTGGAGACCTTGAACCGGACCGGGACTCGCTCGGCGAGCGCCGCTACGTGGGTGACCACGCCGACCATGCGGTGGCCTTGAGCGAGGGTCTCCAGTGTGGTGGCCACCACGTCCAGGGTGTCCGGGTCCAGGGTGCCGAATCCTTCGTCGAGGAAGATAGAGTCCAGCCGGGCCGCGCCTGCGGCGGCGAGCGCGGAGATCTGGGACGACAGGGCGAGGGCGAGCGCCAGGGATGCCTGGAAGGTCTCGCCCCCCGACAACGTGCGAACCGACCGGCGCGCGTCGTTGTCGGTGTGATCGACCACGTAGAAATCTCCGTCCTCGTAACTGAGATCGAACTGGCCGCTGGACAGCGCGGCCAGGTTCGCCGACGCGTCTGCGACCAGGACATCTACCGCCTCCGCGACCAGCCAGCGGGGGAAGCGGTCGGAACGCAGCAGGTCACCGAGGAGCCTGGCCACCTGCTGGTCGCGCTGTGCGTCGTGCTGTCTGCTGATCAGTTCTGCCGCCTGGGCGCGCCGTTCCACGACGCGTTTCGTCGCGGCCCGGGCCCGCTCGAGCGCTCCGGCTACGGCCGAGGACGCGCTGGCGGCTGCTGCCTCTGGGGCAAGGTCGATTCCGGCCGCCACCAGGTCACCGCGCAACCGGCCGGTCAGCCGGTTCAGGTTCGCCCGGGCCGCTGCGGCTCTCCCGGATGCGGCGGTGATGTCCCGGGTGCGTGATCGGGCCTCGCTGGCCGCCCATGCCGCCAGTGCTGTCCACCCGGCCAGCAGGCCGGTGCCGTCGAGAGCTGGCGCTCCAAGGGTGACCACCTGGTCGCGGGCCGCGGACAGGCGGGCGCGGGCATCAGATTCGGCCCTTTCCAGAGCGGTGAGCGCCGTTTCGCTCTCTGCCCGGTCAGCCCGGGCCTTGAGCAGCCGCCCCTCGGCGTCTGCTGCCGATGCTTCAAGCTGGTCGCGCAAGGAGAGCTGCTCGATCACCTGCTTTTCGTCGGGAGCGTTCGCCAGGAGCCGGTCGAGGTCCGCGATGCGCTCTGTCAGCTCAGCGAGCCGCGTCCTAGCCTCCTGGTCGGCCAGCGCTGCGCTCCTCGCGTCCTCGCGCAGCTGGGCGAGGTTCAGCTCGTCCTTAATGAAAGCAGCCGTCAAATTCTTGTGCTTTTCTGCGACCGCCGCCGCTGCCTCGCGTGCCTCGGCCAGTTCCGCCGCCCGCGTCTGGGCGTGCTCGCCGGCCCATTGGGCCAGGCTCGCCCATCCGGCGGCCAGGGCGGCGTCGTCGACCTGCGGTGCCCCCAGCCCGACCAGCGGATCCCGTGCCGCGCGCAGCGCCGCACGGGCGGCGGCCATGTCGGCCTCGGACTGCTCTACTGCCGTCTGCGCAGAGGTGAGCTCGGCGCGCGCGGTGCCCACCGCGGCGGCGGCCTCATTCGCGGCCTGGTCACGTTCGTGTCGTGCACGCAGGCTGGTGCTGAGCTGCGTGACCGCGGCCGCCACCAGGTGTTCATCGACGGCGTCGGCCCGCGCCGCGCCGGCCTCGTTATCGAGGAGGGCCGTTACAGCCGTCAGTCCTGCGCTGGCCAGAGGGCCGCCGAGCGCGCCGGCTAGCGCGGTGGCCAGGCGAGTCCTGCGGTCAGTCAGGGATTTGAGTTCGGACTCGGCCCTGGCCTCGGCCACCCCGGCGGCCCTTACTTTCCCCCGGGCCTCCACCACGGCCCGTTCGGCCTTATCGAGACACGTCTTCGCGTCATCGATTTCAGGTGCCTGCGAAGCTGAGGGGAGCGTTCCCACGATTTGCTCGCAGAGCGGGCACGGCTGTCCGGCTACCAGGTGGGGACGCAGGTCGGCAATGACATGCGCGCGGCGCACCTCATCCGTGGTTTGCTGGCACTCGCGATGCAGATCCTCCGCCGAGGCTAGTGCGCCCTCAGCCGCCGAACGCCCCGAACGGGCCTGCTCGAGGCCGAGCCGGGCTGATTCCAGGTCGCTGCTGAGATCCCGCAGGTCGCGAACGTCACGCGAGGCCTGCTGCAGCGCAGCCTCCGCTACGGCGGAATCGCGGGCGGCGCGGGCGGCGGTGTCAGCCTGCTCCGCCGCCCGCAGGGCCTGAGCCGCCTTGGTGAGGGCATCAGCAGCGGTCCGGCGCTGCTCGTCAAGCCGGTTCGCTTCCTCGGGAACCGAGACTGAGGTGAGGGCAGCGTGCTCGGTGCCGAGCCGGTCCACCTGCTGTCGTGCCGCATCTGCGCCGCGTGCTGCCTCATCCCGCCGGCCGCGTAGCTCCTCCAGGCTCACCGAGGCCGCGTCCACCTTGGCCGAGGCATCGCCCGACAGAGCCGAGAGCCGCGCGGCGTTTTCCTGCCAGGACAGCCGCCGGAACATCCGCTCGCTCCGCTCGGCGCGCTGGTCGCGAGCCAGCTCGAGCGGCGCTCGCTGGGGGCCTTGCGCTAGTGCCTCCCGCGCAACCCGGTCGGCCTGCTCAGCCAGCCTCTCGGTGTCCCGGATTTTTCCGAGAGCAGCCCGGCTCGCCGCCAGGTCCGCGTCAAGGGCAGCGGCCCCCTCGGGTACGGACACAGCCGCCAGACAAGCCTGCTCTGTCTCCAGCTGCCTGAGCCGGTCCTCGGCGGCCGATAGTTCCTCCTGCCCGGCGCGGATCTGCGGCAGGATCGCTTCTACCCGCTGGCCGAGCGCGGCCAGTGCCGTCTCGCCGGCCCGCGCTGTCTGTTCGGCCTCAGGCGTTGCGTCGGCCAGGGTAGCCAGGGTCTCGGCGATCGCCTCGGCTCGCTGCCCGGTCACGTTGGCCTGCTGGTTCGCGCGGACCATCATCTGCCGGTAGTGCTCGGCTCCGAGCAGGCGCAGCAGGATCTCCTGCCGCTCGCTCGCCTTGGCGTGCAGGAAATTCGCGAACTGGCCCTGAGGAAGGACCACGCACTGGCAGAAATCCTCATACGACAGCCCGAGCATCCCCTCGACGGCGTCGTTGACCCCCGACAGGTCTTTGGCCAGGACTTCGGTCGGGTCACCAGGCTCAGCCAGGCCGCGCGGGTCGGTCAGCCGCTCCAGGCTCGCCGCACGCTGACTGACCTGGCTGCCGATGCGGCGCAATTCCCGGGCCACCACGTAGCGCTGCCCGGCGACCTCGAAGACGAGCTTGACCGTTCCCCGGGAGATGGTGGGGGCCAGCGCGAGGGAGACCATTCCCTTCCGTCCCCAGCGGGGCACCGACCCGTACAAGGCGAACGTCATCGCGTCGATGACCGTTGACTTGCCCGAGCCGGTGGGTCCGACCAGGGCGAAGAAGTCGGCGTCGGTGAAGTCGACGTGGGTCCGCATCCGGAAGGAGGCGAAGCCGTCCATGTCCAGCGTGATCGGGCGCATTTCGATCCCTTCGGAGTCAGCCGGCGTTACCCGCGGCGGTGACCTCGTCGTACAGTTCCCCGAATAGGGCGGCCACCCGTGTGTCCTCGACCTGAACTGACGCGCAGTAATCGGCGAATAGCTGTCCCGGGCTCCGTATCGCATCGGCGGTCTCGGGTCGCTGGGTCCGGGACGGCTCAGCGAAGGCCGGGTCGATGCGCACCTCCAGAGCGTTCGGCAAGATCGCGACGGTATCCTCGCGTAGCCCGGCGCGGGTCCGCTCGCGCAGCCACACCCGCAGGTAGTCATCCCCGAAGGAAGCCGCCTGCGCTTCGAGCTCGGGTAGGGTCCCGCGGACGGTCCGCAGCCGCCGTCCTGACGTGATGGGGATGTCGGTGACGCGGGCCGGAACCGAGGGCCGTGCCTCGACCACGCAGACGACGCTGGTGTTGTCCTGCTCACCGAAGTCCACCGCGATCGGCGAGCCGCTGTAGTGGACCGGGCAGTGCGCGGGCAGTGACTGCCGCCGGTGCAGGTGCCCGAGCGCGACGTAGTGCGCGGCAACCGGGAAGATGGTGGCCGGGACGCTGTACTCGAAGATCGACTGGGCGGACCGCTCACCGCCGCCGAAGACGGCCCCGACACAGGTCAGGTGCGCCATCAGCAGGTTAACGGTGGAGTCGCTGAATCCGCTGGTCAGCGACGCGACAATCTGGCGGATCATCTCGTCGTAGGCGCGCACGTTCTCGGACGGGGTTTGCGTGACGATCTCGGCCGCCCGCACCGCGTAGCGCTGGGTCAGGAACGGCAGCGCCGCCACCTGCACCTCCGCCCCGTCCGAGCGGGCTCCGAAGCGGATCACCCCGCCCTTATCGGGAGGCCGGACCGCCCCGGTCAGGCTGATGCCGGCCACGCCCATCAGCGGCCGGTAGGCCTCGAACGTGGGTCCGTGATCATGGTTGCCGGAGATGACGATGACTTCGGCGCCCGCCTGCCGCAGCCTCAGCAACGTCTGGACCACCAGGTGCTGCGCCTGAGCGGACGGCGCTGATGACTCGTAGACGTCGCCGGCCACCAAGACCGCGTCGACCTGGTTCGCCTCGGCGACCTGAGCGATCTCGGCCAGGACGGCGCGTTGCTCGTCGAGCCGGTCATGACCCTTGAGGGTCTTCCCGACGTGCCAGTCGGCGGTATGCATGAACTTCACGGTCGCTCATTCTTCCTTTCGGGGGCGGACGCGGCTGCCCGGCTAGAACGGCGGGATATCGTCATCCGCAGCAGGCAGCCGCGCAAAGACGTCTCCCGCCGGCGCGGCGGGGGAGCGGGGCGGCTCCGAGCACTCCGACAGCCGGGTCGCCCAGGCCGGGAACGGGAACTCCACCGCCAGCGGCACCGGGATCTCCGGCTGAGAGATGAACATCGCGCCCGGTTTGGCCAGGGTGGCACGGATGCGCTGGGAAGTAGGCAGGAACCCGTATTCGGGCCGTCCGGCTTCGGCCGAGTCCAGACGCCCCACGACCCGGATCGCCGAGTTCGACACGATACGCCGCTCGACTTCGCTCGCGGTCTGCTGCGCGCCGATCAAGATGATGCCCAGGGACCGCCCCCGCTCGGCGATATCCAGCAGCACGTCCTTAATCGGCGAGCTGCCTTCCCGGGGGGCATACTTGTTCAGCTCGTCGATCATCGTGAACAGCAGCCCGCCCGGACCGGCGTCCTCCTTACGCGCCGTCTCGGCCGCCAGCACGACGCCGACGACGAAACGCTGAGCGCGTTCATGCAGGTTATGCAGGTCCACGACCGTAACCTGCTGATCCTGGGTGGAAATCTGACGGCGCGCCGTCGCGGTCACGTCCGCACGGATAATCGGCCGCAGCGGCCGCAGCGACGAGCGCAGCCGCCGGATGAACGCGTTGACCGTACCCACCCCCGTGACCGGCCCGGCCCAGTCCGCCCGGGTCGTCTCGTCGGTGAGCCGGCTGACGAGGACATCGACCAGCTCCTCGTACGTGGCGACCACCTCATCATCGAGCCGCACGGCGCCGTTACCCCCGTAGGCGACGGCATCCAGGCGCAGCCGCGTGGCGACCTGATGGATCACGATCGTGTACTGGTGACGCTCATCCTCCGCATCAGCGAACACATACGGCAGTAGCTGCCGCGAGCAGAACTCGGCGATCGTCCACCAGAATGCCTCGACACCGCTCGTTCGGCCGGTGACGTTCGGCCTGCCGGTTGGGTCATCCGGGATCGGCGGCGCCCAGAAACCGGCCGATGCGAACGGCTCGGCGGGCAGGCCAAGTTCGGCGTATGCGGACCGCAGATCGTCGTCCAGGCGGATATTCGGCTGATCCAGGAACAGCAGATCCTCGCCCTTCACGCTGAACACCAGAGCCTTCGCATTGACAGCGCGCGCACCAAGAACACCAGACCGGAAGATGGAATGAAGGAGGAACAACGCGAAACTAGTCTTCGTCGCCACTCCGGAAATGCCGCTGATCGATACGTGAGCCCCCCGCGTGCCGTCGAGAAACTCCATGTTCACGTAAATCGGCAATCCGTCCCGGCCGCGCCCCACCGGCACCCGGTACGTCATCTGATCAAAGTAAAGAGCCTGAGCTCTCTCCTGCCCGGTGGCGCGGCGCACGACCTCCCCCGGGCGCGGCGGCACGTAGATCTCAGGCTCAACCCGCGTCGTGCTGACCTCAGCAATCTCCTGGCTCCGGGCCGGCAGCACCCCATCGGAGATAAGGAAGACGTCCGAGCCGAAGCTCGCGCCCTCATGCCTGGCCCGGACCTGGGTGACTATGCCACTAGTCAGCACCGGCCCGACCCCCGGCACGTGCCGGAGAGTAACCACCACGTCGTCCAACTGCAGGTAGGAGTCCTCATCCAGGGCAACAGCGAACTGCAACGGGGTCGAATCCTCAGTCCCGGCCACCAGCCCTACCGGATCTGCCGACCCTTCAGCCGGGCTGTTGCCGTCGGCGCCGCCGGCCGACGTTGGGGGCGCACTCTGGACCTGCGAGCGTTCGCTCGCAACAAAGCGATCGACCACGACGGCTCCTTCAGGGTGATGTAGAGATCCAAGTGGCTAGGCCTAACACCATAGACAGCCGTGCTGACATCCGGCCTAAGACTCCGCCAGTGGGGTCACCAAGCGGCCTGCGTGAACGAAGCGTCCCGCCCAAGTCAGGCTGGCTTCGCGAGCACCTTGCCCGATAATGGACAACAGGCGAGCATATCAGACATCTAACCTATTTCGTGCATAATAGACGTAAAAGTGAAGCCGTCTCTGTTGCGGTTTTCCGATTCCTGGGTGTACCGTCTTCCTGTCGCCTTGTAGTTTTCGTTTATTGCACCTGCGGGATGGCAGGCTCCAGGGTCAGGGCTGAGGGAAGTTCGCCTTTTATCATGCACCTCTCTGAACTCGTAATCAGTAACTTTAGGCAGTTTGGTGGCGCTCAGCGGCCCTTTACGCTCGCTCTTCAACCGGGTGTCACAGCTCTGGTCGGGGAAAACGACTGCGGAAAGACCGCCGTGGTTGATGCGATTCGCTACGCTCTGCTGACCCGGGATCTCGACTATCTCCGCGTCCAGCCAGACGACTTCTATATTGACGCGACCGGCGAGCAGACGGCCGATATAACCATCCGCTGCAAGCTCTCCGGCCTGTCGGATGAGGATAGGGGTGCCTTCGCGGAGCATCTCACCTACGAAGGTGGTGACGTCGCGCTCTATGTCTACTGGCGTGCCCGCCGCCTAATGGAGGTGGCCAGTCGACGGCTTGCTGAGGTCACAGTGCGTAGTGGGCCTGAGGGCACAGGGCCGACGATCGAGCTCGCCGCACGACACTTGCTGGAGACAGCTTACCTGCGGCCGCTTCGAGATGCGGAACGTGAAATGTCCCCCGGTCAAGGGTCGCGCCTGTCCCAGGTACTGAACAGCTTCCCGGGCATACAAGCCGGCAACCGATTCGCCCACGCTAGTCCGCCAAAGGATCTTGCTGAGGCCGAAGGGCTGAGTCTGAGCGCGATGGCGGAGTACTTCCGCCACCTGGTCAACCAGCATTCCGGTGTGAACGAGGCTCAGCAGGTCATCAACAATGAATACCTCTCGCAGCTGGGGCTGGCTGGAGAGAAGCTTCATGGCCGCATCAACTACACGCACGCCGGGAGTGAGCCGGCGCGACTGCGGCAGATCCTCGAACGCCTAGAGCTCGATCTGCTCGAGCCAGAGGCCGGGACCGGCAGGGGCCGGTACGGGCTGGGCTCGAGCAACCTCCTCTTCATGGCCTGCGAACTCCTGTTGCTCGGCAAAGATCTTGTGGGCCTCCCCCTGCTGCTGGTGGAGGAACCAGAGGCGCACCTGCACCCACAGCGGCAGCTCCGGCTGATGGAGTTCCTTACGGCGGCTGCCGAGACCAAGATCGAAGGATCACGCGGCGTCCAAGTGATTCTCACGACTCACAGCCCGAACCTCTCTTCAAAGATTCCCCTCGACAACCTTGTCCTGATCGAGAAACAGAGGGCCTTCCCCCTCACTAAGGGCGCTACGCGCCTTCGGGAGAGCGACTACAGATTCCTTGAACGCTTTCTGGACTCGACTCGGTCAAACCTCTTCTTTGCTCGCGGCCTGATCGTTGTCGAGGGCGACGCCGAAGCGATCCTCGTCCCGACGGTAGCCAGGCTGATCGACTGCGACCTGACCGCGCACGGCGTCTCGATCATCAACGTCGGCGGCACGGGACTGCGACGGTACGCACGCATCTTGCAGCGCGCCGAGGGCGCTGAGGATGAGATATCAGTTCCGGTGGCATGCCTGGCCGATATGGACGTGATGCCAGACTGCGCACCGCAGATTCTCGGCCTGGTTGAGGGCGAGGACGATCCGAAGTGGACGAGTCCGCGCCGACGCTGGAAGGCGAAACGCGACTTCGGGAATCAGGAGATCAGTCAGGACCAGGCGCTCGTGGACCGCCGAGAGCAACTGGCGGCTGGCGATCACGCCAACGTCCGTACGTTTGTGTCTGATTACTGGACCTTCGAGTACGACCTCGCGTTCTCCGGGCTGGCCGAGGAAGTGCTCGTCGCGGTAATACTGGCCGAGCGGGACGAGGCAATCAACGCCGGCACAAAGGACCGGGCCGTAGTCGAGGCCACAGCTCGCCGTGCCTTCCAGGCCTTGGAGACGGATTCTGGCGGCGACAGAGAGCGCCTCTGCTCCATCATCTACAGCCGCTTCGCGACTGGCCAGGCGTCCAAGGCGGTAGCGGCGCAATACCTCGCCGAGGTCCTAGAGGCTCGCGTCAAGCCCGACGGAACGCCTGAGGACGGTTCCACGCTCAGCAAGCATCTGCCGGACTACCTCGTCGCGGCCCTCAGATACGCAACCCGTTCAGCAGACCCCGCCCCGGCGAACCCATCAGAGGACGCATGAGTACCGCGGCCGATCTCGTGGAACCGATCGGCGAGGAAGACATCGAGTGGGTCTGCAAGATCCTCCATCTGCGAAATCTAGACGAACCTCGGCGTCTTTTCTTGGTGTCCCGGGATTCGATGGACGTCTCGGCCTGCCCCGGGAGCGGCAAGACCACGCTGGTAGTAGCGAAGCTGGCGATCCTTGCCCGCAAGTGGCAATGCCGCACGCGGGGGATATGCGTCCTCTCTCACACGAACGTTGCGAGAAAGGAGATCGAGGAACGTCTCTCCGGCACCGAGGTAGGCCACCTGCTGCTCGGCTACCCGCACTACATCGACACCATCCACGGCTTCGTCAACCGCTTCCTCGCCATACCGTGGCTGCTCTCCCATGGACATGCTGTCACGGCCGTCGACAACGACATCACCGCAGCGGTCCGACGCCGGATCATGGGAAATGACTTCTACAAGCTGAGGGTCCTCCTGGAGAGGAACAACCGATCGGTGGAAGGGCTGCGGCTTAAAACCGCAGACTTCGCCGATCCTCTCGGCGACAACCCGGGATTTCCAGCTGGACGCCACACGCCGACCTACCAGGCTGCAGCCAGGGCACTTGGCGGGGCAGCCCGGCAGGGCTACTTCTGCCATGACGAAATGCTTCTCCTCGGTGAGGCGCTGCTCCAGGAACACCCCGAGGTGTCGAGCATCCTTTCTCACAGATTCCCCATTGTGCTCCTCGACGAGATGCAGGACACTTCTGCGCGCCAGGCGCAAATAATTGAGACCGCGCTCCCGCCCTCCCGCCTAGCCAGCGTCCAGCGCGTAGGCGACCCAAACCAGGCCATATTCGAAGACGATGACGCTGAGGGCAGTCTGGCGTCGTTTCCTCACCCGGCACGGCAGCCCGTTAGCCTTCCGAATAGCTTCAGGTTCGACAGTTCGATCGCGTCACATGCGGCCCGCCTCGCTGTGGAGCCTGCCGGACCGGAAGGCCTGCAGGGAGTGCGGGTTCCATCGCCGGATGAGCCGACCGATCGCCACCTCATCTTGGTCTTCCCTAGCGACGACACGTCGCAGGTAATCCCTGCATTCGCCGCGCATGTGGCGTCCGTTATGGATGCTGCGCAAGTGGAAGAGGGCTCAGTGGTCGCCATTGGCGAGGTGCACCGGTTGAAGGAGGATATCCAGGCGGGGGATGCGAAATTTCCCGCGACTGTCTGCCACTACTGGGATGCCTACCGCCCGAACGCCGCTTCGAAGACCGCGCGGCCAGAAAAGCTTGTCGGCTACATACGCGTCGCACGAGCGCTGATGACCGACGGCCGCTCGGCTGAGGCAGTTGATATCATTGCTTCAGGAGTCGCACGGGTGGCCAACATGTTGAGCGACACTCCTGTGGTACGGCCCGGCCCCCGGCCGCATCGCACGCTTGAGCGGCAACTGGCAAGCTCGCAGAATGGCCTAGAAGCTTACCGGAGGATGCTCCTCAATGCGGCACCGGGCGCTGAGGATTCCAAAGCGCGGTGGGAGAAAATGACGGATGACACCCGATGCATTGCCGGGATACTGCTCGGCGTTCCGTCGACGAAGATAAATAGCGACCTTCTCAACTGGGTTCCTGCAATTGCGGCAGACAGCAATGAGACGAGGGAGTTCCCTCCAGGGCCGAATATCTACAGGGTACCGGTAGGCGAACGCACGATCGACGTACGAATGAGCTCGATCCACGCGGTCAAGGGCGAAACGCACTTCGCAACGCTCGTAGTGGAGACCTTCTACCACAACCATGCGCTCAAGAGCTTGCTCCCGTGGCTGCTGGGCAAACGCCAGGGTTCACAGCCCCCTAGAGGCAATGCCAGGTAGTTAAGGGCCGGGTGTGCTGGTCAAGCATTTCGGTCGGCGTGTCGGGGGTTGCTGTTCCTGGGCGTGCTGGAGCGTGATGCCGATCGCGGTGACCGGGGTGCTGTGCGCTGGGCGGTGCGGGTCGGCTTTGTTCCAGCGGGATAGCGGGGATTTGACCTTGCGGACGCTGACCCGGGGACGGCGGGGCGGGAGCAGCCCGTCCAGGACGGCGCGGCCGATCCGGCCGGGGTCCGGGATGTCGCTGGTGACTACGCCGTCGGCTGCGGTCACGGTGTCGATGGCGGTTTGCAGGGCGATGCTGAAGCTGGCCCGGTCGGGGTCGGTGCCAGGCACGGTCTCGACCGCGGTGACCATCTCCCGGCGCA
>Ga0116216_10002646_pt1 | contig 11841 bp, 4 predicted proteins | sample Sb_taG_11_FD_89696 | JGI IMG/M metagenome (GOLD analysis project Ga0116216, IMG submission 89696) | Peat soil microbial communities from Weissenstadt, Germany - Sb_50d_3_AS metaG | ecosystem: Environmental > Terrestrial > Soil > Wetlands > Peat | place: Germany: Weissenstadt | collected 2010-09-21
CAAATTCAAATCCGGCGCGATCGACCGCGTGGAGCAGATGCGGCAAGAGTTCACCGCATTCGTCTTCGGGCAATATCGCTTGCGGTTGCGGAAGATGAAGACTCACTACTTCCGCGGCGATGAGTCGATCCAGCGCATGATTGAAACCGGCTTCAAGGCTGCCGGGCTGATCCAGTCGCAGAAAACGGTTAACCAGCAGGTCAACAACGACAACCGGAATACCACGAAGCAGCTTTACGCCAAACGGCTCTATCTGCCGGATTGGCGAAGGGAAACCATTGAAGGGCTACAGGCAAAAGAATTACAGGCAGCGAAGGAGCCGGCCAAGCCCGCGCCCTGAGCCTGCCCGCTGGCTGGTTCCGATCGGCCTGACGCTTTTCTTCCTGCTTTGCCTGATCCCCAACGGCCAAACACAAATGATGACGGATGTTCAAGTCGAGCCGAAATTCCCGACGCAAGGCAGTTTTACGCCCGCCAGCCAAGCGCAGAAGGACTGGCTGAATTCCCGCGCAGAATTATTGCTCGGCGGCGGAAGTGTCGGCTCGCTAAAGACCTCGACCATGCTCGTCGATGGCTCCGTCGAATACGACAACTCGAACATGCACACCATCATGTTCCGCAAGACGCTGGCGGAGCATTCTGAGGCGATCCGGATCTCGCGCGACTGGTTTGCTCAAACCGGAGCGTCCTTCTCCGAAAACGTCCCCCTCGACAACGGGACCGGCACGCCTAGCTTCAACGGTAACTCCCATATGTGGCGCTGGCCTTGGGGATCAACCTTTCAGTTCGCCTACTGCGCGACCGACAACGACGTTTACGCGCACCAGACCCAGAGCTACTGCGTGGAAGTCGGCACCCCCGTACTGATGGCCGACGGCACGTATAAAGCGATTGAGTCTATTGCTGTTGGTGACGTGGTGGCGACACTCGAAGGGCCTCGCCCGGTGACTCGGACACATGGGGTAAGGTGGAAGCCCTGCGTGCGCGCCGATATTCTCTCTGCTGCAGGGCAGCGCGTAATTTCCTCGCAGGTACATCCGGAGAACCATCGGGTTTTACTGGCTTCGGGGTGGGAGTCCTACGCTTCGCTAAAAGATGCTCGAAGCGCCTCCGCAGTGTCATATGACCACAACCTAGCACCTTCGCAGCCTCAAGAGTTGTTCGCCCTTGCAGTGCTTGCTTCACCTGTTCTTCGGTCACTGGAACGATCTGCGCCGAGACCCACTGAATGCTATTTACATCACAAAGCTTCCGCACGGTATTCCAACACATTCCTAGACGACGCGCTGCATCTTGGAGCGTCATGTGAGGATCGGCCGCTAACGGTATCACGGCGGCAATTAAAGAGGGATCATGAATCTTCGCCTTTTGTAAGTGATGGAAGCCTATATGCTCGCTATGGGTGGGAAACAACCGTAGATTTTCGTCGCGATTGTCGCTGCGAATCTTGTTTATGTGATGAACAGCCTCCATTCCTGACAGGTACCTCCCAAGGCGTTTCTCGACAACAAGTCGGTGCTGTGGAACGAATCCATCCCAGTGCGCTGCTGGATGGTTCGACCGGCGTTCTAGGACGTAGCCAGCAGCATCCATGCGCGTATCCCCATCCTTATACGCATGAACCCCGGCCTTGGTTGGGCGATGCGACCATTGCGCCATTGCGGCTCTCTCCTGTAGGTGACCGTGCAGTTTGCGACATTACGATTGATGGGCCGAATCACTATATAACATCCCCTGCATTAGTCAACCAAAATTCCTGCATCCTCTGGGATGAATCAACCCGCACCGCCAGCGAATTCATGGTGCGCTACCTGCTGACCCGACTGCGATCCACTGACCCATCGTTGTTCCTGCGATGCCGTTTGGGAACGAACCCCGGTGGCGAATTCGCGGAATGGCAGATGAAGATGTTTCTGGGCGGAGTCTGCCCGCACTGCGAACCTCCAAAGCTCTTTCCCGGAAAGATTTACCACGACACGAAGTGGCCGAGCGACGAGCGTAGCCTCGAAGGGATGACCACGCAGTTCATCTTCTCGAAGGTCACCGATCACAACCTGCTAGGCGAGAAGTACGTGCGCAATGTCCGTATGCAGCACGCAGCGACGGCAGAAGCTTTGCTAGCCGGATGCTGGAGGGCCTTCGAGGGCCAGTACTACACCATCTGGCATAGACCCACGATGGTCGTGCCGCGCCAGACCATCCGGGATAAATGGTATTGGGAATCTTGGGTCGGGGCGGACTACGGCTTCGCTGGATCAAAGGCCGTGGCCTACCTGTTCGTTCGCGATCCTAAGACACGGCGTATCTACATCATCGACGAGCACGTGGGCGAGCATGAAGCTGTCCGCGACTTCGCGCGTAGCGTCTACGAGAAGTTCGCCAAGAAGCGCGACGATCAGGAACAACCCAGGAAACTGCGGATCATGTACCTCTCACCCGACGCCTGGAACGATCGCGGCGATCAACATACGCTGGCCGGCCAGATGAATGACGTGCTGCAGCCGCATGGCCTCGTTTTCGTCAAGGCGAAGAATGATCGCGCTGGCGGCGCCATGCTAACTTACGAATTGCTGCGTGACGGCACGGTACTGATCGCGGACAACTGCACTCTGCTTCCCCCGGCCATCGAAAGCGCCGTACACGATCCGAAACAGCCGGAAGCCATCCTCAACGTTCCCAATAATCCGCACTCGGACGCGCGCGACGCATTCCGCTACGGGACTTACTCCCATCACCGCGAGGCCCTAGAACCGCTCGATGTGCGCGTCGCCGAACGAGTGCAGGAAGAGTGGAAGCACGATCCGACCTCAGCCATGTTCCACGCGCAGCAGATTCGCGACGAAGAAAAGGCCAAAGAAGGCCCGAAAGTCTCCTCTTACGGCGGTGGCAACGCGCGGCGCCGCATTCAGCAGTGGGAGCGCTCGCGCAAGGGATAACGAAACCGATGAAAACTTTCTTCAACCTGGTACGGACCCTCGCAGCGGTGTGCGCTCTCTCGCTTGCAGCCTTGGGACAAGGGGTTACAGTCACCGCGACGCTCACCGACGGCCAGGGCATTCCGCAGAAAACATCCTATCTCCACTGGCAATTGTGGAACTGCGGCAACAATGTACCGCAGATCATCGGCCAGCCCTACGCCATGGTCGCGCAGCAGTTCGACATGCGCGCCAATCCGACCACCGGCGTGATCTCGGGCTCGGTATACGGCAACGACCAGATCGAATGCGGAAACGTTTTATCGACGCAGTGGATCGTCACCGAGTTCAAATCGAGCGGCCAGGCCGGAGGACAGCCCCAGTACTACTGCCTGACCAACGGTGAGAGCTTCAATCCCGCGACGACTCAGGTCTGCCAGGTCGTGCCTCCGCCTCCGGGCTACATCCTGCTATTCGGCAATCCGATCCAGAGCCAGACTCTCGACCAGCCGCTCGGAACGGAGATGAACTTCCAAGGGACGATGAATTTCTGTTCCGCGACGGTGCTCTGCGCCGGAGGGGAAGGAGCGTATTCGCTCGAAGTCAATGGCGTTGGTCTCAGTGGCGGCGACACCGTGAACTTTAACAATTCGCTGCCTGCGGCCGGAGCCAATGGGCTCAACGTAATCTTCCAGACTTCGAAGAGCGGATCCACCGACAGCGTCAGCGCGGAACTTATCGGAGATGGGAACGCGGGTCACTTCCTGGACGGACAAGGAGTATTTGCCGCCCCACCGGGTAACGGGCTCCCCAGCAATCCCCAAACCGGCGACACCCTGCGCTGGAACGTCAACGGAGACAACGCCTGGGATGCGGTGAACTACTCGAATACCCGGATTGTCTCGGTGTTCTTCACCGCAGGCTCGAACGATTTCGGAGCGTCCGGCGGGAAGACAACTACCCCCAACGCAACCGGCGGCGTGGCCCAGGTTCCTGCTACCTATACCGACGACTTTGGGGGAAACCTCTTCGTGAACGGCACTCCCTCGACCAACACGCTCGTCGGAGTCGACTACGAAGCGGGCGCCAACTTAGGCGACTTTGGGATTGGATCCTTCTACAAATGGAGCTTCCGTTTTGCCGCAGGCTATACCACCAGCGTTCGTTACTGGATGGGCATGGGAGTCTATTTCATCGGCGGGACCGGGGCGAACGGGACTGCGCTTCTCGGCACCACGGCCTACGCGACCGACACTCCCAACAAATCTACCGTCGGATTCCGCTTTTCCGCCGGAACCGATAGCACATGGCAGGCCTGTGCCGTCACCGCCGGATCCAGCAGCGGAACGCAAACCTGCACCTCCACTGGAGTTACCCCCGACACGAACCCACACCTGTTTGAGATGACCACCACGGGAACGGTGGTGACCTATTACATCGACCATGTGCAGGTCGCGACCGTGAGCACGAATGTTCCCTCCGGCCTTCTGGGCGGCAACTCCGCGGCCTTGATGTTTTGGACCGGAGACAACAAGAACACCAGCAACAATATTTCCGGAACGCACTACTACATGACGCTCTCGCCCAAGTAATTCGCAGTTCGGAAACACACTCTGAAATTTTCTTCTTTCGTTTTCTCTGGGAGCTTCCTTATGAGCTTTCGCCGTCGCAATCTGCCTGTTCTTCTCTTTTTTCTCTGCGGTTCGCTCGCCTGGGGCGCGGATCCTTCGGTGCGCCATGGACTACCAAAAGGGTTGGCTTCGCCCTTCCCTGCCCCGGCGACAGGGGTCCAGCTCTCGAATGGCTTGGTTATTGATTCGGGCGGCAACCTGATGATCAACGCAGGCCTCGGCGGTGGCGGCGTAAGCCTCAGCAACGGTCTCTCGCTCGACAGCAGTGGCAACTTGCTAGTCCATTGCGTGGTCGGTTGCTCTAGCGGCGGCTCGGGCACCGTGCAGGCGGCTCCGCAGTTCACTGTCGGCTGCTATCCCAACACGCCCTCGGCAAGCGTGATCGGCGGCTGCACCAATATCCTGAGCGACGGCAACGGAAATTTAATCCTCTCTCCAAGTTCCGGGACCAGTTCGTTCACGGCCCCAGACTACGGAGCTTCGCCAGTGCTGGGAGCCATCAATGATTTGAGTGCTTCCACGTCCACCACCGACAACTCATTTATTCGTCGAATCAGCGCTGGCACAACCAGCTATCAAAATCCCTTGCTCGTCGACGTCTTTGGCTATCCGCAATTGCAAGTTGCCAGCCTGCAGGGAGCTTCGCACGTCGGCACGATTCTGGTGGGCGGCTCGATCCCCGTCAATACGTTTACGCCAGGCTCGTTCTACACCGGCCCTCTCACTACTTCGCAGACGAGCACGATGTGGATTTACTCGAAATCGCGCACGTCCGCACTCACCCTAATTGCCGATGAGACGAGCGCCAGTTTTGGCTCGATCTTCCGCATGCGCACGTCACAGGCAGCAGCGACCACGTTTAAGGGCTTTGAGCTTTGCACGGGTATGACCACCTCGCCGACTGGCGATGGAAGCTGCTCCAGCGGAAACATTCAGGCGTATCTCGACGGAGCGGGAAATTACTTTGGAGCAAGTTATACAGGACTCAGTTCAGCGTTTTTGCTGTCGAGTACATGCCCCGGATCGAATCCCTCGCCGCTGAGTGGCCTGTCCGGTTTAGCCGTATTTTCTGATTGCAATTTTTACAGTTCCAACAATGGGGGCACCTTCTATCAAGTTGTCAACCTCGCTCCCGTTTCGGCCAACACGATTTTCGGGAATCTCACCGGATCATCCGCCGCGCCATCGTTTGTCGCTACCCAAGGCACCGATAGCAAGGTTATGACGGCGGGAACAGTCTCCGGCACGTCACAGAGTCTTTGCACGGATGCAAATGGCGGAGCAACCACGGTAAGCTGTCCACCGGGCGTGGCTCTCCCGGTGAGCGCGGCGAACGGTGGCACCGGACAGACCACAACCGTTTGGGGCGATCCCCGCAACTCGACTTCTCCCGCCATGGCCGCTGGGGCCGACTGGTGCGCTGGGGTGAATTCGCTATGGTCTTCTTCGGTCCATAACATCGATGGGTCGAACGTTGGAACGTGGACGAGCGGCGGACAATTATTCTGCAATTCCAATCCATTCACAAATGCGCCGAGTGGAGCAATTCTTAGACTCCCATGCGCGACCATCGTCATCTCGGTTAGTTGGGCCACGGGCGGAGCGCCACACGATACCATCCCTTGCATCGGCAACAACGGCAATGGCGCTTCCTATGCAGGAACCGTCATCCAGCTTTGCTCGGACTCCACGGGAAGCACCGGATGCGGCCCGAACGCCTACCCAAGTTTTGAACTCACGGCAACGAATGAGTATCCCGTCGGCGAACCCAATGCGCCAGCCCTCGTTTGCTATTCGAGCGGCGCAACCTGGGGATCGCACTTCTGTAAGACAGGGTCAACGGTCAGCACCGGGACTGCGACGTTCGCAGCATCGACCAGTGTCACGGGAAGCTCTGTCACGTGGACATCGGCCATGGTTGGCGGTTTTGTCACAGACTGCGATTCGACTCTGTCCCCAGCGTGCTCCGCCATCGGCCACATCATCGCGGTGCCGAACTCTACTACGCTGACTCTGGACGCAAACTGGACGGGGAGCGCGAATTCGGCGCACGCCTACACGATTTTTGAACCAAACGTCTTTGTCGCGTATTGCGACGGCTGCAAAGCAGGCTCACTGAATAGTACCGTCTTCGCGCACCACCTCGGCCCAGTGCATATCGATCTGGGCGGAATCGCGAACGCTACAGCCTATCTCGACCCAGCGATTTGCCAGGAGCGCTGTCTGGTTGATGGCATTGCCGTGACCCACAACGGCGGCAACCAGACCCACGAGGAAACCAATCAGGCTTATGCGTGCGGAGTTTGGGATCGCAGTTTCCGGACCGGTGGCGGCTCGGCGCACTGGGGCATGTCCTCGCCCTCGCAATGTTCTGTGGGCACCAACGGCGGAGGGACGACCAGCAACGGCTGGATGATCGAGATGTACTCGATTCTCACGCAGTTGACCGGCGGCGGCCCGGAGATTTTTTATGCAGGAACCGTAACCGGCGCTTCGGGACACCTGATTCAAATTCCGCTGGCCATCGATGGCATGCAGGGCGCAAATACCTTCCACTGCCCGCACATGGAATTCATCAACGGCGACGGAGTCTCGATCGGTGTCACCAATGCGGTGAGCGGCATAAAACTCGAAGGCTGCACCATCGCCAACACCTTCAACGGCGATGTGGTCCACTTCCTGACGCCAACCAATGGCACCAGCATCTCGAATACCGTGGAGAATCTGACCTCCGGCAGCGGCGCGAAATCTCTGATCGTGGACGACTCCAACACCGGAACGAACGTCACGTCGGCAACCTATATCGCCTACTGGCAACAGACGGGATCGCTGGCGATGCTGGCCTCGATCATCGACAGCGGCCTTACGGCGAGCACCAGCCCGATTTGCCCGCATGGAACGAATGGAGCGTTTACGATCACGGGATGCAGCGGCGCAGGTGCGGCTTCGACCGTAATTCCGGTCGCGAAAACCTCCAACTACACGTTGACTTCCGGCGATTTCCAATCGGCCAGTACGACCTCGGTCGAAGCGCTGCAATTTACCATCTCCTCGACTACCTCAGTCACCGCAACCCTTCCATCCTCGGCTCCGGCTCAGATCAGCAGCCAGAATCCCTGCGTGTGGATTGAGAACTCGATTGCCTCGGCTCCTTGGGTATTGCTGATCAATTCAAACAGCCTCACGCTCGACGGCACCGCGTACCCGGTGGCTTCAACCACCGACGTGGGAGTGAGTCCGGGAGAATCCGTGGAAATCTGCTCCAACGGATCCAACTATCTGGTTGCGGCTGGATCTGTGGCCATCATCCCCATTCAAGTGGGGCGGGGCGGAATCTGGAGTAATGGCGCTCACTTCACCCTTGGGGCTTATGGGGAAAATGGCACAGGGGCTTTAGCCATCAATACGATGTACGGTTCGCAGTTGACGCTTTCGCAGCCGATGGCGCTCGGCGATTTCATCGTAAGCGCCACCACCGCAGGAACCGGCAGCGTGGTATTTTACGCCTGCGTCTACAACTCTGCGGGAACGACGCTACTCTGGTCTGCCAGTGCTTCCATCGGCACCGGCACCGGACCTTTCACCGGCAGCGCCACGCAGACGGTTCTCGCCCGAGGGAATTATCTGGTTACCTACGGCAACACAGGGACGACGGGAGCGGAATATTGGTCGTATGAACCGTCTCTCTCGGGCATGAGTAGCCTGTTGAACAAACTGAATGCGGTGAGCGGCAGCAATCCGCCGGTCTATTTCACGGCGGCCAACGGGGTGAGCAGCGGCTGCCCGAGTTCCACAGGAGCACTGTCGGCGGAAAGCGTCGGCACCATCCTGGAGACGATGGTTGGGTTAGGGCCGTAGGATTTCTGAGATTCGCTCCCTATCTTACATGGGGGAGGGAAAAAGTCATTTCGATTTCGGGCCGATGTGCTCGAACGTTAAGGAATCCTGTTTGTCGCCTATGACATCTGCCAGACTCACAGTTTCCGCCCATGCTTGCGGACCCACTTTTCTTCGGCGCGGTACGGCTCTAGCTTTATCCAGCGAAGCGTCGGCCAACGCATCAACCACTGCACGGCCCTGTTTGTGACAGCGACATCGGCAACTCTTTGGATCGCAGGGATTCCCATCTCTACGTCCGATCGAACACGGTTCGCAACGCTCTACATCCACTGAAAATCCCCTCTTTCGTTCCCATCCTACAATGAAGCGCCTCCTTTTCCTCTGCTGTTTTGCCTGCCTAACTATTCCTGCGTTCGCGGCGGGAGGAACCTGTCCCACGGGAGCGAACTACATCGACCTGACTAACCCCTCGAATGGTGGTGGCCTTGGCTCAATTACGCTTTCCACTCTGGGCGAAACGTCTTGCTATTACATCTCCGCGAGCGGCCTCGATACGAATACCGGCACGGATGAATCTCACCCATGGCTTCATGCGCCCGGCATGGCGAATTGTAGTTCCACTTGTGCCGGAGTCACACCGACTGCCGGATTAGGCTTCATCTTCCGCGGTGGCGACACTTGGCATCAGCACTCGGGCAGTCCTCTTACCGGCGCGTGGGCGTGGAATTACAGCACAGGCACCAGCAGCAATCCCATCTATTTCGGCGTTGATTTCACCTGGTTCAGCGGGGGCTCATTCGTGCGCCCCATCTTCAATCAGGACAACCCCCTCAGCACGACCACGGTTTCCAGTTGCTCGTTCGCGGAAGACGGCAACACATTCCTCACCCTCTCCGGCAGCTGGATCATCGCCGATACGCTGGAATTTACCGGAAATTGTATGTCCGGCTCTGGCGACAACAGCACCATCGATCCCACGGGCGGCGCCGACATCGTCACCGAACGGCTTTACATTCATGGCTGGACGATGACCTCCGGCGTGGGCGATGACGGCGGCGTCAAAATCGGCACCAACGCGAACTCCACCGGCAACGTCTCGAACCGGCATCTGTTCGATGTGATCGACGGTTCCGACTCCACTTACGGAACGAACTGCAATTCCTCCAGTTGCATCGGGGTCGGCAATTCTCCGCCCACGCACGGCGCAACCGGCTGGGGTTTCGGCGATGCCTACGACGTGGAATATTCCTTCATCCAGCACCTCTCGAATGGTATTCAGGCAGGTGAAGTCTGCAATCTGATTGGCGACACCATGCAGTTTATTTTCGAGCCCTCGTTCGGTGGACGGCACGGGAACGTGGTCGAGCACAACTTTGGCGCGGGCTGCACCACGGGACTGATCTACAACAATCTGGTTCTGAACACGAACACCGGGGTGCGCTGGTGGCTGGAACTGGGCACCGGCTACATCTTCAATAACGTCTCCATCCATAGCGGGCACACCTTCACCGAAGGTACTTGCGGGGCGTGCGATCCCGACGGGCTGAATCTCTCGGGAACCGGCAGAACCGGATTCCCCGTCGTTCATTACTACCTTTACAACAATACCTTTCAAACGATCTTGTCGCAGGCACAGGCGGAGAGCAGTACCACGCCCGGCTGGGGATCTGGTTCGACGATCACCTTCGAAAACAATCACATCATGGATTACACCAGTTCGGGAGCCTTCTTTAACTGCCTTGGCAGCAATAGTTGCTCCGAAACCGACAACGGTGGATCGAAATTTATGACCACCTCGGTCGCGAACACGGACGGCTACGTGCTCGCGAATAACTACGCTCCGACGTCTGGCTCCAGTCCAACGGTGGGCACGGGAAATAATGTCACCTCATCGTTTTGCTCAACACTGCCTAATGCCAACGCGATTGCGGCGTGCGAAGGAGCGACTTCGACGGGAGTGAGCGAGATTAGCGCCTGGGGTGGAAAATCCGCTTCTTATCCGGACATTACGGTCAATGCGAGACCCTCCTCCGGCGCATGGGATACGGGAGCCTACGAGTTCAATGCCGGGGTAAGTTTCACAGCCTCCCCTACCACGCTTCCCGCGCACCACTCCAGCAATATTGCCGTCACGCTCACCGGCAGTGGAACTTCGTGGACCGGCAGCACTGCATTTTCGATCTCAGGCGTAAGCGGTGCGACGCTAGTCAGCAAGTCGAACTCCTCTGCCACGAGTGAGACGCTGCAAATTACAACTGGCAGCGGCACAGGCACATTAACGATTACCGACACTACGGATTCAATTTCGACGACGGTTGCGGTAGCGACGGCCACGCTCGGACTTTCTCCGACAACCGGCGCCACCGGCACGACTCCGACCTTGACCCTGACGGGAACCAATACACTGTGGCTCTCCGAAACTCTGAGTGGCTTGTTTACCGAGAGCGGCGGATCAGGAGCGAGCCTTTCGGGTTGCTCTGTGACCACAAATACTGCGGCCACTTGCACGCTGACAGTTGGCTCCGCTACGGGCACGCTGACCATCACAGACAACAGCACGACCGCGACGGCTAGCTTTACCGCCACTGCGTCCCTCGCTTGCGGTGGCACGGCGAGCGTCGTCCAGCATCTCTACACGACGTCCTGCGTGGGGAACGGATCGAACACGACTTGCACGGTCACGCCGTCTTCGACGAGCGGAGCGAACCATCTAGGCGGGATCGTTGCGTGGTTTTCCGGTTCGAGCAGTTCTACATCGAATGGGATTACCTCCGTCAGCGGCAACGTGAATGGGACGACCGGCTGGACAGCGTGCCCCAGTCACTCTTGTTTCGCCTCGGTGGGAACGATCGCCTCCGGCTGCGCATCCGGCTTCTGCTCACAGGATGTTTATTACAACCCCAACATGACCGGCGGTGACACTTCATTCACGGTGACGCTCGGAAATCCTCCACCAACTTTCTTCCAAGTCTGGTACGGGGAATGGTCGCTACCGGGGACTGGTGGCGCATTTTACGATACGAGCGGAAGCGGCACGGATGCGACGGCCTGCACCAATTGTGCCGGGCAAGCTCTTACGTTGAGTGATAAACAGGACATCATCATCCAGACTTCGAACTCATCGCAGGAATGCACCGCGATCTCTCCTTCGACCTACTCCAACCCGGTGGATGTGGTTCCGACGACCGAGTATGGTGGGGTAGCAGCGGCGCAAATCGACGTGACTTCGGCGCCGACGACGCCAACTTACACCTGCGTTTCTGGCACTGTTCCGGTATCCGGGCTGGCGCTGGCGGAGTGTACCGCTGCGCTCGGTACAACAGTTGTCAATCCTGCCTTCTCGCTCACGACAGGAAATTACGTCGGGCCACAATTTGAAATTCTGAGCGATCCAACCCCTGGAGCTACGATCTGCTACACCACGGACGGCTCGACCCCCGCAGCCTCGACGCCGG
>Ga0116216_10002648_pt1 | contig 11835 bp, 10 predicted proteins | sample Sb_taG_11_FD_89696 | JGI IMG/M metagenome (GOLD analysis project Ga0116216, IMG submission 89696) | Peat soil microbial communities from Weissenstadt, Germany - Sb_50d_3_AS metaG | ecosystem: Environmental > Terrestrial > Soil > Wetlands > Peat | place: Germany: Weissenstadt | collected 2010-09-21
ACGGTGGATGACGCGCGCGCGGCACGAGCTGCCCGTGTGCCGTTCATCGGCATCGCTTCGCCCGCGAGCCCGCGGCGCAGCGAGCTAGCCGGGCTGCTCCAGGCCGAGAACGCCGTTGCGGTGCTCGACGACATCAACTCCCCGGAGGGGGAGTTGTCGTCATGAGCAAGGCCGCCATCGAGCGCAACACGAAAGAGACCCGCATCTCGGGCGCCCTCAAAATCGAAGGCCGCGGCAAGTACCAGATCGCGACCGGCATCCGCTTCTTCGACCACATGCTGGAGCTGCTCACGAAACACGGCGGATTCGACTTGAAGCTCCACGCCGATGGCGATCTCGACGTGGACCAGCACCACACCGTGGAAGACGTGGGCATCGTGCTCGGCCAGTTGTTCGCCAAGGCGCTGGGCGACCGCAAGGGCATCAATCGGGCGGGCTACTTCGTGATGCCCATGGACGAGACGCTGGCCGTGGTGGCGCTGGATCTCGGCGGCCGCCCGGCACTGGTCTACAAGGACCTTGTAAAGGTGCGTCTGGTGGGCGACCTGCAGACCGAACTAGTGGAAGACTTCTTCGGCGGCTTCGTGAATCACGCCGGCGCCAACCTGCACGCCAAAGTGTTGTACGGCCGTTCGAATCACCACAAGATTGAAGCGATCTTCAAGTGTTTCGCCCGCGCCATGAAGTACGCCTGCTCGAAGGACGCGCGCCTGAAAGACCAACTCCCGTCCACGAAAGGCCTCCTATGACCCGACACCCGGTTCGCACTCTGTTTTGTGGGGCGGCCAATCCTGGCTGCCGCCGGCTTTCAGCCGGCGGCAGGAGCTTCTACTTGGTAAGGGGTCGCACCAAGGTGGGGCAGGCGCTTTCGCCTGCCAACCGGCGGCTTTCAGCGGGTGCCGGAGCGCCGCACCCGTGGCGCACGCACTCATGCGTGCCGCGTCGACACTCGTGTCGACGCTTGTTTCTGGCCCTCGCGCTTTGGCGAGCAAGGGAACGGTGCCTATGATCACCGTCTTCGACTACGGCGCCGGCAATCTCCGCTCCGTCTCCAACACCCTCGCCGAACTGGGATGCGAATACACCCTCGTCCGCAATGCCGAAGGCCTTCGCAACGCCTCCAAAATCCTCCTCCCCGGCGTCGGCCATTTCGGCCAGATGATGCGCGCTCTCGACGCGTTAGACGTGCGCGAGACGCTGGTGGATCGCATCCACGCCGGCATCCCGTTCCTCGGAATCTGCCTCGGACTGCAGGCGCTATTCGAGAGCAGCGAGGAAGCGCCCGAAGTCCGCGGCCTCGCCATCTATCCGGGTACGGTCCGCCGCTTCCCGGCCGGCGCCCGCGTTCCGCACATGGGATGGAACGAGCTCGAAGTGCCGGGCGACTCGAAACTGGTGCGCAATCTCCCCGGCCGCCCCTACGTGTATTTCGCCCACAGCTATTACGTGCCGGTGAATGAACGCGCCGCGGCAACCTGCACCTACGAAGTCCCGTACACCGCCGTGCTCGAAGCCGGCAACGTCTTCGGCGTGCAATTTCATCCCGAGAAGTCCGGACCAGTCGGGCTCCAGATCGTGAAGAACTTCGTCTCATGCTAGCCAAGCGCATCATTCCGTGCCTCGACGTAACCGGCGGCCGGGTGGTCAAAGGCGTCCACTTCGTCAACCTGCGCGATGCCGGCGATCCCGTGGAACTGGCCGATCGCTACAATCGTGACGGCGCCGACGAGCTGGTCTTCCTCGACATCACCGCCTCCAGCGACGCGCGCGACATCATGGCCGACGTGGTCGCGCGAACGGCCCGCAAGGTCTTCATCCCGCTGGCCGTGGGCGGCGGCATCCGTTCCGTGGAAGACGCGCGCCGCATCCTGTTGTCCGGGGCCGACAAGGTGTCGGTGAACACCGCCGCCGTTCGCCGCCCCGAATTGATCGCGGAACTGTCGCGCGAGTTCGGAGCGCAGGCGGTCGTGCTGGCTATCGACGCCCGCCGCCACGGCGCCGGCGGCTGGCACGTCTACACGCGCGGCGGCCGCGACGACGAAGGCATGGATGCCGTGGAATGGGCCGCGCGCGGCGAAGCCCTCGGCGCGGGCGAGATCCTGCTCACCTCCATGGACACCGATGGCGTGCAGGACGGATTCGATTGCCCGCTGACCCAGGCGGTCTCCCGCGCCACGCACGTCCCGGTGATCGCCAGTGGCGGGGCGGGGAAGCCGGAGCACTTCGTGCGCGTCCTCACCGAGGGCTGCGCCGATGCGGCCCTGGCGGCGTCCATTTTCCACTACGGAACGTACACCGTCAACCAGTTGAAAGAGGATCTCGACAAGCGCGGGATTCCGGTGAGGGTGACGGCATGATCTTTCCGTGCATCGACCTCATGGATGGCAAGGTGGTGCAGTTGGTGCAGGGGCGCGACAAAGCCCTTGAAGGCGACTCGCCGGAAGAGATGCTCCGGAAGTTCGCCGCCTTCCCCGAAATCCAGGTGATCGATCTGGATGCCGCCATGGGCCGCGGCTCGAACGATGCCCTGGTACGCATGCTGGCATCGCGTGCAGCCGCGCGCGTAGGCGGCGGCGTCCGCACCGTCGATCGCGCCCGGACGCTCGTGGAACAGGGCGCGCGCAAAGTCATCGTGGGCACCGCGGCGTTTGGCAGCACCGGGGCCAACGAGCCCTTCCTCGCCGCCCTCCGCGACGCCATCGGCCGCGATCGCGTCCTCATCGCGCTCGATTCCAAGGACGGCAGCATCGTCGTCAAAGGCTGGCGGGAATCCACCGGCCTCACCGCCGAAGATGTGTTGAAGTCTCTCGATCCCTACTGCTCGGGCTTCCTGTGCACCTACGTCGACAAAGAGGGAATGATGCAGGGCACCGACCTCGACTGGTTCCGCCGCCTGCGCGCCGCCACCACACTCGAGATCACCGCGGCCGGCGGCATCACGACCATGGACGATGTCCGCGCCCTCCTGGCGATGAACGTCCACGCGGCGCTCGGCATGGCGATTTATACCGGCCGCCTGAGCCTGGAGGAATTGGCATGCCTGGCCTAACCATTGCTGCGGCGCAGGGGGTGCCCTCTGGGCTCTTGGGGGCTCCCTTGAAGATCATCCCGGCATGTGCCACTTGTGGCGCAGGCACTCGTGCCTGCCGCGTCGGCACTCATGCCGACGCTTGGCTTCGCACCCCCTGCGCCACGTTACCGCAACCGAACACAGGGGATGAATCCGGGTTGAATTCGTGCAAACGCTCCCACCCCCTCCGCCGTCTACACGACATGCAACTCCGCTGGATCGAAGACCTCGCCGCGGACCTTCGCTTCGCCCTCCGCGCATTTCGCCGCAGTCCGGGATTCGTACTGACGGCCGTCATTTCGCTGGCTCTCGGAATCGGTGCGAATACCGCCATTTTCACTGCTCTGGACGTGGCCTTCTGGAAGCCTCTGCCGGTGGCCGATCCGTACCACCTCGTACGTTTCGTCATCACCCGCACCAACCGCGGCGACCGTGGTTCGCTCCCCAGCGAGTTCGCGCCTGCGCTGGAACGCTCCGGAGTCTTTTCCGGCACCGTGGCGTACTCGACCGACGGCTTCAGCCTCACTTACGACGGCCGCGCGGAGCGCGTCCAGGGCGAGGTGGTTTCGCCCAATTACTTCACGTTCCTCGGGCTGGAGCCGTTCCTTGGACAGGGCTTCACGCCCGATGTCCGCGCCGGGCGGTGGGCAGCCGAAGCCGTCCTCTCCTACCGGTTTTGGGCGCGGCGTTTCGGCGGCGATCCGCGGGTGATCGGCAAGGGCGTTCACGTCAATACCTATCCGTTCACCATCGTGGGCGTCTCGGCACCGGGCTTTCACGATCTCCAGCAAGGCTACGACCCCGACCTGCGCATGCCCGTCATGCCGGAAGGCATGCAGATGAAGGAGAGCGACATGCTCAGCAGCGGGGTCTCGACCGGTATGGCCCGCCTGGCGCCGGGGGTCGCCATGGCGCAAGCTGAAGCCGCCACGGACGCGCTCTTCCAGGAGTTCCTTCGCACCGGCCCCCCGCAGGTGCGGCGCGCCGGATACCTTCACGTCCGCGTCATGCCCGGCGCGACCGGCTCTGCGGGCGAGCTCCTCCAGTTCCAGACGCCGCTCTTCGTCCTCATGGCGCTGGTGGGCACCGTGCTGCTGATCGCGTGTGCGAACCTGGCCGGGCTCCTGCTGGCGCGCGCCACCGCGCGGCGGCGCGAGCTGGCGGTGCGGTCCTCGATCGGCGCCGGCCGTCTGCGCCTCGTGCGCCAGATGCTCGTGGAGAGCGTGTTGCTCGCGATGCTCGGCGGAGTGCTCTCCATCCCCGTGGCCGCGTGGTCGGCTGACATGCTGTTCCGCTTCCTGCCTCAGGGGCACACGCCGCTCACCGTCGATCTCAATCCCGATGCGCGTGCCCTGGCGTTTGCCTTGGCCGTCTCCCTGCTGACCGGCGTGCTGTTCGGACTGATTCCCGCGCTCCAGGCGACCCGCGGCGATCTAACGGCCACGCTGAAAGCCGATTCCGCGGCGGCCATCGGCGACCGGCGCGCCGGCCTGCGCAAACTTCTCGTGGTGGCACAGGTGGCTTTCTCCATCGTGCTCCTGATCGCCGCCGGCGTTTTCATACAAACCGCGGCAAAGCTTCGGCCGGCGGACTACCACGTTTCCGCCGATCGCGTCTTGCTATTCACCATGAAGCCGCAGCAGGAGATCTACAGCCCGGACCGTGTGCGCGCCCTCACGGCCGAGCTGGTGCGCCGCGTATCCGAGCTGCCGGGTGTGACCCACGCGGCGCTCGCCGAGAATGGACCGCTGGCCAGCCGGTCGAGCGGGGGCTCGGTCGGGACACCCGTGCACGACCCGGTACGCGCGGTATTCGATTTCGTTACGCCCGGATTTTTCGAGACCATCGGAGTGGCGCGCATCGCCGGCCGGGACTTCACCACGGCCGACCGCCAGGGCTCGCCGCCCGTCGTGATTGTCAACCAGGCGCTGGCTCGCGCACAGTTTCCAAACCAGAGCCCCTTGGGCCGCACCCTCGTGTCGCCGTGGGATAAAACGCGGGTCTTCGAAATCGTGGGCGTGGTGGCGGACACGCACTACTACGACGTGCACGGCGACGCGCCGCCCGGAGTGTGGTTCGCCATCCAGCAGGACACGCCCTACATGCCGACGCTGCACGTGCGCACGACATCTCCCAACACTGGGCCCGACACCGCCGGAATGATCGCCGCCGTGCTCCGCGAATTCGATGCCATCGACCGCGGCTTCCCGGTGTTCAACATCCGCACGCTCGAGCTGCGTATGGAGGACGCCCTCTCCCGCGAGCGCATGGTGGCCGCGCTCTCGGCGGCTTTCGGAGTGCTGGCGCTGGCGCTGGCCGCCATCGGCCTCTACGGCATCATCTCGTATTCCGTATCGCGCCGCACTCGCGAGATCGGCATCCGCATGGCGCTGGGGTCGAGCGCGGGATCGGTGGTCTGGCTCACAGCCCGGGAAGCGCTGGCGCTGGTAGCGGCGGGCAGCGTGCTGGGGATGGGAATCGCGATGGCCCTCTCGCGGTTTCTGGCGCAGTATTGGTTCGGCGCCTCCCCGGTGGGTGCGTCGAGCCTGCTGATTTCCGCGGCGGCAATGCTGCTGATCGCCGCCATCGCGGCGGGCGTCCCGGCGGCGCGGGCGTGCCGGATCGATCCATTACTTGCCTTAAGGAACGAGTCATGACCATTCCTCCTATCGGCCAGGGCACCTGGATGATCGAAGGCGCACGCGACGCCGAGCGGCGCGCCGTCGAGGCCCTGCGTGTGGGCATCGACCTGGGCCTCACCCACATCGACACCGCCGAGTTGTACGGCAACGGCCGCTCCGAAGAGCTGGTCGGCGAAGCCATCGCGGGCCGCCGCGATGAGGTCTTCCTGGCCAGCAAGGTGCTGCCTTCGAATGCCAGTTTCGACGGCACGCTGCGCGCTTGCGAGCGCAGCCTCAAGCGGCTGGGGACGGACCATCTCGACCTCTACATGCTGCACTGGAAGGACCGCTACCCCATCGCGGAAACGATGCGCGCCATGGAGCGCCTCATCGACCAGCGCCAGATCCGTTTCGCCGGGGTCAGCAACTTCGACGTCGCGGAGGTGCAGGAGGCCCAGGCCGCATTGCGGAATCATCGGCTCGCTTCCAACCAGGTGTTGTACCACCTGCGCGAGCGCGCGATCGAGCGCCACCTGATCCCCTACTGCCAGGAGCACCAGATCGCGGTCGTGGGCTACACCCCATTCGGCCGGGAGAAGTTTCCGGGACCCGATTCCGCGGGTGGCAAAGTGCTGGCCGAAATCGCCGCGCGCACCGGCCGCACCGGCCGGCAGGTCATCCTGAACTTCCTGACGCGTTTGCCGGATGTCTTCACGATTCCGAAGGCCGCGAGCGCGGAGCACACGCGCGAGAACGCCAGCGGCACGGGCTGGAGGTTGTCTGCCGAAGATATCGCCGCCATCGACCGCGCCTTCCCGGTGCCGAAATCCGACCGCCCGCTGGCGATGATTTGAGCCAACCGCTCTGTGGCGCAGGCACTCGTGCCTGCCGCGTCGAGACTCGTCTCGACGCCTGTTCCCGATCATGCCACAGTGTCGAAAGGCAGCGTCGGCATGAGTGCCCGACCCAGAGGGTACCCCGGCAGGCATGAGTGCCTGCGCCACGTCACTGAGAGCTAAGGCTTCCGCGCGTGGATGACCACCCGGTAATTATTCTCGGCGTTCAGGTTGATCAGCGACACGAACGCGCGGCCCTGATAGGTGCCGATGGTTCCGGATTGCGACACCCCGGCAACCTCCCAGCCCGCGGGCAGCAGCACGGTGTTGCGCAGCCCGTGCAGCGTGCGGTCGAACACCAGGTCGCCCGATCGCACCGTGTAGGCGGCGTCTTTCAAGGCGCCGGTGATCTTGATGTGGGCGCTCTGGCGCTCATCGACGATCGGCACCTCCAGCTTGACCACCGTGACCTGGCCTTCCTTCGCCGGAGTGAACTCCTTCGCGGTGTCCAGGTCGACCACCTTGAGGTCCTGCAGCGGGAGGTACGCCAGCGAATCGAGCCGGGCCTTGTCGCCCTTGCGATAGTCGCTGTAGATCTGCTCCACGCGGATGGAGTGCGTTTCCGGCGCATCCAGATCGTAGAGCGTCTTGATGTCGTCGAAGAACATGTCGGTGTAGGGAAGCGGCGTGAAGTTGGCGACCGTCTTGCGCGCGTGGATCGTCACCGGATTGCTCTGGCCGCTGGGGTTGGCGAACGCCAGCTTCAGGCGTCCGTCCGCCAGCGTGGTGAGCTGCGCCGCCACATTCGAGGAGATGAATGCGAAGCCCTTCGGCAGCACCACACCCAGCCGGTAGCCGCTCAGGCTGCGCACCCACACGATGTCGTCGCCGTGCATCATGTACGTGCGGGCATCTTTGTACGTCTTGTAAATCAGGACGCGGCCGATGCCGCCTGGCGGGACGGGCATCGGAAGGGTCGCGTGAATCGCGTGGTTCTCGGGATCGTTTCCCTGCTGCTGGTAGGTGAACTTGAGCGGCTTGCCGGTCCGCGGATCGTAGACCTCGATGTCCGATCCTTCGCTGCCGCCGCGCGTGGCGTTCACCAGCTCCGTGGCCCCGGCGCGGTTCTCCTCGGGCAGGAAGCGAATGCGGAATTGTTCGCTGCCGGGGGCGAGGATGGCGTACTCGGTGTAGGCGTCCTGGGTAAACAGGCGGCTGACCGGGTTCGCCGGCCGCAGCGATCCATCGGGGTTGAACTGTTGACCGGCGGCGGTGAGGGCGAGCGCCAGTGCCAGCGCGAAAGTGATCTTTCGGAAATGGCTTATGGCTGATAGTCTAATGCAATGATCGCCGTAGTCACGGGAGCCAGCCGCGGAGTCGGACGCGGCGCCGCCATCGGCCTGGCAGAAGCCGGGTTTCACGTCTTCGCCACCGGCCGCAACATCGACAGCGCGGACCTTCCGGATGGCGTCGTGCGGATTCGCTGCGACCACTTGCGCGATGAAGAAACCGCCGCGGCGTTCGAGCGCATCGCGGAAGCCGGTGCGCCGGATGTGCTGGTCAATTGCGCATGGGGCGGCTACGAGCGGATGGTCGAGGACGGCGTCTTCACCTGGCCGCTGCCGTTCTGGGAGCAGCCGGCCCACCGCTGGACCAGCATGCTGGATGCCGGGGTGCGCGCGGCCTTCGTGGCCGGGTCGCACGCGGCCCGGCTGATGGCGCCGCGGCGCCGCGGGCTGATCGTCAACATCGGCTTCTGGGCGGCGCAGAAGCATCTGGGCAACGTGATCTACGGCGTGTCCAAAGCGGCCACCGACAAGATGACCGCCGATATGGCGCACGAGCTGCGGCCTCACGGCGTCGCGGTGGTCTCGCTCTATCCCGGTTTGGTGCGGACCGAGGCTGTGATGGCCGCGGCGGCGGGCGGCTGGCTTGACCTGTCGAACAGCGAGAGCCCGGAGTTCATCGGGCGGGTGGTCGCGGCGTTGGCGAATCGCCCGTCGATCATGGAATCGAGCGGTAAGGTATTGGTGGCGGCGGCGGTCGCGGAGGAGTTGGGCGTCCGCGACATCGATGGGAAGCAGCCGCGGCCGTTGACGCTGGAGACCGTGTGAGTGTGAGGGCGCTCAGCTCACTCCGCCGCTCAGGATGCTCTCGACAAAGGCGCGCTCGATCGGCCAATAGCCGAAGACGCGGCGGCCCTCGCTGCGGAAGGCGCCCGAGGCCAGGATGCCGGCGAGGTCCGCTGGACCGGGCTTCTGGTGCTCGCGCTCGAGCATCTTTTTCAGAGTCAGGGTTGCGCCGGCGAGCTGGCCCGCCACATCCGCGGCATCGTGCTCGTCGCGGCAGCGGACTTCCAGGCGGGCCGCGATGCGGTTTCCGTCGGGACCGAAGGTGAGCAGCACATTCTCGGCCTGCTCCAGGCTGCGGGCGAACATGCGCGTGCCTGTGGGGAGGTTGGCCGCGGATTTCAGAACGGAGGCCGGTATGGAGAGCCACACCGGGGCGCTGGGAACCTCGGGGTCGGGGCCCGGCCTGGTGGTCTGCAGTTCCAGTACCGCGGACTGGTCGGGGCTCACGGCCAGCGCCATCAGGCCGGATTGCACGGGGAAGAACGAGATGCGCCGGTCGGGAGCGCTCCCGGCGGTGCGGCAGAGCGAGTTGTAGCACTCGCCGCCCACCGAGGTGGCGTAGGCGCGCAGGCTCTTCCAGACGAAGTGCCCGCGGGCGAACATGAAGTTGCCGGTGGGGGCGGAGGCGACCAGCAGCGCGTCGAGGTCCTGCTTCCAGTCGAAATCGATCTGGCGGGCGAAGCTCTGGTATTCGGGATCCTCCTCGATTTTGGCGCTGTCCAGGGGTTGCAGAATGCCGCTGCGGCGCAGCTCGGCGAAGTCGACGTAGACTAGCATGGCATCGCGCGTGGGCAGGCGCTTTAACAGGCGGGCGGTGCCGATGGGGCGCCCGCGGTACCAGACCACTCCCCAAACCGATCCGCCGCACAGGACGGCGACGAGAGCGATCAACAGCCAGGCGCGGCTCTTTGGGTTCACGAGAGCAGTATCACACAGCCGGAGTGGACAAGCGAACTCCCTAACCCGGACGAGCCGGAGCTGTGGAAGCGGTGTACTTGACGCGGAGGCGCGGAGCACGCGGAGGAAACGCGGAGAAAACCAAGAGAAAGTCAAAACCTGAGAGCGCGGAGGAAGCGGAGAGCGCTGAGAAAGCCGAGCGCGGAGCCGATGGCAGGTTACGTATCGCCGTTGGCCGAGTTAGTCCGGTTATCGAGGACTTCCCGGACCTTTTGCGAGAGGGCATCCGGAAGGAAGGGCTTTTGCAGGAACGCGATTCCGGATTCCGGAATCCCGTGGTGCACCATGGCCTCTTCGGTATACCCGGAAATGTAGAGGACGCGCATGCGCGGGCGGAGGCGCGCGAGCTGCCGGATGAGGTCGGGACCGCTCATCTCGGGCATCACCACGTCGACCACGGCGAGGTCGATCGAGCCCTCGTGGGTCTTGGCGAGGCGCAGGGCTTCGCGCCCGCGGGTGGCCTCCAGCACCGTGTAGACGCGGCCGGTGAGCACGTCGACGATGAGCTTGCGCACGCGCGCTTCGTCTTCCACCAGGAGAATGGTTTCGGCCCCCGTGAGCGACCCGCGGGCGGCGGTCTTCTCGCTGGCCGCCTGGGGCTTGGGCTCGGCCAGGCGCAGATAGATGCACGCGGTAGTGCCCTTCCCTAGCTCGCTGACGATTCCGATGGCGCCGCCGCTCTGGCGGATGATGCCGTAAGCCGTGGCCAGTCCGAGGCCCGTTCCGCGGCCGGGATTCTTGGTGGTGAAGAACGGCTCGAAGAGGTGGCTCTGGATCTTTTCGTCCATGCCGGTGCCGGTGTCGGCGACGGAGATGGTGACGTAGGGTCCGGGCCGCACGCCGAGCTGCTTGGCGGAGAAGGCATCGTCCAGGCGCGTGGTTCCGGTCTCGATGGTGAGCTTGCCGCCATTGGGCATGGCGTCGCGCGCGTTCACCACCAGGTTCATGATGACCTGCTCGAGCCTTCCGGCGTCGGCTTCGACGGCGTCCTGGGCGGCCGCGGGGATGGTCACCAGCTCGACGTCCTCGCCGATCAGCCGGCGGAGCAATTTTTCGACTTGGAGGATGAGGTCGTTGATGCGGATGGTGCGCGCTTCGAGCGGCTGGCGGCGGCTGAAGGCCAGCAACTGGTGGGTGAGCGCGCCGCCGCGTTCGGCGGAACGGCGGATCTCCTGCAGGGCGGTGCGCTGCGCCTCCTTGAGGTCGCGGCCGGCCAGCAGCATGTCGCTGTAGCCGGTGATGACGGTGAGCAGGTTGTTGAAGTCGTGCGCTACTCCGCCCGCCAGGCGGCCCACGGCCTCCATCTTCTGCGCCTGCCGGAACTGCTCTTCGAGGCGGGTGCGTTCGCGGCGCAATTTGGCGGCGCGGATTTCACGCTCCACGGCGGCGTTGAGCCGCATGAGGTTGCCGCGCGTCAGGTGATCGGCGGCGCCGGCCTTGAGGGCGGCGAGCACCTCGGAGTCCTTGATTTTTCCGGAGACTACGATCAGGGGGAGATCGACGCCCTTCTCCTGGATCACGCGCAGGGCGTCCAGGGCCCCGAAGTCGCCCACGGCGAAATCGCTGATGGCGATGTCGCAGCGGCCGGAAAGCGTGCGCCGGAGTTGCTCCTCGGTGACTACGCGCTGGAAGAAGGGCGCATAACCGCCCGATTCGAGCTCTGCCGATACGACTTCCGCACCGGTCTCGCCAATAAACAGCACACACAATGGCTCTGACATGGCTTTGGTCTTCCGCGGCAAATCACTAGGGTAATGGATGGCGCAGCGCTTCGCGCATCCCGCTCGATTACGAGTGTGTTGTAGCTAACATCGCAGCGCATAGGAGTACCGGTACTATGCTCTACATAGATATCACCGGAGTTACCGGGGCAGCACTTGCAGCAGGCTCGGGAACATCGCCTGGATGAACTGCACGCCCGTGTTGGTGGCGGCATCGAACTGGTTATCGATCACCGGCACCACGATCTTCACGATCGAGGTGTCGCTGCGGCGAAAGCGGATGGCATCCATCACCAGCCAGAACCGGGCCCAATACTCGCTGGCAATGATGCGGTTGTGGCCCTGGTACCAATAGAGCGTGACGCTCTTTTCGTCTCCGCGCTCGGTGACGTACTTATTCACCTCGATGGGCGAGCCCCATTCGGGAACCGCGACCTGGATGGTGGAGCTTTCGATGGGCTCATAGCCCGCACCGGGCAGGCAGTTCTTGGGAGAGTG
>Ga0116216_10002653_pt1 | contig 11830 bp, 9 predicted proteins | sample Sb_taG_11_FD_89696 | JGI IMG/M metagenome (GOLD analysis project Ga0116216, IMG submission 89696) | Peat soil microbial communities from Weissenstadt, Germany - Sb_50d_3_AS metaG | ecosystem: Environmental > Terrestrial > Soil > Wetlands > Peat | place: Germany: Weissenstadt | collected 2010-09-21
ACCGGGGGTCGAACTCCTTGATCCAGGAGTACTCGAGCTGGAACGCCTCGACCTCGGTGCCGACCACGGTCCAGTCCACGCCCGCCGCCGTGGTCAGCATGGCCTGGGTGCGCGGGTGCAGGCCGGCGAAGTCGGCGAAATAGGAATTCAGCCGCTGCCGGAGGGATTTCGCCTTCCCGACGTAAATCACCCGGCCGTGCTGATCACGGAACCGGTAGACGCCCGGAGAATCGGGAATCGCGCCCGGCGCCGGGCGGTAGCCGTGCGGATCTGCCACGAAGTAACTTTACGCCCCGGCGGGTCTCACATATTCCGCCCCGCGCCGGCCACAGTGGCTGTCAGCTCTAACCGCTTCGCCCTCTGGCCGGCGACGATAGCTGGTGTGAGTACCTCCTTTGCGCTGGCCGGACGGCTGTCGGTCCGCTTCCGCTGGGCGATCGTGCTGGCCTGGGTGGCCGGTACGGCCGCGGCCATGGTGCTGCTGCCGTCCCTGTCGGAGGTGACGCAGAGTGACAACACCTCGTTCCTGCCGTCCAGCGCTCCCAGCGAGCAGGCGGCTCAGCTCGCCTCGCCGCTGCAGGGGGCGTCGCTGACCGCGGTCACCGTGGTAGCCGCCCGGTCCGGCGGGCCGCTGACCGGCGCCGACCAGGCGGCCATCACGCGGCTGTCCGGGATGCTGGCCAGGGTGGCCAGGGTGACCTCGGTGCGGGACGCCGGGCAGTCCTCGGACGGCCAGGCCGAGCAGCTCACGGTGCTGGCCGCGCTGGCCCAGTCCGGCGGGCTGGCCACCTCCCAGCAGGCCGGCCTGGTGACCAGCCTGCGCGAGGCCATCCGGGCCACAGCGCTGCCGCCCGGGCTGGCGGCGCATACCGCGGGTCCCGTGGCCACCCGGGTGGACACCAACGCGACCTCCAGCAAGACCGGCGGCCAGGTCCAGTGGTTCTCGATCATCTTCGTGATCGCCCTGCTCATGGTCGTGTTCCGGTCAGCGCTGGCGCCGCTGATCGCCGTGCTGCCCGCCCTGCTCGTCGTGCTGATCGCCGAGCGGCTGACGGCCGAGGCGGCGGTGCACGGGCTGGGCGTGTCCCAGATCGCCTCACTGCTACTGATCGTGCTCGTGCTCGGCGCGGGCACCGACTACGCGCTGTTCTTGATGTTCCGCGTGCGAGAGGAGATGCGTGCGGGACTGACATCGGGGGGTGCTAGGGGGGTCGTCCCCCCGAGGCAGCGCTGCCATGAGGCGATCGTGCTGGGCGTGGGGCGGGTCGGGGAGACGATCACGTTCTCCGCGGGCATCCTCATCGCCGCGCTGCTGTCCCTGGCCACCGCGTCCTTCAGCCTGTACTCGGGACTGGCCGCCCCGCTGGCCATGGCGATCGGGCTGATGCTCATCGCCGGGCTCACCTTGCTCCCCGCCCTGCTGGCGATCTTCGGCCCGGCCGCGTTCTGGCCGTCCTCGGTCCGGCCGGGCACCGGCCGGCACGGGTGGTGGGGGCGGGCGTGCGCCCGGATCGTCCGCCGCCCGGCGGCGACCCTGGCCGTCGGCCTGGTGGTGTTCGGCGCGCTCGCGGTAGCCTCGGCCGGCTACCTGGCGTCCGGTTTCGGCGGGGGGGTGACCGCCCCGGCGGGCAGCGATTCCGCGCTGGGCAACACGCTGCTGACCGAGCACTTCCCGCAGACGGCCGCCAACCCGACCGTGATCGTGTTCCGCCTGCCGCAGCCGGTGTGGACGGCTGCGGCCGCAGCCGCGGCGGCCGAACGGCAGCTGGCCGCGGACCCGCAGTTCACCGCCGTCTCGGGGCCCTTTGACGCCAACGGGACGCCGCTGACGGCCGCACAGTACGCCTCGCTGCACGCCGCCTACGGGTCGCCGCGCGCCCTGACCGCCGCGAACGGCGCGGCGGTCCCGCCGGCGCAGCTGGCGGCCTACGAGGCCTACCGGGCCAGCGGATCGTACGTGAGCGCGGACGGGTACACGATCTCGTTCGCGGCCGCGCTGGCGGCGGGGAGCCCGGCCGGCACGGCCGCGGAGGAGGCGGTGCCCGCCATCCGCGCCGCCGCCTCCCGCGCGGCGCGGGTAGCCGGAGCCTCGGCGTCCGGCGTCACCGGTCAGGCCGCGTTCACTTACGACGTCGCCCAGCTGTCCGACGGCGACCTGCGCACCGTGATCCCGATCGCAATCGCGATCATCGCGGTGCTGCTCGCGGTCGTAATGCGCAGCCTGGTGGCGCCGCTGTACCTGATCGTCTCCGTGGTGCTGTCCTACTTCTCGGCCCTCGGGCTGACCGTGCTGGTGTTCGTCAGGGCCGCCGGGCAGCCGGGACTGACCTTCATCCTGCCGTTCTTGCTGTTCATGTTCCTGCTGGCGCTCGGCGAGGACTACAACATCCTGGTCATGACCCGGATCAGGGAGGAGGCGCACCGGCTGCCGCTGCCCGAGGCGGTCAGCCGGGCGCTCAACGTCACCGGCACCACGGTCAGCTCGGCCGGGCTGGTGCTGGCGGGGACGTTCGGGGTGCTGGCCATCGTGGGTTCCGGCAGCGCGGGTCAGCAGAACGTCCGGACGATCGTGGACGTGGGCGTCGGCCTCGCGCTGGGCGTGCTGATGGACACCTTCCTGGTCAGAACGCTGCTGGTGCCGTCGGCGGCGGTACTGATCGGGCGGTGGAACTGGTGGCCGTCCGAGCTGTTCCGGATGCGCCCGGCCATCGCCCCCGCGGCCGCGCCACCGGATCGCCCCGCGCCGCAGCCGACACCTTTACAACGTATAAGTTATTACTTAAGATGGCCTAGGGGATCTCGCCGGATCTGACTAGGGGCAAGTTGTGACACAGGCGAATACCGTCGTCGAGCACCTCGGTGCCGGGTACTTCTCCGATCCTTACTCCGTGCACGCGCGGCTGCGCGCCCAGCACCCGGTCGCGCGGGTGATCATGCCGGGCGGCACACCCGCCTGGCTGGTCACCGGGTACGCGCAGGCGCGCGCCGCGCTGACCGATCCCCGGCTGGCCAAGCTGCCGGAGGGCTGGCGTCCGCCACCGGACTCCCTGCTCGCCTCCCTCGACCTGCACATGCTCAACCTCGACCCGCCGGATCACGAGCGGCTGCGCAAGCTGGTGAACAAGGCCTTCACCGCGCGCCGGGTCGAGGAACTCCGGCCGCGCATCGCCGCCATCACCGCGGGGTTGCTTGACGACATGTCGACCCGGCGCGAGGTCGATCTGCTGGCCTCGTTCGCCTTCCCGCTGCCGATCACGGTCATCTGCGAGCTGCTCGGCGTGCCGGTGGCCGACCGGGACCAGTTCCGGGCCTGGTCCGCGACCATCGTCACGGACACGGTCGCACCAGAGGTATTCCAGGACCATGCCACCGCGATGACCGGCTACTTCCGCAGGCTGATGGCCGCCCGGCGACGCGAGCCCGCCGACGACCTGCTGTCCGCGCTGATCTCGGCCCGGGACGAAGGAGACCGGCTGAGCGAGAACGAGCTGCTGTCGATGGCGTTCCTGCTCCTGGTGGCGGGGCACGAGACCACGGTCAACCTGATCGCGAGCGGCACCCTCGCGCTGCTGCTCAACCCCGCTGAGCTGGCCCGGCTGCGGGCTGACCCCTCGCTGCTGGGCGCTGCGGTCGAGGAGCTTCTGCGGTATGTGAACCCGGTGAACAACGCGACGTTCCGGTTCGCCGTGCAGCCGGTGGAGATCGATGGCGTGGCCATCGACCCGGGCGAGGTGGTGCTCGTCTCGCTGAGCGGGGCCAACCGCGACCCGTCCCGCTACGCCGACCCCGACCGGCTGGACCTCGGCCGGGACACCGGGGGGCACGTGGCGTTCGGTCACGGCATCCACTACTGCCTGGGCGCGCCGCTGGCCCGGCTGGAGGCCGAGATCGCGTTCGGCGCGCTGCTGGACCGGTTCGGCGAGATCACGCTGGCGGTACCCCCGGACGAACTGCGCTGGCGGCCCAGCACCCTCATCCGCGGCCTGGAGACCCTGCCGGTGCGGCTCCGCCCATGATCATGAAGACTTTTGAGTCCGCCCAGACTGAGAACCCTTCGCGATCCTGAACCGGCAGGCTCAGTGGAGCGCCGCGATGATGAGCACCGCCGCGATTTCAGCCGAACGGACCGTGGCGTTATGCACTCAGGACAGGTGGACGTAGTCGAAGTCGAAGGGCTTGCCGTTGACGCCGTTGCGGGGCGGGGCGATCCAGGCCGCGATCTTGCCCCGCTCGTACACGGGTCGCATCAGCGAGCGCACGTGGATCTTGTCGACCGCGGTCGGCAGCCACTCACCGTGGCGGCGCTACCACTCCGCGGCGGTTAGCTGCTGCCCGTCCGGGGTGACCTCGATCCCGGCGAACGCGCCGACCCGGCGGTTGAACGCGATGTGCGGCAGCTTGAGGCGCTGCGGCAGCCCGCCGTCGGCCAGGATCTTGTTCCAGCGGTTGACGCCGCCGCGGCAGTCATTGATGTACTGCCGCCGCAGGTCGGTGTTGAGCCCGGTCAGCGCGGCGACCTCGAGCTCGCCGATCTCCCCGTCGATCAGCGCGTCGACCATGATCGAGTCATCGGTGAGCCGGTGATCGTCCGGGCGCCGGTCCTCTGACCAGCGGCCCTTGAGCCCGGCGGTGTAGTAGTTGGCCACGTTGGTGGAGGTCTCACCGCCGAACAGATCCAGTGACACCGAGTAGTGGAAGTTCAGGTACTTCTGGATCACCGGCAGCGGGATGGCGCCGAGGGCGGCCACGTCGTCGGTGTCGTTCTCGATCATGACCTGCGCGGTCCGCTCCACCACCCGGTCCACGCCGGTGGTGCCGACCATCATGTGGTGGGCCTCTTCCTTGAGCATGAACTCGCAGGTACGGCTCAGCGGATCGAAGGCGCTTTCCTTGAGCGTGCCGAGCTGGTACTTGCCATCCCGGTCGGTGAAGTAGGTGAACATGTAGAAGCTGAGCCAGTCCGGGGTCTCCTCGTTGAACGCGCCCAGGATCCGCGGCGCGTCGGAGCTGCCGGAGTTGCGGCGCAGCAGCTCGGCCGCCTCCTCGCGGCCCTCCCGGCCGAAGTAGGCGTGCAGCAGGTACACCATGGCCCACAGGTGCCGGCCCTCTTCCACGTTGACCTGGAACAGATTGCGCAGGTCATACAGGCTGGGAGCGGTGGCGCCCAGGTTGCGCTGCTGCTCCACGCTGGCCGGCTCGGTGTCGCCCTGGATCACGATCAGCCGCAGCAGGTCTGCGCGGTACTCCCCCGGCACCTTCTGCCAGGCCGGCTCGCCCTTGTGCTGGCCGAACCCGACCCGGCGGTCCGGGTCCTGCTCGGCCAGGAAGATGCCCCACCGGTAGTCCAGCATCGGGACGTGCCCGAACTGCGCCCACCCCTCGCGGCCGACGTTCACCGCGGTCCGCAGGTAGACGTCCTGTGTCGGCAGGGACGGCCCCATCGTCTGCCACCAGTCCAGGAAGTCGGGCTGCCAGGACTCCAGCGCGCGCTGCAGCCGCCGGTCTTCGTGCAGGCTGACGTTGTTCGGGATCTTCTCGGTGTAATCGGCGGGGGAGGTCACACTCATACTCGCTTCCGGTCGAAGACAGCCCGCTGCCCGGTACCGAACCGGCGCAGCGCGCCCTCCGGTCCCGACGCGTTGGGCCGGTTGAAAATCCAGTTCTGCCAGGCGGTCAGCCGGCCGAAGATCTTGGTCTCCATCGTTTCCGGCCCGGCGAACCGGTAGTTGGCCTCCAGGCCGGACAGCGCGTCCGGGCTGAAGCTGGCCCGCTCCTCGAGCGCGATCCGGATCTCGTCGTCCCAGTCGATGTCGTCGGGCGCGAAGGTGACGAGGCCTATTTGTTCAGCCTCCTCGGCCGTCAGCGGTTCCCCGACGTGTTTCTCGACTTCGGCCAGGCCCTTGCCGTCGCCGAGGTAGCGGGTCTGCAGCCGGGTCAGGCCGTTACCCATCGGCAGCGGGCCGAGGTTCATCGGGCCCAGGGTGACCGCGGCGGGTTCGGCGCCCGGTTCGGTCTCGGTGAAAACGCCGGCCAGCTGGAAGGAGCGGTCCGCGGCCAGGGCCAGCTCCAGCAGGGACCCGGCGAAGCAGCTGCCCGGCTCGATCAGCGCGAGGAGGCTGCGGCTGGTGACGTCGAGGCGCTTGAGGGTCCGCTTGAGATAGTGGATGATCTCGTTGGCCAGCCAGTCGTCGGCGCCCTCGAGCAGCAGCCGGTCGTAGGCGAGGACTGCCGCCGGATCGCCCCGCGTGCGGAAGACCCAGGTACCGAGCTCGAGCTCGTTGGTGCGCAGGTCCAGGATCAGGTCGTCGAGCTCCCTGGTCAGGGCTAGCGTCCAGAAATCGGCCCCCTGCTCGTGTACCTGGACGATCCCCGGCGGCGCCCCCGTTTCCGGGGCGCTGGCGGTAATTTCCACGACGCCCAGGTCGCGGTCGAGCCGGGCGGTCACGTGACGGTAGGTTATCTCCGTATCCGTGCGGGTCTTCCGGAGCGGGGTCAGCTCGATTCCCTCGGCGTCCGCGGGCCGGGTGGAGCGCCCGGCGATCTCGCCGGCCCGCTCGGCCACCTTCTGCGACCAGGCGGCCCGCGGCACGGCCTCGTCCACCAGCCTCCACTGCACGGCCTTGCGGCCCCCGATGCCCTCGGACTTGGTGGAGAAGTAGTCGGCCAGGTCACGGCGGACGTGCCGCTTGTCGGTGACCCGGGTCAGCCCGCCGGTGCCCGGCAGCACGCCGAGCAGCGGCAGTTCGGGCAGCGCGACGGCAGAGGACCGGTCGTCGATAAGCATGATGTGATCGCAGGCCAGGGCGAGCTCGTACCCGCCGCCGGAGGCGGTGCCGTTGCACGCCGCCAGGTATGTCTGCCCGGAGTTCTCGCTGGCGTCCTCGATGCCGTTGCGGGTCTCGTTGGTGAACTTGCAGAAGTTCACCTTCCACGCGTGCGGGGCGGCGGCCAGCATGCGGATGTTGGCCCCGGCGCAGAAGACCTTCTCCTTGCCGCTGGTCACGATCACGGCCCGGACTTCGGGGTGCTCGAATCGCAGCCGCTGCACCGCGTCGTAGAGCTCGATGTCGACCCCGAGGTCGTAGGAGTTCAGCTTCAGCTCATAGCCCGGGACGATCCCGCCCTGCTCGTCCACGTCCATGGTCAGCGTCGCGACCGGGCCCTCGGTGGCCAGCCGCCAGTGCCGGTAGCGCTCCGGGGCGGTACGGAACTCGACCCTTGGCTGGTCAGGCATGAACGTCTTCCTTATCCGTGGCCGGGCTGAAGTTCCGCTGCGGCGGGAGCGACCAGGACCGGGACAACATCTTGCTGAGCGCGGCCGCCGCCGGCCGCGCCGGGCGGGGCGCCCGGTGTTCGGTGCTGTGGCGCATCATGCTGTCCTTTGCCGACTGGTGCGAGCGGGCCTGGCCCGTTTGGGGTACCCGTTAGTCCGTACCCGCCTCCCGGCCGCTCGACGCCAGGTCACGCCGGCCGGTCATTCAACAACAAATTGTCTATCCGATATTTATTTGTAGCATTTACACTCGTCCCAGCGCAAGCCCGCGTGACCCCGCGCGGTCGGCCTTCAGGCCGTTCCAGCGGCCGGGCAGCAGCTCACGCCCCGGCTGTGAGCACCGGCGTTCGGGGTACGTGGCGCACGGGCCCGCCCGCAGATTCCTCTTTGAAATCTGATATCAGAATGATAAGCTCATGCTACCTGGATAGCGACGGAGGCAGACATGGGCGAACCAGCGATCGCAGTGACGGGGCTGCGCAAGAGTTTCGGTCCGAAGGAGGCGGTGGCGGGCATCGACCTGGAGATCGCGGCCGGGTCCCTCGCCGGGCTGGTCGGGCCGAACGGGGCAGGGAAGACCACGTCCCTGTCGATGATGACCGGGCTGCTGCGGCCGGACAGCGGCCGGGTCCTGATCAACGGGATGGACATGTGGGCCGACCCGCCCGCCGCCAAGGCGGTGATCGGGGTGGTGCCGGCCGAGGCCAGGCTGTTCGAGCGGCTGAGCGGTGAGGAGCTGCTGGAATACGCCGGGCGGCTCCGCGGCCTGCCGGCGGGCGAGGTCCGCTCCCGGGCGGCGCAGCTGCTGGGCGTGCTCGACCTGACCGCGGACGCCAAGCGGCTGGTCGCGGACTACTCGACCGGCATGCGCAAGAAGGCCATGCTCGGCTGTGCGCTGATCCACAACCCCCCGGTGCTGTTCCTGGACGAGCCGCTCGAAGGCGTCGACCCGATCTCCGCCGACGTCATCCGCCGGCTGCTGACCCGGTTCGTCGGCTCCGGGTCGACCGTGCTGTTCTCCAGCCACGTGATGGAGCTGGTCGAGCAGGTCTGCGACCACGTCTCCATCATCGACAAGGGCCGGATCGTGGCCACCGGCACCACCGAACAGATCCGGAGCGGCAAGACGCTTCAGCAGGCGTTCATCGACCTGGTCGGTTCGAGGGCAAACGACGAGGAGGTGCTGTCATGGCTCGGCTCCTCGTCCAGCTGAAGCTGCGCCTGCTGCGTAACGCGCTGCGCGCGTCGACCGGGGCCCAGGTCGCCTTCGTGCTCAGCACGGTCTTCGCGGCGGTGGTGGCGGGCGGCGTCTTCTACCTCCTGGCCATGCTGCGCGGCAGCGGCATCGCGGCGGCGGACCTGACCACGGTGATCTTCACCCTGTTCGGGCTCGCGTGGCTGATCCTGCCGCTCGTCGTCTTCGGCCTCGACAGCACCCTGGATCCCGCCACGCTGGCCCTCTACCCGCTGCGCATCCGCCCGCTCGCGGTGGGGCTGCTGGCCGCCTCGGCCACGGGCGCCTGGCCGGCGGCGACCCTGATCGGCCTGCTCGGGGTGACCATCGGGCTGGCCCGCGGCGCGCTCGGCGTGCTCGTGGCGCTGCTCGCGGTGGTGCTGCAGGTGCTGTTCTGCATCACGCTGGCCCGGTTCGTGACCACTGGGCTGGCCGGGATGCTGCGCTCGCGCCGCGGCAAGGACTTCGCGGCCCTGCTGATCATCCCGATCTTCGCGGCGTACGAGGGCTTCATCCAGATCGTGCCGAAGCTGGCCTCCGAGGGCGCGCTGACCGCGGCGAGCTTCGGGGGCGTGGACCGGTGGCTGCGCTGGACACCGCCGGGCCTGGCCGTGCACGCGATCTGGGACGCCTCCGCGGGGCACCCCGGAACCGCGTTCCTGCGCCTGGCGCTGCTGGGCGGCATCATCGTGGTGCTCGGCGTGGCGTGGATCAGGTCGTTGGGCCGCGCCCTGGTGACGACCGATACCTCGACGCAGTCGGCGGTGCGCGGTTCGGCGCTCCCGTTCGCCCGGTACGGCCTGCGCGGGACCGTGGCCGCCCGGTTCTGGCTCTACCAGCGCCGCGAGCCGTTCGCGCTGATCTACTGGGCGATCACCGCGGTCATCATGGTGGTCGTGGCCTTCAGGCTCGTCCTGAGCCCGGATTGGTTTGGTGGCCTGCTCGCCAGCGGCGCCGCCGGGGGCGCGTTCGTCGGCGCGTTCCACAGCAACGCGATCGGGATGTCCGGACCGGGGTTCGGCCTGGAGGCGATGGCCCTGAACGGCCGGCGCGCGCTGCGCGCCTACTTCTCCGGGCAGAACATCGCGCTCGGCGCGATCGCGGTGCCCCTGGTCACGGCGGTCTGTTTCGGCCTGGCCATCGTGGCCAAGCACCCGATGGGCGGGTTCCTGGGCATGGCGGTGGGGCTGGCCGGGATCGGCGCGGGCCTGGCCCTGGCCAACCTGTTCACCGTCGCGTCGGCCTACCCGGTGGAAAAGCGGGGCGGCACCCCCATACCCAGGGCGGCCAGCGGGCATAACGGCGAGGCGGCCGGGTCGCAGCTCATCACCCTGCTCGGCGTGGGGCTGGCGGTCACGCCGGTCATCCTGGTCGCCGTGTTCACCCAATCGGTTCCGGCGGCGATCCGGCTGCCGGTGCTCGTGCTGGGCGCGGCCGCGTACGGGCTGGCGCTGGCCTGGGGCGGCGTGCGGGGCGCCGCCAACGTCGCCGAGCAGAAGCTGCCGGAACTGGCCCAGACCGCCATCCAGACCGTCTTGTAGGATTCCGGCCGCTAGTCCTGGCGGCCGGTCTCCTCTTCGTGGCTCTCGGGCGTTACCGTGCCGTCCGCCGGGTTGTCGCTCTCGAATTCTTCGTAGCTATCGAATTCGCCGTTTCCGGTGTTCTTGTCGATATCCCAGTCGCCGTCGTCGGGCGCCGCGGTCCGGGTGCCGGTCGTGTCGTAGGCGTCGGCCCGGGCGACGTGCCACGTCGGGACCTGGATGTCAGCGTCGTCACCCGGCCCGGGTCCGGCCCCGGTGCTGACCAGGATGGCTGGCTCGTGCGGGGTGAAGAGCATCCACGCGCAGGAGACCACCAGCACCACGACGAACACGCAGTAGATCCAGAACGCCGGGGTCAGGCCGGCATTGATGGTCAGCCCGAGCTGGGAGGCCTGCGTGGGCGTGAACCCGAACTGGGTAGGCGAGGTCGCCTCGCCGACCTGGACGAGCGCCGAGATGGCCTGGGCCGCCATCGGGATGATGGCCCCGGCGAGCAGGACCGCGCCGTGCCGGACGGGGCGCCACAGGGCGGCGGCGATGACCACCGCAGCCAGCGCGACCATCGCGATCACGTTCCCGGCGATCACCGGTCCCGGATCGGAGAAGGCGTTGCCCAACGTGATGGTCTGCGTCTGCCCAGCCGCGGTGTGCAGCGTGAAGCTGTCCCAGGAGGGAGCGAACGCGGCGGCCGCACCGAGCCCGGCCAGCACCAGCAGGATGGCAGGGCCGAGCGCCGCGCCCCGCGGTCGGCCCAGGGTGACCAGGCGCCCGCCCGCAGCGGCCGGGCCGGACGCAGGGACCGGGTCCGCCGTACGGACCGGCCGGATCAGGAAGGCCACCGCGGATCCCGCGGCGCAGACGAGCCAGCCGAGGAAGCTGAGCAGCAGGCCCACGCCAGCCAGGTGGGCGCCTCCGGCGATCACCGTCCCCGCGTCCGCCAGGAACAGGCCGAACGTCACGATGCTCAGCCCGGTCGCCAGCAGCGCACCGATCCGCAGGCGGCTGCCGCCGAGCGCGATGAGCACGGCACCCGCGGTCCAGGTGGCCAGGTAGATCACGTGGGCGACCAGGTTGTCCGGCTGCGCGGCCAGGCTCGTCCCGTCCAGGTATTCCGGGAACAGCCCGGCGACCCCCAGCACCACGCCGACGCCGAGCAGCAGCGCAGCCACGAGGGCGCCGCGGCCAGCGCCGATCGCCGGGACGAAGCCCGCACCGGTACGCTCGCCGGACCGGGTCGCGTTCCGGCCTGCCGGGGTGATCCCGCCGGGCCCTTCCAGAGCCGTGAAGCGAGCCCACGCGGCGGACCAGCCCTCCTGGGTTTCCGGCCACCACTCCAGCGGCTGCGACCGAGACCCGTTCACGGTCCAGATCCCGAAATAGTCGCGCCCGCGGCCCATCTCATACGTCGCGCCCCGGTACGCGATGGTCACCTTGTCCAACACGGCCCAAACCCTTTCCTGCTCCTGCGTCGGCACAGACCCGTCATAGATCCCTGCATCGGAACCTAGGAAGCTGGCCTGGAAGTTCGCTGAACAGCCTCTCAGGCGTTCCTGACTCTTGGTCCAGGGCCGCCCTGCGAATGTAAACCCCCGGTCTCACCACACCCTATCTACGTCCCGGGATCTACGCCCGAGGTGAACCTGCCCGCGAGAGCTAAGCCGGGCGTGCTGGACTAGAGCGCATGGACATTCTCGTGCTCGGAGGGACGGCGTGGCTGGGCCGCGAGGTGGCCCAGCAGGCGATCGGGCGCGGCCATTCGGTGACCTGCCTGGCCCGCGGCGA
>Ga0116216_10002655_pt1 | contig 11827 bp, 11 predicted proteins | sample Sb_taG_11_FD_89696 | JGI IMG/M metagenome (GOLD analysis project Ga0116216, IMG submission 89696) | Peat soil microbial communities from Weissenstadt, Germany - Sb_50d_3_AS metaG | ecosystem: Environmental > Terrestrial > Soil > Wetlands > Peat | place: Germany: Weissenstadt | collected 2010-09-21
CATCGGTGTACCGCTACCGCATCGATTACAACCGCGTCGATCGCGCTGTCAAACTTGCCCCGAGCCCGGCCTACCCGGAGATCGAAACAACCCTTCGATGGATCGTCGAGTCGAGCGGGTGAGCCCTGGCTCCGAGCAGCGGTGCCGACACTGGAGCTCTGTCCCCGATCTGGCAGCAAGCGGCGACCATGGAAGGCGGGTGAGCTTCAATCCTGCCGCCGACTCGGCCGTTTGCGGAACCGGCGCAATCAGCGCTCATCATCGTCCAACTGAGCAGTTAGCTCGGCGACTCGAGGGGTGCCCGCTCCATCGAGAGGAGCTAGCGACGCTTCCTGGCCGAGCGGTCACGGTAACCAGTGGTGTCCGCCGTACTCCCGCTCGGCCATCGGAGGGTGCTCTTGGGCAGCAAAGCCCGGTTACCATAGCTCCGCCAGGTGCGGTTCCACAAAGCGTCGCGCCGGCCGGTGGGGATCGAGGCGACGAGGTCTTCTGCTTCCCGGACAAGCAGCATTGTGGCGTCAGCACTGCTGCCTCGTCCACTCAGGAGAGGACCACCGTTAGTCACATGCCCGCGCTCCACACAGACGATGGAACGTTCCGACCTCAATAGCCCAGTCTGCCCACCTAGCCGATCGGTGCTTTCAGTGTCGCAACCGGACGAGCACGCCAATCGCACTACCCTTACGCTTTACCGCCACGTTCGTCGCACTGCCGCCGAGATACTTCGCAAATTGTCTTGACCTCGGCCGGAGTCACGCCGAGCTGCCGGTGGATACAGATCGACGGCTATCCGGCGGTCTCGATGACGTCAAACGGCTGCCTACGCCGCCACCTCGGATACCTCCACCCATCGTCGCTCGGCCGACGCTCGCTCGATCGCCTCGCAAACCGCCTGAACCTTCAGCCCCGTCATCATATTCGGGGCCCACGGCCCGTCGGGCCACTGCTGGAGCAAGTCGGCGGCTTGGTTTACGAAGCTCGCGCCGTAACCGATCCCTTGACCGATCGGCCACCAGCCCGCGGTTTCGGGGTGCGCCGGATGCTCGGCGCGGATGCGCACCATTCCGTAGAGCTCCGGGGGCGCGTCAGCGCTGCCGTACCAGAGCTCATTTAGTCGCGGGTACTCGAACCGCAGCGTTCCGAGCGACCCATTCACCTCGAGGGTGAAGTCGCATGGCCGGCTCGGGCAAACCTTGGCCGTCTCGAACACCCCGAGCGCACCGTTGTCGAATTTCATCAGGGCCGAGCACGCCTCCTCGACGTCGACCCGGCGGTCGCCGCCGGTGACGGGATCGCGCCGGACGCGTGTGAATATCTCAGACTGCGCAGCGACGGCCGTGACGTCGCCGACCATCCAGCCGGTCAGGTCGATCAGGTGCGCCCCGAGGTCCGCCGCCGTGCTGCCCCCCTCGCTGCGCTCAAAGCGCCAGTCGAACATGACCTCGGGGTCGAGGAACTCATCCGACAGCCAGCTGGCGCGCAAGAGGCGCACGGTGCCGACGCGGCCTTCATCCACGAGTTGCTTCATCAGCGCAAGCGCGGGGAGCCTGCGGTAGTTGAAGCCGACCGCGGCCAGCACGCCGACGTCTTCCACCGCGTCGGCGGCCCGCCGGGCGCCCGCGTAATCGGCCGCGAGCGGCTTCTCGCACACGATTGCCTTGCCCGCTTGCGCCGCCGCCTCGACGATCTCGGGATGAGAGCCCGGGGGAGTGCAGATATCGACGATGTCGACGTCCGGCGAGTCGATCACCTCGCGCCAGTCGGTCACGGCGCGCTCGACCCCGTATGCCCTCGCGGCTCGCTCGACCGCCGCGGGGGTACGCCCACTGATCATCCGGAGCCGCGGAACGCATGGCAACTCGCGCACGCGGGGCGCGACCGTATAGCCATAGCTGTGCGCTTTGCCCATCACCCCATACCCGATGATGCCGATGCCCACCTCCGGCTTCACGATCCCACCGCCGAGGGAGCGCGAGCGGAGCTATCGGTGAGCGACTCAGCCACTTGCGCGGCAACGGTGAGGGCGGCGACCGCGTCATCGCCGCCCGCTCCCTCGCACGGACCGCCCCGGACCGCGCGGGCGAACGCCTCGGCCTGCGCCTGCATCGCGCCCACGAACACCTCATCGCTCGCCTCGCTCCACACATCGGCATCCCACATGAACGGCACTCGTTCGTACCCGCGTGTGCCCCAAAGCTCAAGCCAGCACGAATCCGCGTGCGGGAAGCGGCGGCCGAGCGAGATCGTCGCGACCGCAGCGCCGGAGAGCTTTGCGAGCACCACCGCCGCATCCGGATCGGCGGCGGACGTCGCCTCGGGCGGGAGCGAGCCCGCGGCAAGCGCCGTGACCGATTCAATTTGCTGCGCTAGCAGCCAGTGGATCTGGTCGATCTCATGTACGCCCATGTCGATTGCGATCCCACCGGAGTTAGCCCGAAACGAAGCCGACGGCGGCTCCTGATCCCACTGCATGCACGACAGCTGGTAGATCTCGCCGAGATCACCGGCTTCGATTCGCGCCCGGAGCTCGCGCAGCCGCGGCACGAACCGCCGCCAATAACCGACCTGGAGCACTACATCGGCCTGCGAGGCCGCATCGCGTGCTGTGGCGGCCTCCTCGGGCGAGACCCCGACCGGCTTCTCGCACAGCACCGGGATGCCGGCCGCCGCGAACTGGCTGACCAGTACGGCATGCACGGGGGATGGGGCCGCGATCAGCACCCCCTCTGCTGTCCCGGCGTCGACCAGCTCTTGCGGCGATGCAAACAGCGGCACCCCCTCGCCCTCGAGATTCGCGCGAACGGCGTCGGCCGGCTCGACGATCGCGGCCAGTGAGATCTGATCAGAGGCTTTGAGAGCGGCGAGGTGCACGCGACCCATCCGCCCGGCTCCTACGAGCGCGATACGGACGGGGCTGCTCACAGGCCGCGCGCCCGCAGGTACTCGCGGTTGTACTGCTGGTCGACCGCCGGCTGATCAGGGGTGTCGGGGTCAGGGAAGATGTCCTGCTCAACGACCAGCCAGCCGCGGTAGTGCCGCGCGCGCAGGTTCTCGAGTACATCGCCGAGCGGAATGTCTCCGGTCCCGAGCCGGCAGAACGCCCGGCGCTCCCAGATCGCCTGCACTGGAGCCCGATCCTTCACGATCCCGTGGATCACGTCGAGCTTCGCGTCCTTGAGATGGACGTGATTGATCCTGTCACCCCAATCGCGGACCGCCTGTACAGCGTCGCCGCCACCGATCAGCAAGTGCCCTGTGTCGAGGCACACACCGACGTCAGTGAGGGAAAGCAGTCGTTCGATCTCCCACGGCGCTTCCACGTACGTGGCGGTGTGCGGGTGGAACGTCGGCTCGTATCCCCTCTCCCGACAGCGCCCCACTACCTGCGTCATCGAATCGGCAAACCGAGCCCAGCCCGCGTCGTCCCACCCCATGCTGTGGTCGGCTTGTGCACGGCCAGGTTGGGCGAGCCGGCTTGCCGATCCGGCATCGGCCAGCGTCGGCCGCGCGGGCGGCCCGCCGTTGGCTGCGGCATCGAAGACGTCGAGCAGCAGATCGAGCTGCACGAGCTCGTCGGGAAGCTGAGTCGGATCATTGAACTCGATCTGGAAGTAGCCGCCGGCGAGCGCGAGTCCACGGTCGCGAAGACGCGCGGGCAGCTCGTCGACACCCCCGAGATAACCGAGCGGACCGAGATCGATCCCCCTGTACCCGGCCCCCGACACCTCGTCTAACAGGGTCAATGCTGGAGGTACGTTCGGATCGACGCCGACCGTGACTTCAAAGGCGCCGTAGCTGCACGGCGCGTTGGCCACCGCCATCCCCTCTCCGGTCATATCCGCACCGCGTTTGCGAGCTCGCTCGGAGCGGTCGCTGCCTCGCCGGTCATGTGGACGCGAGCGATCGAGTGGCAAAGGGTCACGTCGTGGAGCCCATCGATCCCATTGGTGTGCGGCGGGCGCTCGTCGCGGATCGCCGCGTGAAACTCGACCAGTTCGCGTTTGAAGGCTTCCTCGTACGAGACGATCTCCACGCGCGACCACGAATGGGCGCCTCCCGGCTCGCCTCCCTCGATCGTCAATTCGCTCGGCATGTTGCGTAGGTAAGGTGAAGGGAGCGTCAGCGTCAAGCGCTGGTCGGGAGCGAGAAACATGAACTCCTGCCGGTAGCGCGCGATCCCCGGAAGATCGACCCACGACAGGTGACACTCCACGCCGCCAAACGTCATCGTGATAGCGACGACCCGGCGGGACAGTTCCGCGAAGCCGACGCGGTCAGGCTCACCGAGCGCGCCCCGGAGCGCGTTGAACTCATGGACCAAATTGTCAAGCAGCATCCATCGATAGCAATAGCGAGTTTCCTCGTCCGCTCCCGGCAGCGCAGCCTCGAGTCGCCTGCTGTCATCCTCCCGGAGCACTTCCAGAACCGCGGCAGGCACGCCGTTCGGTGCTACCAGCGGATAGTGGCGCACGTAGGGTTCGAACGGTGATTCGAGCGTGGTCACGCGCACAAGGCGCAGATCGTCGACCTGCGGTAACAACTCAAGCAGGCGCTGATATGCGGGGTCGTAGCGCTTCATCGTTCCGACCATGAGATGCACCCCCGCACGGTCGGCCGCCTCGATCATGGCCCTGCCCTCAGCAGGACTCAGACACATCGGCTTTTCCACGAAGACGTGGGCGCCGGACTGGGCGGCGGCGATTGCAATCGGAGCGTGACTACCGGACGTCAGCACGAGCACGGCGTCCAGGCCCATATCGAGTAGTTCCTGCCACTCACTCACGGCGCGGCCGGCGCCGAACTCGCGCATACATGCCTCGGCGACGGTAGTCGCGACATCACAGACCGCCGCCAGCTCATACTCGTCGTCGAGCTCTCTGATGTGAGGGAGATGCATCACCTGCGCGATCACCCCGCACCCTACGACTCCGATTCTCAGACGCTGACCCACGTTTACGACCCCCTTGCGCTCGTTCTGAAACGTCTGTCGTACACTGCCCGGCCGGCACTCACGCGGGACTCCGCACAGCCGGCGCCGCGCGCTGCAGCTTCTGGGCACGCCTGCTCCGCACGTGGCGGACCGGCACTCGCAGCACACGCGGGATCAGCAGCCCGAGGGCGGTTAGCCCGAGGGAGGTGACGATCAGCAGCGTCGCGACGGCATTGATAGCTGGCGTGATGCCAAACTTGATCTGCGTGTAGATGTAGATCGGCAGCGTCACCTGCGCGCCGATGATGAAGAACGTGATCACGAACTCATCCAACGAAAGCGTGAACACGAACAGCGCGCCGGCGAATACCGCCGAACCAATGAGCGGCAAGACCACGTACCGGAACCGGCGCACCGCGTTTGCACCGAGATCGCTCGCCGCTAACTCGAGCGACCGATCGAAGCCCTCGAGGCGGGCGGCGACAATCAGCAGGACGAACGGTGTGGTGTAGACGGACTGCCCTATCACAACCGTGTTCGTCGACAACGGAACCCCCAAGCCTTGCCGCAAGAACGTAAGCAGGCTGACCCCGATCAGAACGCCCGGGATCATGATCGGCAACGTGAACCCGATCCGGAATCCCGTCCGGAAGCGTAGGCGGCTCCGGACAAGTGAGAACGCCGCAGCGGTTCCCACGACGGTGCTGATCACGGTGACCTCCAGGGCCACTCGTATCGACGTCTTGATCGCAGATTGCAGGTCTGGGCTGCTCGCGATGCTCGAGTACCAGTGGAACGTCCAGCCGGTGATCGGGAATGACCCGTACCGGTTCTTGTTAAAACTCAGAAGTATGAGCAGAACAATCGGACTGAACAGGAATATGTAGATGAGGCACGCCCATCCGGCGAGCGCGCGTCGCACCAGCCGACCGTGGCGTGCGACGATCTCGAGTGCTCCCTCCTCACCGGCCATACATTTCACCTACCTCAAGCGAGCGGCGGAAGATCACGAGCAGGATGATTACGACGACCGCGATCAAAATCGCGATGGCCGCGCCTATCGCGTACTGTGCTTCCTGGAAGAAGTTATCTATGAGATTGCCGATCATCACGCCTCTCGTCCCTCCGACTAACTCCGGCGTGAGATATTCGCCCAGGATCGGAATGAACACGAAGATTACAGCCGTGGTAATGCCTGGCTTTATCTGAGGAAGCATCACGCGTCGAACGGCTTGGACCTGAGTTGCGCCGAGATCCATCGCTGCATGCAGCTGCCTCCAGTCGAACCTTTCCAAGGCGGCGAACAGCGTCAAGGCAGCAAACGGAAAATAGAGGTAGACCAGAACGAATATGACCGCCGGCCGGTCGTAGAGGAGCCACGAAGGCGTGCTGAGCCCGACCACCCCTAACAGGCGAGCCAGGGCGCCGTTGTTGCCCAGAATGATCGTCCATGCCGTGACGCGGAGGAGGTAGCTCACCCAGAACGGCAGAATCACGAGAAACAGGAGTGGTCGCCGCCACCGGCGGCTGACGTATCGCGCCAGCCAGTAGGAGAACGGGAATGCGACTGCAAGAGTCAGCGCGGTGGCTGCAGCCGTCATCCACAGGGTCACCAGGAAGGTATTGACGTAGACCGGCGTGTTGAATACTTCCCGGTAGTTCGCGAACGTCCAATGCGCCACCACCTGGTAGCCGTCTTGCGTCCAGAAGCTGTAGGCGACGATCAGCGCCATTGGCGCGAGAAAGAACAGGCCGAAGAGGACCATCGCGGGGGCGAAGCCGGTGTACTGCGAGAGCGCCGACACGCCCCGACGCGGACTTAGCCGGCGGGAGGCCGTCGCGTGGCCGGCCGTCGTCGGGTCGCTCGGGATCTCTGTGGTTGAGGAACTCATCAGACGGCCAGCCTTCGTCTCCGCGCAAAGCGCATCAGCGTCATGCTTGCCGGCGATTGCACCAGGCTAGGCGCCGAACACTGAGTTGAACGCGGTGATGTACGCGTTGGGGTCCTTCTGCGGACCCTTGAGGTGCGCCTTGAGTGCCTGCTCGGGCTGGTTGTACAGGAGTGCGTCGGCAAACTCCCCCTGACCTTGGTTCACCAGCATCTTGTACGCCTTCTCGTTGAACCAAGCCTCCCTGAACTGCTTGAACAGCGGAGGGATGAATTCCGCTTGACCCCAGGCGTTGATGAACTGGCTGAAACGGTCGGCGTTGGCTGTCTTCATCTTCATCTCGGCGTCCAGCCATCCGACGACGCCTTCCTTGGGCACGGCGGCTTTGATCACGGGGCCACCCGCCTGCTTCACTCGGAAGTCGGTACCGAGATTCTCGGAGGTAAACCACGCCGATTCGTTCGTGAGGGCCTGGACCACACCGGTGTTCTGCGAGACGAGGGTCAAGAACGCCGGCTTCGCAGCCTTGAGAAACTCGGTCGCCCGGCTGAGCTCGGCCGGCGTCATGTTGTAGGGGTCCTTGGCGCCGGTGGCCAGGCCCGCCTCCGCCATAATGTCGGTCGGCTGGTTCTCACGAACAAACTTGCCGTGATACTTCGGATCCAGCAGCACCTCCCAGGAGGTAGGCGCGGGCGAAACGTACTTCGGATTGTAATAGATGCGCAGCGCCGACCACGCACGCGGATAACCTAGATAGCCTGCGCTGTTCTGCCAGATTGCAAAATCGCGCGAGACGGAGTACAGCTGCTGAGACACGGGGATGGAATCGATGTCAAATCCGTCCGTCAGCCCGTGCTGGTAGTAATAAGGAACCCACAGCGCATCCGCTGAGACGATGTCGAACTGACCGCTCTGCTGGGCCTTGATGAACATCCCGGCGTCGTCGGATCCGAGCGTGACGTCAACGCTGATGCCAGTCTCCTTCTTGATTGCGGGGAGCTGGTTCTGAGGATCGTAGTGGTCGTTCCAGGTAAGCATGTTCAACGTGACAGGAGTCGTGGTCTTCGCGACGGTGTTCGCGGCCGCCGTCCCGCTCGAGCTAGCAGAGCTAGTGCTACCGCACGCTGCGAGCGATAGTGCTCCGAGCCCAAGCGCCCCGGCTCGAAAAGCGTCGCGTCGGGTGATCATGCCGTTGTCAGTCATCGTGGTTCCTCTCCTCATTCGTTCCCTGCGCCGTGAAACAAAACTGCAGCTTCGGCCTCCCAGCGGAGCTGGACCAATGCGCCCTCTCGCACCTGCTCAGTGAGTTCGGTCGGCATATCGACTATTATTGGATCGTCGGCAGCTGGGCAGGTGACGCTGGCCCGGGTGAAGCTCCCGAGAAACGACACCTTGACCACCGTGCCCAGAAGACCTGGATCGTCAGGGGAGGCCGAAGCTAGTCGGACCGATTCCGGACGGATCATCAGGCTCCCGCTTCCCGATTCCGCTGTTTTGCGCGACGCCACCGGGATCGCCTCGCGTGACGTAACGACCGTCCCGTCGTGCCACCGGACGGGAATGAAGTTCGACTCGCCGATGAAATCGGCAACGAACCGCGACGCCGGCTGCCTGTAGATCTCGCTTGCTGTCCCTATCTGCTCGACACGCCCCTCATTCATGATCGCGATCCGGTCCGCCATCGCCATCGCTTCACCCTGATCATGCGTAACAAAAACGAAAGTCGTTCCGATCTCACGTTGAATCTGGGAGAGCTCGACCTGAAGCCGCTTGCGAAGCTTGAGGTCCAACGACCCGAGCGGCTCGTCGAGGAGCAATACCGCCGGACGGTTGACCAAAGCACGAGCGACGGCGACGCGCTGCTGCTGGCCCCCGGACAGCTGAGATGGATAGCGGTCAGTGAATGCCTCGAGTGCCACCAGCTGTAGCGCCTCCAGGACGCGGGAATCGGCCTCGCCACGCGGCACTCTGGCCATACGCAGACCGAATGCGACGTTATCCCGGACGTTCAGATGGGGGAACAAGGCATAGGACTGGAAGACCGTGTTGACCTTCCTTTTATGGGGAGGGGTTTTATTGACCAGCTCGCCACGAATGCGGATCTCACCCGTGGACGCTTCGGCGAACCCGCCGATGAGATTCAACGTTGTCGTCTTCCCGCAGCCGGAGGGGCCGAGAAGGCAGAAGAACTCCCCCTCGTTGATCTGCAGGTCCAATGACTGAACCGCCGTGTGCGCACCATATGTCTTGGACACCGCACGAAAAGTGATTGCCGGCGAAGGAGCCATGGTTTGGTGGTCAGCGGCCGTCGCTTCAGCGGTTACCAACGCGACACTCCTCGATGCGGCGATGTGCTCACCCGAGCACCTCAATCATCGTTGCGTCAAGATCACGCTCGCAGCCGCACGATCGCCGGGGGACCAGCTCGACGTCGATCCGGATCTCACTCTGCGGCGCAGGCTCCCCGAGGATCGCGGCGAGGAGCAGGCGGGCGCCGGCTTGGCCGACCGAGGGAGTGTCGTACGCGATCGACGTCAGCGAGGGCTCGAGCAACGGCGCGAAGTAGAGGTCGTCGAAAGACGCGAGTGCGAGGTCCCCCGGTATCGATAGCTCAGCGCGCCGTGCGGCCACGAGAGCGCCCAGCGCCAGCTCGCCGCTGGCGGTGATCAGTGCCGTCGGCCGGCGGTCCTCGGCGAGCAGCGCTTCCGCCTGTGCAAACCCGCTCGCGATCGTCCACTCACATTCGCAGATCAGCTCGGGAAAGACCTCAAGCTTGTTGTGGCTCATGGACTCCAGGAAGCCACTAAGACGTTCTGCCCCGCTGGTCCGGTCGCTCGGACCGCCGAGATACCCGATCCGGTCGTGACCATGGCCTGCGATGTGGTCGACGAGCAGCCCCATGCCGCGCGCGTTCTCCAGCGCCACGTTGCCCACGCCCGCCCCCGGCGCCAGCTCATCGATGAACACGCACGGCGTCCCGTCGAGCAGAACGTTGAATTGCTCGGCGCCGACCGGGGCGGTCGACATCAGGATGCCGTCGACCTCGTGGTCAAGCAGCGTCTGCACCGCGGCGGTCAGGGTCTTCGGGTTCTCGCCCGAGTCGATCAGGATCAGCCGGTAGCCGTGCTCCTCAAGCGTCCGCTGCGCACCGTTGGTCAACGCGGCGTAGAAGCTGTGCGCGACCGTCGGAACGACCAGCCCGACGGTCCGGGACCGGCGCGTGCGAAGTGTGCGGGCCAGGGGCGACGGACGATATTGCAGGTCCTCCGCGGCCCGCGTGACCGCATCGCGGGTCTCGTCGGACAGCTCCCCGATCCCGTTCAGCGCGCGCGACGCCGTCGAGCGAGACACGCCCGCTCGCCGCGCCACATCGTTGAGCTTGGCTCTCCTCATAGCCCCGCAATCGGTTGCGCAATCGATTTCTGAGCGCGATCTTAACTACCTTGTGCGGTTCGTGTCAAATCCGACCGTTGCGCGTCCATCGCGCCACCGCAGCCCGCAGAACTCGGCATCCCGGCGTCTCAGCTTGGTCTCGAGCGCATCACCGTAGACCTAGTCGCCGGCCGACCCGTCGGCCTTCGCTCAACGCAACCCAACAAACCTCCGCCACCTCGCCCAGGTCTCGAGGGTGTGGTGGCTGCGCCCCGTCAGGTGTGTATACGCAACTCGTCGTGCTGGCTCTGGGCGCTGGCGCCCCAGTGGCAGCCTGCCGCCCGGCGCGCGCTGCTGCTTGACGCCTCAGGCGGTCACGTCGACGTGGTGGCCGCTTTGCTGTAGGAGTGGCACAGCGGCTGGGATCAGCCGCGCAGCGTGACCGTGGTCGTCTGCGACCGGCAGCTCGCCTGCTTCCTGTGGGCCGCCGAGACCGCACGCTAACCGCTGTTCTCACAACCACCGGTTCGGGAAGCCGGGGCGCCGGGCGGCGACACGGCCGGCACGCGCGAACCTGCTATATGCGCCGTGCGGGGGCACGGTGGCGCCTGGACCAGCCCTACACCGGCAGCAGGCAAGACCCTGGGCTACGCAGATCCCCGCATCGACGCGGTCAGCTAGAGCGAACCGCGCGTGGCGACATCGACGACCGCCAGGAGCAATCCCCCGGCAAACGCGACCCCGAGCGCAACCGCAACGGCCGTGGTGAACGGCGCCTTTGATCTCGCGCACCTGATTCGAGCCCCTTGCCCCCACAGCATCAGGCTGACAGCGGCGAAGTACGTGGCGACGAGCAGATCTCCCGGGGTCCAAGGAGGATTGGTGACCGCAGCCAACACCCCAGCACCCACAGCCACCGCCAGCGTCACGCGCGCCGTCAGCTCCCAATCACGAGCCCGGTCCCTCCGAGCCCCCTCACCGCCAAGCACCTGCGGCCGCCGCATCACCTCGAACCATACAAGCGCGGCTACGCAATCCGGTGGGACCTCCCACGCGGCAGCGAGACGCATCTGGAGCAGAGCAAGTGCCGCAGCCCTCGGTCGACGACCGTCCTCAGATCGCGACCGTCACGACGATCGCGATCACGGCGATCAGCACCGTAGCCGCCGTCAACAGGCCGAAAGCGGACATCTGTAGACGTTGGGGTATCCAAGGCTCGCGACGCTCACGGTAGATCGCCTGCCCGTTGCGCCACGTCAGCGCGGCAAGGATCGCCATCCCAACCGCACTCACGACGCCGAGCACAGGCAGATGCCCGACAAACGCGGCGCGTGCGATCAGCACGCCGCTCGCGGCCATGGTCAGGGCCGATCTCGTCCACGCCAGCGCGGTACGTTCGCGCGCCAGCCCCGGATCGTCCGTATCGGGCGGCGGACTGACGGTTCCACCAGTCGACTGAGACTCCGGGCGATTCAATGAACCAGTCGGTCGACCACCGCCAGGATCCCGCCGCACACGGCGATCACCGCGATCCCGCCCGTCAGCACACGCGGCATCCACGAGTAGCGCAGCGGCTGTCGCAATCGCATCGCCCGCTCGCTGTCCTCCCAATGCAAGTAGCTCGCGAGCGCGAGCG
>Ga0116216_10002657_pt1 | contig 11821 bp, 10 predicted proteins | sample Sb_taG_11_FD_89696 | JGI IMG/M metagenome (GOLD analysis project Ga0116216, IMG submission 89696) | Peat soil microbial communities from Weissenstadt, Germany - Sb_50d_3_AS metaG | ecosystem: Environmental > Terrestrial > Soil > Wetlands > Peat | place: Germany: Weissenstadt | collected 2010-09-21
ACGTGAGTTTCGAGCGTCTGGACCGTCGCCTCGGCCGCCTCCGCGCGGCGGGTGAGCGCGGTCTCGCCCGTCTCTATCCCACGGCGCGCGCGTCGTGCGGCCAACAGGTCGCCCTCGGTCCCGCCGACCGATCTCCGATCGGTCGGCTCACCACCCGGCGTCTCGTGTCCCTCTGCCATCACAATCGCCAGGCAGCGTACGGGTGGAGCCGGACGGCTCCTGACGCGGCCTCAGGGCCCAAGATATTCTTCTACGAACCCTCAGGACTCGTTGCGCAGGCGCCAGGCCATGCGCGACTGCAACGAGAACAGCTCGATGAACCCAGGTGAGGCGGCCTGGGAGAAGAGGCCGCCGGACTCGGCGAACGAGGCGAGACTGGCGTCGTAGACGGCGTTGACAGAGGAACGAGTGACCACGCGAGCCTGGCCCTTGTAGAGCTTCAGACCGATCGTCCCTGACACCTGCACGTTGACGGCGTCCATGTAGGCATCGAGGTCTGAGCGCAGCGGCTCCCACCACAGCCCGGCGTAAACGAGATAGGCCCACTGGCGGTCGAGCTGCGGCTTGAACTGGTTCTGGTGGATCGTGCCTACGAGCCTCTCTAGCTCCTGATGCGCGGGCAGGATGACCGCGGCGGCGGGCGCCTCGTAGATGTCGCGCACCTTCAGCCCGACGATGCGATCCTCGACGTGGTCGACGATCCCTACGCCGTGACGCGCGCCGATCTCCGCGGTGCGTTCGATCAGCTCCACGAGCTCCAGACGCTCTCCGTTCAGGCCGACCGGTATCCCGCGCTCGAACTCCACCTCCACGACCTCGGCCTCATCGGGCGCCTGCTCGGGCCGGGTGACGAGCTGGAAGACATCGTCCTCGGGTGCGTGGCTGAGGTCCTCGATCCAGCGTCCCTCTGATGAGCGTCCCCACAGGTTGTCGTCGATCGAGTACGGCGCCGCCTCGGTCCCACCCTTCACGGGGATCCCGTGCTCGCGCGCGTAGGCGATCTCCTCCTCACGGCCCATCTGCCAGGAACGCACCGGCGCGATCACCTTCAGCTCGGGTGCCAGGGTCGCCACGGTCGCCTCGATGCGAACTTGGTCGTTGCCCTTGCCGGTGCAGCCGTGCGCGATCGTGTCGCAGCCGCTGCGCCGTGCGTAGTCCACCGCGAGCTTGGCGATCAGCGGACGGCCGAGCGCCGTGAACAGTGGGTAGCCGCCGCCGTACAGCGCGTTCGCCTTGATCGCCGGGGCAACGTACTCGCGCGCGAACTCCTCCCTCGCATCCACCACGTGGCACTCGAGCGCGCCCAGCTGCATCGCCTTGCCCTTGATCACCTCATAGTCCTCCCCGGGCTGGCCGAGGTTGACCGTCAGGCAGACCACCTCGGCTTCGTAGGAATCCTGGATCCACTTGAGCATCACGCTCGTGTCCAGGCCGCCCGAGTAGAGCAGCAGCACGCGGTGCACCTGCGCGGGGTCCGCCTCGTAGGAGGCCGTGCGTGCCGTCATGGGATGTCTGTCGCTGCTCATCGGCGGCGAAGGCTACTCATGCCGCGGAGCATTCGCGGGGTTCGTACGGTCGGTGCCACCGCCGGGACCGGTGCAAGCCTGCGACGCATCGCTCAGCTCTCCAGCGCGGCCGTCAGGCGCGTCAGCGCCTCGTCCACCTCGGCCTCGCCGATCGTTAGCGGCGGCAGCAGGCGCACGGTGGTGGGTCCAGTGGCGTTCACGATCAGGCGTTGCTCGAGCAGCGCCCGACGCGCGACATCGGGCGCGGGGATGTCGAGCTCGCAGGCGAGCATCAGCCCGCGCCCGCGCACGGACAGCACGTGGGGCAGGCGCTCCAGGCCGGCCGTCAAGCGAGCGCCCAGCTCACCCACCCGTGCGAGCACTGCGGGATCGTCGGTCACCTCCAGCGCCGCGAGCGCCGCTGCCGCCACCACCGGCCCGCCCGCGAAGGTGGAGCCGTGGTCGCCGGGCTGCAGAACGTCAGCCAGCCGTTGGCCGGTGATGAGCGCGCCGATCGGCAGCCCCCCGCCAAGCGCCTTCGCGACAGTGATCGCGTCCGGGATCACGCCTGTCTGCTCGTATGCCCACAGCGTGCCGGTGCGGCCCATGCCACACTGGATCTCATCGAAGATGAGCGCGGCCCCGTGGGCGTCGCAGGCGGCCCGGGCGGCCTGCAGCACCTCCTCGGAGAGCACGTTGACGCCGGTCTCCCCCTGGATCGGCTCGAGCACGACGGCCGCGGTGCGCTCGTCGACCGCGGCCGCCAGCGCCTGTGGTTCGGGCGAGATCACGCGAAAGCCTCCTACCAGCGGCGCGAACGGCGCCTGCTTTGACTCCTGGGGCGTCGCCGACAGGGCGCCATAGGTGCGTCCGTGGAAGGCCCCGTAGACGACCACGATGTCGCCGGTCCGCTTGGCCTTGCGCGCGAGCTTGATCGCGGCCTCGTTGGCCTCCGCACCGGAGTTGCAGAAGTAGACCTTGCCGCCGAGGCTCGACGCCGACAGGCACTTGGCCAGGCGCATCGCGGGCTCGGTGTAGAACAGGTTGGAGACATGCATGAGACGCCCCACCTGCTCGCGCACCGCCTCCACCACACGTGGGTGACAGTGACCGATGTTCGTGACCGAGATCCCACACAGAAAATCGAGATACTCGTTGCCATCCGAGTCCCACAACCGCGCTCCCTCGCCGCGCACGAACTCGACAGGAGAGCGAGCGTAGGACGGAATCACGCTCGTCCGCTCCAGCTCCCGCAGCTCGGCGAGGCTCATATCTTGCTCCCCCATGGGCACGCAGGGCAAGCTGGGCAAGGACGCAAGGAGCGTGGCGTACCGATCGTCGATCGACGGGATCGCCGATCGGCCAGCACGCGAGCGACTGAGGACGCCGATCCAGCGCCGCCATACGTGCTCATGGGGCGATCTTGGTGCCGATGCCGGCATTGGTGAACAGCTCGAGCAGCAGCGAATGTGGGATCCGGCCGTCGAGAATGTGCGCGGCACTCACGCCCTGGTGAATCGCATCCATGCAGGCCTGCAACTTGGGACGCATACCCCCTCCAAGCCGCGGCAGGGCGTCCTTGACCTCCTGCGTGGTGGCCTGACCGATCAGGCTCTGCTCATCGGCCGGGTCGCCAAGCCAGCCAGGGACGTCGGTGAGAAAGATCATCTTGTAGGCACCCATCGCGCCCGCGACTGCGCCGGCGGCCTCGTCGGCGTTGACGTTGTATGAGCACCCGTCGCGGTCGGCTCCGACCGAGGCGATCACCGGTATGTAGTCGCTTGCGATGTGAGCAATTACGTCGACGTTCACACGCTCGATGCGCCCGACGAAGCCGATGTCCTCACCATCAGGCCCAGCACGGCGGGTGACACGAAACAACGAGCCGTCGTCGCCGCACAGGCCGACCGCGGGTTGGCCGTGACGATTCAGGCGCAAAACGATCTCCTTGTTCACCTTCCCAACGAGCACCATCTTCGCGACCTCGACTGTGTCCGGATCAGAGACGCGCAAGCCACCGACGAACTCGACCGGCAGGCTCAGGCGTTCCATGTAGGCAGTGATGTCGGGGCCGCCGCCGTGTACGACGATCGGGTTCAGCCCGACGTACTTGAGCAGGACGACGTCGCGCGCGAACTCCTCGCGCAGCTCGGGATCCTCCATCGCGGCGCCGCCGTACTTGATGACGACCGTCTTTGAGTGAAACTCCCTGATGTACGGAAGCGCCTCCAGCAGAGTTCCTACATCTCTCATTGCAAAGACCTCGGGTTGGATTTGTGGGATACAACATGGCCGGTCCACCGTTCAGCGGTGAGTGTCGCCGGCTTCAGCGCTGCTTGGACGAGCCCCCCACCACGCCCACATGGGCACACATGGCAACCATGCGTGTTCATGTTGTGTAGTCAGCGTTGATTGTCACGTACTCGTGGGAGAGGTCGGAGAAGAAGACCTCGGTCTCGGCACCATCGCCGGGAAGGGTGATCTCGTATTCGACTTCCTTAGCCTGCAGAGCGTCGGCCAGCGCAGCCTCGTCGTAGGGGATCGCGGCACCCGCCGAGCAGACGGGGATGCCCTCGAGCGCGATGTCAAACGTCAGCGGCGGTGTCAACCGGCCCCTCCTGCCCAGCGCCCCGCCGAGGGCCTGGACGATCCGGCCCCAGTTGGGGTCTCCACTGTGCAGCGCGGCCTTCACAAGCGGCGAGTTGGCCACACCACGAGCGGCAACCTCGGCGCTCGGCAGATGCCCACCCCGCACCACGACCCGCGCGATCCGAGCGGCGCCCTCGCCGTCTGAGACCATCATGATCGCGAGCTGGCGCAGGAGCGCGTCGAGCGCCTCGCCGAAGCGCAGCTCGTCCTCGCTCTCCGGAGCGATTTTCACACCTGAGGACCCGGAGCACATGAGGATCGCCGTGTCGTTCGTCGACAGCTGCCCGTCGACCGACGCGCGGTCGAACGAGCGCTTGAGCGTGACCCCGAGCAGCAGATCCGCCGTCGCGGGCTGCATTGCGGCGTCGGTCTGAACGAAGCAGAACATCGTCGCGAAGCGCGGCGAGATCATCCCGGCGCCCTTGCACTGCGCGGTCAGGCGCACCGAGCCGGAGGGCAGCTCGACCTCAAGGCAGGCGCGCTTCTCGAAGGCGTCGGTCGTTTGGATCGCCTGCTGTAAATCCCCGTCGCCCTCGCGGCGCAGCTGCTGTTGAGCGGCGATCACGCCCCGCAGGACGGCGTCCACCGGCAGGTAGTGGCTGATGCCGCCGGTCGAGGCAAGCGCGACGGCGGTCTCATCGACGCCCACAGCGACGGCCGCGGCCCCCTGGGTCTTGGCGGCGTCTTCGAGTCCGCGCTTACCGGTCGCGGCGTTGGCGCAGCCGGAGTTGGCCAGCACCACGCGCAGTCCATCCAGCCGGCAGCGCTCCTGAGTGACCAGCACGGGCGCCGCGGGCGTCCCGGTGTCGGCGAAGCGCGCCGCGCTGACCGGGGTCTCAGCGTCGCACACGAGCAGGCCCAGGTCGGGGTTGCCGGAGGGCTTGATCCCGCACGCTACCCCGGCTGCCCTGAAACCGGCGGGCAGCCCGGCAGAGGGCCCGAGGTCGTGCACGTGCGCCGGCGCGGGCACCCAGCGCGAGTGGAAGAAGGGCTGCGGCGGACCTGCGGCGGCCCGATCGCCCCACACGTCTTTGCCGGCACTCATAGCGGGCCCTCCCCACTCCAACTCGTCTCTGTGGATCCCTTCACAGCAATCCTTCCGTCTCCGGAAGGCCGAACATCAAATTGAGGTTCTGGATGGCCTGAGAGGAAGTCCCCTTCCAGAGGTTGTCGATCGCGGAGAACACGAGCAGCTTGCCGGTGTGCGAATCAGCGGCGGCGAAGATCCGGCAGAAGTTCGTCTCGCGCACCTCGCGCACGCCCGGCGGCTCCTCGACGACCTCCACGAACGGCTCGCCGTCATACGCCTGGGCGAATAGCTCGCGTAGCTCCTCGGCGGAGACCGCGCGCGTGGGCGTCACGTAGCAGCTGGCCATCTCACCCTGGTCTAAGGGCACGAGGTGCGCCTGGAACTGCACGGGGAGGGCGGTCCCGAGCAGCCCGAGCTGCTCTTCGATCTCGGGCGTGTGCCGGTGGGCGGCGACGTTGTAGGGGAGGATGTTCTCGCCCGCCATCGACAGATGAGTCGTCTCATCGAACGTGCGCCCGGCGCCGGAGATGCCCTGCTTGGCGTCGATCACCACGTCGGCGATCACACCGGCGCGGGCCAGCGGAGCGAGCGCCAGCACGGACGCCGTCGGGTAGCAGCCGGGGTTGGCGACGATGTTCGCGGCGGCGATCTGCTCCCGGTGCAGCTCGGTGAGCCCGTACACCGCCTCGCCCAGCAGATCGGGCCGGGGGTGAGCGCCATACCAGCGTTCGTATGTGGGCAGGGCGGCAAGGCGAAAGTCGGCGCTGAGGTCGACCACGCGCACGTCACGCTCACGCAGCGCGCCCACCGTGGGGGCGGCGGCGGCATGCGGATAGGCGACGACGGCCGCGTCGATCCCGCACCCCATGTCCGAGGCGTTGGACAGCCAGTCGAGGTCGAGCTCCTCGATCGTCAACGGCACGCGGTAGCGCGGGTAGAGGTCATCCAGCCGCTGACCGCCCTGCGAGCGCCCGGTGACGGCCGCCAGCTCGAAGCGGGGATGGCGCCACAGCAGGTGAGCGGCCAGCGCACCGGCGAAGCCGGTGGCCCCCGCGACGATCACCCGCGGAGAACCCTCGGCGAAGGTCTGCGTCGATCCGGGCCCGGCGCCCGGCGCCATGTGTGTCGAGCGCGGCTCAGACACGCAGCTCGCCTCCCAGCTCGTTGAGCGCGGCCACAATGCGCTCACGCACGGGCGCCACATCCTCGTCGGTGAGCGTGCGGTCGGCGGCGCGAAAGGACAGGGCGAGGGCCAGCGAGCGTCTGCCCTGCACCACCTGCGGGCCGGTGTAGACGTCGAACACCTCTACGTCTCTCAGCAGCTCGCCCGCGGCGGCACGCACGGCGCCGATGGCCTGTCCGGCGGAGACCTCCACGGGCAGGATCACCGCCAGATCCTGCCGCAGCGGCGGATAGCCGATCAGATCCTCATACCCTGCCTCGCCTCCTGCGGCGTTCGCTATCAGCCGGTCGAGGTCGACCTCCAGACAGCTCGCGCCCTGGAGCTCCCACGCCTCCGCCACAAGCGGGTGCAGCTCCCCCAGCCAGCCGATGCTCGTACCGCCGACCGTGACCGTGGCGCCGCGACCCGGGTGCAGGAACGGCTGGGGCTCGGGGACGAGCTCTACTTCGCCCACCCGCAGCGCGCGCGCGAGCGCTTCGAGGATGGCCTTCGCCGCGAAGAAGTCCGCGATCGGTGGCTCTGGCGTACCCCAGCCGGCGGGCGCGATGCGCCCGGCGAGGAGCACAGCGAGCGAACGGTGCTCCTCGATCCCGGTGCCCCATTGCCCGCCCCCGGAGTCGCCGTTCGCAGACCGTGCCGGCCCGCCCTGGTCGAACACGGTTCCGACCTCGAACAGCCGTAGATCGCTCATCCCCCGCGCGACGTTGTGTCGCGCCGTGTCGAGCAGCGACCCGAGCAGCGTTGTGCGCAGCAGCGCCTGGTCCTCGGACAGCGGGTTCTCCAGCACCGGCGCCTTTCGCCGCGGATCCTCAGCGCCCAGGCGCAAACGATCCGCGAGGCTCGGCGCACAGAACGTCCAGCCCACGACCTCGTAGCACCCTCTCCCGACTAGCGCGTCAACCGCACGCCGGCGCAGGCGCTGCTCGGGCGACAGCAGCCCGTAGGCGCCCCGGCGCTTGGGCAGCGTCACGGGCAGCTTCTCCAGCCCGTCGATGCGGGCGACCTCCTCGATCAGGTCAGCCTCGCGCGTGACATCCTCGCGCCGCGCCGGTGGCGGCGTCACATCCAAGCCGTCGTCCGCCGGCTCGACCTGAAAGTCCAGAGCCTTGAGAATCTCTGCCTGGCGCTCGACCGGCACGGGCACACCCAGGATCATGTTCACGCGCGCCTCGCGCAGCCTGATCTCAGGCGGCGACGGCGGCTCTCCGCCGACGTCGATCGTGCCGTCCGCAACCGTCGCGCCGCAGAGGTCGAGCATCAGCCCTGTCGCGACCGCCTGCGCCCACAGGCACTGCTCGGGTGCAAGCCCCTTCTCGAAGCGTGAGGACGCCTCGCTGCGCAGCCCCAGCGCCCACGAGGTCCGGTGGATGTTGGGACCGTGCCAGTTGGCGACCTCCAGCAGCACGCGAGTGGTGTCCGGCACGACCTCCGAGCGCGCGCCGCCCATCAGGCCCGCAATCGACGTCGGTCCCTCGGCGTCGTCGATCACGACCATCTCGGAGTCGAGCGTCCGCGTCTGCCCGTCGAGCGTCTGCACCTGCTCGCCCTCGCGCGCCCGGCGCACGGTCAGCTGCGCACCCGCTACCCGGTCGAGGTCGAACGCGTGCAGCGGCTGAGCGGTGAGCAGCATCGCGTAGTTGGTGATGTCCACGACGTTGTTGATCGGGCGCTGGCCAGCGGCAGACAGGCGCGCCTTTAGCCATGGCGGCGAGGGACCGACGGTCACATCCTCGAAAACGCGCGCGGTGAAGCGCGGGCACAGATCGGAGCACTCGACGAGGACCTGCGCGTCTCTGACCGACCCCTCGCTGCCCGGATCCTCGCTCCACGGCGGCTCAGACAGCGGCACCCCGGTGGCGGCATGCAGCTCGCGCGCGACCCCGTACACGCCGAGACAGTCGGGCCTGTTGGGCGTGATCTCGAGCTCGAGCACATCGGTGCAGATCGCGAGCACGTCACCCAGCGGTGTGCCGGGCGCGAGCTCGGCGTCCACGATCAGCTCGTCGAGCACCATGATCCCGCTGTGATCGGAGTCGATCGCCAGCTCGTCAGCGGCCAAGATCATGCCGTTGGAGGTGACGCCCCGCAGCTCGGCGACTCGGATCGCCGTGCCGTCGGGCATGACGGCACCCGGCAGCGCCACGGCGACCGTTTGGCCAGCTGCGACGTTCGGCGCGCCGCACACAATCTCGGCGGGCGCGGCGTCTCCGACGTCCACCCGGCACACGCGCAGGCGGTCAGCTTGGGGGTGGGCCTCGGCCGCGAGCACGCGGCCGACGACGAAGCGCTCGGCAGAGGGCACGCCGTGGTGGAGGATCGCCTCGATCTTCGTCCCGGTCATCGTCAAGCGCTCCTCAATAGCGGCCGTGTCGAGATCGGGATCGCAGTATTCCCGCAGCCAGTCCAGTGGAACTCTCATCCGAACTGCTCCAGGAAGCGCAGATCATTTTCGTAGTAGAGCCTCAGATCAGGGATGCCGTGCTTGAGCATTGCGATCCGCTCGACACCCATGCCCCACGCGAACCCCTGCACCTTCTCGGGGTCATATCCAGGGGCGTTGCGCTCGGTGGTGGGCACGTATCCGTACACGTTCGGGTCAACCTCGCCCGCGCCGAGGACCTCCAGCCAGCCCTCGCCCTTGCACAGGTGACAGCGCGCCCCGTCGCCCAGATGCCCCTTGCCCGAGCAGTGAAAGCACGACACGTCGACCTCGACGCTGGGCTCGGTGAAGGGGAAGAAGTGCGGGCGCAGCCGCACCTCGCGCTCGTCCCCGAACACGGCCTTCGCGAACGCCAGCAGCGTGCCCTTCAGGTCAGCCAGCGTGATGTCCTCGTCGACCGCCAAGCCCTCGACCTGGTGGAACTGCGGCGTGTGCGTCGCGTCGGAGTCGGGCCGGTAGACGCGGCCGGGGATCACCACGTACAGCGGCGGTGGGTGAGCCTCCATCGCGCGGATCTGCATCGGCGATGTGTGCGTTCGCAGTACGAGCTCCGGGGAGAGATAGAACGTGTCGGTCCGCGCCCGCGCGGGGTGCGTCGGGCTGTGGTTGAGCGCGTCGAAGTTGTAGTGAACGGTCTCCACCTCAGGCCCCTCCAGTACGGTGAAGCCGAGGCCGAGGAAGATGTCCTCCAGCTCGCGCTGCATCGCCGTCAGCACATGCAGCCTTCCCACTGGCTGTGGCGGGCTGCCCGGCAGCGTCACGTCGAGGAGGTCCTCGGCCAAGCGCGCCTGCAGCTCCGCCCCGCCGAGCTCGCTCGCACGCGCCTCTATCAGCTCTTCGAGCGCCTGGCGCGCCTGGTTGGCGGCCTTACCGACCTTCCCGCGCTCGGCGGGCTCCAGCTCGGCCACCCCGCGCAGCAGCAGCGGCAGCTCGGCCTTGCGTCCGAGGTGGCGCACACGCAACTCTCCGAGCGCCTCGCTCGTGCTCGCGGCGGAGATCTCCGCTTCGGCCCGCGCCCGCAGCTCTTCGATCCGCTCGATCATGACGCCCGGACCCTAGATGACGCCGGGGCGTCAGACGGTCGGCGGGTCATCTCATACAGCGCCACCGTCGCCGCCATCGCGGCGTTGAGCGACTCCGAAGCGATCGGTATGTGTGCCACGCGCTCGCACTCCCGCACGATCTCCTCAGGCAGCCCCTCGCGCTCGGCGCCCACGAGCAGGGTGAGCGGACCTCCGCCGGTGGATCCCCGCAACAGTTCGCCGACGCCCGCCACCAGCGCCACCTTCTCGCCTGGGAGCTCGGAGATCGACTGCACGCGCGCGACCTGCACGCCGAAGATCGCGCCCATGCTCGCGCGCACCGCCTTTGGGGAATACGGATCGGCGCATCCCGGTCCGAGTGCCACGCACGAGGCGTCAAACGCCTGCACGCTTCTCAGCACGGTGCCGACGTTGCCAGGGTCTCCCACCCCGTGTAGGTACACGCATAGCGGTCCCTCGGGTGCGTCCATCCAGCGCTGCTCGTACACGCCGATCACCCTCGTGCCCGACCCCAGCGTGGAGATTCCCGCAAGCGCTGCTTCCTCGACATCGATAAACCCCTCTCCGCCCAGCCCCGAGCCCGCTAGGCGGTAGCCCTCGAGCACAGGGCGCCCGGCGTGCCGGGCGGCGGCGATCAGATCCTCGCCCTCGGCCAGGAATCTGCCGCTGCGCTCACGCTCGCGCCTGCTCTGGAGGCGGCGGACGGCCTTCAGTCGGGGGTTCTGGGGGGAGGCGATGTAGGTCATGGATTCGTTCTCTGTTTCTGCTGATGCATCTTCCTCATTGCTTGGGACGGGACGCTACGTCGGGACACAAAAAAAGCGCCGTCCTTTTCAGGAGCGACGCCCGGGAGGCTTTCCGATCGATTGCTTACTAAGCAGCCGACGCCTCACGGGCGGTGGCGGAGGTGACCAACGAGGCAGCCGAAGCCTCGCGGGAGACCTCCACGAAACGTCGGAACGTGTCCGCGTCGCGCACCGCGATATCCGCGAGCACCTTCCTGTCCAACTCCACACCGGCCAGCATCAAGCCGTGCATGAACGTCGAATAGCTCATCCCGTTCTGCCGCGCGGCGGCGTTGATGCGGGTGATCCACAGCCGGCGAAAGTCGCGCTTGCGGTTGCGCCTGTCGCGGTAGGCGTAGGCGTCAGCCTTCAGCAGCGCCTCCTTGGCGCGCTTGTAGTTCGAGTGCGCCTCGCCGCGAAAGCCCTTCGTCAGCTCGAGCGTCGCGCGACGCTTCTTCTTGGCATGGACCGACCGCTTGACCCTGGTCATTTGCCCACTCCCAGCATTCGCTTGATCCGCGGCACGTCGTGGTCGTTGATCATCTTCGGAGCACCCAGCGCGCGCTTCTTTTTCGGCGACTTCTTCTCGAGGATGTGGCTCGTGAAGGGGTGCCGGCCGCGCACCTTGCCGGTGCCGGTGACCTTGAAGCGCTTCTTCGCGCCGGAATGTGTCTTCATCTTGGGCATGATCGCGAGCCGTTGATTATGACACGGCCGTGTCCGCAGAGGCGTCGCCGCTGTCCTCTGTGGGCGACTCGGCCAGCGCTCCGGACGCGCTGTCGTCGCCTGAAGCCTCCTCCGTGCTGACGGGCGACTCGGCCAGCGCTCCGGACGCACCGTCGTCGCTTGAAGCCTCCTCCGTGCTGACGGGCGACTCGGCCAGCGCCCCGGACGCGCCGTCGTCGCCTGAAGCCTCCTCCGTGCTGACGGGCGACTCGGCCAGCGCTCCGGACGCGCCGTCGTCGCCTGAAGCCTCCTCCGTGCTGACGGGCGACTCGATCGCCGCGGACGCGACATCGCCGACGTGAGCGCCATCGAGGGCCATGCCGTCGGAGGGCTCGATCTCATCGGCCCGGCCCGCCAGCACCGCCTTGGACGGGGCCATCATCATCGTCATGTTGCGCCCTTCCTGCAGCGGGCGCTGCTCCACCACGCCCAGCCCTGCGAGCTCCTCGGCCAGCCGATC
>Ga0116216_10002659_pt1 | contig 11815 bp, 9 predicted proteins | sample Sb_taG_11_FD_89696 | JGI IMG/M metagenome (GOLD analysis project Ga0116216, IMG submission 89696) | Peat soil microbial communities from Weissenstadt, Germany - Sb_50d_3_AS metaG | ecosystem: Environmental > Terrestrial > Soil > Wetlands > Peat | place: Germany: Weissenstadt | collected 2010-09-21
CCATCGCTTCCAGGAGCGCCGACTGCGCGCGCGGGGTTGCCCGGTTGATCTCGTCCACCAACAGTACGTGGCTGAAGATCGGCCCGGGATAAAATTGGAACGCGTCTCCCTGGTCGCGGTAGACGGACACGCCCAAAATATCGGTCGGGAGCAGATCGGGTGTGCACTGAATTCGTCGGAACGTCCCGCCGATGCTGCGGGCGACCGCCTTCGCCAGCATCGTCTTCCCGATACCGGGCACGTCCTCCAGCAACACGTGCCCTTCGCTCAGCAACGCGACGAGTAGCAACTCAATCACGGCGTCCTTGCCGACGATCACGCGACTCACCTGCTGCCGGATCCGTTCCGCGATCGCCCCGACCTCTGCGGGCGTGTTCACGGTCGCCACCCCCAGGAACAAAAATGGCCCCTACAGCTGCGTCCTGTAGAAGCCATCGGCCACCGAGACCTTTCGGCTACCCGCTCGGAGGCGGTTTCGGCGAGCTTCATCGCCGTCACATTGCGGCTATTCAATTGTCTCCCTGTCTACCCGATTATACGAACCGCCCCAGACGCCGTCAAATTCGGCGGCGCGCCGGCGCGGGGTGTGTCGACGGGAATGCGCACGGCCGCCGGCGAACGCGAGGTGCCGGGGCTTGTCGCTGCACCGCTCTCCGGGTATAATCGGCGTCGTACGACGATCGCCCCAGTTCGGCTCTTGGCGATGAGGCTCGCCATATAACCGCGTGATCCACGCTGATAGCCTCTGCTGCCCGCTCCGGGTCCGCAGAGGCTTTTGTGTTGTCTGGACGACCGCGGGCCACGGCGGCAGTGGACTGGCCGTGCCCTGAGGCGTCGGAGGTGTGGAGTGGACGACCGGATTCTTTTCAATATCATCCAAGCCCTGACCGTGTTGCTGTTATCGCCGCTGGTCAAAGGTCTCCTCGACCGTCTGAAAGAGCGCGTCCAGTCGAGGCGGGGCCCGACGATCTGGCAGCCGTACCGAGATCTGTGGAAGCTCTTCTCGAAGGACGAGGTCGTTTCGGACCAGAGCTCGTGGATCTTCCGAGCCGCTCCCTATATCGTGTTCACGATGCCGCTGTTTGTCACACTGCTCATCCCCGCGCTCACGGATTACCCGCTCTTTTTCGCGTTCATGTCGGACATGCTCGGGGCGGGGTTTCTGCTCGCACTGGGCGGGTTCTTCGCCGCCCTGGCGGCGGTGGACACCACCAACCCCTATGGGCCCATGGGCGCGAGCCGCACCCGGATGGTCGGATTTCTCGCCGAGCCGGTGTTCATGATCGTGTTCTTCACCATCTCGTTCGTGGCCGGCTCGACGATTCCGTACATCGTCCAGCAGCAGTGGGTCACCCCGCCGTCCAACTTCTTCGAGCCAGGCCACGTGCTGCTGATGATCGCCTTTTTGATGCTGCTGCTCGCAGAGACGGGACGGATTCCGGTCGACAGCGCGACGGGACATTTCGAACTCGCGATGATCGACGAGTCAAAAGGGCTCGAGTATTCGGGCCGCGGGGCCGCACTCATGAAGTGGGGCGGGGCGATGAAGTTCATGGTGCTCCAACTCGTCTTTCTCAACGTGCTCGTGACCCCGTGGGGCTTGGCCACACGGGCGTCGGTCGGCGCCGTGCTGCTCGCGATCCCGGTCGTCTTCCTGAAGATCGTCATCCTGCTGCTGGTGTTGACGGCGATCGAGTCGTCCCTGGCCAAGCTCCGCCTGTTCCGCATTACCGAGTTTCTGGGCGCGGCATTTGTCATCGCGACGATCGCGATGATCACGCGCGTCTTCTAGCCAAGGGGGCGACGTATGGTGCAGTCGACCTGGATGCCCGCGCTCAATGATCTGGCGGGAGCGCTGTTTCTCCTCACCGCGGTCGGGCTCGTCGTGGTGCGGCAGGTGCAGGCGTGCCTCGCGGTATTCGTCCTCGAATCGGTCCTGCTCGGCGCCTCGGCGCTGATCTTGGGCACGGCGCTCGGGACACCGGATCTCCTCGCCGTCGGCCTGATCACGATTGGGGTCAAAGCCATCCTGCTCCCGTGGCTGCTGCGCCGTACGGTCAGCGGTGAGATTTACACGCACCGCGAGCTCTCACAGCTGATCAACGTGCCCGCCTCCCTGCTGATCGCCCTCGGGCTCACGGTCGCGGCGTATTTGATCGCCGGGCCGCTCCTGTCACATCAGACAGAATTCGTCCGCGTGAATCTCCCGATCGGACTCGCGGGCCTGCTCCTGGGCGCGTTCACCTTGGTCACCCGCCGTGAAGCCGTCCCGCAGCTGATAGGGCTCCTGGCCATGGAGAACGGGGCATTCCTCGCGGGCGTGTCGATCGCCCCCGGCCTTCCGCTGATCGCCGAACTAGCGGCCTCGTTCGATGTCTTGGTGATAGTCCTGGTCATGGGCATCCTCACCCAGGCGATCCACGAGCACGTCGGCACCACCGACATCGTGCACCTGGTGGAGCGCGGTGACGAGGGCCACGCATGATGCTGCTCCTGATCCCCATCCTCCCGCTGCTGGCGGCGCTGTGCGCCCTGCTCCGGCCGCGGGGGCGCATCGCCGCGGCGGGGACGATCGCCGCCGCCGTGCTCGCGGCGGCGGGCGCCGCGCGCACGGCGATGCTCGGCGCTGCCGGCACGACAATCGTGGCCGTGCCGGGGTGGATCGCCTGCGACGGTCTGAGCGCGCTCGTGCTGCTGCTCGTCGCCGCGGTCAACGTGAGCGCCGCGATCTTCTCGTGGGGCTACGTCCCCGCGAGACTCGCGCCGGCGGATCCGGCGGCGGAGCGGCGCTACTACATCAACTACAATCTGTTCGTCTCGTCGCTGCTCCTCGTGCCGCTGGTCCTCGAGCCCGCGCTGGTCTGGATCATGATCGAGCTGACCACGCTCCTCTCCGTGTTCCTCGTCGGCTTTGATCGCACGCGGGGCGCGCTCGAGGCCGCCTGGAAGTACGTCGTCCTCACCCTCATGGGGGCGGCCATCGCCCTGCTGGGCGTGCTCCTCATGTATTGGGCGCTGTGGACCGCGGGGGGACGGGCGTTCACGTGGGATGGCCTCGTGGCCGCGGCCCCGCACATGCCGGCCGGCGTCATTCAGATGGCGTTTCTGCTGGTGCTGGTCGGCTTCGGGGCCAAGATCGGACTCGTGCCCCTCCACACATGGATCCCCGCGGCGTACAGTTACGCGCCCTCTCCCATCTGCGCGCTGCTGTCCGGCGCGGAGGCCACGGCGGTCTTGTATGTCGTGTTGCGCCTGGTCCCGGTGGCGGTCTCGGTGCCGGCCGTGCATGTCAGCGGCGCGCTCCTGGCCTTCGGCCTGCTGTCGGTGGCGGTCGCGGTGTTCCTGATCCTGCAGACGAGCGACTATAAGCGCCTATTCGCCTACTCCACGATCGAGCACATGGGCATCATCCTGGTCGCCGCGGGCCTCGGGGGCGCGCTCGCGTCCTATGGGGCCGTCGCCCAGCTCCTCACGCACTCGGTCACCAAGGCGTTCTGCTTCCTTGCCGTCGGGTCAGCGGTGATCGTCACGAACACCAGGGACACGGGCTCGATCCGGGGGCTCGTACGGACGTCTCCGGTCGCCGGGATCGCGCTGCTCCTGGGAGGCCTGGCCATCGCGGGAGCGCCTCCGTTCGCGGTCTTCCTCAGCGAGTTCGCGATTTTCCGCGCCGGGGTGTCCGAGGGGCACGCGGTCGTCGTCGCGCTCCTCGCCGCGTGTGTGATCGTCGGGTTTGTGGCCATTATGGTGCACGTGAACCGCATGGTGTTTGGATCTCCGACCGGCGCATCCGGGCGGCCACGCCTTCCCGCCGCCTGCGTCGTGGCGCTGGCCGCCGCCGTGGTCCCGGTGGTGGCGCTTGGCCTGTACGTGCCGCGTCCGGTGTTCGAGCTCCTGTCCGAAGCCGCGCGCTGGATCGGGAGGTGAGAGAGACGTGAGTCCTGCGCAGCCAGCCGAGATGAGGATCGCGGACGTGCGGTCCGCGGCCGCGTCGCGATGGATCGACGTGCGGGTCCGCGAGAACATGGCCCAGGACGTCGCGACGATCGAGTGCTCCCCCCAACGCCTGCGTCAGGTGTGCGCGTGGCTGTTCGCCGGTCTGGGCTGCGCGTTTGGAGGGCTGGTCGTCGAAGACACGCCCGCGGCCTGGGTGCTGCGGTATCTGTTCTACGGCCCCACGCCCGGGCAGATCCACGTGGTCACGGAGTGCGCCAAACCGTCGGAGACGGTACCCAGTATCAGCGTCGAGGTCCACGCCGCAGACTGGCATGAGCGAGAGGCGGAGGATCTCTTCGGCCTGGTGTTCGAGGGGCATCCGCGCCTGGGCGACTTCGTCCTCCACAACGACACGTGGCCGGAGCAGGTCGCCCCGATGCGCCGGGCCTTTGACCCGACCGCACGCCCGCCCTATCCGGCTCCTGACGACGCCTGGGCCCCGCTGCGACTCGTGGCCGAGCCCGGAGCCTTTCTCATGCCCGTCGGCCCGGTGTACTCCGGCATCACGGAAAGCGCTTTGTTTCTGCTCGAAACCGTCGGCGAGGACGTGATCCGCATCTTTCCCCGTCTCTTCTACAACTACCGAGCCATTGAGAAGAGCGCCGAGGGCCGGACGGTGGACGATGCACTGCTGCTCGCGGAACGCTTTTCGGCCACCTCCGCGTTCGCGCACTCGCTCGCGTTCTGCCGCGCGGTCGAGACGATCTCGGAGGTTGTCGTCCCGCTCAGGGCGCAGGCGCTTCGCGTCCTGTTGGCGGAGCTCGAGCGGCTCCGTCACCATGCCGCCGCGATCGAAGCGATCTGCGACTCCACGGCCCTGGCCGTGGCGACCAGCCAGGCGGCGCTGCTGGAGGAAGACCTCCTGCGGCTGTCCGGGGCGCTCACCGGGCACCGGTATTTGTTCGGGCTGAACGTCCCGGGCGGTCTCGCGCGGGACGTGGCGACCGCGGCATGCCGCGAGGCCGCCGCGGCGGCGGCGGATGTCCTGCGGCGCCTCCGGGACCTCCGTCAGATGGTGCGATTCTCCACCAGCTTTCTCGACCGGATCGAAGGCGTGGGCGCGATCCCCGAAGTCGCGGCGCGGACCCACGGGCTCGTGGGGCCCGTCGCCCGGGCCTCGGGCATCGTCCGGGATCTGCGCCGCGCGCAGCCGTACGCTGGGTACGAGCGACTCGCGTTCGAGGTGCCGCAGGAAACCGCCGGAGACGGATACGCCCGGCTCTTAGTGTTGTTCGCCGAAGCCGAACAATCCGCGGCCCTGATGCGCCAGAGTGCCGACCAACTCTCGGACGGACCGGTCCGTGTGCCGGTGCGGACCGCATCGGGAGCGGCGTTTGGGTGGGCGGAGGCGCCGCGCGGAGCCACGTTCCATTGGGTCCGAATCGGCGAGGACGGACGGCTCGAACGCTATCGGGCCGTGACGCCCTCATTCATCAACTGGCACGGCCTGCATCTTGCGGCTGAGAACTTCGCGTTCCAAGACTTCCCGATCATCCTGGCCACCCTCGGCCTGTCGGCCGCGGAGTGCGACCGCTAGGAGGCGCGCATGACCACCTGGGTGTGGAAGGGCCTGTCGACGCCGGTCCGCACCACGCGATATCCGGCCGCGCCGGACGACACGCCGGGGACGTCGCCCGGCCGGCCGGCCGGCGGCGCGGTCAGCCCGACCACCGGCGCGGACTTGATCGCCCGCTGCCCGACCGGAGCCCTCACCGCGTCGGACGGGCACATCGTCGTGGATCCGGCACGCTGCGTGCACTGCTACCGCTGCGTCCGAGGCGTCGCGCACCCAATCGGGTGGGAGTCGGGTTATGAATGGGCCCGGGCGACGTCCGGGGATGGACAGCCGAGCGCCCCGCTCGGTCGAGCGTTTCATCGATCCGCGCATATCCTGGTCGTTGACGCCGGGGACTGCGGAGCGTGCCTGAGTGAGGTCAAACAGCTGAACAATCCCTACTACAACATGCACCGGCTCGGATTCTTCATCACGCCGACGCCCCGGAACGCGGACATCCTGCTCGTGGTCGGGCCTGGGACCGCGAACATGCGGTGGGCGCTGCGGAAAGCGTACGACGCGATGCCGACGCCCAAGCGGGTGATCGCGGTCGGCACGTGCGCATCGAGCGGCGGCGTCTTCACCCCGAGTTTCGCGTCGGGGACGGGCATCCACGAGGTCCTGCCGGTGGACGTCATCGTGCCGGGCGCTCCTCCCCCGCCGCTCGCGATTCTGCACGGCTTGCTCGTGGCCACGGGACGGGCCGCGCCGGCCGAGCGGCCCACCGCGGCGGCCAACGGGACGGTCGCCCGATGACGCACGCCGAACCCTGGCTCCTCTGCTGCCTCGGCCTCTGCGCGGCCGGCATCGTCGCCAGCGCGGTGACCCCAGAACGGCTCGTGCCCACGGTCATCGCGTGGATCGGTTCGGCGGCCTCGGTGCTCCTCATGGCGCTCGGCGGGTCGGTCGTCGTGGCCGGACACCCGATGACCCTCTCGCTGTGGTCGATCACTCCCACCGACGCGCTCGTCCTCAGTCTCGACCGCTTGGGAGGGGTGTTTGCGGCCGCCGCCGGCCTCGTCTGCCTGCCCGTGTCCATCTTCTCGGCAGGATACCTTGGGCGGTATCTGGGTCGCTACAGCCTGAGATCGTTCGGCATCCTGTACCACGCGCTGCTCGCCGCCATCGTCCTCGTGCTGGTCGCCGGCGACGTCCTGTCGTTCCTGCTGGCATGGGAAGCGATGGCGATCTCCAGTTACCTGCTGGTGAACTACGAGCACGAAGACCGGGAGCACACGCGTGCCGGGTACCTGATGCTGGTCATGGGGGAAGCCGGCACCGTCGTGGCGATGCTGGGCCTGCTCGTCCTCGCGAACGGTGCCGGCGGCCTGTCGTTCGGCGCGCTCCGGAGCGCCGGCGCCGCGATTGGAGGCGCCGGACGCTGGGCGGTGTTTCTGCTCACCTTCTTCGGGTTCGGCGTGAAGGCCGGCCTGCTGCCGAGCAGTTCATGGCTGCCCCGGGCGCATCCGGCCGCGCCGGCTAACGTGTCGGCGATCCTGTCGGGCGTCATCCTGAACCTCGGGCTCTACGGCATCGTCCGCGTCAATCTCGACCTGCTGCCGGTCGATCGGGTCGGTCCCGGGGTGATCGTGTTGATCATCGGCAGCCTCTCGGCGCTCGTCGGCATTCTCTACGCCACGACGCAGAACGATCTCAAGACCATGCTCGCGCACAGCTCCATCGAAAACATCGGCATCGTGGCCACCGGGCTCGGCGCGGGCCTGATCTTCGGCGCGTCGGGATATCCGGTGCTGGCGGGGATGGCCTACATCACCGCGTTCTACCACATGGTCAATCACGCGGCCTACAAAGGGCTCTTGTTCCTGGGCGCGGGCGCGGTCGACGTCGCGGCCGGAGCCCGGGACATGGACCGGCTCGGCGGGCTGATCCGCGGAATGCCGTGGACCGCGTTGTGCTTTCTCATCGGGGCGCTGTCGATCGCCGCGATGCCGCCGTTCAACGGGTTTGTCAGCGAGTGGCTGACGCTGCAGATGCTGCTGCGCAGCGTGGAACTCCAGGCGACGGTGGTGAAGATCGTCTTCGCGCTGTGCGGGGCGGCGCTCGCCCTAACCTCCGCCCTGGCCGTCACGTGCTTCGTCAAGACGTTCGCGATGAGCTTCCTCGGCATGGCCCGGTCCGCCGGCGCCGAATCGGCGCGCGAGACCACCCCGGCCGCCCTCGCGGCGATGGGCCTGCTCGCGGTCGCGTGCCTGACGCTCGGGGTGATTCCCACCGCCGTCATTCCGGCCCTGGACCGCGTCGTCACCCCACTCGTCCACGCGAGCGCCGTGGACGCGCTGGTCCCGCCGTTCTTCCACCCCACCGTGCCCGGGCACGCGCTGCCGCCCGCGTTCGTCGCGGACTTCCACGACCTCGGGGCCCAAGTCGGGCGACACGTCATCCCGGGGCCGGGCCTCGTCGTGATGCACCGCGGCGGGTTGAGCAACCCCGTGGTCTTCGCGATGTCGACGAGCTATCTGCTCCCCGTGCTGGCGCTCCTCCTGACCCTCCTCTACGCCGTCGTCCGGCTGGCGACACGGGCCCGCGCGGTCGTCCGCCGCACGCGCTGGGACGGCGGACTGCCGCGGCTGGACGCGAGCATGACGTACACGGCGACCGGATTTTCCAACCCGGTGCGGGTCGTGTTCAACGCCGTGTTCCATCCGTCCGTCGATGACGACACGACGGAGGTGGTCGCGGAACACTTTCGCACCGCCGTCCGTCGGTCCCGGAGCGAAGTCTATCTGGCCGACCGGCTGCTCACGGAGCCCCTCGCCCGCTGGTCGCGCCGGTACGCGCGCGCCCTCGCGGGCATGCATCACGGCCGTCTCAACGCGTACGCGGGGTACGTGCTGCTGACGCTCCTTGCCTGTCTGATCGCCGGCCGGTACCTGTGAGCGCCCGGTTCACCACCGACCCGGACGGGCAGCGCGGCTGAGATCCGCCGCCGCGGACCGCCGGCGGGAGGCAGCAGCCGGCGGTTCACACATCAGCGCAGGCGCCGCGAGAGAAAGGACGACGCGCGATCGACAAACCGCCACGGCACCTCGACCGCCGAGGAGATCCCGATCCGGGGCGTGCGGGCGATCGCCTCGGGCGGCGTGCCGCGCCCCACGTAGAGCGGTCCCGCGACCAAGTCCGATCGGTTGAGGCCGAGCGTGATGCCGAGCGCCTGCGTGAGCCGTCCGGGTCCACTGGCGAGGAGGCGCGCGTCCGCGGTGCCCCGGCGCCGCCGCATCAGCGCGAGCCCCTCCACCGGCTCGAGCGCGCGCAGCAGCACGGCACCGGCGCGCCCTTCGGCCTCGGTGACCACGTTCACGCACGCGTGCGCCCCGTAGCTGAAGTAGACGTACGCGGTGCCCGGCCGGCCCCACATCACCTCGCTGCGGGCGGTCCGGCGGTAGGCGTGACTCGCGGGGTCCCGCGCCCCGAGATACGCCTCCACCTCGACAATCCGGCCGGCGGCGCGCCCCGCGGGGGTCTCGTGGACTAAGTAGCAGCCGAGCAGATCGCGCGCGACGGCGAGCGTCGGACGCGCGAAAAACGTCCGGGGCAGCCGCGCATACGCGCGAGTCACCGCCCGAGAAACGCCAGCAGCGTGGCGAGCGGCCACGTGTTTATCACCCGCGCCGCCTCGACCCAGCCGCGCCGCGCGGTGCCGATGCCGTACTCGAGCGACGCGAACTCCGACGCGCGGTGCGCGTCCGTGCCGATCTCGAACCACGCCCCGCGATCGCGCGCAAGGCGGACGTGCACGTCGCTCAGGTCGAGGCGTTCCGGCGAGGCGTTGATCTCGAGGGCGGTCTCGGTGCGGCAGGCCGCGTCGACCACCGCCTCCATGTCGAACTCCATCGGGGCCCGCTCGCCGAGGAGCCGCCCCGTCGGGTGGCCGAGGATGTCGAGGTGCGGGTTCTCGACCGCCCGCACGATGCGCCGGGTGAGGGCGTCGGGCGGCATCCCCATCCGCGAGTGCACCGACCCGACCACGACGTCGAGGGAGGCCAGCACGTCGTCGGGATAATCGAGCGCGCCGTCGGCAAGGATGTCCACCTCGGCGCCCATCAAGATCCGCAGCCCCACGCGATCCTCGATCTCGGCGACCGCGCGCGCGTGCTCCCGGAGCGCGTCGACGGTCACGCCGCCCGCGAACTTGAGGGCCGGGGAATGGTCGGTGACGCAGACGTACTCGCGTCCGAGCGCCTTGGCCGCCCGCGCCATCGCTTCCGCCGTGTCCTTGCCGTCGCTCCACGTCGTATGCATGTGCAGCTCGCCGCGGATATCCGAGGCCGCGACGAGCGCGGGCAGCGCGCCGCGCTGCGCGAGAGCGATCTCGCCCTGTCCCTCGCGGATCTCGGGCGGAATCCAGGGCAGCCCCACCGCGCCGTAGACGTCGGCCTCAGCGGCCCCGGCGATGCGCGCCTCCCCGTCCACGCGAAACACCCCGTACTCGTTGATCTTGAGGCCGAGGCGCACGCCGAGCTCCCGGAGCTGCACGTTGTGGTCCTTGCTGCCGGTGAAGTACTGCAGCGCCGCGCCGTACGACTCAGGGGCGACCGCGCGCACGTCGCACTGCACCCCGGCCCGTCCCATCAGCACGCTGCTGCGCGTCGGCCCTTGGAGCAGCACCTGCCGCACCTGGGGCAGCGAGACGAACCGCGCCATCAGCTCGTCCGGGGCGCGCGTCGCGACGACGATGTCGACGTCCGCGATCGTATCCCGCATCCGCCGGAGGCTGCCGGCGAGGCTCAGCGCCTCCACGCCCGGGGTGGCGCGGAGGACCTCCGCGATCGCGCGCGCGTCCGGCAGCACGGTGCCGAGCGGCGCCCGCGTCCCCTGCCGGCGGCGTCGCTCGATCCCGGCGAGAATCTTCTGTTCGGTCTTGGCGCCCATCCGGGGGAGCGAGCGGATCTGCCCGGCACGTGCGGCGCGCTCGAGCGCGTCCACGTCGGCCACGCCGAGGCTCTGGTACAGCAACAGCGCGGTCTTCGGGCCCACTTCGGGAATCTCGAGGAGCGTCGCCAGACCTGCCGGCAACTCCGACGCGAGCTGCTGGTGATAGACCACGACACCAGTCTTCAGGTATTCGGTGATCTTGTCGGCGAGAGCCGGCCCGATCCCGGTGATCGTGCGCAGCTGGCCCCGCTCGGCGATCGTCGACACGTCCTCGCCGAGGCTCTCCATGGCGCGCGCGGCCCGGCGGTAGGCGTTGACGCGGAACGTCGATTCCTGTTTGATCTCCAGCAGGTCGGCGATCTCCCCAAAGATTCGGGCGAGATCGAGGTTTCTGGAGCTCACCTAGAACGTCTTTCCGCCAGGACCGATCTGGGGGACTTTCACCGGAAGATTCGGGAGTTCTCTCGCCGCGCGTGAATTCAGCGCCAGGAGGTAGGTCGCGAGCAGGGAGTTATCGGCGTCACGCTGCACGGTGGCACGAAACGGGGCGGCGAGCGCGACGACCAGAATCGCCGTGGCCAGGATGAAGCCCCGTGCCGCGCCGAGCATCGCGCCGGTGATCTCGCTCGCGGGAAACGGCACGTCGCGCAGCAGCATGCGCGCGAGCCGGCTGAGGGGAAAGTAGATCACGACCCACACGACGACGAACGCGATCAGCGCCCCCCACGACGGCGGCACCATCTGCAGATATTGGGTGACGATCGTCCCCCCGCCGGTGTAGAGGGCGGAGGCGGCGAGAAACCCCACGATCACGGAGGCCGTGTCGATCAGCACGACCCAAAAGCCGTAGCGCGCGCCTCGAACGCCCGAGACGAGGATCAACGCCACCGTGACCCAATCGATCCAGTTCATGCGAATGATCCGAGGCAAGCGTCCGCCGCCTCTGCCACCCGGCGCCCGCGTTTATTCACGCAATTCCACCCCCGCGAGCGCCCGTACGGCTATTCGGACTCGGTCCAAAATCTCCTCCGCTTCCCCGGCCACCAACGTCCGGTCCGGGGCGCGGAGCCGCAGGCGGTAGGCCAGGCTCCGGCGGCCGGCGGGGATCGGCGGGCCCGCGTAGACATCGAACAGCTCGACGGCTTCGACGAGCGGCCCCGCGGCGCGCCGGACCGTCTCCTCCAGCCGCGCCGCGGGCAGATCGTCCGGGGCGACCACGGCGAGGTCCCGCTCCAGCTCGGGATACCGCGGGAGCCCGCCGAAGAGACGCGTCGCGCCGATCGGTCGTGACGCGGCGGACGCGGGGCCGATCTCGTCGCTCACCCGCTCGGTCGCGGGTCGGCCGCTCGCGACCGCGTAGAGCGCCTCCAG
>Ga0116216_10002660_pt1 | contig 11812 bp, 13 predicted proteins | sample Sb_taG_11_FD_89696 | JGI IMG/M metagenome (GOLD analysis project Ga0116216, IMG submission 89696) | Peat soil microbial communities from Weissenstadt, Germany - Sb_50d_3_AS metaG | ecosystem: Environmental > Terrestrial > Soil > Wetlands > Peat | place: Germany: Weissenstadt | collected 2010-09-21
TGAACTCCCCGACGTACCGTTCGAGCAGGATCTGGCCCACCGGGCTCACCCGGAGCCCCCGCGCCGCCACCTCGCGGAGCTCGGCCGGGTCCCGGGCGACCCCGCCGCCCTTGCCGCCGAGGGTGAAGGCGACGCGCACCATCACGGGGTAGCCGAACTCGCCGGCCGCCGCCACCGCCTCATCGACCGAGTAGACGGCCTTGCTCGGGAGCGTCGGGACCTTCGCCCGCTCCATCGCCCGAACGAACTTCGCCCGGTCCTCGGTCGCCCGGATCCCGGCGAGCGGGGTGCCGAGCACCTCGGTCTTGTGGCGGCGGAGCGCGCCGCGGTCGGCGAGCTCGATCCCGCAGTTGAGCGCGCTCTGCCCGCCGAAGCTGAGGAGGATCCCGTCCGGGGCCTCCGCCTCGAGGATCGGCTCGACGAACTCCGGCTGGAGCGGCTGGAAGTACACGCGCCCGTGCTTCGGGGGGTCGGTCTGCAGCGTCGCGATGTTCGGGTTGACGACGATGGCGTAGATCCCCTCCTCCTCGAGGGCCTTGAGACACTGGCTCCCGGAGTAGTCGAACTCGCCCGCTTCGCCGATCTTGAGCGCCCCGGAGCCGAGGACGACGATCTTGTCGTACCGGTGCATCAGGCCGCCTCCTTCCGGACGAGTTCGGCGAACCGGTCGAAGACGAAGCCGGCCTCCTGCGGACCGGGGTGGCCCTCCGGGTGGCCCTGGAGCGCGAGGACCCGGCCTCGCCGGTCCTTCAGCCCCTCGAGCGTCCCGTCGTCCGGGTTCGTCGCCCAGGCGGAGAGGTCGGTCTTCGCGAGGGACGCCGCGTCGACGGCGTACCCGTGGTTCTCGCTGACGATGTACGCTCGGCCGTCCGGGAAACAGACCGTCTTGTTCTGGCCGCGGTGGCCGAACTTCAGTTTGTACGTCGTCGCGCCGCGGGCGAGCGCCACGAGCTGGTGGCCGAGACAGATCCCGAGCGTCGGCCGGCCGCCGATCGCGGCCGGCCGCAACGACTCGATCGTGGCCTCGAGCTGGTCCGGGTCTCCGGGACCGTTGCCGATGAGTAACCCGCGCACCTTCCGCCCGTCCCAGCGGTCGGGAACCTCGTGGTCGTACGGCAGCCGCAGGACTCCCAGGTTCCGGTCGAGAAGGTTGCGGAGGATGCTCGTCTTGATGCCGCAGTCGAGGGCCCCGACGAGCGGGGCAGAGCTCGGACCGTAGGTGACGGGCGTTCGGACCGCGACCTCCGGGACGAACGCCTCCTCCTCGTACGTGGGGGCGGCCTTCAGCGCCGTTCGGAGCTCGTCGTCCGACGGGCGTTTGTCCCCGCGGCCGACGTCCACCACGCCCCGCAGGACGCCGCGGGAGCGGAGATGCTCCGTCAACCGTCGCGTGTCGACGCCGACGAGGCCGGGGACGCCCTCGTCCCGCAGCCAGGAGTCAAGGCTGCGGTCGCTCTGCCAGTGATTCGCCCGGGTGAGTCCGCGGACGATCGCCGCGCGGACCTGGACTCCAGTCGACTCGAGGAACTTCGGGAGCCCGTGCTCATCCCGCGCGTCGGGCGGCGGCACACCGTAGTTCCCGAGCAGCGGGTAGGTGAAGGTCAGGATCTGGCCGCGGAACGACGGGTCCGTCAGCGACTCGGGGTAGCCGACCATCCCGGTGGTGAACACGACCTCGCCGACCCGTCGACCGGTCGCGCCGAATCCGCGCGCGTCGAATCGCGTCCCGTCCTCGAGAAACAGAGTCCCCGAAAGTTCGGGAACCTCGGCGTGGACCACGGGTGCGATAACCCAAAGTCATCGAGGAGGGCGTCCGCGCTTAAGCGTTGCGTTTCCCGTCGAACGAGAGCACGGATTTCCATCGGGTCGGGGCCGGTCGTCGTCAAATCCGCGCCGGCCTACAGCGCCCCGTGCCGGGGTTCCCGAGGTTGAAGGAGTCGTACGACCTCGTCATCGTCGGCGGCGGCCACGCCGGCCTCCAGGCCGGGCTGAAGACGGCGCTCCTGCACCACACCGCGGCGGTGCTGGATCGCGGCCCGAAGTACGCCCGCTCGTACTACGCGCCGGTGATGGACAATATCCCCGGGTTCCCCGACGGCGTCTCGGGCCATGCGCTGCTCGACAAGCAGGTCGCCCAGGTCCGGGCCGTCGACGCGAGAGTCGGCTACTTCACGCCGGCGCAGGTCCACGCCGTCCGGAAGGCCGACGGCGGCTTCGACGTCGAGTTCGACTGGCTCGCGCAGCGGAAGACCGTCCGCGGGCGCGGCGTCGTCTTCGCGATGGGCGTCGTCGACCGGATGCTCCAGTTGAACGGCGACATCAAGCCGATCTTCCCGTGGGCGAACCTCGGGATCGTCGACTTCTGCATCCTGTGCGACGGCCATCTCATGGAAGGCAAGTCGATCGGGGTCCTCGGCCACGACCGGTTCGCGGTGTTGACCGCCCTCGACCTGGTCGAGTTCGGCCCCTCGTCGGTAGAGATCCTGACCCATGGCGAGCCGTTCCTCGCGGACATCGGACCGGCGGAACGCGGGCCGCTCGAGCAGCGGCTCGCCGAGCACCACGTCACCCACGTCGCGACGCCGATCGTCAAGTTCGAGGGTCTCCGCGAGAAGCGGTTCGTCGTCGGACTTTCCGATGGCACGACGCGCAGCTACGACAAGGGGTTCTCGGCGCTCGGCTGGTGGGACCTCCACCAGGAGATCCCGAAGTCGCTCGGCGCCACGTTCGACCGGGACGGGTCGGTGCTCGTCGACGACGATTGTCGCCTCCTCGACACCTCGGGGGCACCGATCCCCGGGCTCTACTGTGTCGGGGACCAGAAGTCCGGCTGGAACCAGATCCCCGAGGCTTGGGCGTCCGCCGAACGGGCGGTCATCCACGCCTACGCCGAGTACCTCTAAGGGCCGGTCACCCGGCCGGGACCGCGGCGACCTCGAGGAACCGGGCGAGCTCCGCCAGGTCGCGCGCGACGGCGGCGGCGCCGTTCGCCCGGAACCGCTCGGCGAGACCGTCCTCACCGCCTTCCGCGGGCAGGAGAGCGTAGAACCGAACGCTCGCGCGGGTCGCACACTCCGCGTCGAAGCGGTGGTCGCCGACGTACAGCGCCCGGTCGTACGGGACGCCCATGTCGTGGAGGAGGAGGCGCAGCGCCTCCGGGTCCGGCTTCGCGGGGCCCGGCGAGCTCCGGGTCCTCAGATAGGGGAAGTAGTCAATCAGCCCGGTTCGCTTCAAGGCCGCTCGGCAGAACTCGGAGGAGCTCCGGGTGAGAACGCCGAGGCGAAATCCGCGCTGGGTCAGCGTGCCGAGGAGCTCGACGGCGCCGTCGCGCACGGCCGTCTTCGGAAGCGCCTCCATCTCGATCTCCTCAATCGTCCGATTGACGGCGGCCTCGAACCGGAACCGGTTCCCCTCCGGGATCCCCGCACCCTCGAGCTCGGTGAGGGAGCTCGAGACGATCTCGACGATCGTCTCCTCGGGATGGAGGTGCCCGGGCACGACGCCCGCCTGCTCGGCGAGCCGGATCGCCTCCCGACGCATCCGGCGGAAGTCGTGGTTCGAGAGGATGAGCGTCCCGTCGAGGTCGAAGACGACGCCGAGCAACGGCTCGAGGAACGGCGGCGGGGAACCATCCGAGGCGTCCATGGCCTCTCCGGAGTCCGACCACCGTGGGCGGGCTCGTAAGCGTTTGCGTCGACTCGCAGCGGGGGTCGAGGGGCCGCCGGCTACGCCGGAAGGGGCGCGCCGCAGCTCTTGCAGTGCGTGGCCATCGGCGCGTTGAGATTGCCGCAGTAGGCGCATTTCGGCATCGCGGCGCGGCGGGCGGCGATCACCGCGCCGGACGGGGGGCCCGTGGGGCCGGCGCCGGCCCCAGGCGGCGGCGGCGGCGCCGTCGTCTTCGCCTGGTTGACCGCCGCGGCCCACCCCTGAGGGTCCGGGGTCCGGAAAAAGATCGACCGCTGGAGGAGGTCGAGTTCGAGGCGGAGCCCCGCCGGACCGGGCGAAACGCGCGCGGCCCGGCACCGCCAGAGGGGAATGCGGCGGATCCCCTCCTCGAGCGTCGGAGGCCCCGCCCCCGGGGCGCCGGGAGGCCCGACCGGCACTGGCCCCTCGAAGATCACGGCGCGGTTGGTCAGCGTGAGCGTGCCGGGGCGCGGTCCCGGGCCGCCCACCCAGACCACCTGGGCAGAGCGGATGACGGTCTCCCCGGGTTGCAACTCGACCATCCGTTCCCGGATCCCCCCGATGGGGTCGGGAAAAACCGGGACCGATAAAGTCGAGCGGGGCCCGGGCCGCCCCTCGGAGCCCGCGCCGTCCGGATGGCGGAATGGTCGAAACCCAGATGAACGCGGCCCCTTCCTCCCCCGTCGTGGCCGTGCTGAGCGAGCCGATGATGGCGCTCGTGCGCCAGCAGCGGCTCGGGTTCGTGGCGTCGGTCGCGGCGGACGGGTCGCCGAACGTCTCCCCGAAAGGGTCGCTCACCGTCTGGGACGACCACCACCTGATCTTTGCTGACGTCGACTCCCCGCACACCGTGCGGAACCTGAAGGTGAACCCGCGCACGGAGGTGAACGTCGTCGACCCGTTCTCCCGGAAAGGGTACCGCTTCGCCGGGAAGGCGACGGTGTTCCACGCCGGACCGCTCTACTTCCAGGCGCTCGACCGGTACAAGGCGGAGGGGGCGGACATCCGACGGGTCCGCGCCGTCGTCCTCATCGAGGTGCTGCACGCCGCTCCCCTCGTCTCCCCGGCGTACGCCTCCGGGTTCAGCGAGGAGGAGGTCCGACGCCTCTGGGAGGAGTACCACTCGAAGAGCGCGAACAAGACGGTGCTCGACCTCACGCCGCCGTCCGACTTCTGACAGAACTGCGGAGGTGGCGACGGGGCAGGTTCGGTCGCCGTCGGAATCCCCGAGGTCCCCGCGATGAGCGGGGACGTGAGCGTCTTCGCCTCCAGCACGTTTGCGACGGCGGTCCTGGCCGTCGAGGTCGCCTTCGCCATCGCCCTGGTCCTCGGAAAGTTTCTGGTCCGGCGAGGGCACGTCCGGGCCCACGCCTACCTGCAGAGCGTCATCGTCCTCGGGAACCTCCCGCTCGTCGCAATCTGGATGCTCCCGGCGTACCTCGCGTTCGTCCTGCCCGGGCTTCCCGGTGAGATCGCCCAGCCGTTCTACCTGTTCCCCACGCTGATGCTCGCCGCCGGCGGAGCGGTGGAAGCCCTCGGCGTCTACGTCATTCTGGTCGCGGGGACGAACGTCGTTCCCGAGCGGTTCCGGTTCCGCCGCTACAAGCTGTGGATGGGGACCGTCCTCGCCCTCTGGTGGGCCGTCTTCCTCGCCGGCGTTGCGACGTACTACTTCTGGTTCGTGATGCCGAGCGCCTCGTAGCCCTCGGTCGGACTAGCCGAGCCGGACCCGGCGAAGGGCGAGGCCCCAGGCGACGACCTGGTCGAGCATCTTCGCCACCATCGCCTCCTTGGACGGGTCCGGCCGGAAGTCGTGGAAGTTCACGAAGTCGGTCGCGAGGTAGAACGACACCTGGGCCCGGACGGTCGCGACCTGGAGCTCGGACATGACGAGCCGGAGCGTCTCGACGGCGCGGACTCCGCCCGCCGAGCCGTAGCTCACGAACCCGGCGACCTTGTTGTTCCACTCCTTGTAGAGGAAGTCGATCGCGTTCTTCAGCGCCCCCGACGTGCTGTGGTTGTACTCGGGCGTGACGAACACGAACGCATCGAACGTCTCGATCTTCGCCGCCCATCGCTTCGTGTGGTCCTCGGCGTACCGGCCGACGGACGGCGGGATCGCCTCGTCGAGGTGGGGGAGCGGGAACGCCTTCAGGTCGACGAGCTCGAACGTGGCGTCCCGGCGCTGCTTCGCGATGTCGTACACCCAGTTCGCGACCGGTTCCCCGAGGCGGCCGGGCCGGGTGCTGCCGAGGATGATGGCGACGCGGAGAGGTCCGTCGACGTGCGAGGGTTCAGTGACCGTCATGGGTTCCCAGCTCGGAATCCCCCCGCCCCGCCTTAAGGCGAAACTAACGCGAACGCCACTAGGCTAAGCGAGCTTCATTCGGAGGCGCTTCGGCGAGCCGGACCCCCCAGAGGGGGATCCGCAGGAGTCCTACGGGCGGCCGGTCGGGGGGAGCTTCTCGAGCTTCCCCGTGCGTCCGAGGGAGACCTGCGGGCGGCCGCGGTAATCCGAAACCCAGGCCTCGATGAGGCGGATCCGGTCTCCCTCGCCGACCAGGTCCACCTCGGAGCCCCACAGCACGAGCGCGATCTCCCCGGTCGCATCCTTCAGCCGGCCATTGCGGACCTTCTTCCGTCCCCCGTCCCGGGTCGGGATCTCGCGGGTCGGTTCGAGGCCGACGACCGTGGCCTCCAGCGTGGCCATTCGCGAGGGACGGAGGTCGGTGATGAACGTCGCCGGCGGGGCGCTCTCGGGCATGGCCGGGGAGAGTCCGGAGGCGGATAGGTGTTCCTTTCGGGCCGGGGGGAAGGGCGCCAGAGGTAATCCCCCGACCTCCGTTCCCCACGAAGGGTTGGAATGCCGCCCGCTCGTCCGGCCCGTTCGCTCGATGCGGAAGCGGTCCACGAGTCCCACCGCCGACTCCGGGCGGAACTGTTCTGGTTCCGTCTCCTCCGACCCGATGCCTCGGTACCGAGCGCCGCGACCTCCCTTCGCCACGCGATGGGACGCGTTCGCAACCTGGACGTGGCCATCCGGGAGCTCCCGAGATGGATCCGGTCGGGAGATTCGACCGACCGAACGTCCGAGCTTCGACGCGTGCGGGCCGCTCTTCGAGCGGAATCGCGCCGGCGACGCGCTCAGCTCCGAACGATGGTTCGGGAGCATCCCGACGACCTCGGTGCCTGGACCGCCGGTTGGTCCCCGCCGGTCTCCCGCGCCCTGGGACGCGCGAGGGTCGACGTCCTCCTCCGACTCGAGCGAGCCCATCGCCGCGCCCTGACGCGACCGACCCGGCGGCGCCTCCATCGGGTCCGGAAGCGGATCCGTGAGCTGGGTCTGCTCAACGCGGTCGCGGGAGGGGGGGGCCCGGCGAGCGTCCCGCGACTCGGACCCCAACTTCGCCGGCTGGCGCACGACCTCGGTCGCCTGAACGACCGGGCGACGTTGATTCGGTGGCTCTCTCGTCGGAGGGACGGCCCGGAGTCCAAGAAGCTCGTGAAGGATCTCCGACTGGCCGAACGCCGAGCCCGGCGGGCGGCGGTGGCCCATCTTCGAAGGATCCGCCCCGCGGATTGGCCGCGATGGGCAGCACCGCCGAGCTCGAAGACGAGCCGCGGGCGGTAGGCGCCGCCCCGTCCGGGCCGACCGTTCCCGTACGGACCTCGGGCGTCGGTCAGGGTCGCGCGGGCGCGCCGAGCGACTGGATCGAGTCCGGCTCGACGGAAAACCGGACGCGCCCCCGGAGCTTCGGAACGGTCGCGACGACCGGGGACGGAATCCGCAGCGTCACGATGAGGCCGTCGGTCGCGACCTCGACCGTGACCCCATGCGGGCTCGGTCGGGCGCTCCGGACGGTTCCCTCCCACGCCGGGGCCGTCCCGGGCATCGCCGGGTAAGTCGGGCTGGCAAACGCGACCCCTTCGGGGCCCGCGCAATCCCGCAACCAGGTCCGGAACGAGCCGGCCGACCCGCCTTGCAGCGACTCCGCACCGAAGACGTTCTCGAAGCCGACGAACCGGGCCGCGAAGGGGTCGGCAGGGGCGCGGAGGAGCGTCGCGGCGTCGCACTGCTCCCGGACCTGGCCCGCGCGGAGGACGAGGAACGAGTCGGCGACCGAGAAGGCGAGGGCCGGGTCGTGGGTCACGAGCACGATCGGCACTTTCTCGGATTCGCGGAGTTCGTGGAGCACGAGGCCGAGCTCGTCTCGGGCGAGCACGTCGAGCCCCTGCCACGGCTCGTCCCAGAGGATCAGCCCGGGGTCCGCGGCGAGGGCCCGCGCGAGCGCGACCCGTTGCTGTTCCCCGCCGCTCAGGCGGGCCGGCCGCCGGTCGGCGAGCGCCGTCAGGTGGAACTGCTCGAGAAGCTCCGACGTCCGGGCCGCCGCGTCGGGGCGGTCGCGGATCTCCATCGGATACCGGACGTTCCCGGCCACGGTCCGCTGGGGGAACAGGCCGAGCCCCTGCGGGACGTAGCCGAGTCCTCGCTCTTCCGGCAGCCAGTCGGTGACGTCCACCCCATCGCGCAGGACCCGTCCCTGGCGGACCGGCAGAAATCCGGCGAGCGTCCTCAGCAAGGTCGTCTTCCCGGAGCCCGAGGCTCCCAGGACCGCGACCGCCCGGCCGGGCGTCGCCGTCAGGTCGAGCGGGCCGAGGTGGAACCGGTCGAGGTCGGCCTCGAGCCGTTCAACGACCCATTCCCGGCTCACGGCTCGAGCTCCCCGCGGCGCCAGGGGACCCATCCCGACCGCTCCCCGAGGCGAACCAGGACGAACAGGGCGAACGCGATCAGGAGGAACAGCGAGCTGACGGCGGCCGCGTCCCCGAGATTGCCGTTCTGGAACAGGTCGTAGACGACGATCGAGATCGTCGAGGTCACCGGACCATCGTACACCCCGCCCGGATAGACGGCGTAGGCGAGGACGAGGAGTCCGCCAATCTCGCTCACGGCCCGGGCCCACGAGAGCAGGAGACCCGCGACGATGCCGCGGAACGCGAGGGGGAACGTGACCGTGAGGAACGCGGTCGCGCTGCCCGCCCCCAGCGAACGGGCGGCCTCGAGGACCCGTCCGTCGACGGCCCGGAACGAGAGATCGCTCGCGAGGACGGTGTACGGCGCGCTGACGAACACCATCACGAGGACCACGCCCCAGATCGTGTCGTACACCGGAAACCCGATCGCCTGGGTGAACCGGTAGAGGGGCGCCCCCGGGATGACGAGGAAGAACAGGCCGAGCCCCACGAGCAGGTGGGGGACGACGACCGGGAGCGCGACCAGGGACTCCACGATGGACCGGCCCGGGAACCGTCGGCGCGCCAGCACGTATCCGAGCGGGACCCCGAACACGAGCGCGGCGAGGACGGCGATGCCCGAGGCGAAGAACGTCAGCCAGAGAGCCGCCCGTACGGCGGGATCGCGAGCCACCTCGACGATCTGGCCGACGTGCGCGTAGCTGAACAGCGCCGCGATCGGCAGGAGGAACAGGAGGAGTAGCGAGCCGGACAGGACCGCCTGGACGACGGTCCAGGCCGGCCCCGCGCGCCATCGGCGGGGAACCGGCGGGCCGCCGTCCCCGGAGCTCATGCCAGAAGCTGGGTGGCCCAGGAGGGCATCGTCGTGACGTCCGGCGCCAGGAGCGTCGGAACGGCGCTCGGGTTGTCCGTCCATCCGGGTACGATCGGCGTGAACGCGCCCCCGGTGGATAGGATTGCCTGCCCTTCGGGCGAGAGGAGCAGGTCAATGAACTCGGCTCCGAGGGTCGGGTTCGGGGCGTTCCGCGGGACGGTCACCGAGAACAAGACCGGGGCTGCCACGACGGTGGCGAACGCGCCCGTCGAGGAGATGATCGTCGTCGACAATTTCGCGTAGTCGCCGAGGGCGGTCGAGTTGTTCGACTGGAGTCCGACGATCGGGTTCAGGGGGACGAACTTCAGATTGTTGGCCACCGCGTACGACCGGTAGGTGATCAGGGCCGAGACGACGCCGGAGTTGACGAGCGTCGCTGCCTGCGACTCCTTCTCGAGCTTCGTCGTGGCCGAGTTGGGGACCGCCGGCGAGGTCGAGCCCCCGGTGTAGAAGGTGGAGTAGAACGTGCTCGTGCTTCCGTTGTAGACCATCCCCTGGAGCTCGAGGCTGAAGATCTCGTTGTACCCATTCGGGTCGGTCGAGGCATTCCAGACGGCGAACGGAGCGTTGCCGCGCGTGGTGACGTCGGACACGAGCTTCTGGGCCCAGTTCGATTCGTTGACCCCCGCGAACGCCGCCACCGACGGGTTGTACACGAGAACCTCGGGCGTGCTTCCGAACACGACCTCGTAGCCGGCGTATTTGGGCTCGAGGAGCTGGGGGATCAGGCGGAAGTCGGCGACCGCCGCCACGTCGGTCTTCGCATTCAGGGAGGTGATGGCCGTCGTCACGTCGATCGACCCCTCGTACGTCTGGGCGGCGGCCGGGGCGGAAATGCCGGGGGTCACGTTCACGAGCGCGCTCGCCAACGGGGGGAACAGTGTGTTGAGGGTGCCGGCGCCGAGCACGCTGAGGGTCGAGTTGGCGACGGCCGCCGGTGAGTTCGAGGGGGAGGTCTTGTACTCATACCCCGCCACCAAGCCGAGTCCGCCCGCGCCCGCTGCGACGAGGATCACGACGACTGCCAGGACCGCCTTCGACACCATCGATGTGTGGGAATCCAACAACGGTTAAGCGTTTTCGACCGCCGGTTCGGGCGGTGGGCGGGGCGATCCCCTAGCGCTTCTTCCCGGACGCGACGTCGAGGTTCTTCAGGAGCCGGCGGTGGTCGGCCGCGCTGACCCACTCGACCTTAAGGTACCGCCGGAGCAAGGAGTCCGGCACCCCGAGGCGTCGCGCTTCCGCGACGGAGAACCCGTACGATTCCAGCTCCGTCGGGCTGTCGACGTACCCGTTCGAGACGTCCCAGAGCTCCCGGCCGTCGGCCCGCTGGAGGAGGTGGAGGAACTCGTGGAGGATGTCGAGGTAGAGCACCGCCGGGCGGCTCTTCGCCAGGTGGTACCGGCCGACGACAATGCAGTCCGTCGCGCTCGCGAACGGCGTCCAGCCGTACTCCTTCGCCCACGACGGGATCTCGTGCGGGGCGACGTACATCCAGGTCCGGTCGCGAATCACCTGGATCGTGGTCCGGCGGGCGACCGCGAGCGTGCGCCGCCGGGGGAACGGATACCGGCCGAACGCCTCCACCTCGGTGAACCCGGGGAACGCGTCGAGGAGGGGGTACCCGCCGGGGGAAAGCTCGCCGTTGACCGAGAACGGTCGCGGTGGGTCGGGCCAGCCCCTCATTCGAGATTCTCCCCGCGCTCGGACGTACGCGCCCCAGCCGAACGGGACGGGGCGACGTTCGGGGGAAGATTACGCTATGCCGGCCGTCGGGCCGGCCAGGGGGCAGGGCCCGAAAGTTGTGGAAGTTCTTACACATGGCATATCATCCTCCCGGACGAACGGATTCCCGGCCCGGACCGCTCGAATGGACTCGCAGGGTTACGCCGCGTTCGGTTCCCTCGTCCTCGTCTTCGCCTTGCTCGTCGCGCTCGTCGTGCGCGCCGGGGTGCAGTACCGGCGCACAGGGAGCCGGGACCAGATCATCTGGGGAAGTGGGCTCGGGCTGGCGGCGGCGGCGATGGCGGTCGAGGCGATCGTCTACTGGGGGGTTCCGCCCGCGCCGTACCTCCCGGGGTACGTGTTCCTTTCCGCCGCGATCGTCGGCGTCCTTTCGATGGGGGCGACGCGGGTCCTCCACCGCCCCCGGCTCGAGCTGGGCTACAAGGCCTACGTTCTGGCGAGCTCCGGGGTCGTGGCGGCGCTGTGCGTCGTGACCCCGCTTCCCGCTTCGATGGTCACCGCGGGGGTCATCACCGGGAACCCGCCGCTCCTCCTGATCCTCGCCTCGACGTTCGTGACCGGGCCGGCCACGGTCCTCCTCCTCTCCGCCTCGTACCTCTCCCTTCGCAAGTCCTGGCACTGGCACACGGTCCTCATCATAGCCGGCGCCCTCAGCCTCAGGGCGGGGGGTGTGCTGTACCTCGCCACATTTCCGATCGCCCTCTACTACGCCGAGTTCGTATGCGTGATCCTGATCTGCCTGGCGCTCGTGAA
>Ga0116216_10002662_pt1 | contig 11809 bp, 9 predicted proteins | sample Sb_taG_11_FD_89696 | JGI IMG/M metagenome (GOLD analysis project Ga0116216, IMG submission 89696) | Peat soil microbial communities from Weissenstadt, Germany - Sb_50d_3_AS metaG | ecosystem: Environmental > Terrestrial > Soil > Wetlands > Peat | place: Germany: Weissenstadt | collected 2010-09-21
ATGTCACCCACGGTGCGGTAGCGCACGGTCGCCTCGAAGACATGCTCGTCCGCGACGCCTGCCCGCGGTGACGTCCAGGGACCGACTGCCAGCAGCATGCCGGTGCGCCGGAAGACGGTTCGCCGGTGCGCGAAGTAGATCGACGGGAGCGCGAGATGCTGCTCCTCGACGTACTGCCAGATGTCGAGCTCGGTCCAGTTCGAGAGTGGAAAGACCCGGAAGTGCTCGCCGGGCCAGTGCCGCGTGTTGTACAGGTTCCACAGCTCGGGTCGTTGGGCGCGCGGGTCCCACTGACCGAACTCGTCCCGCAGCGAGAACACCCGCTCCTTGGCCCTCGCCTTCTCCTCATCGCGCCGGCCGCCTCCGAACACCGCGTCGAACCGGTTCTCCTCGAGAACCCTGAGCAGGGTGAACGTCTGCAACCGGTTGCGCGTCGCGCCGGGCACCGGCTGCTCGATGATCGACCCGCGGTCGATGTCCTCCTGCACGGAGCCGACGACCAGCCGAATATCGAGTGCCGCCACCTGCGAGTCGCGATAGCCGATGACCTCGGGAAAATTGTGGCCAGTATCCACATGCACGACGGGGAACGGGATGCGTTGGGGCCAGCAGGCCTTCGCGGCCAGGTCGAGCAGCACAGCCGAGTCCTTGCCGCCCGAGAACAGAAGCGCGGGACGCTCGAATTCGGCGACCACCTCACGGATGATGTGGATCGCCTCGGACGCGAGTGCATCGAGGTGGGAGAGCCGGTAGGTCATCGAACCGAAGCCAGACTAGTCAGCATTCCGGGCCGCCCCGGACATCTTGCCTGCTGGTACCGGCAGTTGCGCTCTTTCAGGCGTGCACCGGTGGGCGGCGGTCCACCCAGGAACTCGCTTCCTCGAGTTGCGACGAGATGCGGAAAAGCGCGTCCTCACGCCCGTAGTCGGCGACGAGCTGTACGCCGATTGGCAACCCTCCCGGCGCCCAGTGAAGCGGCAGCGAGGCCGCCGGCTGGCCACTCACGTTGAACTGGGCGGTGAACTGAAGTGTCTCGAAAATCCTGCGCTGGCCGTCCACCGGATCGGAAAGCTCGCCAAGGCGGGCTGGCGGTTGTGCCAAGACCGGGGTGCAGAGGAGGTCGAAGCCCTGCTCCGACCAGAATCTGACGGTCCGGCGTCGGAAGCCCTCGAGCCAGAGGACCGACTCGAGGTAGTCCGGCGCGGAGATCGACCGGCCTGCTGTGGTGAACTGCGCGTTGGCCGGCTCGAACTCCTCAACTGGAATGTCCCGCCCGAGGAGCGCGGACCACTGATGGAGCGCCACCGCGACCGCGGTCGAGACGACGACGAGGAAGTGGCGCTGGAAATCGGGCTCCTCGAGCGACGCGGGATGAGCGATCTCCACGCTGTGCCCGAGCGACTCGAGCAGCCGACCTGCGAGCCGCACCGCACGAGAGCATTCGGGATCGGCCCGATAGCCGATCTGAGCCGGATGGTCGAGCAGCCCGATGCGAAGCCTGCCGGGGTTGGCGCCAACCTCCTGCGCATACGGTTGCGTCGGTACCGGGGCGACAAAGGTGTCGCCAGGAACGTAGCCGGCAATCTGATCGAGCACGGCCGCGGAATCGCGGACGGTTCGCGCTTCGACGTGGTCGATGGAGAGGCCGAACCACGACTCGGCCGGTGCCGGCCCCTTGGTCACGCGGCCACGGCTCGGCTTCAGCCCGAAGAGCGCGCAGCAGCTCGCCGGCACGCGGATCGAACCGCCTCCATCGGTGCCGTGAGCGACGGGAACCATGCCGGAGGCGACCGCGGCCGCGGCGCCACCGGACGATCCTCCGCTCGAATGCTCGGTATTCCAAGGGTTGCGCGTCGCACCGAATGCACGCGGCTCGGTCGTGATCGACGTTCCAAGCTCGGGCGTATTGGTGCGGCCGACCACCACGAAACCCGCTTTCTTGAACCTCTGCACGAGGTAGCTGTCCGTGTCGGAGCGGTAACCCGCGGCCCTCGCGAAGGCAGTCCCTTCGCAGTAGGGCTCCCCCGCCTGCGTCGCACCGAGATCCTTGAGCAGGAGCGGCACGCCCCGAAAGGGACCGTCCGGCAGCTCGCCCGCCGCCTCGTCGCGAGCCGCGGCGAACCGGCGGTGGATGACCGCGTTCAGCGCCGGATTGCATCGGTCGATCCGCTCGATGGCTGCGTCGACGAGCTCGAGGGGTGAGGCCTCCCCCCGTCGGACGAGGTCGGCTTGCGCAGTCGCATCCTTCCAGGTCAGCTGCTCCTCCACGCGCCCCCCTTCGAGCCGGAGTCCCTGCGCCTAGCGCCGGTGAGCAAGTCCCTCGATCCGTATCCGGGCGAGTCCAGCCACGGCCGCCGCGCCGGCGATGGGATGGTACGCCTCGGCAGCCTCGATCAGCCGATGCACGTCCTCGTCGGTGAGCTCGAGATCGGCGGCCTCCGCGTTGCGTTGGAGCTGCGCGACCGTGCTCGCGCCCGGGATCGCAACGACGTTGGGATGGCCGACGACCCAGGCCAGCGCGACCTGGGCCGGCGTCGCATCGTGCCGGCCCGCTATCTCGCGAAGCTCGTCGTAGAGCGGCCGGGCCCGCCTCAGGTTCTCGGGGAGGAACGCGGGCGATTTCGCGCGCATCGCCGTCGGGCGATGCTCTTCGTCGTAGCGTGCCGACAAGAGGCCCTGCGCCAGCGGGCTGTAAGCGATGACCACGCGGTCGTTCGCTGCCGCCCAGTCGGTCAGGCCTTGGAGCGGGCGCCGGTCGACGAGATTGAACCGGACCTGGTTGGACCAGACTGGACCTCCGAGGGCGCCCTCAGCGGCCTCCCATCGGTCGAGGGAGTAATTGCTCACCCCGATCTGGCGTATCAAGCCGTTGAGCTGGAGACCCCGCATCGCTGCCATCTGCTCGGTGAGCGGAACGGCCGGGTTGGGCCAGTGCAGCTGGTAGAGATCCATCTGGGCGACGCCGAGGCGACGAGCGCTCGCCGCCGCGCGTTGGGCGACGACAGCCCTGAGCGGGAGGACCGGGAGGACCTTGGAAGCCAGGAAGACCTCCGCACGGCGATCTGCGATGGCGCGCCCGACAATTTTTTCTGAGCGGCCGAGACCGTAGAGCTCCGCCGTGTCGACGAGGTTGATGCCCAGCTCAAGTGCACGATGCAGGATGTCGATCGCGTCGTGCTCTGCGTAGTGGGAGCCGTAGCCCCATTCCCTCGACCCGAATTGCCACGTGCCCAGGCCGATGACAGACACCCGTTCGCCCCCGGCCTCCACGTACCGCATCGAAAACGACCCTACCGGCGCCTGCTGGGTGCCCGGACCTCGCAGGGTTGGCGTCGCAAGGCGGGAGGGGCCGCTGCCCTACTTCGGCGGCATCCTGAGGCCACCGTCGAGGCGGATCGTCTCACCGTTCAGGTACCCGTTCTCGATGATGGCGACTGCGAGCTCAGCGAACTCCTTGGCCCCGCCGAGCCGCTTTGGGAAAAGAACGCCCTGTCCGAGCGCTTGGCGGTTCTCTTCGGGAAGCAAGCCGAGCAGCGGCGTGTCCATGATCCCGGGTGCGATCGTGTTGACCCGGATGCCGACGGCCGACAGGTCCCGAGCCGCCGGCAGGGTCATGCCAACGATGCCGCCCTTCGAGGCCGAGTAGGAGATCTGGCCGATCTGACCCTCGAACGCGGCCACCGAGGCGGTGTTGATGACGACGCCCCTCTCGCCGTCCTCGAGCGGCTCCGTCTTCGAGATGGCTGATGCGGCCAGCCTCATGACGTTGAACGTCCCTATGAGGTTGATCGAGACGACCGTCTTGAAGGCCTCGAAATCGTGGGGCTCGCCCTGCCTGCCTATCGTTCGTTGCGCCCAGCCGATTCCCGCGCAGTTGATGTTGATCCGCAGCGCGGCGCTCGCCGCGGCCTGCTCGACCGCTCGACCCACCGCTTCAGGGTCGCCGACGTCGCCCGACACATAGGACGTGTCACCTCCAAGCTCGCCTGCGAGCGCCCCTGCCTTGGACTCGTCCCGGTCGAAGATCGTGACGATGGCACCCTTGGCCGTCAGTGCCCGCACCGTTGCCTCGCCCAGCCCGGATGCGCCACCCGAGACGAGAGCTCCTACTCCAGTGATCTGCATTGCCGCAATCTAAGGGAGCTGGGAGTCAGCAGCCCAATCGCGACGCCTATCCGATGCCGCCCAATCGCGACGCGTACCCGGCGCCGCCCAATCGCGACGCGTGCCCGGCGCCGCCCAATCGCGACGCGTACCCGGCGCCGCCCAATCGCGACGCGTACCGGGCGCCGCCGACTCAGCCCGCATGGGCTCCGCGCTGCAGCCGGGCAGCCTCGACCGCGAGCCGATCAACGAGATCATTCATCGGGTCGCCCGAATGGCCCTTGACCCAGCTCAGCTCGATCGCGCCGAATCTGCGTTCGACGACTTCGTCGACGAGCGGACGCCAAAGGTCCTGGTTCGCGACCGGCTCGCCACGCGAGTTCTTCCAACCTCGCGCGCGCCACCCAGCCCACCATCGTTGCTTGAAGCAATTGACGACATAAGTCGAGTCACTCACGACGTGCACACGACCACTGAATGCGCCCAGTGCCTGGAGTACCGCCGTGACTTCCATCCGCTGATTGGTCGTTCGTTGCTCGTGGCCGCTCTCGTACTGATCTTCCGAGACTGCCCATGCCCAGCCCCCGGGGCCAGGGTTCCCAATGCACGCACCGTCGGTGTATACGAGTGTGACCGGATCCCCTTGCTCGAAGAGCGTCACCGGCTCAGTCCTCCCCGATCCGCGGCGTGAGCGCCCGACGGAGGCTAGCCGGGTGGCGGGGGGTAGCCGGGCGGCGGGGGGTAGCCCGGTGGCGGGGGGTAGCCGCCCGACGGGGGGTAGCCACCGAAGCCTCCATTGGAGGACGCTCGCCGACGCCGACGCCGGCGAACAAGCCAGATCCCGAGGAAGGTGACCATGAGGATGGCCACCAGCGCGGTGATTCCTCCCAGAGCCATGTCACGTCCGAGGCCGGCGAGGTTGACGATCGGGTTGGCGTCAAGATTGCCTGGCCGGGGCCGAAACAAGGCGACAAGCTGGGCGTGCGAGTACGCGAACGACGGGGTGGGTCCGAGCCCGGGAGCCTTATCAATGGTCACCTGCAAGAAACTGAAACGACCTGGCGTGTTGTCCCAGACGACGTGTGCCACTTCATTGGCCTGTTGCGGAGCGGGCACATTCAAGGAGCTGCGGTAATCGACGCCGACGACGAGTGTCCCGTCGGGCCCCTGTCCCGTACCAGGCTCGATATTCAAGCTCACGACGTTCCAGCCCGCCCGGGACAATGACGTGCGCGTCGTAAGCAAGGCGTTGATGATCGAACACCCTGCCGCAAGCATCGCCACCACAAGGACGGTCAAGGCGACCCGGGTTCGAGCACCGGACCGCGGCATCTTCGCCCTCATTCGTTGAACGCTACAGACCGGCCCGCGACCTGGCTCACATGGTGCCCGAGTTGCGCGGTCGGAGGCCTTGTCGTGAGCGCGAGACTGGTGGCGTGATCATCGATGGTTTCTCGCACCAGGTACCCGACATCGATCCTGAGGAGACCGCCGAGTGGCTGGATTCCTTCGACGCCGTGGTCGAGGCCGGCGGACGCCCGCGTGCTCGGTTCCTCCTGATGAAGCTCCTAGAGCGAGCAAGAGCCAACCAGGTCGGCTTCCCCGCGACCGTCTCGAGTCCGTACATCAACTCGATCGCACCTGGCGAAGAGCCTTGGTTCCCTGGCGACGAGCACGTCGAACGCCGAATCCGTGCCTATATCCGCTGGAACGCGGCCGTGATGGTCACACGGGCGAACATGCGCGACCCGGGAATCGGCGGCCACCTCTCGACATACGCGAGTGCTGCGTCGCTGTACGAGGTGGGTTTCAACCACTTCTTCCGGGGCAAGGACAACGGCACAGCGGGCGACCAGGTGTACTTCCAGGGGCACGCGTCGCCTGGCATCTATGCCCGCGCCTATGTCGAGGGCCGGCTGGGAGATGAGGAGCTCGACAACTTCCGTTTTGAGGTCGCTGGCAATGGGTTGGCCAGCTACCCTCATCCGCGTTTGATGCCCAGATGGTGGGAGTTTCCGACGGTCTCGATGGGTCTGGGTGCTCTTACGGCCATCTACCAGGCCCGCTTCAATCGTTACCTGCTTCATCGAGAGCTCGCGGATACGACCGCCTCGCGGGTGTGGTGCTTCGTCGGGGACGGGGAGTTCGACGAACCGGAGAGTAGGGCCGCCCTCAGCCTCGCGGCACGTGAACGCCTCGACAACCTCACATTCGTCGTCAGCTGCAACCTTCAGCGCCTCGACGGCCCGGTGCGGGGCAACGGCAAGATCATCCAAGAGCTCGAAGCGTTGCTCCGCGGTTGCGGATGGAACGTGATCAAGGTCATATGGGGCGGTCGCTGGGACGAGCTCCTTGCTCGTGACGTCGATGGTGTGCTCCTCAACAAGATGAACACGACGCTCGACGGCGACTTCCAGACGTACGCGACCGAGTCCGGCGCCTACATCCGCGAGAACTTCTTCGGCCCGGACCCTCGCCTGCGCAAGCTGGTCGAGCACTTGTCGGACACGGAGTTGCAGACGCTGCCTCGGGGCGGGCACGACTACCGGAAGCTCTACGCCGCGTACAAGGCAGCGACCGAGCAGGTCGGAGCACCAACCGCAATCCTCGCCAAGACCGTCAAGGGTTGGACGCTCGGTCCCGAGATCGAGGCGCGCAACGCCACCCACCAGATCAAGAAGATGACCAAAAGTCAGCTCCGGACGCTGCGTGACCGGTTGTACCTTCAGGACGAGATTCCCGACGAGGCGCTCGATGCAGAGGCGCCGCCCTACTACCGCCCGCCTGCGGGATCACCCGCGCACGAGTACCTGACCGCCCGCAGCCGTGCGCTCGGCGGCCACCTGCCGAACCGCGTTGTGCGGGGTCGAGGGCTGACCGGGCTTCCGGCACCGCTGCCGGCTGCCTTCGAGGAGTTCCGACACGGCTCCCGAGGGCAGGCCGTCTCCACGACGATGGCGTTCGCGAGGCTGCTGCGCAACTTGCTCCGGGATCCCCGCATCGGCAAGTACATCGTCCCCATCGTGCCCGACGAGGGACGGACTTTCGGACTCGACGCCCTCTTCTCCGAAGTCAAGATCTACGCGCCAGAAGGCCAGCTCTACACGCCGGTCGACGCCGGCTTGCTTCTCTCCTACGCCGAGGACCGCTCCGGCCAGATCTTGGAAGAAGGCATCACCGAAGCCGGCGGTATGGCCAGCTTCCAGGCGGCCGGCACTTCGTACGCGACTTGGTCCACGCCGATGGTACCGATCTACCTGTTCTATTCGATGTTCGGATTCCAGCGAGTTGGCGATTTGATCTGGCAGACGGCTGACGCCCGGGCGCGCGGCTTCCTGATCGGCTGCACCGCGGGCCGGACGACGATGAGTGGCGAGGGGCTGCAGCACGAGGACGGCCATTCGCTTGTGCTGGCCTCTGTCGTGCCGACGGTCCATGCCTACGACCCGGCGTTCGCGTACGAGATGGCAATCATCGTCGAGCACGGCATCCAGCGCATGTTTGGCCCGGAAGCCGAGGATTGCACCTACTACTTGACGCTCTACAACGAGAATTATCTAATGCCGGCGCTCGGCTTGCCGGCGGGCGACGAGGACGTTCGAGCTTCGGCTGCTGCGGCCGTTCGAGAAGGGATTCTGCGCGGCATCTACCGTTTTGCCGGGCCAGTCGACCTCGGACCTGGAACAGGTGCTGCTGGCCGGTCGGCCACGATCTTGTTCTCCGGACCTGCCTGGCAGACCACGATGGAGGCGCGCGACCTTCTAGCAGCCGACTGGGGCGTGGCAGCAGAGGCGTGGTCCGTCACAAGCTACAAGGCGCTCCGGGAGGACGGACTGGAAATCGAGCGCTGGAACCGGCTCCATCCAGCAATCGCACCCCGAGTGCCCTATGTGACCCGTGCACTCCAAGGCGCCCGAGGTCCGATCGTTGCTGTGACCGACTTCATGAAGGCGGTCCCGGATCAGATTGCGCGCTTTGTGGCAGCGCCCTTCACGGCGCTCGGAACCGACGGATTCGGACGCTCCGATACCCGGGCCGCGTTACGGAGACACTTCGAGGTGGACGCAGCGCACGTTGTGGTCGCTGTACTGGCCGGACTGGCCACAACTGGTCACGCGACGGCGAGCGAGGTCGCCGATGCCATCGAGAAGTACGGGATAGACCCCGAGGCGCTGGATCCTCGAGTCGCCTGAACAAGAGCACGCCGGCGGAGCGGAGCTCAAGGGAGCCGAGGCGCGCGGAGCCGAGGCGCGTGGAGCCGAGGCGCGTGGAGCCGAGGCGCGTGGAGCCGAGGCGCGTGGACGCGTCCGCCACGTCCATTCGTCAGCAGTTACGCGGCCATAGGCCGCGCAACTGCTGACAGATCAAGCCAGGCGGCCGCTCGAGAGCGGTCGCTCTACACTTTGCGTCATGCCGCGAATCGCAAAGGCGCCGAGGAGCCTCCCTTTCACAGGAGATCCTCAAGCAGATGAGTACCTCGTCTCCGACCCTCTGGCACTCCTGGTAGGCATGGTCCTCGACCAGCAGGTGCCGCTCGAGAAGGCGTTCATGGGACCGTGGGTGCTGCGTGAGAGACTCGGCACCGAACTCGACGTCGCGCGGATCGCCGGTATGCCACCAGACGACCTTGTTGCCTTGTTCGTCGAGCGACCAGCCCTCCATCGCTTTCCGGGCTCGATGGCTGCCCGGGTACAGGACCTGTGCCGCATGCTCGTCCAAGAATATGGCGGGAACCCGACAGCCGTCTGGACCACTGCTGAGACGGGCGACGAACTGTTCAAGCGGGTGAAGGCACTCCCCGGCTTTGGCGAACACAAAGCCCGGATCTTCGTCGCCCTGCTCGGCAAGCAGTTGGGAGTTCGTCCCAAGGGCTGGGAGAAGGCGGCTGGATCCTTTGCCGAAGCCGGATCGCTCGCTTCGGTCGCGGACATCGATAGCCCCGGCGCCTTGCTCGCGGTTCGCGAGCACAAGCGGGCCATGAAGGCGGCCAAGGCACCGGCGGCGGCGGCGGAGCCACGGGCAGCGGCCAAGGCACCGGCGGCGGCGGCGGAGCCACGGCCAGCGGCCAAGGCACCGGCGACAATCGCGAAGGCACCGACGGCGGACGCGAAGCCACGGGCAGCGGCCAAGGCACCGGCGACAATCGCCAAGTCACGCGCGGCCGCCAAGCCACGGGCAGCCGCATCCAGGGCATGACGCGACGCCGCAGGGCATGACGCGACGCCGCAGGGCATGACGCGACGCCGCAGCGCCTGATGAAGGGGCCGCAACGCGTGATGACCGAGCCGCCGCAAACCCACAAGCTTGCGGGCCGGCGCCTCTACCTGTGTACGCCTGATCGGCACGATCTCGAGGCCTTCGTCGAGGCTTGCATCTCGGGCGGCGTCGACATCGTGCAGTTACGAGAAAAACAACTCGAGGCAAGGCAGTTGATCGAGCGCGCCCGGCTCTGCAGGCGAGTCTGTGCAGACCACGACGTCCCCTTCATCTTGAATGACCGCCCTGATCTCGCCCTCGAGGTGGAGGCCGACGGTGTGCATGTCGGCCAGGACGACGCACCCCCAAGCCTCGCTCGTCAGATCCTCGGATCAGGCAAGATCGTGGGTCTTTCAACTCACGCTCCTCTCGAGCTGGCGTCCGCCCTCGCCGAACCTGTCGATTACCTGTCAGCCGGTCCCGTCGTGGCGACTCCGACAAAACCAGGCCGGCCCGGCACAGGCCTCGCCTACCTGAGCCAGGCCGCAGATGCTTGCGACGGGGCGCGGATGCCGATGTTCGCGACTGGCGACGCACGGCCGGCGACGGTCAGCGCTCTTGTGCAGGCCGGTGCACGCCGGGTCGTCGCAGTCCGGTGGCTGACCGAGGCCGAGGACCCCCGCGGTGCTGCACAAGCCCTCAGGGAAGCACTCGATAAAGCGATCGAGGAGGCGGAGTCGTAGGGCTCCCGACACGCTTGAGGCGCAGGCAGGCACGCCCCCGACACGCGCTCGAGGGGCGCCGAAGCGCCCCTCGAGCCGGCTGCAGGCTTTACCTGCGCCCTAGTTATCTGCTGAAAAAGGCTCGGCTTCCGGACTGCATCGAGTGGGACCAGCTCCCGACCGGAGGCACCGAGGGTGTCTGGATGGATATCACCAGGTGGTCCAGCGTGCCGCCTAGCGGCCAGCCACCTCCAGAGTCCCAAGACGTTGACTACTCATGAATTGGACCACCTCCTTTCTCTGGTGGCCCCAATGTATCGACCCTCGCGCACTAATGCGTGACATCTTCATCCGAAGGGCCACCAGCCCCGTCTGCGAGTCGCCCTCACACGCCCTGACCCCGACCTTCGCGACAACTGCGGTCCCGGGTGCGGCAGGTCGCTCGTCAGCTCGTACAGGTCGACGAGCGTCTCCGCGGCGAAGACGAGATCAAGGCGGCGCTGCAGCTCCTCGAGACTGAGACGGCCCTCGGCAAAGTGCTCGTGCAACTGCTCTGCGAAACGTTCCCTGTCCGCATCCGACGCCCGTGGCCCACTGGGCCGGCCGCCCACAGCGTCCGGGCCGGTGTCGCCGGGCTTGTCAGGCGTCATCCTGACTCACCTGCACGACTCCGCCGGACGGTGCATCGGATCAGATCCCGATGCGCTGGGCCAGCAGCTCGCGGTGATAGGCGGGATCGCCCAGGATCAGCTCGGAAGACTTTGCCCGTTTGAAATACAGGTGCGCGTCGTGATCCCAGGTAAAGCCGATGCCACCATGGATCTGGATGTTCTCGGCCGCGCAGTGGAAATAAGCCTCCGAGCAGTAGGCCTTGGCCAGGCAAGCGGTGACCGGCAGCTCCTCGTTGTCCTCGGCCGCTGCCCACGCCGAGTAATACGCGGCCGACTTCGCCGACTCCACCTCGAGCAACATGTCCGCGCACTTGTGCTTGATCGCTTGGAAGCTGCCAATCGGGCGACCGAACTGTATCCGCGTCTTCGCATAGTCGACGCTCATCTCGAGCACGCGTTGCGCGCCTCCCACTTGCTCAGCGGCGAGCGCCACGGCTGCAAGGTCGAGCGTCTTCTGTAAGACCGGGCCGGCTTGGCCCTCCAGGCCGACCAGGCGGGCGGGCGTGCCGGAGAATTCCAGGCGAGCCTGCTTGCGTGTCTGGTCCATCGTGGCAAGGGACGTGCGAGTGAGCCCGTCCGCGTCCCCGTCCACGGCGAACAGGCTGATCCCAGAGCTGGTCCGGGCTGCAACAAGGATCAGTCCGGCGGTGTAGCCGTCAACGACGAAAGTCTTGTGACCGTCCAACGTCCAGTCATCTCTTCCGCCAGTGGCGGCCAGCGTGATGGCGTCAAGATCCCAGCGACCGGTGTCCTCGGTCAGCGCCAACGTGGCGATGATCTCACCGTTCGCGATAGCGGGCAGGTAGTCCGCCTTCGCGAGCTGGTCACCGGAAGCAACAAGCGCGTTCGTGGCCAGCGCAACGGTGGAGAAATAGGGCGCGCACAGCAACGAACGGCCCATCTCCTCGAGCACGACCTCGAGCTCCACGTACCCGAATCCCGCCCCGCCGTTCTCCTCTGGGATGATGAGCGCCTGCAGCCCGAGCTGGTTGGCCATCTGCGACCAGACGGCGGGGTCGTAGCCCTCGTCGGTCTCCATGAGGCGGCGGACCTCGCTCATCGGCGACTTGTCCTCCAAGAAACGACGCACCGCGCGCCTCAGCTCCTCCTGCTCCA
>Ga0116216_10002667_pt1 | contig 11804 bp, 4 predicted proteins | sample Sb_taG_11_FD_89696 | JGI IMG/M metagenome (GOLD analysis project Ga0116216, IMG submission 89696) | Peat soil microbial communities from Weissenstadt, Germany - Sb_50d_3_AS metaG | ecosystem: Environmental > Terrestrial > Soil > Wetlands > Peat | place: Germany: Weissenstadt | collected 2010-09-21
AACAACCAGATTAATGCCGTGGTTCCGAACGAGATCGTGGCAGCATCACAGTACGACATCTATGTGAAATTCGGCACCGTGAGTTCCACTCCCGCCTATACCTTCACCGCCGCGGCCACCGATGCCGGCGTGTTCGTGGTCGATTCGAACGGCAATGGCGCGATCGAAATCGCCGCCGGTCCCAACATGGGCCTGGTCACTAATCAGAATGATGGGTCGCTATTGCACCCAGCCCGGCTGCGGAATAGCGCGTCGAATTCCGATTGGGTTTCGATCTACATGACAGGACTCGGCACACCCAATTCGACAGGCAGCAACGCAACCACCAGCGGGACCAGCATAGCCTATACTGACTGTCTCAATCCCGCTACTGCCACTGGCTACTCCGGCGCCGCGGGTCTCGGAAATACACTCCCCGATGGCGCGATCATCCAGAGCTCAATCATCACCGCGGGAATGTTGGCTCCGTGCTTCCCCATCTCCGGCACGCCCTACGTCGCAGTCACAGTCGGCGGCGTGGCGGCGACCTTAAAATATGTCGGATGGGCGAATGACGCCATCGCCGGCCTCTATCAGGTGAACGTACAATTGCCCGGCTCTGGTGTCACAACGATGCGAGATATAAGCGGCACCATCGTCAATCCGATTACCGGTGCGGTTCAAGTGCCGGTCGTCGTCACCCCCGCCAGCGGCACCGTCGCCCCGACTGTCAATATGTGGGTGCAGCCGGCGATGACACTGTCCGCCGCGGCAACCCCGGGACCGGGGATCTATCTGGTCTCGAATGCCGCCATCACGTCTGGGCTGCCATCGGCGTACGCCCTTGACACGGTAACCGCCGCACAGAATACCGGGACCGGCCCCGCGTACGCGGTTGTCAGCATAACCGGCCCGCAGACAACCGGCATCGCCGTCGATGCCGCTTCTGGGGCCGTTACGATCCCGGCGGTACTCCCGGTGGGTACCTACTCGGTCGTAATCACCGCGACCGATGCCGGCGGCGGTACTTTGCCGGCGGAGTTCCTCACCCTGACCATTACGGTCAGCTCATAGGTCCTGGCCAACCAGCACCTCAAACACCTTCGGCGGCGGGAGACAACTCCCGCCGCCGTTTTTCGTTGTACCCATCCCTTCAAAACTGAGAGAATCCGTCTCCCGGCGGCACTATGATTTGCTGGGGGTTTCACCGAATGTTCTCACGCAGGGTCCCACCACTACTGCCCATGCTCCTCGCGGGTGCACTCCTGGCCGCCCAGGAGCCCCAGACTCAACCCCCGGGACTCCATCTGGTAATCGTCGCGGGTGAAGGCGCGGTCAACAACATCAAACTGCGCACTGCCCGCGAAACTATCGTGGAGGTGGAAGACGAAAACCACAAACCCGTCCCCGGGGCGGTGGTGGTCTTCCTGCTGCCCGCCAACGGGCCGGGCGGCGCCTTCGTCACGGACTCGAAGAGCGCCATCGTAGTGGCCGACAGCAGCGGCCGCGCCGTAATGCCCCGCCTGCAACTGAATTCCACCGCCGGCGACTACCAGATCAAGGTGCATGCCGCGCAGGGCGGGGTGGAGGCCAGCGCCAACATAGCCCAGTCCAGCGTGCCCGGCGCCGCGGTTTCGACCGGCGTGATCGTCGGCATCATTGCCGCCGTAGCGGCCGCCGGGGCCGGGGCAGCCGTCGTGGCCTCGCGCGGCAAAAGCAGTCCTTCCACCCCCGCCTCGCCCGCCTCGCCCACGCCGCCGGCCGTGCCGTCGGTAACCATTGGGGCCGGGTCCGGTGTCAGCCTCGGGCCACCCCATTAGTTCGGCACATTTTCAGATATTCATATGGTAAAACCTTTTATATGCGCCTGCTCGCTGCTGCTCCCGATCGCCGGCCTGCTGGCCGGTGCGGTGAACCTCACCGGACCCGTTGCCGGGTACGTGGCCGGGCCGTCCGAGCCGGAGTTGCGGGCCATTTCCGGCGTGCCCGGTTCGTACCTGTTCAGCGATCCGCTTCCCCTGCCGGCCGGCACGACCCGCATCCATCTGGCGCCCGGACAGGATTTCGCGCTGATCGAACAAGGGGCGGCCGGACTCGCGGTCCTGTACCTGTCCGCCGGCGCGGTCGATCGTGTCGAGGCGCTCGGCGGCGCCCTGCCCGCGGCCGATTGGGCGGCGTTCAGCCCTGGCGCCAGGTCGGCCATCCTGTTTTCTTCCTCGGCCCAGCGGTTACAGCTTCTGACGGGTCTTCCCGGTATGCCGCGGATAGCCCTGGACCTGGATGCGTCGACGTTACCCGTGCCGCCCTTCACGGCGGCGGTGAGCGATGACGGAAGCCTGCTCGTGGTTGCTTCCGCGCACTCCGTTTACCTCGTTCCGCCCGCCGGCCCCGCCCAACTGCTGCTGTCGGTTGGCGAGGTCCTCTCGTTGGCGGTCCTTCCTAATGGTACGGATGTGGCGGTCGCGGATCGCCGCACGGACTCCATCCACCTCCTGCAGAACGTCGCTTCCGCGCCCGTGATCGGGGTCCTGGCGTCGGGCCTGTCCGGCATCGGAAAGATCTACCCCGCCGCGGACGGCCGCTCGATCCTGGTAGCGCGGCCGGGGGCCAAGGCCGTGTCGTCCGTCGACGTGGTCTCGGGCGACGTCCAGACCCTTCCCGCGGGTGTCGCGCCGGTCCAACTCCAGCCCTTGCGCAACCGCGACACGTTCCTGATTTCCGCCAAGCCCGGCCAGCCGGGGAGTGTCTTCCTCCGCGACGGAGACGCGGGGCGCGTGGTGTTCATACCGGCCGCGGGAGTCGGGGGCGCTCAATGATCGCGCTTCCACGCGTCTACGCTCTCGCCCTGCTGGGCGCGTGTGCAGCGCTCGACCCCACTTCCTCGTCTGCCGCGCAGACGGCCACCACAACCGCCGTTTCCGCGTCGCCCAATCCGTCGGTTATCGGCCAGACGGTCACCATCACCGCGACGGTAACGGGTACCGGCGCCACCGGCACGGTTACCTTCGTGGATGGCGGGACCCAAATCGGAAGCGCCAGTCTGAGGGCGGGAACTGCGAGCTTCTCGACTTCCAACCTCTTGCCGGGAGTCCGCACCCTGACCGCCACGTACGGCGGTGACACCAGCCATTCGTCGAGCACTTCGCCACCGTTTAACGAGACCGTGAAATGGCTCGCCACCACCACAACATTGGCGGTGAGCCCCAGTCCCGCCAATACCGGGCAGACCGTGACCCTGACCGCGACGGTGACGGCTACCGTCGGAGCTACCGGAAACGTCACCTTCCTGGATGGCACGTCCGCGCTGGGCACCAGCAGCCTGTCGAACGGAACCGCGATTTTCCCGATTTCCACCCTGACGGCGGGGACTCACTCGCTGAGCGCCACCTACGGCGGCGATGCCACCAATGCCGCGAGCACTTCCTCCGCCGTCACCCTGACCGTGAACCAGGTGGCCGCCACCACGACCACTCTTACGGTTTCGCCCAATCCCGCCGTTGTCGGGCAAAAGGTAACCCTGACCGCCACCGTGTCCCCCTCCAGCGCCACCGGCGCCGTCACGTTCAACGACGGAACGGTCGCCCTCGGCAGCGGCACGCTATCCAACGGAACCGCCACCTTTGCGACGTCCATCCTGACAGTCGGCGCCCACTCCGTCACCGCGGCCTACGGCGGTGACAGCAAGTTTGGCGGGAGCACGTCCGCGGCCGCGCCGGTAGCCGTGGGGCAGGGAACCACCACCTTGACCCTTTCGGCTTCTCCAAATCCCGCCAACGCGGGAAAGCCGGTGACCCTGACCGCCAGCGTGACTCCCTCCAGCGCCACCGGAACCGTCACTTTCAAGGACGGAACTACCACACTCGGCACGGTGACGCTCGGCAGCGGAAGCGCCACCATCGCCGTCTCCAACCTGACAGTGGGCACCCACAGTCTGACGGCTTCCTACGCCGGGGACGTCAACAACGCCTCGAGTACTTCCGCGGCCGTCACTGAGTCGATCGTTACGGCGGCGGCTGCTACCACCACGAGTCTCTCCGCTTCCCCGAATCCCGCGAGCGCTGGACAACAAGTGACCCTCACGGCGACAGTGAGTCCCTTGAGCGCCACCGGAACTGTCACTTTCAAGGAGAGCACTACTACTCTCGGCACGGCCACCATCGGCAGTGGAAGCGCCAGGCTGGTCCTCTCCACCCTTTCGGTGGGCAGCCACCCGTTGACTGCATCGTACTCCGGGGATGCGTCTAACAGCCCGAGCACGTCCCAGGCAATGGTGGAAGTCATCAACCAGGCCACCGCGGGAGTGACACTGACCGCCTCGCCGAACCCCGCGACTGTGGGCCAGATCGTGACCCTGACCGCGGCCGTCTTACCGGCCGGCGCGACCGGAACGGTTGCCTTCAAGGACGGCACTGCCGCCCTCGGCACGGCCGCCATCGGCAGCGGAAGCGCCACCTACACCATCTCAAACCTGACAGTGGGCAGCCATAGTCTGACGGCTTCTTACTCCGGGGATGGCGCCAACAGCGCGAGTACGTCCGCGACCCTCACCGAGGTCGTCAATCCGGCGGGGACCACCAGCACCACGACCACGCTCTCGGTCTCACCGGCTGCTTCCACTCCGGGCCAGGCCGTCACTCTGACTGCGGCCGTGGCGCCTTCCGCCGCCACCGGAAGCGTCACCTTCATGGACGGTTCGACTGCCTTGGGCACCGCCCCGCTGAACGGCGGGACTGCCACGTTCTCGACTTCCTCCCTGGCCGCCGGGAGCCACACGCTCACCGCGTCCTACTCCGGCGACGCCAACTTCGGCGCCAGCACGTCGAATTCGGTCACCGAAACCGTGGGGTCGGGGACGGGCTGCGTTGCGTTCCCGGTTGGCTTCGTTCCGTTCAGTTCGATCGCCGGCATCTCCAAGCCCGATAGCGCCGGCGATCTGGCAGCCGTCGGAACCATGAGCCTCGCGAACTTCGCCACCTACCAAGGCCTTCCGTTGCCCGCCGTGCCCAATCAGCAGTTCTGCGGCACGGTCTTGCTGGCCACTGGCGTTCCGGCAGTGGCGTACGTCCCGACCGCCGCCGAACGGACGGGCGACTTCAGCCCCTTTGCCGGGCTGCTGATCGATCCGCTGAGCGGCCAGCCGTTCCCCGGCGGAATGATTCCGGGCTCGCGGATTCCCAGCACGCTCGCGTGGCGGATCGCGGGTCTCCAGCTCTCCACCACCACCCTCTCGGTGACGCCGCTCGCGTCGACTTCCGGCCAGTTCGTCACCTTGACCGCCACGGTCACGCCCTCCTCCGCCTCCGGATCGGTGACCTTTCTCGATGGCTCAACCACCCTTGGGGCGACGACTCTGAGCGGCGGTACCGCAACCTTGACGACCGCCAGCCTGGCGCCGGGCGCCCACAGTATCACGGCCTCCTACAGCGGCGATTCCAGGAACGGCCCAAGCACCTCCAGCGCGGTAACCGCAACCGTCGGCCCGCCGCAAACGGTCTCCGCTACCCGGACCGTGCTGACTGCCTCGCCCACAACCTCCACCCCGGGCCAGGCGGTGACTTTGACCGCCTCCGTCGCGCCCTCCACCGCCACCGGGGCGGTGATCTTCCTGGATGGCTCGACGGCCCTTGGAGCCGTGACGCTGAGCGGCGGGACCGCGACCTTCCGGATCTCCACTTTGGCGGCGGGCAGCCATTCGCTTTCGGCCTCGTACGGCGGCGATGCCAACGATTCTCCCAGCACGTCGGCTACGGTCACGGAGACCGTGAGTGTGGGGCTTCCGGTCCAGATCGGTTCCCCAAGCTCGCTGCCCGCGGCCTTTGTCGGCACATCCTACTCGCAGACCTTCACCGCCACGGGCAGCGCCACTCCATTTACCTGGACGCTGGTATCGGGTACCTCGGAACTGACCATGACCGCCTCCGGCAGCAATGGGATTCTCTCCGGGACGCCGAAGACGGCCGGCACTTTCACGTTGACGGTCCGGGTGCAGGACAGCGCCGGTCAGGCGAGCACGACGTCACTCGCCTGGGTGGTGTACCCGATCGCGATTTCCATCGCGGTGACCGCGCCGGCCACGATCGCGGACCAGCCGGTCCCACAGGTGACCCCTGCGGCCTACCCCGTGGCGTTGAACGCGACCTTCCAGCTTTCGTTCACGCCGAATGCCGCGGGCTTGCCGGCGAGTTTCACCAACAGCGCCGTGCAATTCCTCAGCGGCGGCATCACGTCGACCGTGAAGATCCCTGCCAACTCAATTGCGCCGGTGGCGCTGCCGGCGGTCCAACTGGGTACCGTGGCTGGCGTGATCACGATAGCACTGAAGGTACTGACCATTACCAGTACCGGCCAGACGGTAACCCTTCCCACTCCCGCGCCGAGCCAGACCATCACGGTGCCGCAGTTGGCGCCGGTCATCGTGCCGGGCTCGGTGAAAATTACAGGGATTACGCCGGCGGGATTCCAGGTGATTCTGGACGCCAGTTCGACGCCGCGCGATTTGAGCGGCGCGAACGTGACGTTCACCGCGGCTTCGGGAACTCAGTTGAACGGTACGCCAACCTTCGCGGTTTCGCTCGGCGGTGCTGCCGGAACCTGGTTCGACCCCGCCAACGCCAACGCTACGATGAGCGGCGGAGCGTTTTCGCTGACCATTCCCTTCACCTACTCCGGCGACACCAGCGCCCTGGGATCGGCCTCGGTCACGCTGACGAATTCCGTAGGGACTTCGACGGCGGTATCCGGGGGACAGTAGCCCGGGCGAGTCTGAGGTGGGACAGGCGATCATTTTTTGTCGACTGTCACTTGCCTGGCTGTTAGCCCGGCCCCGCCGGCTTTCAGCAGGACGCCGGAGACGCCCCCGCCATGCACCGTCCCTCTCTGTTGAGGAAGTCAGTCGCCAGCCGCCGTTCTGACTCCTGACTCCTGATTCCTGACTTCTGACGTCTGACTCCTGACGTCTGACTCCTGACTCCTGACTCCTGACTCCTAACTCCTAACTTCTGACTCCTGCTTTCTGCCTCCTGCCTCTAAAAGTGAATCCGCAGCCCGAACTCCATGCTCCGCGGGATGTTGGCCTGGCTCGTAATCTGGCCGAATGTCGTAGGGCCGGAGAGGCTGAGGCTCGGATTGCCCGGCTGGAAGTGATTCAGCACGTTCGTAATCTGGACGAACAGTTGAGATCCCAGCCGCTCCCGGTAAATGCCGACGTCCTTCACAATGGAAAGATCCAGATTCCAGGTCGCAAGACCGCGCAGGTTATAGTATCCCCCGCAACTCGTATCGAATCCCAGCACGCAAGGACGAAACTCGTTGTACACACTCGCCGGGTCGCTGAACATGTTGAGGCCGTACTGCGGATTCCGCGTTCCCACGCCATTGTTGCCGAAGACGCCATATTTTGCCGAGGCGGTCCCGGTATACGGGGAGAAGCCGACCGCCCCCTCCGTGACCGAGCCATTCGACGCGGACGTGTTGCCCACCTCGCCGAACGCCTGGCATCCGGTGCAGTTGATCTCGCTGTAACTGGGCTCTATGCCGCCTCCGCTCTGCGCCGTGAACAGCGGCGAAAAGGTCCACCCGCCGAGAATGTGGCCCAGCACCCCCCTCTGCGCGCGGAACCATGGGGGCTGATAGAACATCGCGAGGTTGTAGATGAATTTGATATCGAAGCTGTTCAGCCCATAGTTGGCGCCGATATCAAAAGGCGTCTGCACGGTGTAGGCGCTGTTGTACTGCGCGATCGGCCCCGTGCCCAGCGCGCGGCCCCACGTGAAGTTGGAAATCGCCGTCAGCCCGTGAAAGTCGTTCGTGCGCAACGTGACGAACAGCGCATTGTAGTTGCTCCAGCCCAGGCTGCTGACTTCATCGATCGAAGTCGCCTGGCCCGGCCCTCCGTTAATGGGCGAGCTCATCATCGTGCGGCCAAGAGTCCAACCGGGGGCTTTGTTGAGCGCCGCCCAAAGATCCGATACCTGCGTGTTCTTGAACAGCGAAGCGTTCTTCGAAGCCACCGCGGCCGTGCAACTGGCGAAGCCGGCGCAGTAAGGCGAGCTCGCTCCACCCATGGCATTCTCCCAAAACGCCTGGACCGGCATGGTATTGGGATTAGCTCCCTCCCAGACCTGCCAATAGCTGTTGGAGTAAGCTTGAGCGAAAGTCTGGCCGCCCAGCGTGGTCATATAGGGAACCGCATCGAGATTGATGGAGGTGGTCTCGTTGCGCAGAATCTTGCCGATATAGCCGGCCTCGAGCTGCATGTGGGAGTTCAGCTCCCGTTGAATGGTGAAGGTGAACTGATCGGTGCGGTCGGGCCTGTAATTCGGATCGAGCACGGTCGCGTCGCCCGCCGTGGCCGCGCCGTTGATCCCGGCGAAGAAGGGCTGGGCGAGAGTCGGCGAAGCCGCCGGCAGCGGAGCCGTCAGGCCGTCGGGCCCGATGCGGAAGGCGTTGGTCGGATCTACTGCGCCGGTTCCCAGACATTGGCCCGTGCGCGATGCGCCCTGGCAGGTCACCGGCTGGAGCAGGCCCACGCCCAGCAGCGGAACCAGCACCAGGTTGACGCCGTTCAGCCGGCCAAAGATGCGCGAATATCCGCCCCGAACCACCGTCTTGCCATTGCCCAACAGCTTGCCTAGGATGCCGTCGCTGTAATGCGGATTCCAGGCGCCGGCCACGCGCGGGCTGAACTCGCCGTAATAAGGATTGTACGGGTACTTCAGCCCCTTTCCCACGTTTCCCACCAGCGCGAAGCCGAGAGTCGGGTTGTAACTTGCCGGCGATCCGGCCAGCGCGGCTTTTTCGCGCTGCGCGATGTAATCCTGCGTATTGATGATCTCACCGTCGCTGCCGGTCAGTGCCACCTGTTTGCCGTTCAGCTCATACGGCGGCATCTCCAGATTCCATCCCAGTCCGTAAGTCAGCGTGAAGGAGGGTTTCATGCGCCACGTGTCGTAGAAATACACGCTGTAATACGGAATGACGCTCTGGTCTTGAGCCGTGCTGCCGACGGGCTGCAAAGTCAGGTTGGAACCGGAGCGCGTATAAGCCACTTGTGGCTGGTTTACCATGCCCAGCACTTCGGCGTAGAGGGTATTCCAGACAGTCGCGCTCGATGCCGCGACCGTGGAAGGAAGGTAGGAAGCCGAGGGAATATTGATGCCGGAGCTGCCCACCTGGTACACAATCTGGTTATTGATGCCGTTTCCGTTGTCGGTGCGCATGTGGTAATCGAAATTACGCTGGTAGGCTCCGCCGAAACCGAACAGGTGGTTCCCCTTGATGGTGGTCAGGTCGTCGCGTAACAGCTTGTCCTGTCCGTCCCAAAAGCGCTGGCGAACGCTCTGGGTGTTCACGTTGTACGGAATCAAGGCGGCCGTGCTCTCGCCGCCGATTTCCACCGCGCCTCCCAAGCCCGGAAGCTGCGGCGGCGCATTGGCGCTGCCCCACTGCCAGAAGCTGCGCGTATAGCTGAACACGAGGTTATTGGTGGTAGTGGGCGAAATCGCCGTGGTCAGGCCGTTGGACCAGAACGACGGCTGCTGCGGCCGGGGAGCAACTGCCGTTGGCTGGCCGAATTGGGCGCCAGGCAGAACACCGCCGATATCCACCTGGTTGGTGGTCAGGTTGATGAGTTTTAAGTCGCGGTAGGTTGCGTACCAGCGCCATTTCTCATTGAAGTCATGATCGATCCGGCCGACATAGCTATTGGAAGTCAGTGGGGACCGGATGGTCGAGATGAATCCCTGTGTGTTGTAGGTGTCGCCGCCTTGCGGGTTGTTTGGCAGGGGCATCTGTTTGTTCCATATTTCGGCAACCACGGGACTGATGCCGATGCCGCGCGGGTCGCATGCGCCAATGGGACAGACCGCCGGCTGATAAGTGATCCCGCCGACAGTGACCGCAGCGGGATTCAAGTTATAAGGATGATAGACACCCGCGGCATCCGGCAACTGAATCACGCCGGCTCGCATTAGCGCGGAAGGCACATTTTTCGAAAACGTGCCGACATTGGGATATCGAAGACCTTCGTAGTTGAAGAAGAAGTACCACTTCTTGCCCAGAAAATCCTTCGGGATCAGCGGTCCGCCGAGGGAACCGCCGAAGCGCGTCCGGTGGTTGGAAACCAGCGGCGTATAAGGGTAACTCACGCCGCCTATGGTAGACGGCGTGTGGTTCGCGGTCCATGAATTCGCGGCCCCGATGGTCGTATCGAAATACCAGAGGTAGCCGGAGCCATGCAACTGATTCGTTCCGCGCTTGGTGACCAACTGGACCTGGGAACCGGATGAGTTATTGAAATCCGAGGTCTGGTTGATGGTGGAAACGCGAAATTCCTCGATGCTTTCGACGGGAGTCGGAATCACTCCGGAGGGGGTGGCGTTGGTCTGGGTGCCGCCGAGGCCGGTGAAGTTGGTCTGGTACCCGGTGGTGTTGCCCGCCATATCGTCGGTGATGTTGCCGCCGTCGAGCTGGAATGTGTTCTGCTCGTTGTGGCTGCCCGCGGTGAATCCGCCCGGAGTGACCCCTGGCTGCAGCACCGCCAGCGTGGACACGTCGCGGCCCAGGTTCGGGAGCAGCATGAGACTTTGGTTGTTCAACGTCGTGCCCACAGCGGCATTCATGGTCTGCAATTCCGAGCCGGCCGACGCGGTAACTTCCACCGTGGTCGAAGTCGAGCCGACCTTGAGTTTGGCGTTGATGGTCAGTGCCACGCCCACATCGACGGCTTGCGAATTGACCTGGTAGACGGTAAAACCCTGCTTGGTGAAGCTCAGGTTATAGTTTCCGGGCGGGACCTGGCTGAAGATGTACCGACCGGCGTCGTTGGTCGTGGTGGTTTCGACCGCATTGGTCGCGGTGTCCGTGATTTTCACGTGAGTGCCGGGCACCGCGGCGTTTGTTTCGTCCGTCACCTGGCCGGCGACCGTGCCGGCGGTGGACGATTGTCCCCAGGCAACCGCGCCGGAGACTGACAGAATTCCGGCGAGTATCGTAATCCTTGTAAATGAGCGAGACTGCATGGTACCAACCCCTCCAGTGTGCGTAGGTTTACTCGTGTTGCTTTCAGGCAACTATGCGCCGCGGGTGATCTGACTTCAAGCTTTGTGTGACGGAGCGGGACTTATTCGTTGTGAATCGCGCCGGAGCGGTGACAAGGGGCTCCACGCGGGGGTTACGGGAAGCAGCCGGCGCGGCCGAATCGCTGGTCCCGGAAATCCGCGTTTTTAACCCTGAAAACCTCGTGTCTGTCCCCGAGGCGCGACGGGCGCCGTTTCTTGTGGGCATAATGGCGGTCTATGGGAAGGGCACGATATCTGGCGGTGCGGGCGTTTTGGATTGCAGCCGCGTGGACCCTGTACGCCCTGTTCTCGGCCACACAGGCAATCGCGCGCGCGTACGGCGCCCAAATGCCATGGAGGTTGGCTCTCGGGGTTTCGGCCATCGATTCGTATCTCTGGGCCGTGCTGACGCCGATGCTCTTTCTTGTGGCTGGCCGGCTCGTGGTAAAGCGGGAGAACTACTGGTGGACGGGGCCGCTCCTGTTTCTGGCGGGCATTGCTTTCGGGTGGCTGCACCTGACGGTATTTGTGCGCATGCTGCCGCTGGCCGGCTATCGGAATTCGCCGAGCGCGGCGCGCGTGGTATTCATGAGCCGGTTCCATGCGGATGTGCTTACGTGCTGGGTGGTGTTCGGCGTGCGGCACGGCATCGAGTACTATCGGCAGTACCGGATGAGGCAGTTGCGGTCCAGCCAGTTGGAGGCGCAACTGGCGCAGGCCCAGCTCGATGTGCTGAAGATGCAGCTCCAGCCGCATTTCCTGTTCAAC